>ERZ1292640.2930-Hain-H43-02um-R1-2930-length-13499-cov-5_pt1 | contig 13499 bp, 16 predicted proteins | sample MGYA00564404_ERZ1292640 | MGnify/ENA primary metagenome ERZ1292640 (study PRJEB36523, sample SAMEA6512636) | groundwater metagenome | collected 2019-01-08 | study: AquaDiva: Metagenomics assemblies of 32 groundwater samples
GCCAACCCTTTTTCCCCCTAACATCGCGTTCATGATCGCCCACATGGTGCAACTCGACATCGCCTGGGAGGACAAGCCCGAGAACGAGCGCCGCGTCGACGGGCTTTTGGCCTCTTCGTCGGTCGCCCCGGGCGATCTGGTCGTTCTTCCCGAGCTGTTCGACACGGGTTTTTCGTTCCGACTGGAGAAGACCGCCGACACCGACGGGCGGACGCTGGACTACCTGCGAAGGACCGCCGCCGCCAGACGCATCACCATCCAGGGATCCCGGACGGTCATTGGCACCGACGGCCGTGGGCGCAATCGAGCGACCATCGTCGGCCCGGGCGGCGAGATTCTTGCCGAGTACGACAAGATCCACCCGTTCAGCTTTGGGAAGGAATCCGAGCACTTCACGGGGGGCAAGGGAGTGGTCGTGTACAAGTGGCGAGACGCCACGGATGAACTGACGGTCTGTCCGGCGATCTGCTACGACCTGAGGTTTCCAGAGCTTTTCCGTCAGGGTGTGACGCTTGGTGCGGAGTTGATCGCGATCGGCGCGAACTGGCCCGCGCCTCGGGCGCTGCATCGCCAGGTGCTGCTCCAAGCCCGGGCGATCGAGAACCAGGCCTGTGTGCTGGGTGTCAATCGTGCGGGGCGCGATCCGCACCACGAGTACGCGGGGGCGTCGATGGCCTTTGGGCCCCGGGGCGAACCTCTGGCCGCGGGTGATGAGCGAGAGTGCGTCGTCCCGGTTGTGATCGATCCCGGGCAGATCCGCCGGTGGCGCGCGGACTTTCCGGCCCTCCGCGACGCGAGGCTGCTCGACCGCCTGTAGCGGTTGTACCCCCGGAGTCGGGGGAAAATGGACCAGACAGGTCCCGGCATCCCACTCCCGGTGGCACGGACGTCGGCCTATGTGCTATACTGGGCCCTTGACGGGTCCTGCCGTCCCATCGGGCGATTGGCGCAGTTGGCTAGCGCGCATGCATGACACGCATGAGGTCACTGGTTCGAGCCCAGTATCGCCCATTCTCACTTCGGCCCGTGCGGATCGGGACCTCGGGGTCTAGTCCAGATTTCGCTCGCCGGATGTTTGCACGTACTATCATGTCGGACGCACCCCCGCCCAGGAGCCCCGATTGACGGTCGTCAGACCCACGCCAACCAAGCCGCAGGATTCAACGAGCAAGAGCATCGCCTGGCCGATGCGCTCCTCAGAGCCCGACGGTCCGCCCACGCTTTGCGCAAGCGTTCAGGATTCAGGGACCGGTGTGCCCATCGTGTTCCTCCACGGGCTGGTTGGCACCAACGAGCACTGGGACGCGGTCGCTCACCGCGTGCGGGATCGTTCGCGCTGCCTGCAGCTTGAAGTGCCGCTGCTGGACCTGGACCACGACGATTGCTCGGTCGAGGGCGTGACGGCCATCACCGCCCGATTCCTCGCCGACTATGTCCGCGAGCCCGCGGTGCTCGCCGGCAACTCCTTTGGCGGGCACGTCGCCCTTCGCCTGGCGCTCGAGCGTCCCGAGCTTGTCAAGGCGCTGGTGCTGACGGGTTCGAGCGGGCTCTTTGAGCGCACGCTCTTCGGCGCGTTTGTGATGCGTCCCTCCCGCGCCTGGGTCGCCAACCGGATCAGCGAGCTCTTCTTCGATCCGGCCAATGTCTGGGAATCCGACATCGAGCGGGCCTTTTCCGCACTTACTCACCGCTCGTGCGTCAAGGCGATGGTGCGCCTTTCCAAGAGCGCCAAGTCCGACCATCTGGGCGAGCGACTCGGGCGCGTCTCCAAACCCACGCTGCTTTTGTGGGGCAAGAACGACCTTGTAACGCCGCCGGAGATCGCCGAAGAGTTCCACTCGCTCATCAAGGGGTCGAGGCTCCAGTGGATCGATCGGTGCGGGCACGCCCCGATGATGGAGCGTCCCGACGAGTTCGCCACCGCGCTTCGCTCCTTTGTCGCCGAACTCGACGCCGCACGCCCCGCTTGAAACGTCATCCAGTGATGCACACGACCACCGATCCGGTCCATCGACACGCCAGCTCGGCCAGCGGCGGCGGATTTCGCTGGACCGCGGCGGTTGGCGCCGGCATGGCCGCAATGGTGGCGCGGCGTCGCGTGCTCCTGGGCGATTTGGTCCACTGGAAGGTCCACACCGCCCGTCTGCAGGCAAAGCAGCTTCGAGCAATCCTCCGCACCGCGGCTCCCACCGAGTTCGGCAGGTCGCACAGCTATGCCGGGCTGATCGGCCTTCCCGACGCCGAGCTCATCGCGGGCTTTCGCAAAAGCGTGCCCCTGGGCGACTACGAGCGCGTCAGGCCGCTGATCAATCGCATGCGAGACGGGGGCGAGCCCAACGTGCTTTGGCCGGGCCTGGTCAGGGACTTCGCGCAGACCAGCGGCACCACGTCGGGCGACAAGTACATCCCCGTCACCGCGGCGATGATGAAGTCCAACTTCCGTGCCTCGCTCGACATCTTCGCCCACGCCCAGAACTTCGGCGTCTCGCTCACCCGCATGCTCTCGGGGCGCCTCTTGTTCCTGGGCGGATCGACCGAGCTTGCCTCAAACCAGCACGGCGTGCGGACGGGCGACCTTTCGGGCATCGTGGCCCCGCTCATCCGCTGGCCGCTCTCGGAAGTCTACTCGCCGGGGCAGAAGATCGCGCTCATGAGCCACTGGCCCGGCAAGATCGAGGCGATGGCGAGGCTGACGGCAAGACAGGACATCCGCATGATCAGCGGCATGCCGAGCTGGGGGCTCAAGCTGATGGAGCGCGTCCTGCAGATCGCCCGGGAGCAGGGTCGCAAGGCGGACTGCATCCGCGACGTGTGGCCCAACCTGACGCTGTTCGTCCACGGGGGCGTCAAGTACGCTCCGTTCGACCCGGCCGTTCGGCGGATGTGGTCCGGAGGCGACGTCGATTTCCCCTACCGCTACGAGGTCTATCCGGCGAGCGAGGGCTTCATCGCGCTGCAGGACACGCGGGGCGACCCCGGCCTGCGACTGCTCGCCGACGTCGGCATCTTCTACGAGTTCGTGCCGCTCGAAGAGATCGGCGACCCCGCGGCCCGCGGGTACCTGTGCCACGAGGTCGAGCGGGGGCAGAGGTACGTGGTCGTGATGACCACGTGCGCGGGCCTCGCCCGGTACATCATCGGCGACGTCGTGGAGTTCGACACGATACCCGCGGGCCTGGACGGGCGCGGCGGCGAGGGGCCCTGCCGCCTGCGCATCGTGGGGCGTCACAAGCATTTCATCAACGCGTTTGGTGAGAACCTGATCGTCGAGCACATCGAGAACGCGGTGACGGCCGCCGCGGCGGCCGCGGGGGTGACCATCGGCGAGTTCTCGGCGGCGCCGGTGTATCCGGGGCCGGGCCAGAAGCCGGGTCTGGAACTCGCGGTGGAGTGCGCCAATGGGCTGGAGTCGCGGGGCGTGCTCGAGCGATTTCAGGCGGCCTTCGATCGTTCGCTCAAGGAGCAGAACGTCGATTACACGACCAAGCGCACCGACGACTTGGGGATGGTTCCGCCGACGATCACCGTGGTGCCCATGGGCTCGTTCCACCGCTGGATGGAATCGCGCGGCAAGGTCGGCGGGCAGGTGAAGTGCCCGCGCTGCGCCAACCACAGGGACATTGTGAACGCGGTGGTCTCGCTCGCCGGCACGCGTTGACGTTTCACGAGCTCATCGCAGGTGCCCAGGGTTGACGAAGGGTGCGCGTGCGGACGCGAGCTCGTTTCGGTTTCTCTCAGCGCTGGCCTTGGCCGGCGTCGATCCACGGCGCGGACTTGTCGCCGGGTCCGGGCGCGGGGTACCTGCCCCCGGTCCGAGCCCGGATCATGGCCCGCAGTTCCAATCGCATCTTCTCGACCTCGCGCGCGAGTCGCACCATCGCGGCGTCGGCGCCGTCTTTCATCAGGTCCTCGTAGGCGATGGGGTGGCCGTACATCACCATCACCGGGCTCGTGAAGGGTCTGGGGCGTTTGGCCTTGACGGGCCACGCGTCAAAGACGCCCTCGATCGCGGCGGGGACGACCGTGCACTTGGCCCGCTTGACGAGCACCGACACGCCGCGCTTGAACTCGTGGGTTGCGCCGTCGGGCGTGCGGCTGCCCTCGGGGAAGATCACGACCGCCTGGTTGGCGGCGAGCAGGGTCAGCACGGCCTTGATCGCGGCGGTGTCGCTCCCGCCGTCCTCGCGGATCGGAAGGGCGTTGAGCGACCCGATGAACCATCCAAAGAGGCGGGATCTGAACAATCCGACGCGCGCGACGAACGCGAGCTGGCGGTTGTTGATGAACGACCCCACCAGCGGCGGGTCGAGAAACGACTGGTGGTTGGACGCGATGAGGAGTGCGCCAGTCGCGGGGACGCGCTCTCTGTGGAACGAGCGGGCCCCGAAGCCCACGCGGAGCACGAGCTGCGCCAGTCGCCGGAAGAAGCCGTAAAAAATCCGTTTGCCCAGCGTGCTCGCGGGTGTGATCGGTGTTGGAGCGGAGGATTGCTGCGGCACGTCCGACATGTGGCCAAGAGTAGCAGCGGGGGCGTTATCCCGTGGCGATCACGGACGCGACGGCGTGCTTGTCGGTGTGCGAGAGCGAGACCGACCACCCGGTAATCCCCATCGATGCCGCGACCTTTGCCGCCTCGCCCGAGATGCGGATGAGCGGGCGGCCCGATGGTTCGTTGGCGACCTCGACGTCGGTCCACGCGATGCCGTTGCGCCAGCCCGTGCCCAGACACTTGAGCACGGCCTCCTTGGCCGCGAATCGTGCCGCGGCGTGCTCGTGCGAGCGTTTCCTGGATGCCTCGCAGTAAGCGCGTTCGGCGGGCGTGAAGACGCGGGCCCAGAACGCCTCGCCGTGGCTTTGGATCATCTCGGCGATGCGCGGGACCTCGATGATGTCGACGCCGTGTCCGATGATGGTCATGGCACTACTGATCGAGCAGGGTCGGGTCAGTCCTTCTTGGTCTTGCTCTTGGGTCTGGAGTCGCCCTTTGGTTCTGGCTTCCTGGCATCGGGCTTGGATTCGGGCTTCGCGACGGTCTTCTCCGCCGGCTTTGCTTCCGCCTTGGCGTCGGCCTTGCCTTCGGACTTGACGTCGGTCTTGGTTTCGGCCTTGGTTTCGGTCTTGGTCGCCGTGTCACTCGCGGGTTTGTCGGCCGCGGCGGACTGCTTGTACCCCTCGGAGCGGTAGTCGGTCTGGTAGAAGCCCGAGCCCTTGAAGACGATGGCGGCCCCGGTACCGATGAGTCGCTCGAGCGCGGGCTTGCCGCATTTGGGGCACTTCTTGAGGTGCTTGGCCGACATGGTCTGGAATTCTTCGAACGTGTGCTTGCACGCGGTGCATCGGTAGTCGTAGGTCGGCATGGAATCCTCTTGGCGTCACGCGCCCGGCGTCACGGCCACCTTTGCGGGTCTCACCACACGCTCCACGCCCGAAACCGTCAGCGTGTATCCGGCTTGGAAGCAGCTGGCGACGAGCCCGGGGCCGACGCCGTCGGCCGCCTGTTGGAGCACGGCCTCGTGGCGACCGGGCTGGAACTCATCGCCGGGTTTGGGGGCGATGAGGCCGACGCCGTGCGTCAGGAGCGTCTTCATCAGCTCGTCTCGAATCACCTGCACGCCGCCCACGACCTGTTTCACCGTCGCCTTCTCGGGGTCGACGTTGAGCGCGAGATCGAAGTGATCCACGACCGTCAGGATCCCCGAGATGACGCGCGCGGCACCCTCGGCCCGGGCGTGGGACTCGTTCTGGAGCGAACGGCGCTGGCTGTTCTGGTAGTCGGCGGCCAGGCGCAGGTACTTGGCGTTCGCCTCGGCCAGTTCGGTCTCGATCTGGGCGACGCGATCCATGAGCTGTGAGGCGGTCTCGACCTCGTCGGAGAAATCGGGCTCTTGGCCGGGTTTTTTCTTGTCTTCGTGCATGATGCGATCCGATCCGTGTGGGCCGCTCGATTCACGTGCTGCGTGCTGCGTGCTGAGTGCTGCGTGCTGAGTGCTGCGATTGACTCCGTGACTCCGTGATTCACTCACCCTCCGAAGATATCCTTCACCTTCTTGAAGAACCCATCTCTTTCGGGCATGACTGACTTCTCCTCGGTCCTGGCGAACTCTCGCAGCAGTTCTTCCTGCTTGGCTGAGAGCTTTCGGGGCACTTCGATGTTGACGACGACGCCCATGTCACCGCGGCGCCCGCCCCTGAGGCTGGGAAGGCCTTTGCCGCTCATCTTGAGCAGCGTGCCGTGGGGCGTGCCCTTGGGGATGTGCAAGTTGGCCCGCCCATCGATGGTCGGCACCTCGACATCCGCGCCCAGGGCGGCCTGGGTGAAGCTGATGGGCATCTGCATGACGAGGTGGTCGCCCTGACGCTCATAGAGCTCGTGCCTTTCGACGCGTACGACGACGTGAAGGTCGCCGCGCTGGCCGTCGCCGGTGGGCGAGACCTCGGGCGGGGGCGGCTCGCCCTCACCCTGAACCCGAACGGCCTGGCCATCGCCGATTCCGGCGGGGATCTTGAGGGAGAGCTTGCGGGCCTTTGGAACCCTGCCCTTGCCGCGGCAAGTCTCGCACTTGTCCTTGACGACATTGCCGCGCCCCTGACAGTGGGGGCAGGTGGTGACCATGCGGAACATGCCGCCCAGGCCGGTCTGCTGGACCTTGCCCTGGCCGCCGCATGTTCCGCACTTGACGGGCTTGGATCCCGGCTTGGCGCCCGAGCCGCGGCAGGTATCGCAGAGGTCGGCGCGGTTGAACTCGACATCACGCTCGCAGCCTTTGAGGACATCCTCGAGGGTGATGGAGATCTCGTACTCGAGGTCGTAGCCGCGGGCCTGGCCGCCGCCGCCGCCCCCACGCCCGCGCCCGCCGCCCCCGCCAAAGAGGTCGCCGAACATCGAGAAGATGTCCTCGACGTTCATGCGGTTGAAGTCGTGACCCGCGTTGCCGGCGCCGCGCAGGCCCTCGTGCCCGTACTGGTCGTAAATCTGCTTTTTCTGCGGGTCGCTGAGGACCTCGTAGGCGGCGGCCGCCTCCTTGAAGTTCTTCTCGGCCTCGGCATCACCCGGGTTGCGATCGGGGTGGTACTTCATCGCCAGGCGCCGGTAGGAGCGCTTGATCTCCTCGCCGTCGGCGGTCTTCTCGATGCTGAGGATTTCGTAGTAGTCGCGGGTGGTTGACATGGGAATAGGCACTGGGCACTAGGCACTGGGCACTAGGGGTAAGGAACCAGGAATCGGGGCCACGAACTTCCGTTCGTGGCCTCGGAGTATCTGTCTTTGGCCTTGAACCTAGTGCCCAGTGCCTCTGTCTTTACACGGTCGCACCTTCGGCGGGAGCGGTCTCATCCTTCAGCTCGGTGATGAGCACGTCGGTCGTGAGCATCAGGCCCGCGACGCTGGCGGCGTTGGTGAGGGCCGTCTTGGCGACCAGCGCGGGATCGATGATCCCGGCCTTGACAAGATCGAGGTACTCACCGGTGGCCGCATTGAAGCCGAAGCTGGTGCCGCCCTTGCCGCCTTCTTTCACCTTCTCGACGACGACGTCGCCGTCGAAGCCGGCGTTCTCGGCGATCTGCTTGCAGCACGACTCGACGGCGCGGGCGACGATGGCGTACCCGGCCTTCTCGTCGTCGTTCTTGGCCTTCTTGGACGCCGTGCGGATGGCTTCCTGCGTGTTGAGAAGCGCGACGCCGCCGCCGGCGACATAGCCCTCCTTGGCCGCTGCACGGGTGGCGTGCAGGGCATCGTCGACGAGATCCTTGAGGGCCTTCTGGGCCATCTCGGTGGGAGCGCCGACGTGGATCATGGCGACGCCGCTGGTGAGCTTGGCGAGGCGCTCCATGAGCTTCTCACGGTCGTAGTCGCTGGTGGACTTGTCGTACTGGGCCTTGATCTGCTCGGCCCGGGTGTTGATGTCGGCCTTCTTGCCCGCGCCCTCGATCACGGTCGTGTCGTCCTTGGTGATGACGAGCTTCTTGGCCCGGCCGAGCTCGGTGATCTCGATGGAGTCGAGGCTGCGGCCCAGATCCTCGGCGAAGAACGTGCCGCCGGTGAGAACGGCGATGTCGGCCATCATGGCCTTGCGCCGATCGCCAAAGCCCGGGGCCTTGACGGCGCAGATCTTGAGCGTGCCGCGGAGGCGGTTGACGACCAGGGTCGCCAGAGCCTCGTTCTCGACCTCTTCGGCGATGAGGAGCACGGGCTTGCCGGTGACGACGACCTTGTTGAGCAGGGGGAGCAGGTCGACGAGGTTGGAGATCTTCTTCTCGTAGATGAGGATGTAGGCGTCCTCGAAGACGCACTCGGCGGTCTTGGCGTCGGTCATGAAGTAGGGCGAGAGGTAGCCCTTGTCGAACTGCATGCCCTCGACGTAGTCGAGCGTGGTCTCGGCCGTCTTGCCGTCCTCGATCTCAACCACGCCGTCGGCGCCGACCTTGCTGATCGCCTCGGCGATGAGGTTGCCGACGTTCTCGTCGTGGTTGGCCGAGACGGTGGCGATCTTTTTGTAGTCCTCACGCCCCTTGCACTTGACGGCCATCGCGTCGATGGCCGCGGCCGCGGCAACCGCGGCGGCGTTGATCCCGCGCTGGAGAGCCACGGCGTTGACGCCGCTGCTCACGTGGCGAAGGCCCTCGGCGAAGATCGCCTGTGCGAGCACGGTCGCGGCGGTGGTGCCGTCGCCGGCCTTGTCGGCGGTCCTTTTGGCGACCTCGTTGACCATCTTGGCGCCCATCGCCTGGAAGGGCTCGGGGAGCTCGTAGATTTCCTTGGAGACGCTGACGCCGTCCTTGGTCACGTGGGGAGCGCCCCAGGACTTGGAAATCACGACGTGACGCCCGCTGGGGCCCATCGTGCACTTGACGGCATCCGCCAACCTGTCAACCCCGCGCTTCATCTCGGCGAGGGCTTCGTCTTTGAACAACATCTGTTTACTGGCCATTGCGTAGCTCCTAAGAGAGGCACTGGGCACTAGGCACTAGGCACTAGGGGATCCAGGACCATGGTTCATGATTCGGGTTTGGGTTCGAGGCTCTTAATGAGCCCCACCAGGACTCGACTGCATTCGTTCAACTGAAGTTCGGCTTTCTGAAAGGTGTTCTCCGGCAAGTATTCGAGGCGATGAGCGATCAGGAGTTGGGTATCGATTTCGTACAGCGATCCGCGTGCCATTCGGAGAAAGCGAACGTAGTCCGTCGTCGAACCGCGCCCGTATCCCTCGGCGATATTGCTCGCCACCGACACTCCTGCCCGCCGAAGCTGGGACACCAGTCCGAAGCGCTCGTTGTCCGGGAATGACTTTGTGAGCGAGTAGATCGCCAGACCAAGCTCGACAGCCTTCTGCCAAGCGACCAAGTCTCGATGCGATCGAATCTCGGACAACGTTGCCTTTCCCTAGTGCCAAGTGCCTAGTGCCCAGTGCCTACTTCTTCACCCCTCCACAACGCCCAGCAACTCAGACTCGCGGAGAATCAGGTGCTTGACACCCTTGATCTCGACTTCAGTTCCCGCGTACTTCCCGTAAACGACATGATCGCCCTTGCGGACGCTCATCTCGGCGCGCTTGCCGTTCTCCATGCGTTTGCCAGGGCCGGCGGCCACGACCTCGCCGCGGACGGGCTTTTCCTTGGCGGTCTCGGGCAGGTAGAGCCCGCTGGCGGTCTTGGACTCAGCCTCGATGGGCTTGACGAGAACGCGGTCTTCGAGTGGCTTCACCGACATCGCAAATCTCCTTCGTTATCCGGCCGCGCGAACGGCGTTCAGTTCGCGTCGGATGGTTTCCTTGAGCTCTCGATCCCGCGCGGGATCGAGTTTGTACTTGGTTTCTTCATCACCCCTGGGCATCTGTCCCCACACGGGGGCCTTGGGGTCGGGGTCGGTCAGCTGCCTGGGGAAAACATGGAAGTGCAGGTGGTGCACCACGTTGCCCAGGCACTCGTAGTTCAGTTTGTGGCACGCCGTCGCCCGCTGGACGGCCTCGGCGAGCTGCGACATCTCCTGGAGGTACCGCAGACGCGTTTCCTTGGGGAGCTCGGCGAGCTCGGTCGCGGGCGATTTGCACAACAGCACCGAGTAGCCGCGGAAAAACTGCGAGTCGCCCAGCACGGCGTAGCCCGTGTCGAGCTCGGCGATGAGCCCCTCGTGGCGGCCTTCTTTGGCCTCCCCGATTCGTCGGCAGATCTCGCAGTTGTCCTGATGCTTGGCCATGGTGGTGGGGGGTGGGGGGGAGTTACTTCTCGAGTTCCTTGGAGATCAGCTTGCCGTCCTCGGCGATGGTGATGTCCCATTCCTTGCCGTCGAGCTTGGCGTCAAAGGAGTAGATGGTCTTGCCGTCTCTGACTTCCTTTTCGGATTCGGTCACGGTGCCGCCCTTGGTCTCGCGGTCGAGCGTGGTCTTGACGGCCTGGGGCACCTCGGCGAGGGTGACTTTCTGTTCGCAGGCGCATCCGGCGGCGACGACGCTGGAGAGCACCGCGGAGAGAGCAGCCATTTTGACCATCAGACGTGCCATGTGCATTTTCCTCCCTTGATGCCTTGATGCCTACTGCCTTGATGCCTTCTTTCTGCTCAACACAACCTCAACCGCGACTGGGATCAGACTGATCACGATGATCCCCAGGACGACCATCTCGAAGTGCTTCTTGACCCAGTCGATATTCCCGAAGAACCATCCCGCCCCGACGCAGATCCCAACCCAGAGTGTCGCACCGGCGAGGTTGAACGCGATGAACCTGGGAAAGTTCATCGCTCCGGCGCCGGCGACGAACGGGCAGAAGGTCCGCACGATCGGGACGAACTGGCCCAGGATCACCGCCTTGCCGCCGTACTTGTCGTAGAACTCGTGGGCTCTGGTCAGGTGCTTTCTGTTGAGCAGGCGTTCCAGGAGCGAGTCGGAGCTGTCCTTGAAGAAGACTTTGGGGCCAAGATACCGCCCGATCCAGTAGTTGGTGGTGTTGCCCAGAATCGCCGCGGTGAACAGCAGGCCCGCCGCCGCCCACACGTTCATCGATCCGCGGGCCGCCAGGGCCCCGACCGTGAACAGGAGCGAGTCGCCGGGCAGAAACGGGGTGACGACCAGCCCCGTCTCGCAGAAGACGATGGCAAACAGGAGCGCGTAGACCCAGATCCCGTGATTCTGAATGAACGTATCCAGAAACCCGGGGAGGTCGCGGAAGATGTCCAGCAGCTGTGCCATGCACGTCGATCAGTTCCAATCTGGCTCGGCGTCCGCCGGGCCGACCATGGTCAGACCTTGGGCCGCCTGGATGTCGGTGCGTTCCCGCCGCCGTGGGCCTTGATGCTGTTGGTCAGCTTGAAGGTCTCGGCCTTTCCCTTCTTGGGATTGTGACTACCGCCCAGGTCCAGCTTGAGGGGACCGGTCGCCTTCGGCAGGCCGCCCGCGCCCAGCGCTCCACTCTTTCCCGTCAGGTCTTTGGCATTTCCCATGGTGTCCACTCCTTCAGCCCGGCCTCGATAGGCCGCGGCGGTGTTGATCTCAGGCGACCTTTCGCTTCTTGCTCTTACCCTTAGTCGATCCCTTCGCCATCCGGCTTTCGACGAAGCCTCGCACTTCGGCCGCGAGCTCGATGGGCACGCGAACGAGGGATGTCCGGCTGTTCTCCCACGCGGCCTCGGCCTCGGCGATGGCCTCGTCCTCCGTCTGATTCTCGTGGTAGTCGAGAATCGCACGGACCTTCTTCGCGTCCAAGCCCTTCGGGTACTTGTTGGTGTCCTTTTTCATAACACTCTCCTACCGCTTCGTTCGTCGGCGAAACGCTTTCAGCGCCTTTCCGGTCAGTGGGTAAGCCGTGATCACGAACACTCCATCTCCCGCTTCGTCCTCTTTGTAGATGACTGTCAGATACCTGCCCGACCGGGTTTGTCCAAGTGCTGTCCTTGCCCCGGACCCGCTCGCAAAGTCTTGTCCCGGTCGTTCGAGCACCTCAACACATTCCCGGGTCGTGATGCCGTGGTCCTCCACATGGGGGCAGTCGGTTTCCGGATTGTTGTAGAACCGAATCAACATCGACTTGCTCGCTCATCGTTCCGGGCAACTTCCCCGCACGTTAGAACCCCATCCCGCCCATGCCACCCATGCCCGGCATGCCGCCCATGCCACCCATGCCACCCATCCCGCCGCCACCGGCGCCGGCCCCCGCGGGCTCCTTGGCTTCGGGCTTGGTGGTGATGACGCAGTCGGCGGTGAGCAGGATCGTCGCGACGCTGCTGGCGTTCACCAGAGCAAGCCGATCGACCTTGGCCGGGGTGATGACGCCCTGGGCGACCAGGTCGCCGTACTCGAGCGTGAGGGCGTTGAAGCCGTGGTTGCCCTTGGCCTCCTGGACCTTCGACACGATGACGCTCCCCTTCTCGCCCGCGTTCTCGGCGATGGTGAAGAGGGGGACACTCAGGGCGTTGTAGACGACCCGCATGCCGGCGACGTAGTCATACTTCGCGCGCCCCGCGTCCTCGCCGGCGTTGTTCTCGGCGCTCTTGCCGAAGATCGCCTTGTAGTCGCTGTTGAGTTCGATGGCGCGTCGGGCGCGGATGAAGCTCACGCCGCCGCCGGGGACGATGCCCTCGGCCACCGCCGCACGCGTCGCGTGCAGGGCGTCCTCGATGCGGGCCTTCTTCTCCTTGAGCTCGGCCTCGCTCGCCGCTCCAACTTTGATCTGCGCCACGCCGCCCGAAAGCTTGGCCAGGCGTTCCTGGAGCTTCTCGCGGTCGTAATCGCTGGTGGTCTTCTCGATCTCGCTGCGGATCTGGCCCACGCGGGCCTGGATGGCCTTGGTGTCGCCCGCGCCCTCGATGATCGTCGTGTTGTCGGCGTCGATCTCGACGCGCTTGATCAGGCCAAGGTGGCTCATCTCGATCTTGTCGAGCTCCACGCCCAGGTCCTTCATGATCGGGGTCGCGCCCGTGAGCACGCCCAGGTCCTCGAGCATCGCCTTGCGGCGGTCGCCGTAACCAGGAGCCTTGACGGCCGCGACATTCAGCGTGCCGCGGAGCTTGTTGATGACCAGCGTCGACAGAGCCTCGCCCGTCACGTCCTCGGCGATGATGAGCAGGGGCTTCTTGGCCTTCATCACCTTCTCGAGCAGGGGGACGAGCTTCTGCACATTCTCGATCTTGTCCTCATAGATCAGCACCAGGCACTTCTCGAGCACCACCTTCATCGCGTCCGCGTCGGTGATGAAGTTGGGCGACAGGTAGCCGCGGTCGAACTGCATGCCCTCGACGACGGTGACCTCGGTCTCGATGTTCTTGCCTTCCTCGACGGTGATCACGCCGTCCTTGCCCACCTTGTCAAAGGCGTGCTTCATGATCTTGCCAATCTCCACGTCGTTGTTGGCGCTGATCGCCGCGACGTGCGCGAGGTCGTTGGACTTGGGCGAGGTGTCGACGGGCGTCGCCAGACTCGTGATCGACTTGACGGCCAGAGCGACCGCGTCCTTCATCCCGCGCACCAGGGCGTTGGCGTCAACACCCGCCGCGACGAACTTGAGCCCCTCAC
>ERZ1292640.2932-Hain-H43-02um-R1-2932-length-13497-cov-5_pt1 | contig 13497 bp, 13 predicted proteins | sample MGYA00564404_ERZ1292640 | MGnify/ENA primary metagenome ERZ1292640 (study PRJEB36523, sample SAMEA6512636) | groundwater metagenome | collected 2019-01-08 | study: AquaDiva: Metagenomics assemblies of 32 groundwater samples
GCCCCCAATGTGAAATGTTTCGCGGCGACTGCGAAAGTCGTTGCCCCAAGCCGCCGATGAAGGCGTGGCGGATGGTTCGGGGACGGTTCTGTGCCCGGACGTGGAAGAGAGAGTTCGTGGGACGGGTGGCTCTGGTCTCGTGTGTGTTGGAGCGATCCCCTCGATGGCAATGCCCTCACAAGTGATCTCCGCGGTCTTCGCGATGTCGACGTTCATCGTCGCGCTCATCGCCGGAATGGCCGCCGGTAACCCCGCCAGCGTCACGCTGACGCGAGCGGTCTTCGCCATGGTGCTCATGTACCTCGTGGGCGGGGCCATCGGCCTCATCACCCAAAGGATCGTGTCCGAGCACGCCAACCGCTATCGGGTTCGGGCGATGTCTGGGCTGAAAACATCTGGAGAACCGGTGGAAAAGTCGGTACAGGCCGTAGATTCTTTCCCCAAAGTGCAGCAAAAAGCGGGTCATTGACGGATTTGTGAACATTGTGGGTGCAAAGGTTGTTATGAATGTGTCGGGCGCACGGATCGCGCTCGTGGAATGGAAATCCCTGTGGCGGCGTTTCTCCCGGGAGAACTGCCGCCGGTAGATGGTCAAGGAGCGACCGATGACGACCATGAAGGTCGGTGTGCACAGCATGGTTGGTGGTTCCAGAAGCGCCGGACGGCACCTGCTCAGGCAGGCCGAGGCCTCGCGGTCGCGGTCCGATCTCGAGAGCGCCCCCATCCAGGGTCTCTGGCGCGAGTACGCCAAGCTCCCCGACGAGGCCCCGCGAAAGCAGTACATCCGAAACTACCTGATGGAGAAGTTTCTCCCTCTCGTGCGCTACAACGCCGAGCGGATCCACACGCGCCTGCCCGACGAGGTCGACGTGGAGGACCTCATGAGCGCCGGGTGCTTTGGCCTCATGGGCGCCATCGACTCGTTCGACCTCGCCCGCAAGGTCAAGTTTGAGACCTTCTCCGCCCCCCGCATCCGCGGGGCGATCCTGGACGAGCTGCGTCACATGGACTGGGTCCCGCGTCTGGTCCGCCAGCGCACCCACAAGTTCGACCGCGCCCGCCAGATGATCGAGATGGAGACCGGCGAGCTCGCCACCGACGACCAGGTTGCCGATCGCCTGGGCCTCGACGGCGAGGAGTTCGACAAGCTCAAACGCGACAGCTACGCCGTCAACACGCGCAGCCTCACCCAGCGCTGTTTCAACAGCGAGGGCAACCGCGATGTCCGCGAGATCGACGTCATCAAGGACGAGACCCAGTGCAACCCGGCGATCGACGTGCAGCGCCGCGACCTCAAGGAACTCGTCACCAAGGGCCTCTCCCGCGCCGAACGCCTCATCGTGATCCTCTACTACTACGAGGCGATGACCATGAAGGAGATCGGGGCCACCCTCGACCTCTCCGAGAGCCGCGTCAGCCAGATGCACTCGAGCATCCTGCTCCGCCTCAAGGCCCAGATGCAGCACAAGACCAGCGACCTCGAAGAAGTGGACGACTAAGCCTGGTCTGGAATTCAAAGTGACTTTTCAGGGCCTCGGACACTCTCCGAGGCCCTTCCTCTTTTTCGGCCCGCCCCAGCCCGCCGATTTGCCTTAAGCCATTTCCGCGCTTTGCTTGTGCGGCATGGCCCAGCCCCACCCAACTCCCGTCGAAGCCTGCATCGCCCTGGGCGGCAACATCGGCGACGTGGCCGCCGCCTTCAGCCAGGCCATCGCCGCCCTCAACGCCGTCCCCGGCGTCCACGTCCTCCACATCTCCTCCAACCACACCACCGCCCCCGTCGGCCCCATCCCCCAGGCGAGCTACCTCAACGCCGCCGCTGTGCTCCAGACCACCCTGAGCCCCCATGACCTCCTGGCCGCCCTGCACACCATCGAACGCTCCCACGGCCGCAACCGCGCCACCGAACAACGCTGGGGCCCCCGCACCCTCGACCTCGACCTGCTCACGTACGGCGGCTTGTCAATCTACGAGCCGGGCCTCACGCTACCCCACCCCCGCTTGCACGAACGCCTCTTCGTGCTCGCGCCCCTCGCCGAGATCGCGCCGGACCTTGTGGTGCCGGGCTTGGGCAAGAGTGTGGAGGAACTGAAGCGGGCGAACGAATGCAGGGCGGCATCCATCTCCCCAGAAGCAGAAGTCGACGACGCGATTCACCGACTGGCGATCCCTCCCACCGAGCTCCGCAAACTCACCCAAGAAGAAGCAGAACCGATTCTTGCCGACATTGAGGCTCGGTTTGTTTCCGGTGAGCCGCGGGTATGGTGGAACGGCCTGCGGAACAAGGAGAGCGTCGTGAACGAAGACCGCGCGACGCTTGCCGAAACGATGCCGAAATTGGCACCGACAACGCTCGATTCTCTTCTTTTCATTCCTGACAACGACGATGGCGGAACCCTGCCAGTTTACGAAGGGTGCCTCGAAGCGATCCTGAAGGTGCTGTTCGACACTTTCTACTACGAGTACTACATCCACGCGAGGGATGCCGCTTGGTTCGTCGCCTCAAACGATCACAACCAATTGATTGTGGCGAGACCAACCAAGCTGAACTGAGAAGCGGCGAACGCGACGCTTTCGGACGACCGATCTTCTGTCTTTCATGCCGCTTCAGCGGCATTGCCCGCTTGTAGGCCCGGCCTTCAGGCCGGGTACCGCGGCCTTCAACTCTTCTCTTTGCCTCTACCTCTTCAGACCGTTTCAACGGTCTTCCCCTCGGCGGCTTCAGCCACCAGAACTTGCCCTCCGCGCACGACGTCATTGTGCGGCGGATGCAATGCCCCGGGCTTCTCTCCGATGTTCGGGGTCCCGGATCATCGCCCGGAAGGGCGATGCCACGTCAACTCCGCCACTGCCCCGGCACCTCGCCCGCTTCGGCGCGAATCACCGACTTGATCCCACCGCGCCCGCGCCAATCCGTCCTCACCACCAGCCACTTGGGCTTCATCGCCGCCGCCAGGTCATCTCGAATCTGATTCGTGACGGCCTCATAGAAAATGCCCTTATTCCGAAACGCCTGGTAGTACAGCTTCAGACTCTTGAGCTCCACGCACACGCCCCCGCTCTTGGCCGCCATCGGCTCGTAGCGGATCGTGACGGTGCCGAAGTCCGGGTGTCCCGTCTTCGGGCACACGCTCGTGAACTCGTCGGCGACGTGCTCGATCACAAACGGCGTGTCGGTGGGCGCGGGGAAAACTTCGAGCAGCGATCGGTCCATGGTGTTGGCTCTTCAGGCGCCGTGCTGGTACTTCGCCAGCCATTCCTTGACCTTGGGCTGGTTCTTCTCCACCTGCAGCGACGTGCGGAGGAACTTGACGGCCTCAACCCGCGCGGGCTCGGAGCTGTCCAGCACGTACTTGTTCAACAGGCACACCGCCACCCCGTTCATCGCCGGGTAGTAGTTCACGTCGATCTCCACCGCCTTGCGGAAAGCGACCTCGGCCGCCTCGCGGTTCTTCATCTTGAACTGCACCGCTCCCACCCGCTCGTACGCCTTGGCCGACGGCTCGATCCGCACGAGCTGCTCGAGCGTGTTGGCCGCCTGCTCCAACTGATCCGACTTCCGCAGACTCTCCGCCAGATTCATGAGCAGCTGCGGCGTGGGCGCCGAGAGCTCGCTCGCCTGCAGATACTCCGCGATCGCGTCGTCGAACCGATTCAACGAGGCGTACACCGCGCCCAGGTTCGTCCGCGCCGGAGCGCTCTTGGGCGAAAGGCGCACCGCCCGCTCGGCGTACGGCAACGCCGCGTCGGCCTCGCCCAGGTTCAGATACGCCACGCCCAGGTTCATGTTGGCCACCGGGTCCGTCGGCTTGATCGCTAGCGCCCGCAGGTACGCCCGCGCCGAGTCGACGAGTCGCCCAAGGGCCTGCAGCGCCTCCCCGTACTTGAAGTTCGCGTCAAAGCTCCCCGGGGCCAATTCGGCCGCGGTGCCGAAGCGCGACGCCGCCATGTCGTACTCGCCCGTCTTCATGTAGATGTCGCCCGCCGACATGTAGGCCGTCACGAGCGTCGGGTTGTTCTCGATCGCCTTCTCAAACTCCGCCAGCGCCTGGCGGTCGAGCCCCTGGTCCTCGAGCCTTCGCCCGCGGGCCACCGAATCCACCGAGACCCGGTCGGAGGTCAGAAGCTGCGGCTCCCTCGCGTTGGGCTTGGACGGCTTCCAGTAGTCGAACGTGCAACCGCCCAGGGTTGAGGCGGCGAGCACCAGGCAGGCCGTCAGTCGGAGTCGGGTCGGATAGGAAGATTCAAAGAAGGTCATCGCGTCTCCGTCATGGTCTGCCCGTTCGCCCCGCCTTCGCACTCCTGGGAGTGACGACACGGGCCGCGGTAGTTGTCTTTCGGCTCTTGACCGGGCGTTGCTTGGATTCTTGCACCCTCGAGGCAACTTGGCGCGGTTTGGTCTGCTTTAGTTTGGGCTTTGAACCCTCTTTCGGCGTTGTCGTCGGTTTCGAGACACCTGGCCACAGGCTCGCGTTCCCGGGCATCAGGCTCTTGAGCCGCAGCAGGTTGATCGTGTCCAGCGCCAACACACCCGCCGGCACGGGCTCATCCTCCTTGGGAGTCTCAAGGATCTTGGGTACGCCGGCGAGGGCCGGGTGGTTCACAACCACCGCAAATCCCGAGTCCAGAAGCCGGATGTGGCTCGCAGGGGTGTCGTCCGGCTTGACCGAATTGCCGCCGATGGTCCCCTCGCCGATGTGCATGTGCCGGTCGAGGTGGCTGGCGCAGGCGCCCTTGCTGTCGTTGACGTGGAAGGCTTTGAGGTGCGCGAGGCCGCAGACGCGGTCGAACTCGGCGATGGAGCTCTGGCCCGCCGCCCGGGTGCTCATGTCGTACCCGGCGGCGTGCATGTGGCAGGTGTCAAGGCAAAAGCCGATCCGTGTGGGCTCGCCGGTCGCCTCGATGATGAGCTTGCGGAGCTTGGCGAGCTCCTCGAACGCCCCGCCGATCTGCGAGCCGGCGCCGACGGTTCCTTCGAGACAGGTGACGGCGGCGAATCCCTTGGTGCGTGCAAAAATCCGTTTGTAGGCCGCGGCGATGCGAACGAGCCCGTCGTCAAGCGTCGACGTGGTGTACGCCCCGGGGTGATGGATGAGAAACGGGATGCCCAAGGTCTCGCACCGCTCGACCTCGTCGACCATCAGGTCGATGGACTTCTGCCACAACTCCTCAGCTGGTGCGGCCAGATTGATAAGGTACGACGCGTGACTCGTGATCCCGCCGCGATGCTGGCCTTTGGCGTCGGACGGCCCACCCTTGTCAAAGCCCATGCCCTTCACCGTCGCGTGCCACTCGCCCACCATTCCCGTATCCAGCGGCTTGGCCTTCCACTGCTGCTGGTTCTTGGTGAACACCTGCACGCAATCAAGCCCGAGCCCCTTGGCCTCGTTGAGCGCATTGACCATGGACCCGGCGATGGAGAGATGGGAGCCAAACATCCGGGGAGGTTAGGACCCACAGAGCCGCGAGCGTAAGCGAGCGAGCCGGTTGGCTCAAGCCCTCGCGCGGGGCGGAATCCGGCTCCAACGAAGAGAGAGAATCGCGAAACACTCTTATGCAGCGTCCTTTGGGATTCGGCCATGTCGTCGAGACTGACACCCCCTCGCTCGCTGACGCTCGCGGCTCTGTAGTCTATTCTTGCCGCATGAAGCTCAAAGACCGCATTTCGATCGTGACGGGCGCATCCGCGGGGATCGGCGAGGCCATCGCCCGCGAGCTGGTGGCGCAGGGTTCAACCGTGGTCCTCAACGCCCGCCGCAAAGAGAAGCTCGACCTCCTCTTGCGCGAGTTGGGCACCGAGGATGTCTCGACCGTCGCGGGCGACTGCGCTGACGACGACGTGATCAATTCGATGTTCCACGCCGCCCGCGAGCAGTTTGGCGCGGGCCATCGCGAGGCCAACCTGGTTGTCGTCAACGCCGGTCGCGGGCTCAATGGGTCGGTGGTCACCAGCGACACCAGCGAGTGGGAGGCGATGGTGCGGACCAACGTGCTCGGGGCCGCCAAACTGATCCGCGCCGCCGCCGTCCGCATGATCCGTGAGATCGATCACGACGCCGCCAACGGCAAGAAATGGACGAGCCAGCCCCGCGACATCGTCGTGCTGGGCTCGACAGTCGGTCGTCACATCTCGCCCTTCAGCAGCATGTACGGAGCGACGAAGTTCGCGGTGAACTCGCTGGCCGAGGCCGCCCGGCGCGAGCTTGGTCCCAAGGGCATCCGCGTGACGCTCATCGAGCCGGGCTTTGTCGTCAGCGAGTTCCAGGGCGTCGCGGGCTACACCGACGAGTGGCTCAAGGGCGTCTTCGAGAAGATCGGCCCGGTGCTCGAGCCGCGCGATGTCGCCAACGTCGTGACCACCGTCACCAGCCAGCCCTCGCACATCCACTGGGGCGACGTGGTGCTGCGGGGTACAAGGCAGGATTACCCGTGAACTCTAAGAATTGAAACACGGAGTTCACGGAGGGGCACGGAGGAAGGCAAAGAGAGTGGGTGGGAATGGAGCTTGCCGAGCCGTTCGGTGATGCACGTGTGCGTCGGCGGCTGTTCGTTGACTTTGCCTTCTGTCTTCAAACAACTCCTCCTGCCTTTCTCCGTGTCGCTCCGTGAACTCCGTGTTTCAACTGCCTTTCTGTCTTCTTCCCTGTGCTCTCTGTGTTCCCTGTGGTGAATGTCTTTTCGGTCTGCCGCACCTACCCTTGGCCGCCACGATTCGTTCCACTCCAAGGAGTCCCCGCGATATGTCTCTTGCGATTGCCCTGGCCAAAGGTGACGGCATCGGCCCCGAGATCATGGACGCCACCGTCGAGCTCTTCAAGGCCGCCGGCGTCACCAAACACGCCACATTCCACGAGGTCGAGATGGGCGCCTCGGTCTTCGCCCAGGGCAACACCCGCGGCATGACCGACGAGGCCGTCAAGATCACCGAGGAGTGCGGCATCCTCTTCAAGGGCCCCATGGGCACGCCCAGCGGCAAGGGCGGCAAGTCGATCAACGTCACCGCCCGCAAGATGTGGAACGCCTTCGCGAACTTCCGCGTCTTTAAGACGCTGCCGTGTGTCGAGACCGTCTACACCAAGGCCGGGATGAACCTGGACTTCTCCGTCGTCCGCGAGAACATCGAGGACACCTACGGCGGCGTCGAACGCCGCCTCACCAACGATGTCGTCGAGTGCAAGCGGTTGATTTCCGCACCCGGCTGCGACCAGGTCCACCGCTTCGCCTTCGAGACCGCCCGCAAGCTCGGCGTCAAAAAGGTGCACTGCGGGCACAAAGCCAATATCATGAAGCTGACCGACGGCCTCTTCCTGGAGCGCTTCCACGAGATCGGCAAGGCCTACCCCGAGATCGAGAAGGCCGACGTCATCGTCGACGCCCTGTGCATGAACCTGGTCATGAAGCCCAGGCAGTACCAGATGATCGTCCTGACCAACCTTCAGGGCGACATCGTGAGCGACCTTTGCGCCGGCCTGGTCGGGGGCCTGGGTTTCGCCCCCAGCGCCAATATCGGCAACCACATCTCGATCTTCGAAGCGGTCCACGGCACCGCACCGGATATCCAGGGCAAGGGGATCGCGAATCCGACGAGCCTGGTGCTCTCGGGGCTGATGATGCTGCGGCACCTCTGCCTGTATCAGGAGGCCGCTCATATCGAGAACGCTCTGCTCGCGGCCCTGGAGTCCGGCATCCACACCGGCGATTTCGGCAGCAAGGTCATCCCGCCCGTGGGCACCAAAGCGTTCACGCAGGCGATCATCGACCGCCTGGGCAAGAAGCCCCAGAGCATCCCGTCGGTCGAAGTCCCCGAGGCCGGCCAGCACTGCATGATTCGCGCCCCCAGGCCGACGACCCAGCAGCTCATCCGCACGTTCACCGAGATGAAGGCTCAGGTTGTCGGCTGCGACCTCTACATCGACACCACGCAGCCGCCCGCAAAGATCGCCGACGCGATGGGCAGGCTGTGCGAAGGCACTCCCTTCCGCCTCACGCTCATCTCCAACCGCGGCACACAAGTCTGGCCCACCGGCAGCATCTACACCGAGTGCGTCGACTACCTCCGCGTGCGATTCGAGCTCAAGGACGCCGCGTCACCGGTCGACCAGCAGGCCTGCCTGGCCCTCTTGATCAAGGTCGCGGCTTCGTTCACCATCGCCAACTACGAACTCCTCCGCACCTTCGACGGCGTCCGCGGTTTCAGCATGGCACAGGGGCAGTAGCCGGCAAGGCTGCATGGTGGCAAGGATGATCCCGCTTCGGGTCATCCTTGCGAAAAAGCCTGTGCGTGCGAATCATCCTGCTCGAACACTTCCGCACTCGGGGCACGGGGAATCGGCGGGAAGTGACGCGAGGTCGTAGGCACATGCGACGCACTGGCCTCTGCGTCTTCGATTGTTTCGGCGAGCGCGGCGGATTGCGAAGCGCGGCCCTTCTACCAGGGTCGCAATCGCAAGGGCGTACAGCAGTCCACCGGCGAAGAGGCCGCCCCAGATCGGCAGAAGGGGGAGAACATGCTCGTATCCGCCGGGGCCGGTCTTGCTTATGCGAAAAGCGCCAAAGACGGTCGGCTGCATCGGAGGCGAGTTGGTGGGAAAGGGCGAGGGGGCGCTCAACTGGCACCACATCGATTCGAATGGCCAACCGGAGGAGACAGCGCCTCGACAGTCTTCCAGCTTCGACGAGGGCCAGGATACGGAAGTACCCCACGGGTATAGGTGCTTCCTTCCCCAGTCTGGAATGGAGCCGAAAAATCTCGAGATGTGTTGGGCATCGTTTGTGCCGGGAAACCATGGGTCGATGCGTGTGTCGTAGCGAGTGACGCCGCCGAAGGGAAACACGACCAGTTCGATCGACCCCACACCCTCACCCGTGGTGGCCTCACGGAATCGCCAGAGGTGTGTCTCCGGGAAGTGCGAATACCCCCCTCTAAGATTCAACCGCACGCCGCATGCAGCGCCGACGACCGCGTTCAACGCCAGGCCGGCGAGGAGATACAAGAGGCCGCGGCGCATGTGGGAACGCGTGAATGCCACATCTCCAGTATAACGAAGCGAGGATGAGGTGAATGAGGAGCGTTGTCGCGGATGGCGCTGTGCGTACGAATCACCCCGCAAGGATGACCCGAAGCGGGATCATCCTTGCCACCGGCGATCATCCTTGCCACCGGCCGCGAAGCAGCCACAGCGCCGACATCACCTCCCATACCGCCTGCACCACAAACGCCCCGCATTCCCAACCAATTCCAGCCCGGGCGATGAGTGACCGCGATCACGGGTCGAGGCGGAAGTTGCGCATCATGCCCATGTCCTCGTGGACCAGATTGTGGCAGTGGTAGAGGAACAGGCCCGGGTAGGAACCGTGCCGAAGCAGTATTCGGACCGTTTCCCCGGGCATGATCATGAACGTGTCCTTCCAACCCGAGTTGTTGTACCCGTCCTTCACGGTGTTCCAGTTGGCGAGTCCCGCGGCGGTGACGGTGCGGTCGAGAATCTGGAACTGCCGCCCATGGAAGTGGATAGGGTGGGCGATCTGCATCGCCCCCGCGGTGTTGGTCACACGAATGACCTCGAGTGTCCCGCACCGAGCGATCTCGTTCGCGGCCACATCGAACATGGAGAAAAGCCCGCCGTTGAGCGTGAAGCTCGGCATCCCGCCGCTGGTGATCAGGTTGATCGCGTAGGTCTTTGGGGTGCTCGCGTTGACGGCGTCCTGGAGCCGGTAGGGCGTGATCGCCGAGAGGGTGGCCGGCAGCGTGCGATTCTCGGTGACGCCCTGAATGATCTCAAACCGCAACACGTCGAGCGCAACGCCCTGGCTTGTGCCGGCTCCCGAGAAGGGCAGGCTCCTCAGCACGATCTGGGTCCCCACGGGGCGGCCGCGGAAATCGGCCCAGATCTCGGCCCGCTCACCCGGCGAGAGCATCAGGTAGGGCTTGGTCTCGGGCGCCGCCAGGAGCCCCCCGTCGTTCCCGATCACGACCATCGGAGTCCCGTCGGAGAACGCGAGTTTGTAGATGCGACTCGATGAGCCGTTGAGGAGCCGAAGCCGGTGAACGCGTGAGCTGGTCTGGTGCACGTAGTTCGGCACCCCATTCACGAGCATCGTGCTGCCGAAGAACCCGTTGAGCATGTTGGGGTTGAAGACGAACTGGTTGCTCGCGTCGAAGGTGCGATCCTGGATGCACACGGGCACGTCAAACGCGCCGCTCGGCAGGTTGAGCCGCGCTTCCTCCGCGTCATGCACCAGGAAGAACCCGGCCAGTCCCATCTGCACCTGCTCCACGGTTGTCATGTCCGGGTGAGGATGGTACCAGTACGTGCCCGCGCGATTGAGCACCGGAAAGGAAACTGTGCTCGTGGTGCCGCTGGGAAATGCCATGGAAGGATGCCCGTCCACGCTCGCGGGAACATCCAGGCCGTGCAAATGTGTGACGGTGGGTTCCCCAAGCTGGTTGCTGAGATTGATGGTCACATGCTGCCCGCGCAGGACGTGAATGGTCGGTCCGAGGAAGGAATTGGCGACGGGCACCAGCGAGCCCGGAGCACCATTGACCAGGAAGCCCGTGTACGACCAGACGTTTGTGGAGGCGCCCGCGAGGATGGACTGGGTCCGTGGGATCGCGGAAAGGCTGATCTCAAGCTCACCCGGCGTCCATGCCGGGACGGGCGGGACTGGCCTGATGTGCTGGGGGTGCTGGGCGCGGGCGTGGGCGCTGAGCCCGAGCACGACACCGACCGCCAGTAATGCTGCTAAAGAACGTGATGCCGTTGAGCAAATCAGGGTCATGTTCCGAATCTCCAGCTGGAACGCAAATCCCAGTGACGACCCGGCACTCAGATCGGGCCTCGCTTTCGAGTGTACTACCAAGAAAGGCCAGAAACGAGGCTGCTTTCAGAATAATCGATAAAATGGTCCGAAAATACAAACCAAAGCCTGCGGCGGGTGCCCGCGACGAAAGTCGAGCCCACGGGTTCATCCTTGCCGCCCGCCGCGCAACAGCCACAAGGCCGCCATGACCCCCCACACCGCCTGCACCAGCACAAACGCGCCGAACCCGTGCACGGTCATGGGCAACTGCCCGGCGAGCAGGGCCACGACCGGAATGATGCCGCCGATGACGCCCAGGATCCCCAGCGTGCGCGTGCTGCGTCCGCGCGACAGAAACACGATCGACCACAACGCAACCGCCGCGCTCATGCCGATCACGCCCAGGTGATCGCAAGCGTGATTCGCCGCCATGCAGAACACCAGAAGCGCCCGCGCGGGCTCCTGCTTGGCGGGCTCCAGTTCCGCGTAACGGACAGCGACGTTGGTCAGGATCTGCCCATTGATCGTCGCCGCCGCGATCAGCGCGACCACACCCACGCCCATCGCCACCAGCCCGCAGCGGACGGCCGCCAATCGCAACCCCATCGCGTCCGCAAGCCCAATGAACCCGCAGAACACGACGCAAATCCCTGCGATCGCCAGCGCGTGGGCCCCCCGGTTGAGCAGCTGCCCCTCGTTCATTTCCCGCAGGAAGCCGTCGAGCTCGTGCGTGTGCGCCACGGGGTGGATCGCCATCGCGGCAATGGTGACCGCAAAGCCCAGCAAGAGCAGGACCGCGGCGTTACGGTGGGCGGTTGAGACGGACGGCGGGAGCGTGGGGGATTCTTCGGGCATGGGCGCTGGGTCTCCGGTAAGATGAGAGTCTCTGTCCGCACGATGCGCCGGTCCACGCAGCACGCCTCGCCGGATGGAGAAGTCGGGCGCGATCGCCCATTTGTCCGACCGATTTCGCCCACTGGGAGCCCGCGTGCCACGTCGCAATCAGGATTCACGGGTAAGGAGCACGCGCGACGCGATCGTCGCCTCGTTCAACCGTCTGGTGCTCCGCCGCGGCTACGGCGCGACCAACGTCCCCGAGATCGCGGGCGAGGCCGGCGTCGCCCGCTCGACGTTCTACGAGCACTTCCAGAACAAGGACGCGCTCTTGCGCCGCTCGGCCCTGCACGTGCTGGCCCCGCTGGCCGAAGCCACCGGGCCCACCGGCGAAGCCGCGGCGATCACTGGCACCCTCGAGCACATTCGGGACAACCGCCGGATGGCCCGCGAGATGATGACGGGCGATGCGGGCGAACAGCTCGTGCTGGCGCTCGCGGATCTGGTGGAGCGGCAACTCGCTGGGACGAATTTCGCCATCCCGGTGCGCCTGGTGGCGATGCAGATCGCCCGCTCGCAGCTGGGCCTCATTCGCGCGTGGATCGATGCGCTGGAGCCGTGTCCGGCGAGCGCCCTTGCGAGCGTGCTGCTGGCGCAAACGCCGGCGAGCGTGGAGGCGGCTCGGTGGCAAGGATGATCCTTTCCACCATGCGTTGATATACACTGGGCCCATGGGCACCATTCTCCCCAACCCGCGTGTGTCGCCTCGCTTCGCCGGTCTTTGCACCTTTGGGCGCTATCCGCGCCTCGAGGATGTCGCGCCGGCGAATCGCCCCGTTGATTGGGCCGTCTTTGGCGTGCCGCACGATGCGGGTGTCACGTATCGGCCCGGCGCCCGCTTTGGCCCCAGGGCGATCCGCGAGGCGTCACAGTATCTCAAGCGGTTCCACCTTGAGCACGCCGTCGACGTCTGCACCGTCCTCAGTCTCGCCGACGCGGGCGATGCGCCCGTCGCCCCTTACTCCTGCAAGGAGAACATCGCGGGCGTGCGAACTTGGGCCGGCGGCCTCGCCGACGCGGGCCGCACCAAGCTCATGGCTCTGGGCGGCGATCACAGCATCGCCTACGCCAACATCGCCGCGACATGGGACCGGCTTGGCCGCCCCGCCGGCGGCCTGGCCCTCATCCAGTTCGACAGCCACCTGGACACCGTCCCATCGGTCTGGGGAGAGGAGTGGGGGCACGCCTCGCCCTTCTTCCGCCTCATCGAGGACGGCATCGTCGACCCCAAGGCGATGCTGGCCGTAGGCGTGAAAGGTCCGCTCAACGTCGGCACCGATCTCGACTACGCCAAAGGCAAGGGCGTCACGATCGTGCCCTACTCGCAGTGGGAGAGGGAAGGCGACAAGGCGATCCGTGCATTCACGGCCGCACTCAAGGGCCGCCCGACCTACATCACGTTTGACATCGACGTGGTCGACCCCGCGTACGCCCCCGGCACCGGCACCCTCAGCGTCGGAGGCTTCACATCCGCCCAGGCCCTCACGCTTTTGCGCTCACTCAAAGGAATCAACGTGGCCGGCGGCGACGTGGTCGAAGTCCTCCCCGACCGCGACCCGACGGGGATCACCGCGTTCCTGGCGGCACATATTGCATTTGAGATCCTGGCCCTTGACGCGGCGGCAAAGGCAAGTTGAACAGGACTGGGGACGGAGGCAAGTTGAACAGGACTGAGGACTGAGTAAAGGCAGAAGGCGGAACTTGAAGGCGGAAGGCTGAGTCGATTCCGCCTTCAGCCTTCACTTTCCGCCTTCTGCCTTCTTGTCTTTACTCAGTCCTCAGTCCTGCTCAACTCAGTCC
>ERZ1292640.2934-Hain-H43-02um-R1-2934-length-13489-cov-9_pt1 | contig 13489 bp, 17 predicted proteins | sample MGYA00564404_ERZ1292640 | MGnify/ENA primary metagenome ERZ1292640 (study PRJEB36523, sample SAMEA6512636) | groundwater metagenome | collected 2019-01-08 | study: AquaDiva: Metagenomics assemblies of 32 groundwater samples
GAAGTGTTCAGAGCCAAGCAAAGGACTGGCTCAGTATGGGCTGTCGGTTAACAGTGGCAGTCCTGGTATAAGGATATCGTAATAGTATGTGTAAATTACAAAGGCGATCAGAAATAAAATAATTGAAACTGCCACGTAATTTTTATTTTTGATTAATGTCTTGAGAATCGGCTTCTTTTTGAACATAACAATTATTATAATAACGATCTTTTATATTATCTTTTCGCCTTTTTCATTGAGTAAGTGAATGACGTTAACAGGGCAGCAGTCAGCAGCTTCCTTGTTCTTTGCGTACTGATCATCGTTTATATTGAGTTCTTCCCTGACTATTTCGCCGCCTTCTTCTGTGCGCTTTGAGCCTTTTACATCTGACTTGCCGTCAGCAGCGCTCATTTCCCAGAATTCAGGAGCAACGGCAGCGCAGGCGCCGCAGCCTATGCAGTTAGGCCGGTCATGATCTATCTTGTAAGACATTATTATCAACTTCTTCTTTTGGTGTTAATCTTTTAAAGTATACTCATCATATCTTGAGAACGATATTTTTATTACATCGTTATGTTTAAGTGCTTGGTGGTATTTGTGAATAACTTTGTCATTCCGATTTTACTGATTTCTGTTATCTTTATAGCTGGTTGTGCTTCACAACAACCTACTACGTGCACAGCAGATGCCATGGTCTGTCCAGACGGAACTAGTGTTGGAAGAACTGGACCTAACTGCGAGTTCAAATGCCCTACTAATTCAATTGGCTCGTCAGCGAGCAATACTCTTTCGGCGTCTACGTTGCCGGCACCAACCGTAAAAGAATTCAACATGACAGCAAAGAAGTATGAGTTCATACCAGGCACGATAATTGTTAACAAGGGCGATCAGGTTGTGTTAAATGCTGTAAGTCTGGATGTTACGCATGGTATATCGATCCCGGAATACAATATAGTAGAAACAATTAATCCTGGTTCAACAACTACCATAAGATTCACGGCTGACAAGGCAGGCCAGTTCACTTTCTCTTGCTCTGTTTTCTGCGGCTCTAGACATTCATCGATGAGTGGCACACTTATTGTAAATCCATAGAAATATGGGCACTTTTTACGAACCAATAAATGCTTAAATAATCTCACGAGTATAACTTTTAGTAAATTATAAAAGTTGTAAATCTTGTGAGGTGTTCCGATGGTAACAGCATACCCCCAGGCTACAGCCCATGAAAAAACAGAGATTAACTTGATTTCTACGTCTCCCTATGTCAAAAATTATACAGAAGAAAGCAAAAGAGTCCTGGTTGCTCTTCTTCCTGAGGATGTCAAGATACTGAAATTCAACCAGTCCCTTTGTCCTGGTTGTGTTGAGGAAGAACGCTGGGACAAAATGAAGGTAGATGCGGTTGTTTACGTAAAGGACAACAAGGTTTGGATGACCAAGGCGTGCGCAGACCACGGTGTTGTCACAGAGATTTACTGGTCTGATTACGATATGTACAAAAAAGCTGAAGCATTTCAGGATCCAGGAATCAAGATACTTAATCCGAATATAGACAAGAATGAATTTGATATTGACTGCCCTTCGGACTGTGGGTTGTGTGCAGAACACGAATCACATACAGGCCTCGGCAACATAGTTCTTACAAACAGGTGCGACCTGGATTGCTGGTATTGCTTCTTCTACGCAAAGGAAGGGGAACCTATATACGAGCCAACACTTGACCAGATAAAATTCATGCTGCAAAGGATGAGGGATGAGAAACCGGTTGGCGCAAATGCTGTCCAGCTCAGTCTTGACAGAGATGAGAAAATATTGGTCAAGAACTGGAAAGGTCTTGTTTCTCACGTAAGGATAGGAAATTTTGTGGATGGATTAATGGAACAAAATAAACCAAAAGAATTTTCAGACCCAATAAGGCATGATAGATCTGATATAAACGGATGGGAGGTTATGACAGTAAACAATAAACTGAAGTCTGTCTTTAAACCGATAAAGTCTGTAATACGGCATAAAAATGAAAAAGATATGTTCAAACTCGTTACAAACCAAGGTTGGGAGATAACCACGACAGGTTCTCATTCTGTCTTTGTCCTGGATAGCGACAGAATAGTTGCCAAGCCTGTCGCAGAGATAATGGAAGGCGATATATTACTTGGTTGTCTAAACACGCCCGAATTCGATGAAATTTCTGAAATAAATCTGCTTGACTTAATAAAGGAAAGAACCCCCAAGGCTTTGGACAAGATTGTGATAACGGGTTTTTCAAAAACAGACTTGAAAAAATATGAAAAGCAGGAGGGCAGAAAGATAAACTGGGATTCCGTAAGCTTTGAAGTTTACAATAAATCATTTAAAGCTGGCAAATCTATAAGATATTTTAATTCGAAGAAAGGTAAGGAACTGCCTGTAAAGCTTGAAATAACACCAGAACTATTCAGGTTGCTTGGTTATTATACAGGAGAAGGCTGCACATATAAAAATGGGGTATTGTTTACATTTTCCTCAAAAGAGGGAAAACTGATTGAGGATTTGTTATATTGTGTCAGGAAGGTTTTTGGAAAAACAAATATCCGAAAAAGACCTCTTTATGATAGTGCACTGCAAATCTATATTGAAGGTTATCTGTATAAGATATTCTTTGAGATTCTGGGATGCGGCGAAAGGGCAATCAAAAAGCAGGTACCTTGGCTGGTATTTAACGTTAATGAAGACCTTAAAAGGGAATTTTTAAGGGCATATTTCAAATGTGACGGTAATGTCAAGATTAGAAAAACAGGTTTTGAGATAGATCACAACACTGCTAGCAAAGATCTTGCATCAGATCTTATCCTCCTTCATACGAATCTCGGAATAATACCAAAGATTGAGGTATCAGAATCAAGGCCGCACATGGTGAAGAAAACAGGTCAGTTTATTTCAAAAACTTCAAAGAAATACAGGGTTGTCATCGGTGGCAAAGAAATGCTTTCAAAAGCCTTGTGGTATCTTGATGGGAAAATGAAGAAAAAGTTTGAAAGATACATCTCCACTCCGGAGAAGCATACACCGACATATTTGAGGATCCCGATATCTGTGAGCCTTAAGGAGATTGCACTGAACAGTGTAGACAGTAAAAATATACATAGCTTGCTCCACGGGATGAGATATGACAAATCTGTTTCAAAAAACAATTTAATGGAGGTCACCGACCATTTCAATCTGAACGCCATAGATTTTAATAAAGAATGGAATGATATTTCCCACAGCGATCTTGGCTTTTTCAAAATAAAAAGGATTGAGAAAATAAGACCTAAATCCGACTATGTTTACGACGTTTCTGTTCCAGGCTCTGAGGCATTTTTTGCAGGGACAGGTCCTCTTCTTGCCCACAATACGGGTGGCGAGCCAACGCTGCGTGAAGATATAATTGACATAATAAAAGCTGCAAGAGAAATAGGTTACGACCACGTACAGCTCAACACTAATGGCATAAACCTTTCGAAGAGCTTGGAATTATGCCAGAAGGTGCGCGAAGCAGGTTCTCATGTTCTATATATGAGCTTTGATGGCATGACGCCAGAGACAAACCCCAAGAATTACTGGGAAGCTACTAGTGCAATAGATAACTGCAGAAAAGCAGGACTGGGTATTGTTCTTGTGCCGACAGTTATCGGTGGCATCAATGATCATGAACTAGGCGACATAATACGATTTGGCTTTGGCAATTTAGATACCATAAGATCTGTTAATTTTCAACCGGTCTCGCTTGTGGGAAGAATGCCGGAAAAGCTACGCAAAAAACAAAGAATAACAATACCTGGCGCAATCAAAAAAATAGAAGAACAAACAGACGGCCAGATAGGAAAGGAACACTGGTTTCCTGTGCCGTGCGCAAAACAGGTCACGGATTTTATTGAAGCATTAAAGGAAGAGCCAAAATATCGTCTTTCAATACATTTTGCCTGTGGAATGGCCACATATGTGTTTAAGGACGGCGACAAGATGGTTCCGCTTCCTGAGTTCTTTGATATTCAAGGATTCTTTGAGTATCTCGGACAGCTTACAAGAGAACTTAACAGCAGCAAGATGAAGGGATTGAAGAAACCTGTTGTTCTCGGAAAGCTAATGATGAATATTGGAAAATATGTGAATGAAGAAAAGAAACCAAAGGACCTTAAATTCGTGAGAATGCTTGCAAGTGCCGTAAGCGGCACGAACTATCACGGTCTTGCGGATTTCCATAAGAACTCATTGTTCCTTGGCATGATGCACTTCCAGGACCCTTACAACTGGGATATTGACAGAATACACAAGTGTAATATTCACTATGCTGTTCCTGATGGGCGCATACTACCTTTCTGCACTTTCAATGTAATACCTGCGCTATACCGAGACAAGGTACAGCGGGAATTTTCAATAACACCGGAAGAGTGGGAAAAGAAAACCGGAAAGAAACTTGATGACGACAGGCATCATAGAAAACTTTCGAGTGAGGAAATGCTCAAGATCAGAGAAGTCTATGATAAATACAGAAAATACAAGGAGAAGAAAATTCAGCTGACCGACTGGAGCGACGAAGACTTACCAAATACATTTAATGATACCCATAACAACAAGCTGGTTCAGATAGGACAGGTCGTTCAGGCCGCACTAAAACAAAAATCAACTACAGAACACCCAGCCGGTGGTTGTGGAAGTGGTTGCAGCTGTAGTTAATTATTCTTGAAAAACTTCTATTCAGCTTGGCGGTAAGTATGCGAAAATATATTGTCCAATATAACAGAAAAAAATGTATTGGTGTAGGCGTCTGCGAAGCGGTAAATCCCGAGCGCTGGAGTGTTTCGGAAACAAGGAAAGCAGATTTCAGGGGTGCTGTATTCAACGAGCAAACACAATTATTTGAGTTGGAGATCAATCAAAATGAGCTGGACAGGATGCAGATAGCAGCTGATGGATGTCCCAAACATGCTATACAAATAATTGACAAGGAAGCGTGGAAAAAATAATTTAAAGTGATTATAATGGAAAAACCTATAACAAAGGACATGACAATGGGAGAGATAATAGAGAAATATCCCTTTGCGGCGGAAATTATGCTCAGCTATGGGCTTCACTGCGTCGGCTGCCATGTAAATCCCTATGAAACACTGGAAAAAGGAGCCATGGGACACGGGATGAGTGAAGAGGAAGTGACGTCATTGCTGAAAGAACTCAATGATATCGCTATGCATAAGGAAACAGTTGACCTTAGCAATGCAAAAATAACTATAACAAAATTTGCTGCGGAAAAGATGAGTGAGCTTATGAAGAGCCAGCACAAAGAAGGGTATGGCTTGCGCGTTTCCGTTGTTGGCGGAGGCTGTTCTGGCAAGATGTATGCCATGGATTTTGATAAGCGCAATGATGATGATTTTGTTTTTGAAGAGCATGGAGTCAAAATTTTTGTTGACTCAAAGAGCATGGAGTTTCTCAACGGCACAAACATAGATTATATAGAAGGTCTTCAGGGTTCGGGCTTCAAGTTAGATAATCCAAATGTAAAATCGTCTTGTGGCTGCGGAAAATCTGTCAGCTGAGTCTTTTTTTCAAAGCTTTAAAAAGCGTAATGTTTTCGTATAGTTATGAAAGTACTTGCTGTCAGTGATATACACGGAAATGAGGATGCAGTTAGACGTCTCGCCGACGAGGCTGAAAAGAATGATGTTGACATGGTTCTTATTGCCGGAGACATTTCTGAATTCGGAGAAATGGGCAAGAATATGATAGGCCCGTTTCTTGCTAAAGGGAAGAAAGTTGTATTTGTTGCGGGCAATCACGACGCCCCGGGAATCGCGGAATTTCTCGTGGAAAAGTACAAAATAACAAACGTACAGAACCATGCTATTATTCAGGACGATGTTGGTATTTTTGGTTGTGGCGGCGCAAATATTGGAATTAATTTTACCAACGAGGAAGAAATGCATCACTACCTTACCAAAGGATTTGGTTATGTAAGTGCAGCGGACAAAAAAATAATGCTTACACACATGCATCCCAAGGGCGGACTGATAGAAAAATTTTCATTCCCAGGAAGCGAGTCAGTCACGAGAGCCATATACGAACTGAAGCCGGATATACATATCTGCGGGCACATACACGAGATGGAAGGATTCGAGGAAAAAATTGGCAAGACTCAAATATTCTGTGTTGGCAGCAGAGGAAAAATAATTGAAGTATAGCTTACAGGGTTATTTCTGAGGTATGACTATCTTCTTATCAGATTATGTTTTTTCATCCGCTCATTCAGGACGCCAAGAGACTTCATATATTCCATTAGCGCTATTCTTGATATTTCTGACTCTTTCATGTCAAGCTTTTCGCATACACGCTTCAAAATTTCATGTGTCGCGTCCGGAAGCTTATAACGTATGTAACCCATATGTTCACCAATAGTACATTATAATGTATACATAAAGTATTTAAAAATAAACGGAAAAGCATTTATAGTTAACCGAGTAAATAATCTGAATATTATATCTTGGTTAACTATATGTGACCAACTTATAGTAATATGCTGAATATTAAGCTGGTCAGCTATAAACTATCCCCTTACAAATATAGGAATTGATGACTTTGTGATAAAGATGAATAGAATAATAAACAAACTATCCTGGAAGATCGGCGGCGAAGCCGGCGACGGTATTCTCAATGCTGGTTTGCAGATGTTTGCAAAAACCTGTCTTCGCGGGGGACTCCATGTTTTTGCGAGCTCTGAATACCCTTCATTGATAAGGGGTGGTCACAACAGCCTTGATGTTTCTGTTGATGCCAGGGAGAGATGTTCACATTCGAAATATATAGATCTTCTTGTGGCGCTAAACAAGGACACGATAGATAAGCATAAGATTTGGCTCAGCAGTGATGGTGGAGTAATTTATGACGGCGATGCTGTTAAAATCAGCCAGACAGATTTCGAAAAACCTACAGTAAGATTATATCCTTTGCCACTGCTTAAAATTGCAAATGAGAATGGCGGAAAAATAATGAGGAATACCGTAGCATTAGGCGCGACTATGGCACTTGTTGATTTTGACATGGATATTTTCAACGGTGTGGTAACGGATAATTTCGGAACCAAAAAAGGAGCTGCCATAGTTGAAGCGAACATAAAGGCTGCAAAAGCCGGTTATGATTACATAAAGGATAATTTTCCCGACGATTTCAGATTCAAGCTTGAAAAACAAGAAAGGAAAAATACAATGTTCCTTTCAGGCAACGAGGCAATAACCGCCGGTGCCATAAAGGCCGGATGCAAATTCTACTCAGCTTACCCGATGACCCCGGCCTCTTCTATACTGAGCAACATGGCTGCGCAGGAAAGAAATTTTAACATAGTCGTAAAACATACCGAGGATGAGATAGCAGCAGTGAACATGGCCATAGGCGCTGCTTATGCTGGTGTGCGTGCTGCTACAGGAACATCAGGTGGCGGATTTGCACTTATGGCGGAAGGGTTTGGCCTTGCTGCACAGACAGAAGTGCCGCTTGTTGTTATTGAGGCCCAGCGGCCAGGCCCAGGAACAGGCATGGCTACCCACTCCAGTCAGGGTGATCTTAGATTCATGCTTCATGCCTCCACTGATGAGTTTCCAAGAGTTGTTATTGCACCAGGTGATTTGGATGAATGTTTCTACAAAACTATAGATGCTTTTAACATCGCTGAAAAATACCAGATGCCTGTAATTATACTCACGGATAAGTATCTGGGAGAAAGTTACGCAACAACAATGGAATTTGATACCCGCGGCGTGAAGATTGATCGCGGCCTGCTGATGAGCGACAAGGAAGTAGAACAGACAAAAGACTACCGCCGCTACAAAGTAACAGAGAGTGGCATTTCACCACGCGCAATCCCTTCACAGAAAAACGGCATGCATGTTGCCAGTAGCTATGAGCATGATGAGGAAGGATATGAAAGGGAAGAGGAAGAAATCCGTGTCATGATGCATAACAAGCGCTTCAAAAAATTTGCACTGCTGGAAAAGGAAGTGGAACAGCCAAAACTTTTCGGACTTGATAATGCCGATGTTACAATAATTTCCTGGGGGTCAACAAAAGGACCAATAAAAGAAGCAATCAAGCTTCTCAATAAGGACGGTGTAACTGTTAACTTTTTGCAGGTTGTGTTCATGAGCCCGTTTCCTTCAGCTGCGGTTGCAGATGTAATGAATAATTCAAACAAGACGATTCTTATTGAAAACAACAAGACCGCCCAGCTAGGTGGTGTCATAAAAGAAAACACAGGACTTGATGTTGATCACAAGATACTCAAATATGATGGGAGACCTTTCTCACCTGAAGATATCTCTGTAGGTGTAAAAGAAATATTGTCCAATGGCGAGCTGAAACACCTTGTATTCAGTAAGCATGGCATAATTGAGGCGTTTTGATGAGAGTAAAAGGAAACTGGGGCGTAGAAATTGTTGACACACTTCGTGTTTATGAACGCCCACCGGAAAAAATAAAAATTTATGTGTTTGAATCAGCACAAGACTATAAATTGTCGTGCCGATGTTAGAGGTGAAAAAAATGGCAGATGAAATAAGAGACGGAGATTTTAAAATCGGCGCCAGAGTAACGACAGAACCAGAAAAGCCCAAAGGTTCTACTGTTAGATATGGATCACGGCCCCGTAAAGTAGATAGGTATGTCGTACTTCAAGACGAGAACAAGTCGGACGGTGGCGGATGCTACGGAAATGGTTGGGTTAACTAGAGGTTTATGAAATGACAACGATTGCGGACCTGACAACAAAAGAGGCGCCAAAATGGTGCAAAGGTTGTGGCGATTTCACAATACTCAGCACAATAAAAAACGCCATAGCAGATACAGGAATCGAACAGCACAACACAGTTATTGTTTCAGGCATAGGTTGTGGCAGCAAGCTCCCTCATTTTGTAAGGACATACGGCTTCGAGGGCCTGCACGGCCGCGCGCTAGCAGTGGCAACTGGCGCAAAACTTGCCAATAACAAGCTTACTGTGCTCGCTGTTATTGGCGACGGCGACTGCTACGGCATAGGCGGCAATCATTTCATGCATTCGATGCGGCGCAACCTGGACATAACGCTGATTGTGCAAAACAACGAGGTTTATGGATTGACAAAGGGACAGACTTCGCCAACAAGCGAGAAAGGATTCAAATCAAACTCGACACCTAACGGTGTGCTAGAGGATCCGGTAAATCCTATCACATGGGCAATAACAGCAGGCGCTACTTATGTAGCACGAGGATACGCCATGGATATAATCCATTTGAAGAAGCTTATTGCAGATGGAATAAAACACAAGGGCTTTGCTATTATTGACGTGTTTCAACCTTGTACTACCTACAATAAGATCAATACAGCCGACTGGTACAAGTCTAGAATATTCAAGCTAGAAGAAGCAGGCCACAACCCGGAAGATAAATTGGCTGCGATGAAGATGGGAGAGATGTGGGGCGATAAAATACCGATAGGACTTTTCTATAAGACATCAAAACCCACATATGAAGACGGCACGCCACAGATAGCTACCGTACCGCTGGCAAGACAGGACATAAGCAATGTTGATATAAGCGGGCTTCTTAAGAGATACAAGTAAATTTTCTGCTTTCTCGACGAAAATTTTATACCTTCCAAAAGAGCTTTAATTGTTTTTAAGCCTATGTAATAATTAATGTCGTGGTGTTATGAAAGTCGAAATGCATTCTCATACTAACTATTCACGTGGCAAGAAAATATTATATGATGGTGTCGAATCACCCGAGACAATGGTACGTCGCGCGAAAGAGATTGGAATAGGCGCCTTGGCTATAACTGATCACAATACTATGCTTGGCATAAAGAAGGCGAAAGTTGCTGGCAAGAAATACGGTGTAATGATCATACAGGGCGAGGAAATGCACAGCCGACAGGGCCATGTCACTGCTCTTGGAATTCAGGAAACCATAAGACCCGGACTTAGTATTCATGAAACTGTTGACCAGATACATTCGCAGGGCGGCGTAGCAATTTCTGTTCACCCATTTGATATAAAACATGACGGGCTTCGTGAACAGGCAAAGGCATGCGATGCGATTGAAATTTTTAATGGCAACAACATCGATAGGATATCAAATATAAGGGCACTCAAGTTCGCAAAGAAAAATAAAATGATAGAGGTCGCGGGAAGCGATGCGCATACAGCAGCCATGATAGGAACAGGAATTATTAACACCAATGCTACGGACGTTGATGGAATAGTAAGAGCAATAAAAAGGGGCAAGGTAACTCCAGAATACACTTATCCTAAGGTTACGGTATTGATGGACTATGCCGTTAGACGGCTGAAATTGTCTTATGATTATACATGGGATTATATGGATCAAAATTACAACCCAGCAAAGAAACTTTTGGGGAAGAAGCTTTTGAGTCTTGTTAACAAGAGCCCTGGTAGCATTGACAATCTTTTCAAAATTTTTGCCTATACAACATTTGCCGGTGCCGTGACCTATAGCGTCTGGAGAAATAACATCAGAAGGTAGTTGATTATTATGGGATTTGTAAAAGTTGCAAATACTAATGATCTAAAGTCAGGCGAATGCAAAGTAGTAAATGGAAATGGAATAGAAATCGCACTTTTCAATGTAGATGGCGTATTTCACGCAGTTGACAACCGCTGTCCACACAGAGGTGGCACGCTTGGTGAAGGCATACTTGATGGCGAATTTGTTATCTGTCCATGGCATGGTTTCAGATTTAATGTTGTAACAGGAGATTCGCTTGTTATGCCTACAATGCATTTGAAAAAATTCGAAGTTAAAATTGATGGCGATCATGTTCTTGTTAACATCTGATGGCGATAACTATGAAACTTGTTTTTGGGACAGCCGGCATACCTATTGCTACGGAGCCGAGGAACACAGTAAATGGTGTGGAAACAGTCAGGAAGCTTGGCTTGGACGCAATGGAACTCGAGTTTGTTTACAGTGTTAACATATCAACAGCGAATGCGCCACTTGTACAGGAAGCGGCGACTAAGAATGATGTTAAACTTACCTGTCATGGCCAGTATTATATCAACCTTAATTCGGATGCCACTAAAACAAAAGCTAGTGTGCAGCGCGTATTGAATGCTGCTAGAGTAGCGTGGCTTTGTGGTGGCTGGTCTGTTTGCTTTCATGCTGGCTATTACATGGGGCAACCTTCTGACAGCGTTTATGATAAAATTAAAAAACAACTAATGACAATAACAAAGACACTTCATGATGAAGGCAATAAGATATGGGTAAGGCCTGAAATATCTGGAAAAGCAACGCAGTTTGGTTCTCTGGAAGAACTAGTTAAAATCAGTGAAGTAGATGGCGTTCTGCCTTGTATCGACTTCTCGCACCTGCATGCAAGGACAAATGGGAAGTACAATACCAAAGAAGAATTTAAGCAAATTCTTGAAACGATTGAAAGGCATCTCGGCCGTACTGCTTTAGAAAATATGCATATACATTTGTCAGGAATCAACTACGGACCTAAGGGAGAAAAGAATCACCTCACACTGAAGGAATCTGATATGAATTACAGGGATCTTATCAAAACATGGAAGGAGTTTCGGATAGGTGGCGTTGTAATAAGCGAAAGCCCTAACATAGAGCAGGATGCTTTACTGATGAAGAAAACCTTTGAGAAGCTTTAAGACTGTTTATGTTTTATTTTTTGTATGTGTTCTTATTTGTCCTCGATAGTATTGGATGACATAATGGGTAAAAATATTGGCGTTAGAAGTGCTGAATCCGGGCTGCTTTTCTTTGGAAGACTTGAGTATTTTGATAATGGAAAACATGGCTGCTATCTTGTTATAGATGACCGTACAGAAATTCCAAGTCTTGACCCATCGGTAAAGACTTTTGGGCCACTTCATTCTGACGACGAAATACTTTATGTGGATGGCCAGCAAAGAAGATTTGTTCCACCGTCCGTATAGACTCCGGTTATTTCTTTATTAAAACTTTATTGATTAAGACAGATATTACGCGAGGGTCGTGTAGCATGGTCAATCACGCAAGGTTGAGGGCCTTGTTCCTTAGAGACTGACGCGCTTTGCACGCCTTTCGAGGAATGGATACGAGAGTTCAAATCTCTCCCCTCGCATTACTTTAAGAACGCTTTTAAAATTCATTTAGATGTTATGACGTTGCAAGTTGTTGATAAGAAACATGGAATATCAAGGCGTGAATATCCAAACGGTTTTGATCTTAATTTAATAGATTATCCCAGACGCAGAAGATATCTTGCAAAACTTGGTATAGGTGTTGGCGTTGGGAATGAGGGACTCTACCCTCATGGAACAAATCATTTATACGAACATATACTTGTAGGACCTTACATGCAGAGTATCCCTGGCACTTCTAATTTAAATGCAGAAACAAAAAGAGCTATTACAACTTTCTGGGCATCTTGCAAACCAGATGCTTTGGAGCTTGTTGTAAAAAGAATGTTTTCTTCTGTTGAACAATACAAAGATGGGCTAGATAGACATAGTATTGAACTTGGTAGAATAACCAATGAGACCAGAATGAATAGGGATAGGATTGATGAATGGGCAGAAGATTCGGTTTTTTTACCAGCGTTGTTCAAAGGCACTGCTCTAGAAAGATCTGAATGTGCATCTATCGCAAGCTATAGAAAGATAACGCCAGAGCAATTGCTCGAATACCATGATAGATGGTGTACTGCGCCTAACTTATCTCTTTGTGTTGCAGGACCAATTGGTAATCATGCAGATGAGATAGAAGAAGTTGTTGCCCGGACTTTTGGTTCATTGCCAGCAACCAATTTTGAACACCCAACGATTGACGTGCCTATAGAAACGCCGAATGTAGTTGTAAGCAGAAGAAGAGCTTGTCATAGAGAAAATTGGGCCCTTGGATGGAGAGTGCTAGGAAATTCTACCGATGTAATGCCTTTGTCAGTCCTGGATTCTTACCTTTCTAACACATCTGGTGGCAGACTTTTTGATGCAATAAATTCCAGTGGAGTAAGATCTTATGATCCAAAATCTTTCTACGTCAACTTTAGACATTGTGCAGCTTTCTATGTTATGATGGGTGTAGACCCTGGTCAATTTGATCAGTCTTTTGATGTTGTTAGAAGAACACTGGATGGCGTAAAGCATGATTTTACCGATGCACAGTTAAGTGAGGCTATAGATGCTGCTGAAAATGAATACCAAGATGATTTAGAAGACCCAGAAAGATCCACAGATTTTATAGTACGTGGGAAGTTTGATGACTCTATAATATCCAGGCCTGCTGATTTTTATGGAGCTTTAGAGGGAGTTACCGCTGACGATGTTTTACGTGTTGCAAACAAATACTTTGATTTTGACAAAGTCACCGTAGCCAGGGTTATGCCTTTTAAAAAAGTAGAGCAGGCACTACAAACCGAAGCTCATGATTAACTAATTCATTGATGTTGATTTAAGACGTTTTCTGATATCTTATTTTTATGGCTCTCTACGCAGCAAGGGTATTT
>ERZ1292640.2935-Hain-H43-02um-R1-2935-length-13489-cov-4_pt1 | contig 13489 bp, 10 predicted proteins | sample MGYA00564404_ERZ1292640 | MGnify/ENA primary metagenome ERZ1292640 (study PRJEB36523, sample SAMEA6512636) | groundwater metagenome | collected 2019-01-08 | study: AquaDiva: Metagenomics assemblies of 32 groundwater samples
ATTCCTTCTGCGGCAAGATCAGCGTCTGCAACAATCTCAGGCAGGCCGGCATTCCCTTCACGCTGACACGCGCGCACACCGTCGGCGTGGCCTCGACGCAGTTCAAAGAGGATTTGGATGATTTCGCTTCGGTGTGCCGGATTGTCAAGGGACTGAAGAACGTTCGATTCGGCGCGATTGGCGCCCGCACCGGCGCGTTCAACACCGTCCGCTTCAGCGAAAAAATCCTCGAGCTTTCCGGCATCGCCATCGAGACCATCGATTTATCAGAAATCCTCGGACGAGTTGGACGGCTCGCCGACAACGACAGGGCCGTTAAGAGGAAGCTGGACGCCATCACAAAATACACTTCCACGCAGTCCATTCCAGCCGGGCAGCTTTTGAAGATGGCCAAGTTCGGCTCCGTGATCGACCGATGGATCAAAGAAACCGAGCTGAACGGCACCGCCATTCAATGCTGGACGGCCCTGGAGGAATTCTTCGGCATCGTCCCCTGCACACTCATGAGCATGATGAGCGAGTCGCTCGTGCCCAGCGCCTGTGAGGTCGATATCACGGGCTTGTTGGGGATGTACATTTTGCAGTTGGCCGGCGAGACGCCCAGCGCGCTTCTGGACTGGAACAACAACTACGGCTCCGACCCCGACAAGGCGGTCCTTTTCCATTGCAGCAATCTGCCCAAGTCGTTCTTCAAGACCTCGAAGATGGACTACCAGGCCATCATCGCCGGGTCCGTGGGCAAAGACAACACATACGGAACGATTGTCGGCCGCATCGGGCCGGGCAAGGCCACGTTCTGCCGGACGACGACGGACGACGCGGCTGGCATCATCACCGCTTACGTCGGCGAAGGGGAATTCACAAACGACACACTGGAAACCTTCGGCGGCTACGGCGTAATGAAAATCCCCGACCTGCAATCGCTAATGGAGTACATCTGCCGGACGGGCTTCGAGCACCATGTAGCCGTGAACCGCTCACAAAAGGCCGACGCCATCGCCGAAGCCCTCGACAACTACTTATGCTGGGAAGTCTATCGGCACGAATAATTCATAATTGGTAACAGTAGGGGCAACCCCGTGTGGTTGCCCTGGGCAGGCATGCAGGCCTGCCGCCCCTGGGGCCAGGCCCTGCTGCCAAACGCGGATTTCCGGATTCTCCTTCGGTTTTTTTTGCTCCCGGCACGTCTATTTCCTATATTTTAACAGGGCACTTATGGGGGACAGTCCGATTTATGATTGACGATTGACCAGCGCTTCTGATTCCACAATCGAAAATCGCAAATCGCAAATCGAAAATGACATTGGGACGGATGGAGGATTCGATGATGGCAGGGGCATCAGAGATTGCCGATTGGGAATCGAAAATCGAAAATCGAAAAACTCCCGTAAGGGACGTCTTACGGCGGAAAATCACATTACTTGTCTTCCTTTGTACATGTCTGGTCTTCTGCGATAGTGCGCTCGGTACACAGGCAAAACCGCCGCTGCAAAACGCCCAGTCCTCTGCTTCGTTGCGGGCCATGGCGCGCGTCTATATGGCTTGCGGCGGGTACGAGAAGGCACAGCCCCTTCTTGAGAGGGCCTTGAATCTGGCACAGGCAACGAACGCGCCGGACACCGAAGTGTGCGCGTGCCTCATTGATTTGGCGTATCTCTACAAGGAGCAGGGCAACCTAAAGCAGGCCGAGACATTATGCGAGTTGGGTCTGCAACTACAGGAAAAAGTCTATCGCCCGAATCACCCTTACGTGGCCTACACACTGAGGATTCTGAGTGAAATCCACCGGGAGCAGGGCCGATACCAACAGGCCGGCAGCGAGCTCGATCGGGCCATGACGATTATGCGTGCAGTCCGCCCCGACGACGATCAGGAAATCGCACCGTTCAAAGTGGACAGAGCCCGGCTGCTCATGGCGGCAGGCGACTTGCAAAACGCAGAATCGTATTTCAACGAGGCGCTCCAAGTGATCCTCCGAAGCTTCGGACCCGAACACCTGTACACGGCAAAGGTGCAAAGCAGTCTCGCGGCACTCTATGTATCGCAGGAACGTTACGCACAGGCTGAGACATTGATTTCCAAAGCCCTGACCATCCACGAGAAAGTCCACGGGCCGGACCATCATTTTCTTATCCCTCTCTGGCTGGTAAAGGCTGATATAGACCAGGCGCAGGGCAAAACGGCAAACGCAAAAACGCTCATGGAAAAATCTCTGCGCGTGGTTCGAAGCCAGGACGATTCCGGAGGTCTGATTGAGGCCGAGGTTCTAAGCAAATTAGGCGAGTTCCACCTGCTGAATAAGAATTATGGCAAAGCCGAGGATTCCTTGCGGCAAGCCTTGAAAGTTCTCGAACGGCTCCCGGACGCCGACAGCGAGCGCACGGCGACAGTTCTCAACACGCTGGCTCAGGTGCACCGCAAGACCGGGAACACGGCGGAGGTCGCAAAAATCGAGCGCCGCGTGGAAGAAATCCGTGTGCGTAAGCAGGTCGCTTACGTGCCGACCACAAAAACCGTCCAATGAACCTGCATTTGCGTTGAGAAAAAAGCCAGCTCATCCAGCATGGGCAACGAGTTGCCCATCCTACAAGTACTGAAAAAAAAGCTGCCGTCGGGAACCCTATGGATTCCGGACGGCAACTTCAAGTCTTCCAATTAACAGAATCCGCGTGTGCAACAAGTTGCACACCCTACGGAGTTTACAAGTTTTTTATCCTCCGAGCGCAGCTAACCTCGCCGCAACAAACTCTGCCACGCCGGCGTTGCTGCCCTGAGCTAACGGGGCGACGTATCTATCTGCCGCCAATGTAATCGACTCGGCCCGTGAGAAGTTCATGTCGTTGTTCAATGTGCCGACGTATGCGGCCAGGGCGTCGAGATATTTGCCGGCCGTCGCATAGCGGCTGCCGGGATCCGTATTGTCGGCTATGGCCGTGGCAATCGACGTCATCTGTTCCGGGGATACCGGAGCCGGTCCCGCCGCAAACTCATTGACCACCTGCGCCAGCGCGGCGGCATGAGTCCCGTCAGCATCCCGCAGGATTGAAGCGGCGGCCTGGAGCCGTCCGCAGGTATCGCACGGCTGCATCTCCCGGGAAGAGGCCAGGGCATTAACGACCCATATCTGCATCATTCGTTGGTTGATTCCCAGCTCGGCCGCGGTCCACTTCATCAGCGCCGGACAGCCCGAATACTCCAATTCCACCGGCTCAGGAAGCGGCGCTGCTGGGATAAAGGGCAGCACAGGCGCCGGAGGAGGAGGTGGTGGTGGCGGCGGCGGTGGTGGTGGTGGTGGCGGCGGCGGCGGTGGAGGCGGCACTTCAACGGCATTGACCGTGATCGTCACTGCCGTCTGGGTGAACGCTGCGCCGACCTGAGCATCCGCGGCATAATACATGAAACCGTCCGGGCCGGCATAGCCGGGCGCCGGCGTGTACGTGAACGTGCCGTCGGGATTCAACGTCAGCGTCCCGTGCGCCGGACTGCCGGCCAAGATCGCCATAAACGGATCGCCGTCGGGATCAACGTCATTGGCCAGAACGTTGATAACAACTGCAACGTCCTGATTGGTTGTCGCCGTATCGGCGCCTGGAACGGGCAGGCCGTTCGCGACGGTAATATAAGCCGTCGCCGGTGCGGAAGAAACGCCCGTCTGTCCGTCACTGGTGGTATAAGTAAAGCTATCCTGGCCGACGAAGCCCTGCGGCGGCGTGTACGTAAACGTGCCATCGGGATTCCGGACAAGGGTGCCCGTGCCTTCGTAGAGGAAAGAGTCCAGCGAGAACGCATCGCCGTCGGGATCGCCGTCGTTCAACAGGACGTCGATACCGCCGACGGATTGACCCATGTGGGTCGTGGCCGTGTCGTTCACCAGGCCGGGCAGGGTATTGGTTACCGTGATTGTCACTGTGATCGGATCGGTATAAAGCTCACCATCCGTAGCGACGTACGTGAAGGTGTCCGTGCCCACGAAGCCTTCCTCCGGCTGATAGGTGTACTCGCCGGTCTCCCAGTCGAATTCCGTCAGCTCGCCGTGCGACGGCTCGCTGGTCAGAATAGCCGTCAGGTTCCCGCCCTCGGGAAGCGTGTCGTTCTCAAGGACGTTGTCGCTCACGGCGTCGCCCATGTGGGTCGTCGTCATATCGGGCAACGTAATCGGCGGAAGCGGAGGGGGCAAATCCGGCGGCATCGGACAATCGGGACACTCGGCCGTGCGGTCCTCATCGATCTCCAGGACGGCGTGAGCGTTGCCGTCGGTCTGGTCCCGCTCGGCCGGGTCATCGCTCGAACGTACCTCCGCCGTACCCGTCCCGCCGCCGGCCTTGGCCAAAACGTGAATGGGATCGCTGCCGCCGCCGCTGATGATAATGGAACCCGCCCCTTCGATGTCCTTGCCGGCGTGAATCAGGACCGATGCGTCGGCGGGGCCGCTTTCCGAAGTGTGGGAGGCGGCGTCGATTCGTTGCTCAGGTCCAAGCGTTATGGTGACGTTCGCTCCGGCACAAATGTGAACGTCCGCGGTGCTGTAGAATTTTCCATGTGCGTTGACGATAACCGACCCCTCGACGTCCACGTCGCCGTGAACCGAGACCAGGCAGGTTCTCGCCTCTCCGACCTCCTTGATCTCAGAGGGGACCTGATTCGTGATGGTTTCAACGTTACCCCGAATGGTCAAATCGCCGGAAGCGATAATAGACACTTCATCGTAGCTGCCGCCCTGGACGATCAATTGCCCCGTATCAATATCGCCGTAATTGTTGGTGAACAGTCTGATTCTGCCGGGCTCGGTCACCTTGTCATTCGAGGGAACCTCTGTGAGGATGTCGCCGACCGTGATTCCTCCGGCGCCCGCCAGCATATAGATACTGCCGCCGGCGGTCGTGTGGATCGTGACCGGGTCGCCTTCGATTTGCGACAGGAACGTGATGCCGCCGGTATCGTACTTGGTCCGAAGCGCGATGTCGCCGCTGCCGCCCGTGATTTCACCGTCGCTGATATTCTCGACGACGATACTGCCGAGCGTTTTCGAGCCGGCAACCAATTCGAGATCCGTCCCGGCCTGCGATTGCGCCTCGACCCATTTCTCGTACAACGTATTCTCGGCGGCCTCGTCGGGCACGTAGCCGTCTGCTATGGTCAGCTCCGGAGCCTCGACCAGTATCGAGCCGCCCGCCGCCGTGATCGAGCCTTCCCCGTTGAGCACCATTCGTTCGCTCGCCGTCAGACTGACGGAGCCCCCGTCGGCGTCAATCGTGCCGCTGTTTTCAAAGCGCGCGGCGTCAACGGTTATCGTACCGGCGGCCGCCGCCAGATCGCCGATGTTGCTGATTGCCCGAGAGAACCGGTCGCCGGCGGCTAAGATAATGCTGCCGTTGTCGGCGGTGATTGTACCTTCGTTGACAACGTCGGGGGAAGTTCCCACCGGCTCGGTGCCCACCTCGACCAGCACACTGCTGCCGTTCTGGCCGAGATAGACTCTATCGCCGGCGGCCATCACCACCAGACCTTCCGGCGCCACAATCGAGCCTGCGTTGACGACCTTCTGGCCGATCAAATAGACGCTGCCGGCCGTGATGGCGCCGAGGTTCTGCACGGTCCCTCCGCCGTCCCGGAAGACCATCAGCTTGCTTTCATCGGCCAGGATGGCGCTGAATGCGTCGTTCGACATGTTCAGGCCCGAAGCGACTAATTGCGAGACGTTGACCGAGGAGCCCTCTCCGAAGATGATGCCGGCCGGATTGACAATGAAGATGCGCATATCCAGACCGTTGAGCGCGCCGTCAAACTGCGTCGGGTTGCCCGACATGATCCGGTTGAGCACGGCTGAGTTGCTCAGACCGCCGGCCTGAAGGAACGTAAGACTCTCCGCCGCGCCGGTATCTATCCCTCCCCCCCACTCGATGACCGACTGCGCCTGGTTTACCGTCACAGCCGTATTGGCGCCCTCAACAATGGACCCTGTACCGACCGTAAACGTCCCCCCCGAAGGCGCAGCCAGCACCGCCGGCAATGACGTATTCAAGATCAGGCTGTACGTCAGAAAGTAGATAATCGCCTTTCGCCAACAACGCTTGATGGAAATCTTTTTTATACTTCGCATGTTTTGCATCCCTGCCAAATGTGATGGTTCTATTCAAAGTTATTTTTGTGCACTGCTCTTTATCTACTATGTTCTATTTCCCGGGTAATTTTCCCCCCCATCACACCGTGGATACTTCCGTTCAATCAATTAGTTACTGAATCGGCAAATACAACCTAAAATCTTCTACCTTTTATCGGACAACTTGTTCGAAAATTTTGCCGGCAAAGTCACCTCGACGGGCTGCTCTGCGATGCACCGATTTGGCGCCGATTGGCGGCAGTACACACGCTTGCGGCTCGGCCGGAAAACAACGCCGATGCGGCGCGGTCCGCGTAAGCCCCGCTCCCAGTACTGAAAACGCCTCTGATGGCGCAGACCGGAACGCCGCCGGGCCGGCGAGGCGGCGGAGACTCCGGTGAACACTGCCGTGCAAACCAGACACTGCCGGTCGCAATCTCACCACAGCGAGAATCAGAGCAGCCTCGCTGCTCGAGACAGTTCGTGCAAGGTGGAAAACCGCCTTTTCAATATTGAAAGGGCCACATCCAGGACTCTTTAGAGACACAAATTGCCGCGCGCTGCGGCAACCAAAAAAAATATAGAAAATTCATAAGACGGCCCGCCTTTTCGAGCACTCCGCCTGAAAGAAAACCATGACAAAGAGACAAACCGAACAACATTTCAGCGACGCCGGCCGACTGCACGCAGGCTGTGGGTTGACGACATAGACCGTGGGTCTGACCGCTGACGAAAAAAAGTGAAAGATTTTTCTGGACAGCCTTGCCAGAGAGTGCTATCATGCGCGATTCAAAAAACCTGAAATTTGAAGTCTGAGCTAAGTAAGTTAGAGGTAACTCATTATGGCACATAAAAAGGGACAAGGTTCTTCGAGGAACGGCAGAGACAGCAATCCGCACTACAGAGGCGTGAAGCTCTTCGGCGGCGAGGAGGTCAAAACCGGCGGAATCATCGTCCGGCAATGCGGAACGAAGTTCTTCCCCGGCTCCAACGTGGGAATAGGTCGCGACTTTACACTGTTCGCCATGACGGATGGACAAGTGTGCTTCCGCGGCCGGAAGGTCCATGTCGTCTGACAAGATACAGGAAATATCCGGTAAGAGAAGGATGGTATCATTACCATCCTTTTTTTATATCGAGACTCCATACATCGAACGCATAGCATGTTCATCGACCGGGCACAAATCTGGGTGAAGGCGGGAGACGGAGGCCACGGCTGCGTCAGCTTCCGGCGGGAAAAATACATCCCCAAAGGAGGCCCCGACGGCGGCGACGGAGGCAACGGAGGCGACGTCTATTTCCAGGCCGTCGAGAATCTCGACACCCTGCTGGACTTCGCCGGCAGGCATCACTGGCAGGCGAAGAACGGCCTACCCGGCTCGGGCAGCAACAAATCCGGAGCCAGCGGCGAAGACCTGATCATCAAGGTCCCCCCGGGCACGCTGATCTACGATACCGATCTTGATTTGCTCATCAAGGACCTCAGCGAACCCGGCCCGAAGGTCTGCGTCTGCCGGGGCGGCAGAGGCGGAAAAGGAAACAAGGCCTTCGCGACCTCGGTCCATCAGACCCCCCGGCACGCCGAGTCCGGCAAACCGGGCCAGGAAAGAAACATCAGGCTGGAGCTGAAACTGATCGCCGACGTCGGCCTGGTCGGCATGCCGAACGCCGGCAAGAGTACGCTCATCTCCCGCTGCTCGGCGGCCAGGCCAAAGATCGCCGACTACCCCTTCACGACCATCGAGCCGGTCCTCGGCATCGTCGAGCTGAGCGATTTCCGCCGGTTCGTCATGGCCGACATCCCCGGCCTGATCGAGGGCGCACACGCCGGCGCCGGCCTCGGCCACGATTTTCTCAAGCACATCGAGCGAACCAAAATCATCGTCCATATCCTCGACATCATGCCAACGGACAGCTCCGATCCGGCAGAGAATTACAAGGCCATCCGCCGCGAGCTCGAGCAATACAGCAAGGTCCTGGCCCAAAAACAGGAAATCATCGTCGCCAACAAAATCGACCTCGACCCCGATGGAAAAATCGTCGCAGATTTAAGAAGCAAGCTGAGCGGCGAGGTCCACCCCATCTCCGCCGTGACCGGCCAGGGAATCAGGGAGCTATCCGAGCTGCTCTGGCAGAAAGTTAGAGAAACAAAAAACGCTTCTGTCCAATAGTCCTCACTCACCCGATTCGACTATCCATTTGTAGGATCATCAAATAACACCTTCAATCTTACGGCCATAAATCGAATCCGGACAAATTGGCAATGTGATTTACAATTTGTCCTGTAAAAGCCTACAGACAGCCATATTTCCGACAATATGAGTACGAACAAATGGTTTCCAATTTAGGTTTTATGGCAGCTTTTCCAGGTCGGCCAGGTCCTGGTGTCGGCCGGAGGCCTTCTTGTTGATCTTCAGCTTTTTCAAGCTAATCAAGTTTACCAGCTCGCCATCCAGCTCCGCTATAACTCTTCCAGCGTAGCATTCGCCGAAATCGACGCCGGAAATGGTGGTGGAAATTTCAATTCGAACAGGGGGAATACCCAGACGGATGATTTGCCATTCTTTAAGGAACAACTCCGGAGATAAATCAGGAAGGTCAAAGCCAAACTCTTTCAGAACCGCGACAGTCTTTTCCGCGTTGGCGGGCGTCATGGCTATCCAAATATCCATATCGGCAGTGGCTCGTGGATACCCAAAGTAACCAACCGCATATCCGCCGATCAGAAGGTATTCAACCTCATGAGCGTTGAGTAATCTCAAGAACTCTTTGAAGTCGCGTGGTAGATGGATCGTAGCCATAGATAATTTGCCGCATTAGCTCAACAGCTTCAAGGCGTTCACAAGGGGTCTTCGAAAGCCAATAGGATTTCTCGTCTGACGGCTCAAGAGCGGATGCTACCGTGAAAGCTGTTCTTTGCACCTTTGGAAAATGGAGCTTATCCATAAGAAAATTGTACCAGAAAAGCACACCGGCGTAAATAAAACTTTCGCTCGTATTTGTATTTCCACGCTATTGTGAAATTCAAAGCCGTCTTTTTCAGATTGACGCCGGAACAAAACCGGGCGAGAATATGGGTTGCGATTTACGAGATCCGAATTTATGAATATCATTGCAATAGATATCGGTAATACGAACATTGCTATCGGGCTTTTTTTCGACGACCGGGAGGAGTTCATCGAATCCATCCCGGGTGGGTCGGCGGAAAAACTGACAGTCTGCCTGAAGTCCGCCTGGGAGAAAATCCCCCTCGTCGAAGGCTCCCGCGAGGAAAAACGTAACGGCGTCATTGTCGTCAGCAGCGTCAAACCCGCATGGACCGAAACCATCGCCGAAATCGCCGCGAGCGAGCTCGACGAAGAGATTCACATCATCGGCAAAGATGTCCCCCTGCCGATGACGCTCGCAGTGGATGAGCCGCACAAGGTCGGCACCGACCGGGTGGTTTCCGCGGCGGCGGCGTATGATGTCGTAGAAGACGCCGTGGTCGTCGCCGATTTCGGCACCGCCGTGACCATCGACCTGGTTGACCAGAACGGCGTATTCCTCGGCGGCGTCATTTGCCCCGGCTTCGAGATTAGCGCCAAGGCGATGAAAGACAACACGGCCCAATTGCCGAACGTCAAAGTCACCCGGCCAAAAGGACCCTACGGCAGGAACACGGTCGATGCCATCAACTGCGGGCTCTATTACTCCATGATCGGCACCCTGCAGGAAGTCATCCGACGCTACGCCGAGGAAATCGGCAAGTGGCCCCAGACGATCATTACGGGTTCCGGCGCCAAAACGATACAGGCCGACTGCGAGTTCATAGATAACTACGTGCCCAACCTGGTCGTCAAAGGTATTGTCCTGGCCTATCAAAAATATCTTGCCGAGAAAACGGCATAAGGGCCGGGGCCGCGCCGAAGCAGGCAGAACCATGCACGAGATCCAGTACACGAAATACGACAGATGAGTATCTTCGCCGCCGTCATGACCGGCACGGGAACCGGCGCCCTATCGACCATCCAGGTCTTCGGCGACACAGCCGAGGGTCTTATCAAACAGCTCTTCACGCTGACGGGAACCAGGCCGGCGAAATTCGAGGCAGGTAAAATCCTGCTCGGCACAATCCGCGATGGCGGCGAGGTCATCGACCAGGTGGTCATCGGCTGTGAAGGACCCGGAACTTTCGCCATACACTGTCACGGCAATCCGCTGATCGTTGAGAGGATTATGCAACTGCTCCAGCGCTGCGGAGCCACGTTGCTGACCGCCGAGCAGCTTCTGGCCGCAATCCTCAAGGCGCGCCGGGCCGAGGGCGCAATCGCAATCGAAGCCAGATTGGTTCAACCAAAGATTAAAACCCTCCCGGGCGCAAAAATAGTAGCTAGCCAAATCGACGCCGGCCTGACCCAGAAAGCACAGGACTGGCTCGGTCACATCGGCGAAATCTCACTCGATAAAATCAAAGCGGAAGCCGCGCGGATACTACAGGAATCTCAGGCCGCAAAGCTTATTATCTACGGCTGCACGGCCGTGCTGGCGGGCCCGCCCAACAGCGGCAAGAGCACGCTGTTGAACTACTTAGCCGGCCGCCGCAAGTCCATTGTCACCGATATCGAGGGCACGACCAGAGACTGGGTCGAAGCCACGTGCCAATTCGGCCCGTTGTCCGTGACGCTGATTGACACGGCCGGACTTGTGAGGGAGGGTGAAACCATCCCTGTAGGGGCAACCCCGTGTGGTTGCCCTGGGCAGGCACGCGGGCCTGCCCCTACACGCTTGAGGATGCCACCCGCCGAGCAAACCATTGAGCAAGCCGCCCAGAAAAAAACCGCCGAAATCCTGAACCAGGCGGACCTTGTCCTTCTCGTTCTGGATAACAGTCAGCCCACAAAAAAGCTCGACGACTGCATCATCGAGAGAATCGCCGGCAGGAAAATCATCACGGTCTTGAACAAATCCGACCTGCCAGCCAAATTTGACATCGGCAAGCTGCCCCAGGCCCTGTCGGACGCCGTGCAAATAAGCGCCAAGCAAGGCGCCGGAATCGAAAAGTTGAAAGAGAAGATTCTGCAAGCGTGCAGCGCCGCTGATTTCAATCCGCAACAACCGGTCTGCTTCACCTGCCGTCAGGAAAACCTGCTCAGACAACTGATACACGCCGAATCCAAACAGCAGGCGGCATCACACGCAACGGAGTTGTTAAACGGCCAAGATGTTCTCACAATATGACCTTAAGAGTCAGATGCTCTTCCATAGCCCTGAAATCTTTATCGCTGTGCAATAGAAGCAGATTATTCTCAATGCAAAATGTAGCGATGATAACGTCAATTGTCTTCCTTACCGTAACGCCCTTCCTTCTCAGAACGCGGTAATTTCCCGCGCTCTTGATGGCTAATTCTTTTCCGAGCATTTGCCTGAAAATAAGAGAATCGAGCAACTTCCTGGCCTCGTTAAAATCTCTGTCATCCTGGAAACCCTGAAGAACTTCTGTCAGGATAAGATCTCCAATGACAATCACCTCATACCCCAGGAAATCATTCAAAAGGTCGGTTTGTTTTGTAATACGACCGTTGAAATAGTCAATCCATACCGAAGAATCTACCAATATCATTTATCGGTTCTCATCCTATTCAAGTTGCCTTTCCACTTTAATTTGCCGCGAAAATCCTTGATTTTTCTCTGACGATTCACCTGGATAAGCAATTTCAAACCTTCTTCAATAGCTCTTTTCTTGGTTTTGAAACCAGAAAGGCTCAAAGCTGATCTAACCAAATCGTCATCAAGCACAACATTCGTTCTCATTGCACATCTCCATGAATGTGTATCTTTTTAGTAATTTTACACATTCAAAAATACTAATGCAAGGACAATTTCTCGAAACAAGGAAATAAATGCAAGAGTCTCATAGCCTGAGATTGTGCCCCTTGTTCAACGGCCCGCTTCTTGTATAATCTGCACCTATGACCCCAATCGACGAAAATTTGACGCCTGCGATGAAGCAGTTTCACCGGTTCAAGCAGAAGTATCCGGACTGCATATTGTTTTTTCGCATGGGCGATTTTTACGAGACCTTTTACGAGGACGCCAAGACGTGCTCGAAGGTTTTGGGCCTGACGCTGACCAGCCGGAGCAAAGGAGATAACCCGGTCCCGCTGGCCGGCGTGCCCTACCACGCGGTCGATGGGTATCTCAAAAAGATGCTCCAGGCCGGCTACCGGGTCGCCGTCTGTGAGCAGATCGAGGACCCGAAAACGGCAAAGGGTGTGGTCCAGCGCGACGTCGTGCGAATCGTCACCCCCGGCACGCTCACCGACGACACCCTTCTCGACGCCAGGGTGGACAATTTTCTCTGCGCCGTCAGCCTGGGGACAAGAGGCCGGGCCGTCATGAGCTGGGTCGATATTTCAACCGGCCATTTCTTCGTCCAGGACGTTGCCGAGGAGAAATTGCTCGACGAGCTGCTGCGGCTGGCGCCCGCCGAGTGCCTGCTCGCCGACCGGTGGGGCGAGCTGTTCGAAGCCGAGACCAGAAAGCTCGCCACGGACATTAAACAACTAACGAACGCCATCATAACCGAACGTCCCGGCTGGTACTTCGATCCCTACCAGGCCAGGGGACGCCTGCTCAAGCACTTCGGCACGGCTACGCTCGAAGGCTTCGGCATCCGCGACGGCGACGACGCCCTCATCCCCCCTGCCGGCGCCATCATCGAATACCTCAACGAAACGCAGAAAACCACGCTCGGGCACATTCGAAGCCTGAAAAAAATCGACCGCGAGAACTTCCTTCAAATCGATCCGGCCTCTCTGCGAAGTCTGGAAATCCTGCGAACGATCCGCACCGAAAGCAAGAAGGGCTCGCTGCTGGACTGCCTCGACGAGACCATCACCGGCATGGGCGCCCGCACATTCAGAAACTGGCTGTGCATGCCGCTGCGTGACCTCGACGCCATCACCCATCGCCAGGATGCTATCGAAGAAATGAAGAACGCCGATGCACCACTGGCTGAGATTCGCAGACTGCTCTCGAACATAGCCGATACCGAGCGAATCGCCGCTCGTATCAGCACGCTTCGGGCCGGCCCGAGGGATTTGGTGGCCTTAGCGGCAACACTGCGTCAAATTCCGTCGCTGCGCGAGATCTTAAAGCAATTCCACAGCGGGATGCTCGAACAATTGGCCGGCCGGTGCGACAGCATGGACGAATTGGCCGACCTGCTCGAATCCGCCATCGAGCCGGAACCCCCTTCGCACCTGCGCGACGGCGGCGTCATCCGCAAGGGCTTCTCCGAGGAGCTCGATAAATTACGCTCGATTTCGAGAGATGGCCAAAGCTGGCTGAAATGCTACCAGAAGCAGCAGTCCGAGCGAACGGGCATCGCCAATCTCAAGATCGGCT
>ERZ1292640.2231-Hain-H43-02um-R1-2231-length-15608-cov-8_pt1 | contig 13483 bp, 11 predicted proteins | sample MGYA00564404_ERZ1292640 | MGnify/ENA primary metagenome ERZ1292640 (study PRJEB36523, sample SAMEA6512636) | groundwater metagenome | collected 2019-01-08 | study: AquaDiva: Metagenomics assemblies of 32 groundwater samples
CCAGCGAATATAAAGTTGTAGACCTCGCGAAATTTATAAAATCAATGAAGATACCCGTGATTCTCGGGAATTGCGTTACGTATTCTGTGGCGCTGGAGCTTATGGAGACAGGGCCGAGCGCGCTTCTTGTGGGCATAGGGCCGGGCGCGGCATGCACCACCAGAGGAGTTTTGGGAATAGGCGTCCCTCAGGTGACAGCGACTTCGGATATTGCCGCAGCCAGGGATTTCTATTACAAGAAAACAACAAAATATATACCTATCATCACAGACGGCGGAATGGATTCAGGCGGGGATATATGCAAGGCATTTGCATGCGGCGCAGACGCGGTAATGGTCGGCTCTGCTTTTGCGAGGGCAAAAGAAGCCCCTGGTAAAGGTTATCACTGGGGCATGGCTACGCCTCACGCCAATCTGCCGCGCGGAACAAGGATTCATGTCGGCACAACAGGCAGCCTGGAAGAGATACTTTTAGGCCCCGCGAAACTAGACGACGGCTCCCAGAATTTAGTAGGCGCGCTCATGACATCAATGGGAAATCTCGGCGCAAGAAATATCAGGGAGATGCAATTGACGGATATTATTATCGCCCCATCTATCAAGACCGAAGGGAAAATAATGCAGCGCGTTCAAAAGGTAGGGATGGGGAAATAAATAGGGACAGCGACCATTTTTCTATTGTTATCGCAGAAAATGAGTTGCGGCAGTTCCCTGTATAACAGAAAAATGGTCGCTGTCCCTATTTTCTTATTCTATGCTCCATTCTGATTTTGTCCATCTTCACGTCCACACGCAGTACAGCCTTCTTGACGGAGCCTGCCTGATACCCCGCCTTACAGACCTGGCCATGCGGATGAAAATGCCTGCCTGCGCAATAACAGACCACGGCAACATGTTCGGCGCAATTGAGTTCTATCAGTCCTGCATGTCGCACGGAATAAAGCCCATAATAGGTTCAGAGGTTTATATTGCACCGAAAGGCAGGCTTGAAAAAACATATTCGGCCGGCGAAGAAACCGCAAACCACCTGATATTGCTCGTAAGAGACGAAACCGGATATAAAAATTTAATGAAATTAGTTTCCATAGGCTATCTGGAAGGTTTTTATTATAAGCCCAGGATAGATAAAGAGGTTCTTGCGAAATATTCAGAAGGATTGATAGCTCTTTCCAGCTGCCTGAAAGGCGAGATCCCCAGGGCTATGATGAACAATAAAGAAGAAAAGGTCAGGCAGCTCGCAGCTGAATATCGAGACATAATGGGCAGGGAAAATTTTTATTTTGAACTGCAGGATAATTCCATCCCGGAACAAAAACAAGTTGCCAATGAGCTTATAAGGCTGGGCAAAGAATTGGGCATAGGCCTTGTGGCCACAAACGACGTGCATTATCTCACCAAAGACAGCGCAAAGGCCCACGAGGCGCTACTCTGCATACAGACTCAGGCCACGCTTAGTGATCCGAACCGTATGAGGCTTCAAACAGACCAGTTTTATTTTAAATCCGCGGAAGAGATGAAGGCGCTTTTCAGGGAAGTGCCGGAAGCTATTTCTAACACAATAAAAATAGCGGAGAGATGCAACCTGGAGTTGGATTTCAAGAAAACCTTTCTTCCTCATTATATTGTCCCGCAGGGTACAACGCGCGAAAAGTACATTAAAGATTTATGCGAACAAAACCTCGGGAAAAGATATCCTGTAGAGGAGGGTTTTAAACCCTCCTCTACGATAAGGGACAGGCTGGAAAATGAGCTCAAGGTTATCAATAAAGCGGGCTACACCAGCTATTTTCTTATAGTGTGGGATTTTGTAAATTACGCAAAATCAAAAGGCATAGCAGTGGGCCCGGGGAGAGGTTCTGCCGCGGGAAGCATTGTCAGTTATCTTCTTGGCATAACAGACATAGACCCTTTGCGGTATAATCTTCTCTTCGAAAGATTTTTGAATTCCGAACGCGTCAGCATGCCTGATATAGACATAGATTTCTGTTATGAAAAAAGAGGCGAGGTAATAGATTATGTAATTCAAAAATACGGCAAGGATAATGTAGCCCAGATTATAACATTTGGGACCATGGCTGCCAGGGCGGTCTTAAGGGACGTGGGAAGGGTGATGAACCTGCCGTATGCGGACGTGGATAAAATCGCAAAACTTGTGCCCATGGATCCGGATATGACTTTGGAGCTTGCGCTTCACGAGGAGCCTGAAATAGCCAGGCTCTACAAAGAAGATCCTAGGGTAAAGGAACTTATTGATGTGTCAAAAAAATTAGAAGGCCTTACGCGCCACGCCTCTACGCACGCCGCAGGCGTTGTCATAAGCGAAGATCTTCTGACCAATCACATCCCGCTTTTCAAGACGAGCGACGATCAGATTTCAACAGGATACGCGATGGGGTCGCTTGAGAAAATAGGGCTTTTAAAAATGGATTATCTGGGCTTAAGAACCCTGACTGTTATCCAGGAGGCGCTCAAGATAATCAACAGGGTGAACGGGATAAACCTTAAAGTAGAAAATATCCCGATGGATGATCCCAAGACATACAAGCTCTTGAACAACGCGGAATCCACAGGGATATTTCAGTTAGAAAGTTCAGGCATGAGGGACTTGCTGAGGAAACTGAAGGCTGAAAAATTCGAGGATATAATCGCGCTTCTCGCGCTATACAGGCCGGGCCCCATAGGGAGCGGGATGTTAGACGATTATATGAAACGCAAGCACGGCAAAGTAGAAGTGAGATACGACCATCCGCTTCTTGAGGCGAGCCTGAAAGAGACATATGGCATCATTGTTTACCAGGAACAGGTAATGACCATAGTCTCCAGCCTTGCGGGATTTTCGCTTAGCCAGGCGGATCTTTTAAGAAGGGCAATAGGCAAGAAGACCCCGGAGATAATGGAACAGCAGAGAAAGGCATTCATCGACGGAGCTGTAAAAAATAAAATTGACAGGCGGATTGCGGAAAAAATATTCAGCCTGATAGAGCATTTTGCCGGATACGGCTTTAATAAAAGCCATTCAGCCGCGTACGCGATGATATCTTACAGGACCGCGTATCTCAAAGCCAATTATCCTGTTGAATTTATGACAGCTCTTTTGACAAGTGAAAAAGATAACACCGATAAGATAGTGGAATACATAGATGAGGCAGAGCGCATGGGCATAAATATATTGCCGCCAGACGCCAATGAGAGTTACGCAAATTTTACAATGATAAATAAAAATGAAATAAGATTCGGCCTCAGCGCCGTTAAAAATGTTGGGGAGGGGGCGATAGAATCAATCATAGAGGCCAGAAAAAAATACGGCCGCTTCTCCGGCCTGTATGAATTCTGCGAAAAGACAGACTCCAGGCTTGTAAATAAAAAGGTGCTGGAAAGCCTGATTAAATGCGGGGCATTCGACAGCGTAGGATTAAAGAGGTCGCAGTTGATGGCTATATTGGCTGAGGTAATGGATGCGGCAAGTTCCGCGCACAAAGAATCAGTGGCCGGCCAGATGACGCTTTTTACAGAAACCGGTTCTTCTCGTCAGGTGCCTGATATGAAAGAATGGCCGGAGAGCCAGCTGTTGAATTTTGAAAAAGATATGATAGGGTTTTACATAACAGGGCACCCGCTGGCCAAGTACGAAAAGATTCTGAAAGAATACTCCACTGCGGCGAGCGCCGGGTTAAAAGATCTTGAAGACGGCCAGAAAGTATGGTTCGGTGGCATTATAAATAAAATAAAAAATACAGTCACAAAACGCGCAGGCGAGAAGATGGCTATCATGATGGTGGAAGACCTGGAAGGCAGCGTAGAGGCGCTCGTGTTCCCGAATTCGTATAAAAATGTTTCTAAATATATAGTGCCTAACTCCGCAATCTTTATAAACGGCAGATTGAGCCTTAAAGAAGAAAGGCCGAAGATAATAGTCGAGGAAATAATCCCGATCACTGACGCAAGAAAAAAATTCACCCAGTCTGTTTCAATAGATTTTTTATCCCAGGGCATAGATGAAGAGCTTTTTGGAAGATTGAGGGGCGTGTTCAGCAGGTATCAGGGCGATACGCCTGTTTACCTTAATTTTTCAACAAAGACAAACGGTTCCTACCGCATGCTTGTAGATAGAAAGCTTTTCGTGAGCCCGACCAATGAACTTGCCGCTGAACTCGAGGCCTTGATCGGCCGGGAACATATCAAATTCGAAAAATAGGGACAGCGACCATTTTATTTTAAAATATGAATCTTATATTATAAAATGGTCGCTGTCCCTATTTTTCTATTTGACAATACGGCTGTAACCTGTTACACTACCCATTGTATTTACGATAGATATAAAAAAACCAAGGAGGCTATTATGGCCAAGAGCATGACTAAAAAAGACATTGTGATGAAGATATCGGCTGATACTAATATCAAGCAGATAGACGTTAAAAAAGTAGTGCAGATGACGTTTGATGTTATAGTTGACGCCCTGGCTAAAGGCGAAAAAATAGAGCTCAGGAATTTCGGGGTTTTTAAGACAAAATCAAGGAAAGGCCGCATGGGCCGCAATCCCAGGACAGGCGACCAGGTCCCTGTCCAGCCTAAAAGAGTAGCTGTATTTAAACCCGGCCTAGTCATGAAGGCAAAAGTGAAATAAGTCCGTTTTAACGGACTTATTTCATCCCGAGCGACCGAAGGGAGTCGAGGGATCTCACAGAAAGATGATTATGATAAAAGCTCTCCGCGGCACAAAAGATATCCTGCCTGATGAAATAAGCCTCTGGCAGCGCATAGAGGCTATTGGCAGAGATATATTTTATATATATGGCTATAATGAGATAAAGACGCCTATCATAGAAGAGGCGTCTTTATTTACAAGAAGCATAGGCGGCGCAACAGACATTGTCCAGAAAGAGATGTATGTTTTTTGCGACAGGGGAGGAAGGAATATTGCTTTGAGGCCGGAGGCTACGGCTTCGATTGTCCGCTCATACATAGAAAATTCTCTATCTCAATCAGGCAGGGGCTCTAAATTATTTTATATAGGGCCTATGTTCAGGGCTGAGCGGCCCCAGCAGGGCAGGCAGAGGCAGTTTTATCAGATAGGCCTTGAGGCGATAGGGTCGGACAATCCTTTTATTGACGCGGAGGTTATCGCGCTTAGCGTAAGATTTCTTGAACACCTGGGGATTAAAAAATTTCATGTAAAATTAAACAGCCTGGGCTGCCAGAAAGATAAAATCAGAGTCATAGAAAAACACAAAGAAAACCTCAAGCCTCATATTGAAAAATTATGCGAGACCTGCAAGGCAAGGTTTGATAAAAACGTGCTTAGGATTTTTGACTGCAAAGAGGTTTCTTGCAGGGCTATTGTTGAAAATGTCAGGATAGAGAAAGCGCTTTGCGATGAATGCGCAAGCCATTTTGAAAAGGTTAAAGCCGGCCTGGATGCAATAGGGATTAAATACACGATAGATCACAAAATAGTCAGGGGGCTTGATTATTACACCAGGACTGTTTTTGAAATAACGCAGGAATCGCTTGGGGCAAAAGACGCTATATGCGCGGGCGGAAGATACAATAACCTGGTCAAAGAGTTGGGCGGGAAAGATACGCCGGCAATCGGGTTTGCGTTCGGGATGGAGAGGCTTGTTTTAGCTTTAGGAGATACCAAAGAGGTGGAGGGTGGAGGGTTAAGGGTGGATGTTTTTGTGGCAGTTACAGGGGAACAGCTTTATGGTGAAGCGTTTAAATTGACAGAGTCCCTGCGTAAGGCTGGAATCGCAAGTGAAATAGATTATGACGCAAAAAGTTTAAAGGCCCAGATGAGAAAGGCAGAGAAACTGGGCGCGAAGTTTACAGTTATTATTGGAGAAGAGGAATTCAAGCGGAAAAAAATTATAGTCAAGGATATGGTGAAACATAGCCAGAAAGAAGTAGAGATAACCAGTTTAATTGCTGAACTACGATAAAACTTAGTCCCGTTCGCCGAACGGAAAATTTTCCGTTCGCCGAACGGGACGGTAAAAGGACAAATAATGAAACGGACGCATACGTGCGGGGAATTGACGGCAAAGGATATCGGCAAGAAGGCAGTGCTGGTAGGATGGGTGCATAACAGGCGGGACCACGGAAAGTTGATTTTTATAGACATACGCGACAGATACGGCATTACCCAGATAGTGTTTTTTAAAATGAAGGCCGCTGAAGAGCTTCGCAGCGAATATGTTATAGCAGTCAAAGGCGTTGTTCAGCAGAGGCCCAAAGGCACGGAAAATCCGAACATACCGACCGGCGAAGTCGAGCTGAGCGTAAACGAGCTTGAAATAATCAACCCATCTCTCACTCCGCCTTTTGAATTGGATAATGCCGGAAATATCTCAGAAGAGGTAAGGTTTAAATACAGGTATATTGATATAAGAAGGCCGGATGTCCAGAAGAAACTTATTTTACGGCACAAGATAATAAAATCAATGAGGGATTTTCTGGATAAAAAAGATTTTATAGAGGTGGAAACGCCCATACTCACAAAATCCACGCCTGAAGGCGCCAGGGATTTTCTGGTCCCGTCCAGGCTTAATAATGGGAAATTTTTCGCGCTTCCGCAATCCCCGCAGTTATTCAAGCAGTTATTGATGGTATCCGGGTTAGAAAGATATTTCCAGATAGCAAAGTGTTTCAGGGACGAGGACCTCCGCTCTGACAGGCAGCCTGAATTCACACAGCTTGACATGGAGCTTTCTTTTACGGACGAAGAGGAGATCTTTGAAACAATAGAAAAGCTCCTTAAATATGTATTTAAAGAATCTATGGCACTTGAGCTCAAGATTCCTTTTCCGAGGATGTCGTACAAAGAGGCAATGGAAAAGTATAATTCAGACAAACCTGACATAAGAGAAGAAAAGGCCGGTTTTCAATTTTTATGGGTCACGAGTTTTCCTTTATTCAGGTATAACGAAGAAGAGAAAAAATGGGGCATGGAGCATCATCCGTTTACGTATCCTTTATTGGAAGACGTTGATTTAATAGAAAAGGATCCGGCAAAAGTCAGGTCCAGGGCTTACGACCTTGTAATAAACGGGGTTGAGATAGCGTCCGGGAGCATCAGGATACACAAAAGGGATCTGCAGGAAAAGATATTTAAACGTATAGGCCTGAGCATGGACGAGGCAAGGGAGCGTTTTGGATTTCTGCTGGAGGCATTTGAATACGGCGCGCCTCCGCACGGAGGCATTGCGCTTGGCCTGGACAGGCTTATAGCGCTGATGTCTGGTTCGGATACAATAAGGGATGTGATAGCTTTTCCAAAGACCCAAAAGGCTGTTTGTCCTTTGACAGGCGCGCCTTCGTCTGTAGACGAGAGACAATTAAAAGAATTAGGGATAAAGGTAGATAAGGTTAAGATTTAGATTGAGGTTGAGTTATAACGTCTTAACCTTAGCCTTAATCTCAACCTTAAATGTAAAAGGAGGGGGTATGAGGAACTTGATTCTATGTTGTATTTTGCTTGTTATGTTTATTTTTTCAGGATGCGTTATGAGGACTTATACCACTGAAATGGACAGAGTTGATCAGGAAATATACGGCAACAGAGGGGTTGTCGTAGGCACCCCGCCTGCTGTTGAAGAGACAACCCGGGTAAGAAAGACCAGGACAATTTACAATATAGAGGTAGAAGTACCTTCGGCATACAAACCGCGAGTCGAGGAGAAGATTAAAACCAATGATAAAGAACTGTACGGAAACAGAGGCTATATGCAGGGAAGCCTGACTCCGGAAAAAGAGGTTTATGTGCCTAGTGGCAAAGAAGAAAAAGTTCCTACTGTCACAAGGCTCAGCGGCGGGATGAATTCCGTAAAGATGCCGCAGATAGTTTACGGCGAGCCTTCTTCGTCTTCCGGTTCCGCTAGTGCGGTTCAAAAGGAATATTATGTTGTCCAGAAAGGCGATACCCTTCAAAAGATATCCCAGAAGGTTTTCGGGACTACACAAAAATGGACGAGCATATACGAAGCAAATAAGCATGTCCTGAAGAGCCCGGACAGGATACGCCCCGGCCAGAAACTGGTAATACCAAAAGATTAGCTTATGAAGAAAATTCTAAATAAAAAACACAGATTCGCCGGGATCTCTACCAAGGCGTCTCATGTTTTGATAGCGCTTATTACATGCCTGATTCTGGTGGCGGTCGTAGAGTGGGATTCCAGTTTGTTTAAGACAGAGTTCCGCGAAGGCGACATAGTGCTTAAATCAATATACGCGCCTTTTGATTTTAAAATAAAAGGGGACATAGATTACAAAGCCACAGAGGCGGTAAAAAAAGAGGCGACGGCGCTGATCCCGCCCGTATATCTCATTGACAGTTCTGTAAAAGATTCTGTTTTAAACAAGGTCAATCTGTTTTTTAATTCAATACAGGCGCTTAAAGAAGATACAAACACAGAGGACAGGCTTTCAAAAATAAAAGAAACTATCGCGCCTTACGACATACCTTTAGCGATAGTAAATAGCATTCTCGATCTTAAAGATCACCAGGGATTTTTTGCAGAAGCAATAAAAATGATAGAATATATAACAGATATGGGAGTCATTGTTGCCTCAGATCTGTCCGGGCTCAATAAAGGCCTTATAAAGACAGTTACATTGATAGATAAATCCAAAAATACAGAGCAGGCAAAGTTTACAGAAGAGCTGGTGTCTTTTTCCGATATAAGAAAAAAGACAGATTCGATTTCGGCCTCACTTAAAGACAGGAAAGAAAAAAACATTCTTATAGATTTTATAAGTTCGGTATTGAGCCCTAATTTGATATATCAGGAAGATGAAACAAATTTCAGAAAACAGGCTGCAGCGTCAAAGGTCAAACCGGCCTATACTATGGTGGATATTAAAAAGAATGAGCTGATACTCACTAAGGGCGAGCGCATATCAAAATCCAACATGGCAAAACTTGAAGCTATTGAAGAGCGCGAGCCGTATCCTATTAAGGTAGTGGCGTTTTTCGGCATTGGTTTAATAATAGTATTATTCATGCTGCTTCTTGTGCTTTATATTGAATTCTATGAGCCTGATCTGATAGTGGGTAATAAGGAACTGATGCTTCTGGCTTCAATATGCATTCTTATGGCTCTGGCGGCAAAACTCATTGTCATATCTCCGTGGCCGAGTAATCTGATCCCTGTGTCAGCTGCTTCAATGCTTATAGCGCTTCTTCTTAACAGCAGGCTCGCAATAATAACCACATGTTTTTTAAGCATAATCATAGGTATGATTTCAGGGGGCAGGCTGGATATAGCTGCGGTGTCTATTGTGGGAGGGATGGTAGGGATTTTTGCGGTCAGGGATGCCAGAAGGCGTTCTCAGATCATAACAGCGGGATTCCTGGTGGGATTTGCCAATATGGCGTATTTTATAGGAATAGGCCTGCTAAATTCCCTGGATTTTAACACATATATGACCGAGGCATTCATAGGGCTCGCAAACGGCGTTATATCTGCAATAATAGTTACAGGGGTTTTGCCTATTTTTGAAACAGCGTCAAAGACCATTACAGATATAAGCCTTCTGGAAATAGCTGATCTGAACCATCCTGTTTTAAAGGAAATGGTGATAAAAGCGCCCGGCACATATCATCACAGCCTTGTGGTGGGAAATCTTGCTGAGGCAGCGTGCGAGGTAATCGGCGCAAACGCTCTTCTGGCGCGGGTGAGCGCTTATTTCCACGACATAGGAAAGATTGAAAAAGCGGAGTATTTCAGCGAAAACCAGACAGGCAGTGAATCCATGCACGACAAACTCTCTCCTACAATGAGCAGTTTGATAATTACCAGCCACGTTAAAAATGGAGTGGAACTCGCCGAAAGATACGGCTTGAATAAAAAGATTGTGGATATAATAAGGCAGCATCACGGCACCGGCCTTGTTTTTTATTTTTTCAAGAGGGCGTTAGAAAAAACCGGGGATGAAGATGTTTTTGAAGAAGGCTTCAGATATCCCGGGCCAAAGCCTCAGACCAAAGAAGCAGCGTGCGTGCTTCTGGCTGATTCAGTGGAGGCTGGCTCGCGCATGCTCGACGACCCTACGCCTTCCAGCATACAGGGCCTTGTCAAAAAGATTATAAACAATAAATTTATAGACGGCCAGCTGGACGAATGCGAACTGACGCTCAAGGACCTGGAAAAAATAGCAGAGGTTTTTATCCATATCCTGACAGGTATATACCACAGCCGCGTGGAATATCCGGAAGACACCAGAAATAAGAAATAATGAGGTAGGGGAGGGTTTCAAACCCTCCCCTACAAAGATATTAAATTTATGAAATTAGACATCCAGAATTTACAGAGCATAGCGAAGATTGATAAGGATAAGATCAAAAACTGCGCGGATTATGTCTTGAATGCAATGGGCGAAAGCGAAGCTGAGCTGAGCCTTGTGCTGGTGAATGACATGTATATAAGAAATTTGAACTGGAAATACAGAAGAAAAGATTCAGCTACGGATGTGCTGGCGTTTCCCATGCGCGATTCCAGAAGGCTGTCAGGGGTTATCCTGGGGGATGTCGTGATATCCGTGGAAACAGCTGCCAGAGAAGCAAAAAAGAGGAAGAAAGATCTTCAGGATGAATTGGATCTTTATTTTGTGCATGGCATACTTCATCTATTGGGTTATGACGACGAAAAACCCCGCGCCAGGAAAAAGATGAAAGATAAGGAAAAAGAATTAATGGAAAATTTATGCAGCAGCAGAGTTTAGTAGAGAGTTTTAACGCAGCTATAGAAGGCTTTGTGTATGTTTTCAAGAGCCAGCGCAACATGAGGCTTCATTTTTTAATGGGGCTTTTTGCGGCGCTTCTGGGCGTATTTTTAAATTTTACCTACATAGAATTGATAGCGCTGTGCCTCACAATAGCGTTCGTGCTTTTTGCCGAGATGTTTAATACGGCAATTGAATACACAGTGGACCTGGTTAGCCAGGGATATCATCCTCTGGCAAGGATAGTAAAGGATATAGGGGCAGGGGCGGTTTTACTGAGCGCAACGACCGCTATCGTGGTCGGCTATATTTTGTTTGCTTCCAGGGCAGGGATCAGGATAGAAGACAATATCATAAAGATAAGGGAATCCAGCTGGCATATAACTTTTATAGTGCTCATCCTGATCCTTGTGATAGTGATTTTAAGCAAGCTTTTACTGCACAAAGGCACGCCTTTAAGAGGAGGCATGCCGAGCGGGCATACAGCTATAGCCTTTTCAATATGGACGATTATATCGCTGCTTTATCCTAATAGTTTGGTGATTTTTCTTGTGTTTATTTTAGCGATTCTAGTGGCAAGGAGCAGGTTGAGCTCCAAAATCCATAATATCCTGGAGGTTTTTATAGGAGCTATTCTGGGGATTGCGGTGACGGTTTTTGTTTTCCAATTTTTGAGGATATGATATGTGGCGCAAGATAAAGGTTAACTTTTTTACAGGCCTATTGATAGTGGTACCGGTGGCGCTGACATTCTGGGTTTTGTATTTTATTATAAATAAGCTCAATCTTTTATTATTAGAGCCTATAATGAAAATATTCCAGATATGGCTGCCGGACAGGGTATTTGTAGGCCTTCTTACAAAAGCCGCGATATTTTTTATTTTACTGGGGCTCCTGATACTGACAGGGTTTGCCGCAAGGATTATACTTGTCAGGAAGATATTCGGCTTCGGAGAAAATATTTTGTACAAAGTCCCGATGATAAGCACTATTTACAAAGGCCTGAAGGAGATGTCCGCGGCTTTTTTATCCGGCCATAAATCTATTTTTAAGAAGGTTGTTTTGGTGCAATACCCGAAGAACGGGGTTTATGCTATAGGATTTGTCACTTCGGAAACCACAGGCGAGGCGCAGGCAAAGACAAAAGAAAACGTCATAAATGTATTTGTGCCCACTACGCCTAACCCCACTTCAGGCATGCTGGTGCTTGTGCCCGAGAGCGATGTTATTGTTCTGGATATGTCTGTGGAAGACGGCATGAAAATGATTATTTCAGGCGGAGCGGTTACGCCAAAAACCTATTATGGCAATACAGAAAACAGAAGCGATACTTTTAAAAAAGAAGGACTTCAGGGAAACTAGCCTTATCCTTACTTTTTTTACAAAAGATTTCGGGAAGGTGGACGGGATTATAAAAGGCGCCAGGGGTTCCAGGCCCAGGGGCGACGCGAATCCGATATTTTTCAGCCTCGACCAGATAGTTTTTTACGAGAAAAAAATTGGCGGGCTTTCTATAATATCGCAGTGCGAGACGCAGGAAGTATTCCTTAATATACTCAAAGAATGGGCCAGGGCGTCGTCAGCGTATTACATGCTTGAGCTGGCAGATGTATTCACCGAGCCCGGAGGGAAGTCAGAAGAGGTGTTTGAGGCGCTTTACAATGGATTTAAATCGCTTGATAGCGGTAAAGACTCGGGAGGCATTACAAGGCTTTTTGAAATAAAATTATTGATGTCTTCGGGTTTCTGGCCCGGCGCTGAATATTTTAAATTAACCAAAGGCGCGATGTCGAGCGTGATGCATCTTGAGAAAGAACCCTGGAACAGGGCGTCTAATATGAAATTGACAAAAGATATAAATAATGAGATCAAGATAGTCACGGGCAAGATAATAGAGGAGAATTTAGACAGGCCGTTAAAAACAGGCAGGTTCTTAATATGAAAAAACTTTCGTTTCAAGAAGTAGTTGAGAAGCTGAACAAGTTCTGGTCTGACATGGGATGCCTTATCGTGGAGCCGTTAGACACAGAAGTGGGCGCAGGCACTTTTCATCCAGCCACATTTTTTAAGTCACTGGGCAAAGACCCGTGGCGCGCGGCTTATGTCCAGCCTTCAAGGCGTCCCTGCGACGGAAGATACGCTGATAATCCCCTGAGGCTCCAGCATTATTATCAGTATCAGGTGATAATAAAACCCACAGTACCTGATATAAGAAAGATTTATCTGGACAGCCTTAGGGCGCTGGGCATAAATTTAAAGGCGCATGAAGTGAGATTCGTGGAAGACGATTGGGAATCTCCTACGCTTGGCGCTTCCGGCCTTGGCTGGGAAGTCTGGCTGGACAGCCTGGAGATCACGCAGTTTACATATTTTCAACAGATGGCAGGCATAGAACTGGATGTTGTGCCCTGCGAGATTACTTACGGCCTTGAGCGCATATGCATGTTTATCCAGGAAAAGTTCAATCTGTTCGGCCTGGAGTGGCACAATGGCGTGACCTACGGCGATATCCACAAGCGGCACGAGATAGAATATTCAAAATATAATTTCGAAGAAGCTAGTATAGAAATGTATTCAAAGATGTTTGAGTATTTTGAAAAAGAGGCGAATAGATTGGCGGATAAAGCTCTTGCGTATCCGGCGTACAGTTTTGTCCTGAAGGCATCGCATGCTTTCAATGTCCTGGACGCGAGGGGCGCGATAAGCCAGAACGAACGGCCCCGCTATATCGCAAGGGTCCGTTCTCTTGCCAAACGCTGCGCCGA
>ERZ1292640.2937-Hain-H43-02um-R1-2937-length-13483-cov-7_pt1 | contig 13483 bp, 12 predicted proteins | sample MGYA00564404_ERZ1292640 | MGnify/ENA primary metagenome ERZ1292640 (study PRJEB36523, sample SAMEA6512636) | groundwater metagenome | collected 2019-01-08 | study: AquaDiva: Metagenomics assemblies of 32 groundwater samples
CCTCTGTAAATACCACACCTAGGCATTCCAATACGGGTTTTGCCCATTCCAATTTTTTTACTTCCATCTTCTAAACCTCCTTTCGGATATAAAACGTTCATTTAGAAACCAAAGGTTAAAAATAGCATAAAATAAATTAGCTATATTCAACCCACCTTTACCAAATTGCCGCCTTCCCCTCATTCTTAACTCTTTTACTCTTTTCAGAATTATTTGATAAATATCGCCTTTTTACCGAAAAGAGTTGCCCTTAAAGAAGCATTTAACCTCAGTAAGGTAAAAAAATTTCAAAAAACTCTTATTAGAAGGCAAATGTAGGCTAGACAGAATTGATTATAACACAAAATATTGGCAATGTCAAAACAAATCAACTTTTGTCTATAAAAAACTAGCACAATTCGTTTATAACTAAGGTTGCAAATATCATACCAAAATTTAAATCAGACTCTACGACTATTGTGGAGGCTGGCTTTTGCCATAAGAATATTCTACTAATTTTAGAAAATCAGGACGCTTCTTATTCTCTTTTAATAAAAAGGCAAGTTTTGGGTATCTTTCTCTTAATAGTATAAAAAATTCTTGTCTTTGGGCGCTAAAGTTCGTGAATTCGTCCCAATCTTCAGCGGTCATAAAATGCGATGCTTTATAAAAGTCAAGCTCACACCTTATCTCATAAACATCATTCTCTGGATAGTGAAATATTTTCCCAACATCCCGCTTTTCAGCAATAAGCACAGGTTCGCCAGATGGTATTGGCTCAGGGATTTCCTGAATATCATCATTTATTTTGCTTTTTTCTATTTGAGATTCCATATCATCTTGATCTTGCATAAATTTTTCTTTATTTGATATTACCATCAAGGCATTTTCTAGCACAAGTTGGGCTTCGTCAAAATTAGATTCTGGAGTAAGGACAACATAGTTGCGCCTTTTCTTTCCGTTGGAATCAACTATGTATTTGTCAGACCGAACTATCGCTCTTATACTACTATTTATTAAAGCAGACCTAACTAATTCTGATTCCCAAGCATCTGTGGATTCATAAACAAATGTCCAATCCGAATTACTCGCCAGTCCAGAGAGCAGTTTCATTAAAAATCTGTTTTTCATGACTTCTTCACCGCCGTGAAATTTATCCGATCCGAGGAACGTCCATATTTGTTAAAAGTAAACGTATCATAAGAGCTAAGCAACGTGAATCCCGCTTCTTCAAGAAGACCCTTCACCTGATCTACGGAAAATATCTTCTGAATGTGGTATTCATCGTATTTTTTGTAACTATCATCTTCTCTTAAGAAAAAAGTAAGCACGGTTTTACAAAGCTTTTCTTTGTAGATATAGAGATTTTTCCATATATAAGAAAAATCCCTGTTATTCTCTGCAAAAGTTTGCATGTGAAAATGCTTGACGATGTTGCGTTCAGTCGTAACATCAAAGATAAACATACCTTGTGGGACAAGCGCCTCTGACGCCTTTATGAATACAGTTTTTAGATCATTTTCTGTGGTCATATAGTTTATACTGTCATAAAGGCATAATAGGGCGTCAAATGGCTTTGATACTGTTAATTCCCGCATATCCTGTTGCCACAAATTGAGATGGACGCCCTTGTGCTCAGCCTTTTTCATTGCAAAGGCGATCATTTCAAAGGCAAGGTCAATTCCAGACATTTCATAGCCTTTTTGCGCAAGCAGAATATCAATAGACCCTGTTCCGCAGGCGATATTTAGCAGTCGCTTTGGGCAATAGTTATAAAGAGAAAACAGGTTTTCGATATAATCCGCCCAACGAACGTAATCAACGTTTTCCATCATTACGTCATAAGCATAAGCAAATCTAGTATATGGATTAACAAAATCTGACATGGTTAAATAGTTAAAGGTTAAAAGTTAAAGGTTTATAAAAGTAGAATGGGCAATGCCCATCAATTTGGGCGTTTTTTGGTGGGCGATGCCTTATTGGAAAATAAAAATCCGTGAAAATCCGTCGCATCCGTGTTAATCCGTGTGCTATTTCCTAGTCCTTAACCTTTAACTCCCTATCCGATCTTTTCTACGCCTTTCATGTAAGGTCTAAGAATCTCAGGAACTATTACACTGCCATCCTCCTGCTGAAAATTCTCTAGTATCGCAATAACTGTTCTTGGCATCGCAACACCAGAGCCATTTAGCATGTGAACGAATTCCACCGATTTGCCTTGTTCTCTACGGAATCTGGTATTAGACCTTCTTGATTGATAGTCCACGCAATTGCTACATGAAGAAACCTCCTGGAATCTATTTAATCCCGGCATCCAAACTTCAATATCGTAAGTTTTTGCCGATGCGGCGCTTATATCCGCAGTGCAAAGGCTTGATACTCTATACGGTAGTTTAAGCAATTGCAGAACTTCCTCTGCATCTTTGACCATAACCTCAAGCTCATCAAAAGATTCCTCTGGTCTGGTAAATTTGAACATCTCAACCTTGTCAAATTGATGGATTCGGACAAGCCCACGAGTATCACGGCCATAAGTGCCTGCTTCTCTTCTAAAGCATGGCGTATAGGCTGTATATCTCAATGGCAGAAGATCACCGTTTAGAATCTCGCCATTATGATAGCTGGCTAATTGAACTTCGGCTGTTGGGATAAGGAAAAGGTCATCTTTCGGATCAATTCCGCTATCGCATTTATACATATCGCTTTCAAATTTGGGTAATTGGCCGCTGCCGGTCATGGTCATTCTGTTTGCGATGAATGGCGGAGAGATCTCAATATATCCCTGAGTATCCGTATGCAAATCCAGCATAAAATTTATCAATGCGCGCTCAAGCTTTGCGCCAAGACCTTTATAAAGCACGAAGTTGCTTCCTGCCAATCTTGTTGCACGATCAAACTCAATGATGCCAAGTGCTTCTGCGATCTCCCAATGCGGAGCCGGCTTAAAATCAAACTTTGGCATTTCACCCCATGTTTTGATTACAACGTTTTTGCTTGGGTCATCGCCAATCGGAACGCTAGGGTGCGGCATGTTAGGGATAACGAGTAGTATTTCGTTTATTCTTTTTTCTGACGCAGACAGCCCCTCTTCCATTTCTTGAATCTTAATTCTAACCTCTCTCAGTTCCTCAACGAATTCGGTTGCCTCTTTACCGCTTTTTTTAAGATCGGCTATCTCCTTAGACGATTCATTCCTCTTGCGTCGCAGTTCCTCAACTTCTGGAAGAACAGACCTTCTCTTCTCATCACACTGGACAAGCTCATCTATAAGACTGACTGAATCCGAAAGATTCCTATTGTGTAGCATTTCCTTAACTTTATCAACGTTCTCTCTGACATACTTCAAATCTAACATGCTAACTTCACCTCCCGTTCTTAGTGAACAACAGAATTAGTTTTTTTATCTTGTAATTGAGGTTTTAAATCCCCCCTTCCCCCTTTTCCAAAGGGGGAGTTTAGTTTCCCCCTTTAACAAAGGGGGATAAAGGGGGATTTTAAAACTTTCTTCTATATCTAAAAGCTAATTTAATCAGGCACTGGTGCTGATTATCCCTTCATAACGCTCAATGGCTTCATTCTTGCGACACGCTGAGAAATTCCAGCTTGCCAAACTACGTTTACGACTTCATCAATATCTTTGTAGGCTTCTGGAGCTTCCTCGCCAAGGGTATCTCTTCCCCTAGCTCTAACAAATATGCCTTGATCTGCAAGTTCCTTGTCTATTTTACGGTTTCTTGTGGCTTTTATTGCCGCAGTTCTGCTCATAACTCTACCGGCGCCGTGGCATGTGCTTCCAAAGGTTTCCATCATCGCCTTTTGCGTTCCAGCCAAAACATAAGACCCGGAACCCATATCGCCGGGTATTATCACAGGCTGTCCAATTGACTTATATTTTTCTGGAATGTCCTTATGTCCCGGTGGGAAAGCTCTGGTCGCCCCTTTCCTATGAACACATAGCTTGACGATCTTGCCGTCTACCTCGTGATCCTCAAATTTTGCGATGTTATGCGCAACATCATAGACAAGCTCAAGCCCTAATTCATTAGCCTTCATCCCGAAGAAATCGACAAAAACTTCTCTTGTCCAGTGCATAAGGCATTGTCTATTTGCCCATGCGTAGTTTGCGGCACACGCCATCGCAGAAAGATATTCCTGTCCATCTGGTGACTTAACTGGTGCGCATGTCAATTGGCGATCGGGTATGTTATAACCATATTTCTGCATCATATTATCCCAACCGTGAAGATAATCGTCGCAGACCTGATAGCCAAGTCCTCTGGAACCTGAGTGGATCATTATTGTTATCTGATCTTCCTCAAGACCGAGAACGTCAGCTATTTGCTTATCAAATATTTTTTCTACCCTTTGGACTTCTAGGAAATGGTTTCCAGAACCAAGCGTTCCTAGTTGCCTTTTTCCTCTCTCAAAGGCTCTTTTGCTGATAATGTCTGGATTTGCGCCGGCTAGGCATCCACGTTCTTCTGTAAATTCAGGGTCATTAGCCCAACCGTAACCGTTTTCAACAACCCATTTTGATCCAGAGATCAAAACTTCCTTTTCTTCTTTTGGAGACAGCGCAATATTGCCTTCTTCGCCAACTCCGCATGGAATCTTGTTAAACAATGCGGAGATCAAGTCTTTCATTTTTCCTTGAACTTCCTTTAATTTCAGGTTAGTCCGAACAAGCCTAACTCCGCAGTTAATATCGCTCCCAACACCGCCGGGCGATATTATTCCGCCATTCTCTGGATCAGTGGCAACGACTCCACCGATTGGCAAGCCATATCCCCAATGAATGTCGGGCATTGCAAGAGAGTTTTTGACAATGCCGGGCAGATGTGCTGCGTTTGCGACTTGCTGAAGCGCTTGATCTGCCTTTATCGTCTTCAAAAGGTTTTCGTCTGCATAGACTATTCCGTCGACTAGCATACCTTTCATATAACTTTTGGGAACCCGCCATTTATAATCGTCTATTTTTTCTACCGGGATATTTACTGATCCCTTTCCCATTTCGTTTCACCTCATGTCTATAAATTCCCCCTTTGAAAAAAGGAACAATCACTTATTCCCCCTTTGGAAAAGGGGGATCAAGGGGGATTTAAAAAGCACTATTATGTTGGATTTCGTTCCTCAATCCAACCTACTATTGATTACTGATTTATAATTTGTAACTACTATTTCTTTGATCTTGCCTCGTTTTTTGCTATTACAGTTTATCATTCTGTTTGCCAATATTCTATCAATACAAAATCCCGAATAAAGAGCATCAAGAAAATCATCTTCTGGACTTACATTTTTGGGGTCCGAATTTGATAACATTAAATATGCACCTTTACCACACATTTTTCTAAAGAAATTAGCTAGACTTACCTGATCCTCGTCGTTAAAATCCTCTTTTGAGTATTTTGTAAAACCCGAAGTCCTGTTTAATGGACGATAAGGAGGATCAAAATAGGTAAAAGTGTTTTTGTTGATAAATTTTTCTGATATTTCAAAGCTTCCCTGTAAAATCTCTGTTTCTTTCAAAGCCTTACTAACTTCAATGATGTTTTCTGTATCGCAGATTTTCGGATTTTTATAATCGCCGTAAGGAACGTTAAACTCGCCTTTACTGTTTTGTCGAAACAAGCCATTGAAACAGGTCTTATTCAAGAATATCAGAAAAGCCGATCTTTCAACCCAATTGTCACTATAATTATCATAATCAAAACCCAGCATTTGATTATTATATAACACTCTTACTTCATAAAAAAATTCCCTTTTGGCTTTTGATGATAGTTTGGAAAATTTCTCTTTTAAGTTTTTTAGCCTTTCAATTAATTCTAAGGGATTTTTTTGGATTGTTTTATATCCTAATATAAGTTCCCTATTTATGTCAATAAGAAATGTTTCATTTATCTCATATTTATTTTTCAGCAGAAAGAAAAATGCCCCACCACCGACAAATGGCTCAACATATCTATCAATAATTCCGGTTTTTTTAATATCTTTGGGGATCCTTGATTCTAACTCTTGTAAAATCTGGCTTTTTCCGCCTGCCCATTTCAAAAACGGCTTAACATTCATTTTTGGCAATCCCATTTTATAAAAAAAAACACAGAGGCACGAAGGCACAAAGAGTTGAAAGTTAAAGGTTTAAGGTTAAAAGTTCCAAGATTGGATATTCCATTCAAAAAGACATTCCTCAACCTTTAACCTTTAACCCATTTCGTGTCTCCGTGTTTATTTTAAATAATGGCTTTTTTATAGAAAGAAATTGGATAAATAAGAAGAGGCAAAGGGATATTATCGTGACAAAGACCTCTGAGAGTTCATTGACACTGAGAAAATATTTTGGATTGAAAATCTATTAATCATTGGAGTGGAGGGAGACCTCTGAAAATGGATAAAAAAATGGCGGAGCTGACGGGACTTGAACCCGCGGTCTTCGGCTTGACAGGCCGACGTGTTAAACCAACTGCACTACAGCTCCGCAATAACGCCATTATGGTAGGCGGAACAGGGCTCGAACCTATGACCTCCGGCTTGTAAGGCCGGCGCTCTAACCAACTGAGCTACCCGCCCAATCGGCTTCCTATTATGTGATATTCACACGATAAAGAAGCATAAAATTCCACCACATTAATTAAGTATAATTGTAAATTCTGATATTGTCAAGAGGGAAAATGGCTGCAAAAAAACTCTTGCGTTTTCCATATAATTCTTGTAATATGCTAAAATCTATTGAAAACAAAAAATCGCTTATACCATTTTTATAATATTACTGTGCATTATTTCTTTAATTTAGACAATACCAAAACCCCCCTTTAGCTAAAGGGGGATCAAGGGGGTTTTGATAAATGGCAAATAACATACGCAATGCAATATAAAATATGGAAAGTGGTATTAAAACGTCTTTGGAGATTAACCATGTATGAAAAAATGTCAATCGCTATAATCGGTTGTGGAGGCATCGCTGATGCACATTGTCAGACAGTGCTAGGCAAAGACCCAAATATCAAGCTTTATATGTTCGATGTAGATTACAATAAGGCAGAGGCATTATGCCGAAAATACTCAGGCGCAGGATGCTTTAAGACTTATGATGAAGTGCTTTCTAATAAAGATATAGACATTGTTGATATATGCGTTCCACATGATGAGCATGTTCCTGTGGTAATTTCAGCGGTAAAGGCAGGCAAACACATACTCTCTGAAAAACCCATCGCCAGAACGCTTGCAGAAGCCGATCAGATACTAGGCGCTGTGAAAAAGGCTGGAGTAAGATTATTCGTTGCAGAATGTTATAGATTTTATCCATCAGCAGTAAAAGCACGAGAATTGATGGATGAAGGCGTTATCGGAAAGCCTTTTCTTGTTCAGGTGAATTCATTGCAGTTTCATACACCGTCAGGATGGCGAAGGGACAAGGAGAAAACCGGTGGAGGAGTGCTTATAGACAGAGGGATACATTTTGTCAATTATCTGAGATTGCTTGGTGGAAAAGCCAAAACAATCTTTGCTACTTTCAACCACGAGACTATAAAGGCTATGGAAGGCGAAGACACTGCAACTGTCCAGGTCAAATTTAAGAATGATATAACAGGGCAACTTGTCGTTAGTTGGGGAATGCGCATGTTTACTCCTTATCCATGGATGGCTGTCTATGGATCAGAGGGAACCATGTTTGATATGGGCGACGGATTTTATGTTTTTAGCGCAAAAGATGATCGCTATAACGATAATGGTAAACCGATCAGGCTATTTGGGACAATGCTTGAGGCTTATGTTATACCAGCAGAGATGCAGCATTTTGTTGATAGAATGAGAGATGGTCAGGAGTTTGCTGTTACAGGAGAAGAAGCAAGGGCTGATCTGGAAATCGTGGAACTTGCGACAAGATCAGCCGAAACTGGTCAGTCTATACAAATTCTGTAGAAGATACTGGATACTGGATTCCCGTTTTCACGGAAATGACAACCACCGAGCTTATCATTCCAGCGAAAGCTGGAATCCATGCCTTTACGATAAGTCAAATAAAAAGTGTAAGAGCATTTCTGAAACTTGCTTAACTCCAGAAAAGAATTACACTTTTGGGAGGTTATTAGACATGGTAACGAAAATAATGCAGAATGTAGATGAAGTTAATGAAATGTTTGAGAAATTCGCCCATTTTCACGATGATTACTTTGCAGGAATTGAGATTAAGTTTGAGGACTATAAGGCAATAAATGATAGTGGAGAATCCAAAGGAATCCGAAGTGCCAATAAAACGGTCATCCTCTTCGTTAATGTGATTCCCTATGGAAAAGATCATAATCGCATCGTTCGTATAGAACTTAAAGGCGTTAAGTCTTTTGACATTTCGGCTCCCGGTGATAAAGGCGATTGGTGGGGAATTGGGGAAATATTGCCGAGATCGGAAAACGATAATATCAAACTAGACATAGATTTTATAGCAGATGAAGCAAAATTAGCGGCTATTTGCTCAAGCATGAAAATTGAATATAATGAGAAGGATTTTAATTGGTCGCCTTCACGCAAAAGATTTTCTTAACTTTAACCTGCTTAATGGAGGATTTATTTTATGCTATATTCCTATGCGGGATACATACTCGTGGTTGATATGACCACTGGAAATACTGAAAAACAGGAATTAAACGAAGACTATGCCCGACAATATATCGGTGGCAGGGGATTAGGCGCAAGATACCTTTATGACTTGCTGAAACCCGGTGTAGACCCCTTATCTTCGGATAATGTTTTGATAATGATGACAGGTCCTTTTACAGGAACAGGCATATATTCATGCCAAAAATATGAATGGGTCACCAAAAGCCCTTTAACGAATATATACTTATGTAGTAACACAGGTGGGAAACTAGGAGTCATACTCAAGGAATCAGGTTACGATGGAATCATAATAAAAGGGTCATCGAGGACGCCAAAATATATCTTTATTGACGGTGACAAAGTGGAATTGCGCGACGCTTCATCTTTTTGGGGAAAGAAGGTAACAGAATCGCAAATGGCAATCTATGAAGCGACAAAAGCCGAAGCAATTGTAAGCACCGGTTCTGCGGCGGATTTGCCCAACCCAGTTAATTTTGCCGGAGTCTATGATGGTCAAAGATGCTCAGGCAGAGGCGGACTTGGCGCTGTGTTTGGCAGTAAAAAACTCAAGGGCATAGCGGTAATGTCGCCGAACAAAAAAGATGAGCTAAAAATTTATAATCCATCGGGTTTGGAAACTGATTTATCAAACCTAATTAAAGATATGCGAAAAAATCCTGTCACAGGCGAGCAACTGCCAAAATTCGGCTCAATAATCTGGATGGATACTACCGCACAATTCGGCATATTGCCAACAAAGAATTATCAAGATATTCTTACTTATGAAGATATTGAGGGCAAAATTGACACCACTGGTTTTGAAAAACAGGTAGCAAAAGGTGAAGAGTCAAAGTCGATTAGCTGTCTAGACTGTCCCATCAGATCAGGTCATCTGGTAGTTCCAGATCGTGGAGAATGGGCAGGCAAACCGACAAAGGGTCCCGAATTTGAAACTGCGTGGTCTTTGGGCGCAAATCTCGGCATTATTGACTATGGACACATAATCGCCGCAAATAAAGAGTGTAACGAATACGGCATAGATACCATCTCAACCGGTGTGGTTATTGGCTTTGCTATGGAGTGTCATCAAAAAGGATTGCTTGACAAAGACAAGCTTCTGGAATGGGGCAACTCCGAATCTGTTATAGCGATGATTGGCAAAGTCGCTAAACGTGAAGGCTGGCTTGGCGATGCTCTGGCAGATGGCGTTAGATCAGCGTCTGAAAAGATTGGCGCTGAGAGCAAAAGTTTTGCCTTGCACGTCAAAGGTATGGAAGTTCCCGCTTATGATCCAAGAGGCGTTTGGGGCATGGCTTTGACTTATGCGACCTCATGCAGAGGGGCTTGCCATCTTAAATCATGGACTGTCGCCACTGAGTTTTCAGAAGGCTATGACCCAATATCAACGGATAAAAAGGCAAAGCTTGTTAAAGACATACAGGACTTGCGAAGCGTTATGGATTCGCTTATCGTCTGCTTTTTCGCAGGTAGAGCAATAAATAAGGATTGGATCGTCAAATTGGTCAATGCTGTAACCGATTATGATTGGACTGCTAACAAACTTGAGGAAACCGGCGCTAGAATCTCCGATCTTGAGCGATTGCTTTCCGTCAGAGAAGGGATAACCACCAAAGACGATCTCTTACCGCATAGGATAATGGAAGAACCGTTAAATGGCGGACAATGGAAAGATAAAAAGATCACCAGAGAAAACGTGGAGATAATGCTTCAGGAATTCTACAAACTTCGTAATTGGGATGAAAATGGCGTTCCAAAAAAGTTGGGTATTGATGGTATCGGTTAGCGAATCATACTAATATAGATTAATGACTTGCGCTAGTGGTCAACCAGATTAATTATTTGGGAAATAGGTTATGGCCATCTCCGATTGCTTTTGGTCCGCCAAAAAGTGCAAGTCTGCTCATCATAAAACTCCTTCAATTCAAAATTTGAAATGCAAAGTATAATATTGGGTGAAATTCAGATTTAAAATTTTTCATAATGAACAAATTTCTCTGGTTTTAATCTAACCGATGGTTTTGGCTTATTATCAAAATATCCTGCTCTGATAAGGCATACGGGTTCATATTGATCTGGAACGGAAAATATCTTCCTTAATTCATCCCTGTCTTTTTTTGTTTCTAATGGTGCGTTTATAAAATGTGTGCCGATATTCAATGCAGTCGCTGTCAAAAGTATATGCTCAATAAATCCGCCCATTCCAAGCAACTCCCAAGTAGCCCTATTTTCGCCCGGTGATCTTTTCTGTTTATTCAATAAAATTATCATTATTAGAGGCGCTTTTTTTAGTAGTTCAACGAATTTACTTGCGCCGATTTTTCCAAGACCAAGTTTGCCTAGAAAAGACATATTTTTAGCATTATTCAGAAGTGGCTTTAATTTGGTTCTATCTTTGATGAATTCGGGCAAATCAACGTGATCGTCAATCATAACGCCTTCGCCACGCTCTTGCCATTCATCTTGTGAGAGCGATATCCATTGGCTAACGTCATGCAAAAATCTAGCGTCACCCATCTGTGCAGACATACTCTTTTGCACAAGTTTGGCAAGTTCGTCTTTACTTTCCTGTTTTGTGACTATTATTATCTCCCAAGGCTGGATATTAAAAGGAGAGGGCGCCCATCGTGCGGATTCAATTATGATATTAATATCTTCTTGAGAGATGGGCTTATTAACGAAAGGATCTCTGTTCGTTCGCCGTTTCAGGACGGCTTCTATAAATTCCATCATGATCTATCACTGTTGCGCCAAAATTATTGGCTCGTGTTCGAAAGCAATATCCGCCGGGGTTATTTTTTGCGAGAAAATTATCGGTTATGTTCTGAAGTTCTGTGAGATTTTCGCCAAAACAAAATATGGCAGGACCCCAACTGCTCAAGCCGACTCCATAGCCATTATTTTGACGAAGAAAATCCATTGTTTGCCTGACGATCTCGTCTTGTTTTTCTATTTCAACTTTCTTCCAACCAACGCTTTGTATAAGGTCAACAGCCTCGCCAAAGGAAACAATGTCATGCTGAACGACAGACGGAAGCAATTTTAGCAATGTTATATGGGAGATCATTCGCACATCGTCTAATGGCATTGGACATAGAGTTTGGAAAAGCTTGACTTCCTCATTACCAGAGATGTGCTTGCAATTTGGAATCGTAATGAGAATATTCCAATCAGGAAAATCATATCGGGCAATGATCGGCGGAGGTTTTATGCCTTTTGACGTTGAAGATGGCAGAAAAGAGTTTTTCTTCCCCTCACAAAATGTATCTTTGGAAAACTCATGTCCGCCGTCTACGATAAATCCACCTTGAGAAAATGCGGCAACGCCAATGCCTGATGTTCCGCCACGCTCAACGCTAAAAGCCATTTCTTGATGAGTTAAGCCAAGATCATATAAACTGCATATCGCCTGCGCTATCCCAAGCGATAGCTGAGTTCCAGAACCTAAACCAACATGAGAAGGGATATTTTCTTCTATTTCTAATCTTGCATTGCCTATATCACACCGATCTTTTAGCAATGATAGAATTGTATTTGCTCTTGGCATAATTTCAGGCGGGGCGATTATTTCCATCTCGTCAGAATCTTGAGCATTTATCCTAAAACCGGGGTGTGCAAGAGACAGACCAATCCCTCCATCAACCCTACCAAGACTACCGTTTAAGTCTAACAGGGCGAAATGTATTCTTGACGGTGTTATAATAGTAATTTTTCTCATAAGAGGTTTTTAGATGTTGGATGTTAGATATTAGATATTAGATGTTAGACACTGGATACTTGATGCTGGATACAAGATTCAAGTCTCATGTCTTAATAGAATCTTCAATCTTAAATCTGCAATCTTTAATCTCATTCTATACAAGGGCGATGACTCTAGCTGGAGCGCCTGAGCTTTTTTTGATCTTCATAGGGGCGATTATGGTGTAAAATCCATAAGTAGGCAGTTTATCAAGATTGCAAAGATTTTCAACGTTAGGGATACCATTTTTCAGGAACGTATGATGTGCCGGAAACCCAATTTCACGACCAGAAACGCAGTCTATATTACATGCGTCAGTTCCGATAGCTTTTATCCCTTTGGAAACTAGAAATTCAGCGGATTCGGCAGTCAAACCAATCCAATTTTCAGTAAATATCGGTTCATTCACGAGGGATTGCATTCCTGTATATAAAAACACGATCATGCCTTTAGCATCACCATGTTTGCGTATCCAGTCTTCTAACTGCTCTTTTTGTATCTCATCTCCGGGTTTCAGATCAGAGAAGTCCATGAGAACAGCTTTACCCATCAGTCTTTCAATCGGGATGTCAGCAACTACGATACCTTCAGCATACATTAACGCAGGGGCATCAACATGAGTGGAGTAATGTCCAGAAACATCAATCCTGCCCTCAAAATATCCATCTTTCTCTATCGTTGCTGTATCGTAAATTTTAGCAACCCCAATGGGCCCTTCTCTTGGGCTATCTTCGTCTACCGGATATGAAAGGTCAATTATCTGCTCAAAACTGATCTGCACGTTTACCTCCATTTTGCTTAAAATATGATATTACCTTAGACTTAAGATAACACCAATAATATATTAAGCAAATAACATACCAAAGACCCAACAAACCATTTTTGCATTTTTTAACACAATGTAGGGGCGAAGCATTTTCAGAAAGATCAAGATTTATAGCCAACTTGATCTAATTTAAAAATGCTTCGCCCTTACTGATTACGCAATCTGTATTTGTCTATGAAATGTTGAAATGCACGAAAAAAGGCATTATAGATAATCATAAAGCACTTTTTGGTGCATTATATATCTCATCTAGCAGTGTGAATTACCCCATGCCTAATGAACTTTGAATAATTAATCGGGTCATAGAGTCCTAGTGAATCAGAGAAAAT
>ERZ1292640.2938-Hain-H43-02um-R1-2938-length-13483-cov-5_pt1 | contig 13483 bp, 11 predicted proteins | sample MGYA00564404_ERZ1292640 | MGnify/ENA primary metagenome ERZ1292640 (study PRJEB36523, sample SAMEA6512636) | groundwater metagenome | collected 2019-01-08 | study: AquaDiva: Metagenomics assemblies of 32 groundwater samples
TATGTTCTGTTCTTGGAGTTATAAGATTAAGTCCAAATTTATGAAATAATTTTTTAATACTTAAATTATCTGTTTTCAAGTGTTTAAATAGCTCATTGATCAGCCAGTTGGCAGTTGCTTTGGCTAATTTGTGTTTTTGTCTTTCCCAGCTGTCGCCTGAAGACTTAATCCATGCCCTTAATTCTGAAACAACTTGCTCTGTGTATTCCGCCAAGTCTTTATCAGACGCTAAAATTTCGCTTTCATAATCAGAAAATAAATATTCTTCTTTAAAACGTTTTATTTTTTGTAAAGGCAATTCTTTTATATTAATTTTTATTTTATCAATCCACTGCTCGTTGATTTTTAATGGAGGAATATCTGGCTCTGGAAAATAACGGTAATCAGCGGAAGTTTCTTTAACTCTTTGGCTAAAAGTTATTCCTTTATTATTATCCCATCCGCGAGTTTCTTGAGTTAGTTCTTCATTATTTGTTAATGCCTTAACTTGCCGTTTGATTTCATAATCAATGGCTTTTTCCATGTATTTAAAAGAATTTATATTTTTTAACTCAACCTTGGGATTTAGTTTGTAGTTGCCAATAGGTTTAATCTGACCGTTTTCATATTTCCATTTATTATGTTCTTGCATGCTGATATTGGCCTCGCATCTCATTTCTCCTTTTTCCATGTCAGCGTTAGAAATATCTAAAAATCTTAAAATTTGCTGATAATTTTGAGCGAATTTTTTAGCTGTTATAGCGTCTTTAATTATTGGTTCTGTTACTAATTCAACTAATGGCGTGCCAGCGCGATTATAATCAACTAAGGAATATTTTTTATTAGCAGGATGAATTAATTTGCCAGTGTCTTCTTCAAGATGAATCCTAGTAATTAGAACAGGTTTGTTGTCAATTTCTAAAAAACCGTCGTAAGCAATAGGCAAGTCATATTGTGAAATTTGATAACCTTTTGGCAAGTCAGGATAAAAATAATTTTTGCGGTCAAATTTAGAGAGTTTATTAATTTTGCAATTTAAAGCCAAGCCGATTAAAATGGTCCATTCTATCGCTTGTTTATTTGGAATAGGCAAAGTCCCCGGATGCGCTAAACAAATAGGGCAGACAGTAGTATTCGGCTGTTTGCCATGCGCGTTGTTGTCGCATGAGCAAAACATTTTTGATTTAGTTTTTAGCTCGGCATGTATTTCCAAGCCGATAATAACATCGTATAGCATATTTTTACAAAATAGTGGCGGTAAATTTATTTTAAGTATAGCGGTTTGATTTTCTATAACTTTTTTTAGGAAAATTGTTTAAAAATTTTCATAATTTTTATTAAAATGTTTTATAGAATATTAATAATTAAATTTTCGGTTTTTGCTGGTAACGTTTAATCGCCATATTAATTATTTCTTCAAGCAAATCTCCGTATTCCATGCGCGTTAATTTCGCGACTTTAGAAAGACACTCGTTATAATAAAGCGAAGGGCTGGGATTAAGATCTAAGACGTATGGATTATCATATTTATCAACTTTAATTTTAATACTGCCGTAATCTTTACAATCAAAGATGTTATAAACATCTAAAGCGATTTCCGTGATTAAAGTCTCTAATTTTTTATTAATATTTTTTGCTGGCTGTTGAATAATGATATTGTTATCAACAATAGCGTCAATTTCGCGATTTGTTTTATGAGTATAAATATGCCATTGTTTATCAGACATGTTTTTAAAAATTGAACGAGACAAAGGCAAAACTTTAAGATCGCCCTCTTCTTCGCTTCCAAGAATTGAAATATTATATTCATCGCCGTCTATATATTCCTCAATTAACGCAGGACTATTTAAATCAATAATCATTTTTTTAATTTGTTTTTTTAATCCATCTTGATCTATTACAACAGATTCATTATTAACGCCGAATAAATTATCAGCATGAGCTGGCTTAACTATTAACGGGAATTCCAAATTTTTATTTATCTCATCGTCAATGGCGTAAGCATAATCCCATTTTGCCGTAGGTATGTTGTGAAAAGTTAATAATTTTTTTACTCTGATTTTATCCATGCATAAATTTAAAATTGATGCGTCTGGACCAATATGAGGAATTTGCAACATATCCAGCAAGGCGACGGCGCATGGTTTTAACAAGCTGGAATTATTAATTTTTTCGCAGACATTAAAAATCAAATCAACATTATTTGATTTAATTTCATTAAAAACCTTTTCTATATTATTAAAATTAAAAAGTTTAACATAATATCCTCTTTCCTTAAGAGTTTTTTTTATAATTTTACTTATTTCCGACGAATCGCTTGTTAATAAATTATCTTCATCTTCATTTATATTTCCAGCGATTCCTACTCGTAAATTTTTTTGATCTTCTTTTTTTATTTTTTTTATTTTTTCCATTTTAGCCGCCATTACTATCGCGTTAGTGTTAAGCGAGGCGTAAGAAAAACTATTTTTTCTCAATGTTTTACCAATAAAAGAATCTGAAGTAAATTTCGCGATCTCATATTTTACGTATTTCAAAGCTTCTTTTAATTTATCTTGCGCGTCAGGAAGGCTGTGCCCGGATACTGTAATCCATCCCAGATATTCATAACCTTCAGGCGGAACTAAAATTGGATCCCCAACCTTTTTAAAAAAATGCAATTGTTCAAGGCAATCTTTTTTGTGTATTTCTTCATCTATGTCTAATTGAGATAAAACACCCGAGTTATCAGATAAAAAATCCATTCCAGTTATATATTTTCGCGGTATTTCTATTTTTTTTATTTGCGGTATATATATGCCTAAGGCAACTTTAATGGCGCTTTCAACCATATCAACATTCCAAGCGCCTTTAATAAAAGAATAAACTTCATCCCCGCCCATTCTTAAATTAATTTCTATTGGCACAGGACCGTTTTTAGTTGATTTGGCTTCAAACTGGATTACGCCATTTTGCGCGCCAAGTTTTTCTAAATTAACTTCAGCCATTTCAATTAAATCTTGTTTATTTTTATTTGACAAACTAGACGGAATTGAAAAACCAGTTTCAATAAAGAATGGTTCCCTGGTTTGATAATTATCAGTAATGGAATAAAATTTAATTTTTCCATTTTGTAAAACAATATCAATATCAACTTCATCGCCGGCGATGTATTCTTCGGCGAAAATATCCAGTCCCTCGGCTAATGAACTTTCTATATTAGTTGAAATATTTTTTTTAATATATTTATAAGTATCAATCAACTGTTCTTTGTCATCGGCTTTAACAACATAAGCGCTGCTGGAACCAAAAGCTGGCTTTATTACCATTGGAAATTTAAATGTTTCCGGTAATTTTTGTATATCTTCAATTGATTTTAATAAAATATGTCTGGGCGTTGGCAAACCATTTTCATGGCAAAATTTTCTGTATAAAAATTTATTTCTAATTTTTTTAGCAACATTAAAACCAGTGCCGATAAAATTAAATTTATCTATAATTTTCGCGGTTAACAGCACATCGTCTTCCCAAAATGTTAATGCCCCGTCAATTTTTACTTGAGGCATATTAGAAATAAATTCCTTTATTGCCTGAATCGCCTCTGTGATATTAGTATTATCAGCCAAAATCCAATGGTCAACATAAGGATGAGCCCAATTTTTTTCTTTATTTAAACAAACAATAATTAAACCGAACTTTTTTATTTTCTGTAAAATAAATTTTTTCTTAATTGATCCAGTATTAATCAAAAGGATTGTTTTACCGCTCAAATGGTCGTTCCCCATATTATTAAAAGCTAAAAAATAATTTTTTATAATTAAAGTTTTAAGCGACTTAACAGTGAAATTTTAATTTAATCAAATTTCTAAAAATCAAATTTTCGCGTAATTATTTTAAGACGTTATCAAGCAATAAATTTATTAATTTATTTAAACTGATTAACTCCTGTTGGCTAAAATTTTGCAGGACAAATTTTTTTGTTGGAATTTTTGTTACGAAAGAATTTTTAATACCGATTCTAATTCTGGTAAAATTTTTAGTTTTTATTCGGTTAATAATAGACTCAATCCCGCGATGACCCGCGCTTCGCGAATCAACCGAAATTTTATATTTGTTAAAATCAATATCCAAGTCGTCATGAACAACTGTTAAAATTGATGATAAATCAGAGTTTTTAGCAGTAAGCAAGCCAAATTTTTTCGGTAATAGTTTATAAAAAGACAAAATTGCTTGAACAGCTTGTCCCGAATTATTCATATAAGTAAGCGGCTTAACTAAAATTAATTCATTATTTTTTGTTATATCGGCTGAAAATTTTTTATTATTTTGCCATGTTAAACCAAGCCGTTTGGCCAAAGCGTCAATAATTATAAAGCCTGCGTTGTGGCGGGTTGTTTGATATTGCTTTTCAGGATTGCCTAATCCAACAATAATTTTAAACATAAAATTAATTTTTTAATTTTTATCCTTACTTTTTATTTCCCTTCCTTTATTCATTTTTATAAAAATCGGAACGCCTTTAAAACCGAATTTTTCCCGCAAGCGGTTTTCTATAAACCTTAAATAAGAAAAATGCAGATTGTCCTTAATGCCAATGCGTAATTCAAATTTTGGCGGGTTAACAGATGTTTGTTTGAATTCATAAATTCGCGGATGTTTAACTCCTTTGCCTTTAGCTGGTTTATGAATTTTGACAATGCGAGACAGAAATTTATCCAATTGTGAATCGCTTAACGATATTTTTCTTTCTTTAGAAATTTGTAAAACCAAATCTAAAATTTTTTGAACTTTTTCGCCAGTTAAGGCGGATGTGAATTGGATCGGCGCGAATTTAGCAAAAGGCAGGTTGGAATAAATATAATCAATATATTTTTTGCTGTCTTTTTCTTTTATCAAGTCCCACTTATTAGCGATAATAATTAAACTTTTTTGGCGATCTAATATCTCTTCAACTAATTTCGCGTCTTGGCAAGTGATGTCTTCATTTATATCCAAAATTAAAAGACTGATATCGGCTTTATTTAAAATTGCTAAAGATTTGGCTATGCCGTGTTTTTCCAGTCCTTTAGTTTTCGCGCCTTTTCTGCTGATCCCAGCTGTGTCAATTAATCTTATTGATTCTTCTTGATAACTAATTTCCGTGTCTTGCGGTTCGCGGGTCGTGTGCGGAATCGGGCTTACAATAACTCGTTCATAACCTAAAATGGAATTTAAAAGACTGGATTTGCCGACATTTGGTTTGCCAATAACGCAAATTTTAATAATGTCTTTTTTTTCTTCTTTAATCGCGATTTTATTATTTAATTTACGCGACACGAGTTTATCGGTTATAATATCTAATAAATCGCCGGTGCCTCTACCGCTGATCGCGGAAATTGCTTGAGGAGCGCCTATCCCCAACTTAAAAAAAATAGCTGTTTTAAATTGTTGATTAAAATTATCTACTTTATTGGCCACTAGAATTATTTTGTTTTGATCAACTGTTTTTTTCAAAAAAAGAGCTAATTGTTTATCTTGAAATAATAAACCGCTTTTATTGTCTGTTAAAAATAGAATTAAATCAGCTTGTAACAGATATTGGCGCGCTTGCGACTGCACTTTAATTTCTATATCATCTGTTTTAGTTGATTTATTAGTTAAACATTTAATATCAAGTATCCCGCCTGTATCAACTAAATTAAATTCTTGGTTTTGCCAACTTACTATGCCAAGATTGCTGTCTCGCGTTGTTCCCGGAATATCAGTCACTAATGCTTGTTTTTTTTCTACTAAAGTATTAAACAACATTGATTTGCCGACATTGGGTCTGCCAAAAATAACAACAATAGGTAAATTATTATCGTTTTTATAATTCATATTTAATTTGTTATAGCAACGGTAGAATGATAAATTATTGTTCTTCCAAATTTTTTAATCCTGATTGATTAACGTCAGCGTCAGCGCCTAAAACTAAAATAAAATCAGGTTGAATCGGGTGTTGTTCTTTTGCGATCTCTTTAGCTAAATCATCTTGAAGCCATTGTGGCATACCCAAAGAAACATTGGCATTGGTTTTATTTTTTAAAACAGCGAGGGATTTGATTTTGGCACCATAAGTCAAATCGTAAATGACTGATTTTTGAAAATTTTGTTGGCTGGAATTGCCAACGCGAACAATAGTAAAACCGTATTTTTCCAAATCCATTGCCGCTTTATTTGCCAAACCATTTATCCATGTGCCATTGCGCACTTCAATAGCGGATTTTTCCATATTAACTTTTGTTTTGTCATTAGCAGGAACATCGGTAAAGACATCCTTTATTAAGTATTGAATTTCCGAAAAATCGCCGTTGCGAGGCAATAAAATATAAGCGCCGCTTTCAGATATTGAGTCAGTTAGTAAACCGCCAGGGCTATTATCTAAAACCTTAGTAATTATTTGTTCATCTTTTATGTCTTTAAAATTATTCCACAGCTGGAGTATTTCCCAAAATTTTAGGTTAGTGTCAAAATTATTTTGTATTTGGCTGATTAGCTCGTTAATTTTAATTGGATTGAATAAGACATTAAACGAGGTGATTTTGTCTTTTACCGCTTTGAGTATTTTTTGCTGTCGTTTGGCGCGGGCAAAGTCAGAACCTTCTATGCCAAGACTATGTCTAGAGCGAGCGTATTTTAAAGCTAAAGCGCCATCCATCTTTTGCCATCCCTGATCAAAGTGTAAATGTTGATATCGTTCTTCCCATGGAGCTGTTTCATTGCCCAAAATTGGATATTTATAATCATCAAAGGTATTATCAACATAAATATTAACACCGCCTAATTCATCAATTATTTTTTCAAAGCCGATAAAATCAACCCTGATATAATAATCAACAGGGACATTTAAAGTATCGCTTACAGTTTGGCTGATTGCCAAACTGCCGCTACCTGGTTGTTTGGCTTCGGCAAAAGCATTAACATTATTTATTTTTCGCCAGCCCATATTTTCTATAGGCACTGCCATGTCGCGGGGGATAGAGACAAAAGCTGTTTTTTTATCGGAAGGTTCCAAACAAGCAAGCATAATAGTATCTGTTAAATAGCCGCCATCATGATTTTTGCCGCCCATGCCTAAAAGCAAAATGTTAATCCTGTCGCGATCTTCTCCTTTAAGTTTGATAGCGGCGCTTTTAGCTAAATGTTTGAGATTGTTAATAATCGGAATTTTGTCTATCCAAGAAATCGGTTGGTTGCGGTTGAAATTTAATGAGAAAAAAAAGATAACTATTAAAAAGAAGATGAAAATATAAGATAAGGCCTTAATCGGTTTAATTTTTTTTTCACCCAAATGCTGATTTTTTTCTTCTAACTGCGAGTCAGGATTAAGAAAATTAATTTTTTTATTCATAATATATTTATCATATAGAGTTTTTTCTTTTTAGGCAAATTTTTCCGTCCGCTTCCAAAAATTTGTAAAATCTTGTTTGGTGGGCGCAGATGGGATCGAACCATCGACCCCGGCTTTATAAGAGCCGTGCTCTAACCAGCTGAGCTATGCGCCCCAAACCATAACACTCGCTACTCTAAAAAAAAGGAATAATTCTTTTTTAAAATCTACCATTATCTCTATTTTTTTTCAAGGGTTTGCACTGGTTCATGTTATAGTTGTCAAGGCAAAGTTAAAATGTCATAGTTGACCTTGAATTACGAAATACTCCATGTTAAAATAAAAACAATTATGCATATTTTTTTTTGGGATTATATAAAAGAAAAATGGGCGTACGCTGGCTTTCAAAAATATTTTAGAAATATGGGATGGATGTTTGCTGGTAAAATTTTTACACTAATATTATCTTTTTTTGTAAGTATTTATATGGCCAGAAATTTGGGCGTAGAAAATTTCGGCACACTAAACTTTGTAATAAGCTTTGCCAGTATCGCAGGAATATCTATTTTCACAATAAATTCAATCCTTTTAAGAAAATTAAATCATGAGCCAGAAAATACAGAAAAAATACTCGGATCCGCATTCATTATAAACATAATAAATGCCCTTCTAACAATAATAACAGCAACTGTGGCTTCATTAATATTTGCAAATAATCAAACAACAACAATTTTAGTTTTTTCATTTTCCACATTTGCAATATTTCAAACTTTTAGTGGAACCATAGATCCATATTTTCAAGCTCATGCAAAAATAAAAAAAGTTACTCAAGCCAATATCATAACAAGCATAATATCAGCCATAGTAAAAATAGGATTGATCAGCTTTAATGTTAATATAATATATTTATTATTATCTTACGTCTTCGATCACTTCATAGCAGCTATAAGCTACATATACATATATCAAAAATATATTGGAAAAATATTTAACTGGAAAATAGACAAAAATACAATAAAAAATTTTATTGTAAATTCTTGGCCATTCACCATTTCAGCTATTGCAACTAGTATATATATAAGGGCTGACCAGATTTTTCTAAAATTATTATTGGGGTCAAAAGCAGTTGGTTCTTATGTAGTAGCCGTTCGTTTTTCTGAAGTTTGGTTCATTATTCCTGCTGTAATATGTGCATCTCTCCTCCCTGCGATACTAAATGCTCAAAAAACAAACCAAGAAATATTTTTTTTCAGAAGTAAAAAAATGTATTCATTACTTTTTTATTCTTCATTATTAATCTGCGCTTTTATTTTTATTTCAGCCCCATTTATAATAAAGACATTATATGGTACTGACTATATACAAAGTATCTCTTTATTGAGAATTTATGTTTGGTCTATCATAGGTGTATTTATAAGTACAGCGTTGCAACAATTTCTATTGGCTCAAAACAAATTCAAAACAATATTATTACTTAATGTTATCGGAATGACGCTAAGTTTAATTTTAAATTCATTATTTATTCCGATTTGGGGTATTAAAGGCGCGGCTATCACAAATATATTTGCATATACATTACCCGTAATTGTTATTTTATCTCTTAAAGATATGAAAGATCAAAAATTATCTTTTATTTCTGCGGTCTTTAAGCCTTTTTCATAATAATTTAAAAATCACAATGATTAATAATACAAAAAATAAAAAATATTTTGTTTCTATAATTTGGGGATATTTTATTAGTTTTTATAATTTTACCCCTGAAGAAAATTATCATCTTCATATTCTAAAGGTAGCAAAAAATATGGGTTTTATTCCAGTTGTTATTATTTCAAATAAAAAAATTATGATTAATGATCCGCATTTTGATTCAGAAATCAAAGTGATTGATTATAAAAATTTTTTATACTTTATTTTTAATGTCATCAGATTTTCTGTGCAAAATAGTATTTTTTATGTAAATAGCTATGAATGGCAATCATTTATTGTACCCTTCCTTGCACGCAGAACTATTTTTATGGCACATAACCAACCAAAAAGAAAAACAAAAATAAAACAAATTATTCAAAATTTTGTTTATAAATTTTTCACAGCAATAAAATTAAATAATGAAGACGAGAAACAATTTTTAGTAAAACAAGGAGTAAAAGAAAATAAACTTTTTGTAATTCCTCTAGCCATATCTCAAAATATCTTTAAATTAAAAGAGATAGATATTGAGAGAAAAAATTTAGTTTATTTTGGAAACGTAGCACTAATAAAAAATTTAAATACTATATTAATGGCATTAAAGGAGGTTTTAATTAAAAAACCAAACATTAAATTAAATATTATAGGAAAAATAACAGACGATGAATTCATCACAAAAATCAAAAAACTTAAATTAGACAGAAATGTTATTCTGCATGGACATATAGCACAAAACGAAAAATTAACAAACCTTTTAAATTCAATGTTAATTTCAATAAATTCTTCAGTTAACGAAGGTCAATGCGTTGCAGTGTATAATACAGCTTTATGCGGTTGTGCATTGTGTCTGCCAAAAATCATGTCTTTTGAGGGAGTTTTTAAAGATAAAGCATTATTTCACGAGGTTAGCGATTACAAACAATTGGCAAAAAATATGCTTTTTTATTTAGATAATCCTGCTACAATAAATGAACATAGAACAAAGTGCATTGAAATGATAAAAAAAGATTATTCAAAGGAAATAATAGAGAAAAAGTTAAAAAATTTAATATTAAAAATATGATAAATAATTATATAAACGTTCTAAAGGCAATAATATTAGAATGCAAGAATTGGACATCAATAATTATTGCAAAAATATTCGGCTTGAATTTAAATAATATTATTCTCAGAGATAATACAAAAATTTTTATTGGAGGAAAAATAGGAAAAGCTGATCTATCTATGTTTGCCGAAATATGGCATGAAAAATATTATAATCCCGCAGGTTTTGAAATAAAAAGTGGCGATATAGTTTTTGATATAGGAGCCAATAATGGTTTTTTCAGTATTTATGCAGCGAAAAAAGCGATGGATGGAAAAGTATATGCATTTGAGCCTGTACCGTACCTGGTTGAAAAAATTAAAAAAACGATCAAATTAAACAATCTAAAAAACATTAAAGTTGAAAATATAGCCATTGGAGACGATGTTTCAAAACGTATTTTTTATATTTCAAAAAACCATAATGGATGTCACAGCTTATATAAAAGGAACGGTGATTTGGAGAAAATAGAGATTTCTGTCATTATTCTAGAAAAATATTGCGAAGACAACGATATTAAAAAAATTAATTTTTTAAAATTAGACTGCGAAGGCGCAGAATATGAAATTATTAAAAAAGAAAGTATAGATTTCATAAAAAATAGGATTAAATTAATTTCAATGGAATATCATGATAATATAACTAGCCATACACATAGTGAAATTGTAGAAATATTGCAAAATGCTGGGTTTTTAATTAAAATATCTAATGGATTTGTATATGCAAAAAATGAAAATAAATAAAATATTAAAAGTATGATTAAAAAATATATTCAAAACATTAAGAAAGTTATCAAAAAATATTTATTGGTATTGGAACATTATTTTTACTCAATTGCAGGCACAGATAACAACAATTATGGAGAAGTTGGTTTTTTCGTAAAAAACAATCCAATAACTACAAAATATACTTACGCCAATTGGGGCAGCCGTTTGTGGGAGCTGAAAGCAGTTGAAACTCGGCTTAATCAAATAAATATTAAGGATAAGAATATTGTTGATATAGGAATAGGCGTACCTTCAGACTCAAACTTTTATAAATTTTATGTAAATTCAGGATGTAATTTAAAAGCATACGACCTCGATTCTAGAATCACAGAAACTATTAAATTGTCCGATAAATGCACAATTTATAACAAATCTAGCGATTCCATGAAAGAAAATCCCGATAACTCCGTAGATATTGTAGTAGCAATTTCTTCATTAGAACATTATTCCATAGAATCTTTCAATAAAACAATATCGGAAGTACACAGGATTTTGAAACCAAATGGACTTTTTTTTAGTAACGCTTGATTTGACTTTTGACAAGAAATCAGCACTATGGGCAATTTTAGAAAAAACTCTCAATGGATTGCCAGAAAAAGAAAATGATTTAAAACTTTCTGATTTGCAAGAATATTTAACATTAGAAAAATTTATTGACATGCTATCGCCTAATTTCTACATAAAAGATTTAAAAATTAAAAATAGCGAATATAAAAATTCAGGAAAACTTCTTCATTCAAAAAAATGGAATAGTCATATAGCTTATATACACCTATATAAAAAATAAAAAAATGGATACAAAAATTAAAAGAATTGTAATCTGGGGTTTAAGAAAAAAATATCATACTCACAGACACATACATCAAGCATTTTATGAAAATGCCAAAAAACTTGGTTATAAAACTATTTGGGCAGAAGACGACAAAAAAAATCAAAAATACATATGTCCTGGTGATTTAATAATAACAGCAGATGTTGGCGGAAGAATGATTAAAGAAAAATTAAAATTTGAAGATTATAATATCCCAGTAAGAGATGATATTTTTTATTGTTTACATAACATTAAAGATGTTTTTAAAAATAAATTAAATCCAAAAAATTATATTAATTTACAAGTTTATTCATCTCTGCATATAAAAGAAAGTGATCAGGCTTGGAGTCCGGTTACTCATTTTGACGCAGAAACAAAAACACTTTTCCAGCCTTGGGGCACAGATTTGCTAGCAGAAGAATTTAAAAAACCTGTTTTTAATAAAAATTCTTTAGTTTTTTGGATTGGCAGTATTTGGAATAACACTTTTAATCAAGGAAATATGGATGAAATTAAAGAATTAAAAAATGTATTAAAACAAAATAAATTAAATTTTATTAATGTAAGATTTGTGCCAGATTGGTTAAATATTTTTTTAATTAGAAAATCACGAATTGCCCCTGCAATTGCTGGAAAATATCAGGTTGAAATAGATTACCTTCCTTGCCGAATGTTCAAAAATATTTCATATGGTCAGCTTGGAATAACAAATGTCAAAAAATTCAAAGATATTTTAGGTGATAGTTTTATTGAAGGAAATACAATTAAAGAATTAATAGAAAATGCTTTATCTTTTTCTAAAGAAGAATATATTGCTAAAGTTAAAGCGCAACAAGAAATAATTAAAAATTATACATATAAGAATGCTTTGGAAAATATTATAAAAACATTTAATTTTAATGAATAATAAACTCACAAACAATAATTATTGGGATTCAGGATATAAAAATATTTCTTTTTCTGCTATGCCTCAAAATTATCCTCTAGTAAAAAAGATATATGAACAATTCAAAAAAACTGAAATAAAAGAAGTATTTGAAATTGGATGTTTTCCAGGACGATTTTTATTTTATTTTGGTAAACTAGGATATAAACTGAACGGTTTGGATCAAACGGAATATTTAAATAACATGGTTTTGTGGCTTAAAAAAAATGATTTTAAAATTGGAAATTTTATTAAAGATGATATCTTTAACATAAACCAAGATAAAAAATATGATATAGTTTTCTCTTCTGGCTTTATTGAACATTTTATTAATTTTGAAGAAGTTATTAATATTCACAGTAAATTGGTAAAGATCGGTGGCCATATTTTTATAACTGTTCCAAATTTTTCAGGAATCATACAAAAAAAATTACATACAATATTTGATATAGAAAATCTTGAAAAACATTATTTACCATCAATGAATCCAATAAAATGGGTGGATATTTTAAAAAAACAAAATTTTAAAATAATTGATTCTGGATATTTAGGTGGATTTGATTTTTGGGTCGGAAACCAAAAAAGAAGTTTTTTTCAAAAAATAATCATAAAACTCATAAGAATATTTCTTCCAATTAGATGGTTGCCAAATTCAAAAAAATATTCACCAGAGATTTTTTTAATAGCAAAAAAAATAAAATAATGGAAATTGGAATTTTATACATATGCACGGGTAAATACAAAATCTTTTGGAAAAAGTTTTATTTAAGTTGTGAAAAAAATTTTATAACTGAAGCAGAAAAAGAATATTTTGTTTTTACTGATGCGGAATCAATAGATTTTGAAAAAGAAAATAAAAACATACACAAAATATATCAAGAAAATCTTGGTTGGCCAAACAATA
>ERZ1292640.2940-Hain-H43-02um-R1-2940-length-13481-cov-7_pt1 | contig 13481 bp, 16 predicted proteins | sample MGYA00564404_ERZ1292640 | MGnify/ENA primary metagenome ERZ1292640 (study PRJEB36523, sample SAMEA6512636) | groundwater metagenome | collected 2019-01-08 | study: AquaDiva: Metagenomics assemblies of 32 groundwater samples
CGGAGTAACCATAAATCTTCCCTTAACATAAGTGCGGGAAGGCGGATTTTTCATCTCCACGATCCTGGGGCTTTCCAATGCGCGTTGAATTCTCGCCCGCTATTTATCGCTTCTAAAGGCCTGATAAGAAACTTTTCTATTGCTCGAGCTGTAATAACCAGTTTTTCAGGGGCATGTTGAATATCGCCTTTCATTAAAAAAGCCTTCCATAATGTCTGACGGTCAGATTGATCATCGTAAATTTCTTCAGCGAATAATGGCTTATCTTGTGGTTGAGAGGTTTTACGGTGTTTAAATGTCCGTTTTAAGGCTTCTGCAAGCGTTGAACCATCAAAGTCAAACTGGCGCATCATCAGCCAAATATCATAGAAGTCTTTCATCCTGCTGTTTAATGAGCCGAGCCTTATCATAGCTTCAAATTTTTCGCTGATCATGCTTTCCGGGGGATAACCATTCAGGTGAGGTTTTGGAAAATCAAGAATAACTGGATAGTCAATCAACTTTGTTTTAGGATAAACAATATCGCCGAAGCCCGCGTCAATCTGCATTGGGATATGTGAATGCTCAAGGTAACCCATAAATTTGACACGGACGCCCTCATAATCAGCATCTTCTTTAATCTTAAGCCCTTTGACTGTCTTTGAGTCAAACGCTAACCCGTCAGATTCTACAGGAACATTACAAATATCCCTAATTACCGCTTCAATGCTTGTAACTTGATTGTCGTAGCGCGCCAGAAAGTCAAAAAAAAGATACAAGACGCTTTACATTACCTCTTTATACACAGTTAGTTGTGAATATATTATTGATTATTTTACCTCGATGCCTCGTGATGTAATAGGTAGCGCCATTTTCGCGGTGGGCGTCAATTTCTGCTCATGATTTACTAATAATTTCTTTTGCCTTGTTTAAGAACTCTTCCGCGAGCTTAAGTAGTTTGCCGCATCCTTGTTCTGACCATCTGTTGTAATAATCCGCATCTTCTCTTAAATTTTTTGCCTCTTGCAAAGCCTCTAATAAATGCACTGGTAATTGTTTAGTTTCAACATAAATAGCCTTAATAGCGGCAATGAGGCAAAAATGGCTATGCTCACGTAAGTTTTTCGCAAAGAGCAATGCCCGCGCGCTATGAAACATTGAATAATACACCTGAATCGTCGCCCATTTATAATCGCCGTCTTTAAAAGTTTTTCCGGCTCTTTCTAAATCCGAAACGGCAGTTTCAAGTTCCTTTGGAGCTAATGATTTTCCTCTTGAAAAAGGTTTAATTTTACCTCGTTTTAGGCAATCGTCGTGCTCTATGCTCACTCTTTCTCCTCCCAAAGCGTGATGCCTCTGTTTACCTCTTCCAAATAACTCTTTTCTTTATCATTAAAATCCGCAAGCCCGCTTGGCGATTTGACCACTGCCTGTATCTTTCTTTTGATTTTTAATCGCGAGATTATATTTTTGACTTCCGTCTCATCCTTGGCAAGTATAAATAAATCAATGTCGCTTTGGGGATCATCTTCGCCGCGGCTTGCACTACCGTATAAAATAATTTTCTTGGATAGCGGCTTAAGCTTTTCTACTAACGGTTTAAGAGACTGCGTGTTGCGCATTACCTTAAACTGTTTAAGCATAGGTTCATCATAAACTAAAGAATACATCAAGAATTTCCCCTTTTTTGCTTTGGTGGCCAACTTCTGTTTAATAAGATCGCGAAGGGCAATATATGCTCCAGCCCTGCTAATAGAAGCGGCCTTTTGGATTTCGCTCCCTAAGAATTCTTTCCCAGGGTTCTCCACGAGAAAAGAAAGTATCTTTAATACATTCGTCGTGCTAAAAATATCGCTGCTATTTTTCTTTTTCATATTTTTCTCCATATGTCTAATATATTAAACATATGTATATTATATTATACTTAAAACTCGCGTCAATCTGTTTTTACCGAGAAATGGCTCTGACCCCTTTTTGTCCTGCATCCATGACATATCATCCAATTAGGAGCATGCTCCGCTTTTATCCAATAGCCAAGTCCCCTTTTTTCTCGCTTAAATATCCCCTCGGCGTAATCATAAATTTTCCCTTAACGTAAGTGCGGGAATTGCCGACTATAATCGTGGTCCGCATATCTATATTTTCTGCCTTTAACAAATCTTTAAGGCAAGTGATCTTTACCTCTTGATCATCTCTATAAGCATTGCGCACAATGCCAACTGGCGTCTGGGGCTGGCGGTGTTTCATCAAAATCTGCCAGGCTTGTTTAAGAGGCGCTGTCCGCTTTTTACTGCGCGGATTGTAAAGCACGATGACAAAATCCCCAAGTCCAGCCATTTCTAACCTGCGTTTAATCAATTCAATGTCTGTCAGAAGGTCGCTTAGAGATATGACGCAAAAATCGTGCATCAAAGGAGCGCCCAGCAGGCTGGCACAGCTTGTCGCGGCAATAATCCCGGGGATTATCTCTATGTCAAAGCCAAAATCTCTTTTATTAGGCAAAAGCTCAAGGGCTAAACCTGCCATGCCATAGACGCCGGCATCGCCGCTTGAGATCAGGCCCACCTTTTTGCCCTCAAGCGCCTTTTCTATGGCTAATTTCACCCTTTGGACCTCTTTGGTCATACCGGAGGTGATAATTTCTTTGCCGGACAATATGTTAGAGATTGCTTCGTCGCCTGAAGTCTTAGAGGGCTCCTCGCAATGACAGTTTGATGTTGTCTGTGTCCTTTTTTCCAATCCCAGCAGTTTTATATAGGCGTCATAACCTATTATTATCTCAGAATTCTCTAGAGATGTATAGGCTTTTTGGCTTAAGTGCTCTAAAAATCCGGGGCCGATGCCAATAATGCTTAATTTTCCTCGGCAAGGGCTACGGTTACTCCGTTTTGTGCTGTTTTTCCTAATATTAATTTTGTCCTCCTGCCGGCTAATAACGCGCAAGGTTCGCATACGCCGTCTAAACCAATATGCCGCCTGACTACTTCCGACTTTGATATATTACCGTTAAAATTCCTGATATTTTCCTGTGAAATAAAAATTAAAGGCAAATCCAAATCTTGACATGCCTTTATCAATCCGGCTTCATTCTTTTTTAGATCAACTGTTGCCGCAAGGCGGATTGCTTCTAACTTCACAGCCTTGTTTTTTATCGCCTGCTTTATGGCTTTTTTAACTTTGTCAGATGATATCCCTCTCCTGGTCCCTATCCCTAAGATGAATTTCTTGTGAGTTTCTTTGCCTGTGGTTATTATGGCTTGCGCGCCTAAATAACCCGCGGTTAGAAATGCGAGTTTATTTGCTCCGCCTTCATGGCCTGAAAGCATGCTGATGGCAAAGCGGCCAGCGGTATCTACAGCCACTACTGCCGGGTCACTGAATTTACTCTTGATACAGGGGCTGATAACGCGCGCAACAATGCCAAGGGCGGCAATAAATATCAGGGCATCATATTCATTGAAAATATTCTGCACCAGATTCTTTAACGCGCCATATAGTGTCAGCTTGCCGCTAAAAATATTGGCATTAGGAAATCCCGCCTTTAATCTTCTGGATAAATCTTCGCTATCTTTATTAATAGTAATAATCGCTATTTTCATTAATATGCATCTCATCTATTTGATGGATATTCAATGTCATTGCGAGGAGCTATCGTTGGTATGTGGCGACGAAGCAATCACGTTTTTAAGACGAGATTGCTTCGTCACAGACAAGCCAAGAGAGGGTTCCTCGCAATGACAAGAGGATTATTCATGCTTTGCGTCTCTAAAACCATGGGTGAAATTCTTATCGTAAAGCTTGCTCAATTCAAAATCTTTCCTTTTCAACACATCTCCAACAAAGATGAGCGCTTGTTTGGTGATTTTTTCTTGTTTAACCTTCCAGGTAATGTCTTTGAGTGTGCCGGTTATCTTTTTTTCATCTTGCCAGGAGGCGCGGGAGACAATGGCAACCGGCGTATCGCTTTTATAGCCGCAAAGAAGCTGTTTAACTACCTCTTCTATTTTATCTATGCTTAAGAATATCACCAGGGTTGCTTTTATTTTGGCTAAGACCCTCAAATCTTCCTTTGCCGGGACTTTTGTCCTTCCTGCGAGCCGGGTAATTATGACCGTCTGGCTTATATCCGGAAGGGTTAATTCCTGCTTTAAGCTTGCCGCGGCGGCGCAGAACGAACTTACCCCGGGAATAACCTCATGCGGAATCTTCTCTTTTTCGCACCAAGAAATCTGTTCCTGAATCGCGCCGTAAATTGAGGGATCTCCGCTATGAATCCTCGCGATTATTTTGGGATTGCTTCGTCGCCCAAGCGTAGGGGACGGTCGCGACCGTCCCCTATCTCGCAATGACAGTTTGTCTTTCGTTTCTGAACGTTGAACTGTTTGGAATATCGCTATAACTTCATCCAAAGACATTTTGCTGGAGTCATAAGATAGAGCTGATTTTGGCGCGAACTTTAGTATGGCTGGATTAATCAGAGAGCCGGCATAAATTATGATATCGGCTTTGCGGATGATTTTCTTGGCCTTGATAGTTAGAAGTTCGGGGTCGCCTGGGCCTGCGCCAATAAAGTAGATTTTCATAGTTTGATTTTCCCCCTCACCCTAACCCTCTCCCCCTTCGGGGAAGAGGGAATCTGGAAGGCAAACTCTCCCCTTTGGAAAAGAGGGAATTTGGAAGATTTCGTTTGATAATAATCACTGACATATAACCCGGTTTCATATCTTTCATAGTTGCGAGGTCGCGTATGATGGTTTCGTCCGGGTATCCTACTCTTGAGATAAGGATAGAATTTTTAATCAGTTTCATCTCCTTTAAAATCGGGATAAGCTTGTTTAAGCTTGAGCCGATTTTCATCAATACCACGGTGTCAAATTCCTTCAAGAATTTTCGCACCTTGTTAAGGTTATTGGCAACCGGTAATACTGCCATTGTTTCATTACCGCAAACAAGAGGAATCTGCAGCCGTGAGCTTGCGGCATTAAAGGCGCTGATACCCGGAATAGTTACGGTTTTAATATCCGGAAACTGTTTGCGCAAGATATCTAACAGGTATATATAGGTACTATATATGAGAGGATCGCCGATGGTAACAAAAGCGGCATTTCCACCATTCTTTAGGGCTGTTGCAATCTTAGAAGCAGCTTTCTGCCAATAAGCCGTAAGCACACCTTTATCCCTAGTCATTGGAAACTTAAGTTCAACAATCTTTTTGCGTTTTTTAAGGACTTTGCTGATAATCGCGCGCGCGCAAGAAGTTGTGTCTTCGCCTGACCTGGGCGCGAAGATAACATCCGCTTCTTTAAGCGCGTTTAGCGCCTTTAAGGTCATCAGCTGGGGATCTCCCGGGCCTATGCCGATTCCGTAGAATTTTTTAATATAATTAGCGCGCATAAACTAAAACCTTTCATATTGCTTAAATCTTTTAAATTAGTATCCACTACCCTTTCATCCGGATAAGATAGATTTTCTAAAACTACTGCTCTCCTATTATCTACGCCTTCACTTAACAATTTGCCAGCGATTTTATCCGCGGGAAAAGACGAGTCTACAAGTAAGAATACCTTAGGGTTAGCCTTAACTTCTTCAGCCATATTGTTTGCCTTGCGGCCGTGAAGGCTGATTATTTTCGCATCGTGCCAAGATTCGCCAATCCTGGCAAAGCCTAATTGTAAAGAAGATATGCCGGGGATAACCTCGTATTCCTCTTTTTTTAATATTTTAGAAAGCTTATGCATAAAACTATATAACCCGGGATCGCCGGAAACCAGGACAGCGATTTTTTTCTTTAGCATATTCTCTTTTATATATGCTATTGCCTTTTCACTGTTGTAGTGACAGCACACTGTGCTGTTACTACAATTAGTGTGGGATATGTCCATAGAATGAACTGACATCTCGATTTTTTCTTTATTCAGGTTTTGAAATAGTGAAAGCGCGCGCGGCGCGCCAATCAGGCAGTCAGCTTGCTCGATTTCTCTTTTAGCAATAGGCAAAAGGTAATCTTGCGAACCCGGGCCTATGCCGATGATGTAAACTTTAAACATGGTTTATTCCTGCACGATTATAAGGGACAGCCCCCAAAGATGAGCTGACGAAGTCCGGGGACAGTCCCTACAATAGTTCCTCTGATTTAAGCGAAAGTAAGGCACAACGGCAGGCAAGCTTGCCTTTGGTCAATTTATTCATCTGCGCCATTACTTTTTTGGCTATTTCGTGAAAAACACCTGAAAGATTATTTTCTCTTAGGATGTCTATCGTTGCTTCGGCTGTTTTCTGCTTTAATATCCGGGCAATAACTTCTTTGCCTGCTCCGCAATTGCGCGCAAAACGGCCGATTGTTTCTACTCTATTATCGCCGTATTTTATATTGGTGTCAAATTGTCCGTTGGCTATTTTTATCAGCTTTCCGATATGCCCTGCGAGTAAAACCCGCTTGATTTTTTTCTGCGCGCATTCTTTAAGCATATACCCAACGTGATCGCCGATTTTAATTATCAGGTTCTTATCAAGAGATTTATTTTTGCAATACTGTTCGCCAACGTATCCCAATATCAGAACTACATCCGTATATCTGCTGGCCGTTAATACATTAAGCTGTAAAGAAAGCGAACGTTGATACGCGCTGGTAGATTTAGGCTCTACAATGCCGGTTGTGCCAATAATAGATATGCCGCCGAATATTCCGAGATTGCTGTTAAATGTTTGTTTCGCTATTCTTGCGCCTTCAGGCGCGCTGATGATAGCTTCTATTCCTTTATCTTGCGGCAGAAAAGGCAGAAGTTCCCGGGTAATCATCTTTATGGGAACAGGGTTAATGGCAGATTCTCCAATTTTGACTGCCAATCCGGGTTTGGTTACTTTACCTATGCCGCGGCCGCCGCGTATGATAATATTCTTTCCATCGCAATACCGCACTTTGGCAAAAATCTTTATGCCGTCAGTAACATCTGGGTCATCGCCTGAATCCTTAACCACAGCGCAGGAAGCGAAGTTCTTTCCTATTTTTTGCTCTATAAGTTTAAGATTGAGCCTTTTGCTTGATGGAGTTTCTATGTTTACCTTCTTAATTATCCGCCGGCCGGCAAGCATCAAAACCGCGCCTTTCGCAGCCGCCTGCGCGCAAGTTCCTGTGGTGTAGCCGAGTTTGGGAGTTTTTTTAATTTGATTCATTCTTACTAATAATAGAATAATTTTGTAATCTGCGTAGTGACAGCACACTGTGCTGTCACTACATTTTGCCGGGAAATAATTCAAGTATCTGCCTCCGGGCCTCGCCTATAGTCAGCGGCAAATTGTCTATTTCAAGATTATCCTTCTTTTTTAAAATTTCAAATAAATGGCCAATTTGCGGCAGACGCAATTTGGCAGCGCGGATCATTTCCGGGTCAGAGAAAACTTTTTCCGGCAGGCCTTCTTTAATAACCTTGCCTTCGTTTAGAATGATTACCCGATCAAGAAATAAAGGGACTAAATCAACGCAGTGCGTAGCCATCACCATAGTTACCCCGTCTGTATTTAATTTCTTAAGCAAATTCATAATGATGCTTACTCCCATTGGGTCCAGGCTTGCGGTCGGTTCATCCAAAAAAATTACCCGCGGCCCCATAGCCAAAACCCCAGCCAGGCAAATCCTTTTTTTCTGCCCGTAACTTAAATTGTGGATTAATTTATCCTTAAATTTAAGCATCTCAACAAGCGATAAAGAATTACAAACCCTGTTTTCAATCTCTTCTTTTGAAAGGCCCATATTTGTCGGGCCAAAGGCAATGTCTTGCGCCACTGTAGGAGAAAATAATTGGTCATCCGGGTCCTGAAAAACGGTACAGGCCTTGGAAAAAAGTTCGGATTTATTTATTGTCCGCATATTCTTTTCTTCTAAATAAATATCTCCTTGGGTAGGCTTAAGAAGCCCATTCAAAAGCCTTAATAAGGTGGTTTTTCCAGAACCGTTAGCGCCTAAAATTCCTAAAAACTCGCCTTTCTCTATGGAAAAATTAAGACCTTCCAATACCTTTGTCCGATCTGGATAATTAAAATAAATATTTTCTGCTTTGATAATTGACATTATTTATATCCCCGCGATTGCATTGCCTCATAGGTTGCCAATGACTGGTCATACGCCCTGATGAAGATAGTGCCGATTAGTTCAGAAAATGAACGTATACTTCTTGATAAACTGCTGTAGCCTAATCGCACCTTTTGCGCATCTCTGATTGTAATTATATCTTCAAGCAAGACGAAACAATAGCGGTAGCTGATTACTGCTATCTCAACCCATATTTTAGGTATTTTAAACCAAAGGCTTGCGTTTAGTAATGCGTTTATCGGGGTAGTCATACTTAGAAAAATAACCGCAAAACTACAACCAATAACTTTTTCAATAACCAACAGCCCCCGCGAAAAAGATTCTTTGTAAACCGTCAGATAAAGCAGAAAGATTAACCCTGTCAGAACCAAAGGAACAAATATCCTTAACAGAATAACTTTAAGCGGTATGCGAATACTTATAAGCGAAAACAAGGACAAAATTGCTATCGCCAAAGGAGCCTGCGGCGTTCTGGAAATAAGAGTTATGATAATCGCCGTAAATACAAAGAGTATCTTTATCCTGGCGTCTATACGCGTGAGGAAATTATCCTTACAAGCAAAATAATCACTAAATACTTCGTTTATCATTTTTTGAGGTCACTCTTTTCAATGAAAAGCCTGCGCCAATTATAGCCTAAAACAAATCCACCAATAACTCCAGCTAAGAGAAAGGCAAATAACAACAAGTCGCCTTGGTCAGTGTTGATAAATGGCTTCCAAGCCGGCCTGCCGTGCTCTAGAGCAACTTTTTCAACTACATTTTCATCTACCCCGCTCCATTTTGCATAAGCAAAATTGCAGGCCAAGAGCAAGAATAGAAAAAATAAAACAGTGAAAAAAATATTTTTTTTAATATTTAATTTCATGGTTATTCATTTTTAAGAATCGTCATTGCGAGGAGCTTTCATTTTACTTAGGCGACGAAGCAATCACGTTTTTAAGACGAGATTGCTTCGTCACAGGCATGTCGAGTTAGGGTTCCTCGCAATGACGCCTAACGATTCCAGAATATCTGGCCTTCGCTTGTTAATAAAAACTAGCATCCCGCCGGTTAGAAACCCTTCTAATATCCCAAGCGGAAGCTGTGTAGGAATAAAAGCGGCTAACAGGCTCAAGAATAATGGTAACATAGGCTTGCTTCCTGCTAAGGCAGAAGATAGTTCAAATGAAGTTGTGGCGTAAGTCAGCCAATCTGCTAAAAGCCCGGCGGTAAAGCCGCTGATAAACAAAGACAGATTAAATTTCCGCAAAAGCTTAAAAGTAAAATATCCGGTAAATGAACCCACAATCCCCATTGATACAATATCCGCGCCAAGGGTAGTGAGCCCGCCATGAGCAAGAAACAACGCTTGAAGCAATAAAGCAATTGAAGAAATAAAAACACTCATAATCGGCCCAAGCAATATGGCGGAAATTCCTGTGCCGCAGGGATGCGAACAAGTCCCGGCAGTTAGCACCGGCACAGGCATACAGGAAATGATGAAGACCACTGCCCCCATCAGCCCTAAAAGGACCTTAAAGGCAGGATTTGCCACAAGTTTTTTCTTTATATCCGCAATACCTTTGGCCAAAAATGGTATAGCAACCAAGTACCACAATACCGCCCATTTTAGCGGTAGTATTCCTTCGGAAATATGCATGATTTATTTTTCTTGCGCAATCTTGAGCAATGCGTTAACAATCGCCGCGGCAACGCTTGAGCCGCCTTTTCTGCTGCGATTAGTGATGTATGCCACATTTAGCTTGCGCAATTCCCTTTTTGCTTCTTTAGCCCCAACAAAACCTACTGGAATGCCTATTAACAAAGCTGGATGAGCTTTTTTGCTTTCTATGAGCAGGCATAATTCAAATAACGCCGTGGGCGCGTTGCCGATAGCAATAATTGCGCCATTCATCATCCGAGAGCACTTTCTCATTGCCAGCGCCGCGCGTGTGATGTTTAGTTTGGAAGATTTATCCAAAATGTCTTTGTCGTTAATACAACAGATAACCTGGCCGCCGAATCGCGATAAGATTTTTTTATTTATTCCTGCTTCTACCATGCTGGCATCAACAATAATATTCTTGCCTTTTTTTATCGCCTTGACGCCTTCTTTGACTGCTGTTTTAGAAAGGATAAGGTCTTTGGCATAATGAAAATCCGCACTCGCATGGATTACCCTTCTTACGACATTTCTTTCCGGCAAGGGAATCTTAGAACCATTAAGATATTTGCCAATAATGTCAAAACTTTTGTTTTCTATATCCTTTGGGCCTGAAATAATTCTCATTTGTTTAGAGCTTCCTTTATTCTTAGAAGGACGATATCATTGATTCTTGCATCAGTCCCTATATTTTTAGTACAAGTAAACTTAACGCCAGGATATTTTTTCATTTCTTGTTGGATAAGTTTAGGTATATCGTGCTTGACATGGTTTCCCATAAAAAGAAAAAACGGCACAATGATGACTCTTGTACAGCCTTTGGCAATAATTTCATTCAGACTTTCAGCCAGGTTAGGCCGGCTGAATTGCAGGTATGCCGCATGGACATAAGCAGTTCTTAGTGCCTTTCTTATTCTCTTCACAATGCCATTATTCATCATCTTGCCTGGTTCTTTTAATTTACTTCCGTGGGCGAGGAGGATGATGCCGGTTTTACCGAAATCCTCTTTTTTTACGTTCGGCAGGAAATTATGCCGGTTATCATTGATAAAACGAAAGATTTTGTCAGTTACCTGCTTCTTATGAATAAAATTGCAGTCACGGCAGGACCATACTTTTGACTTTTTGTCGTTATGATAAACATATCCGCCCAATTCTTTGTCTAAACAAGGATAAAATGGGCAATAACAAAAAGAACAATCTTGAAGCCCTTTGTGGCACGAATAATAATTGCAAAATTTGTTTGTTCGGTTAATCATATTTACCCCCTCGTTTCACTTCCGTATTGCTGGAAATCCTTTCCGCCAATCTTTGTAGGGGCGGCACACTGTGCCGCCCCTACAGTGCTTTTGCCTTCCCATACTCTCGGCATTTTTGCACAAAATTTTCAGCGAATTTAATATTTGAGGCAAAATGCAAATGCGCGTAACTGGCCAAAACATTATTTTTAATCAAGCCATCATAAAAGGTTTCGTTGTTTTTACTTATTTTATAAGCATATTTAACCATAGATGGGTTGACGCCGCTTAGATATGACCAATGGAAAATATGCGCCCTATTTTCCTGATATTTTCGGCTAAGTATATTATCACTGACGCATCTTAAGGTTACATAGCCCAGGCCTCTTAATTTTTTACCCATGTTTACTTTACCACTAAATACGCCTGCCATTGGGAATTCTTCTTTTTGAAAATTCCTTAGCGCCTTCATCAAATACATCAGGCCGCCGCATTCAGCGTATATAGGCATTTCGTTTTTAGCTTTGTTTAAAATATCAGCCTTCATTCTTTTATTCGCGGATAATCCTTGAGCGAATAATTCCGGGAAGCCGCCTCCTATATAAACACCATCCGTATCTTTGGGCAGGCCTTTATCAGCTAGCGGGCTGAATTCAACCAGCCTTGCGCCAAGCCCTTTTAATATATCAAGGTTGTCCTGATAATAAAAGTTAAATGCTTTATCCTTTGCAACCGCGATAACTACTTGTTTCGTAGGGACAGCACAGTGTGCTGTCCCTACAATCATTGGCGACGAAAATATCAATTGTTTGATTTTTCCCAATGGCTTAGCCTTTTGGCCTATTTTTAAAAGTCCTTTTATATCAATATGGCGTTTAGCCATATTTAACAATTCTTTTTGAGATTTACTATCCGGCGCTTTTTCAACAGCTGGAACAAGGCCGAGATGGCGTTCTTTTATTGAAAGTTTCGGGTTCTTAGGAAAATAACCTAAAACTTTAACCCTAACACTGTTTTCTATTGAGTTTTTTATGTGTTGATAATGAACGGGACTGCCGATATTATTTAGAATTACTCCGGCAATATTCACCTTCTTATCAAAATTCTTAAAGCCTAATACTACTGCCGCTTGAGACCTTGAGAGCGAACGCGCGTCTAGTATCAGCACTACCGGACAGCCGAGCATTTTCGCAAGATGCGCGCTGGAACCTTCTTCTGTATCCGCAAAGCCATCATAGAGCCCCATTACGCCTTCAATGATCGAGATATCCGCGTCTTGCGCGCGCCGGCAAAAGAGTTCAATAATTGAAGCGCGACTGCACATCCATCCATCTAAATTTGCGGATACTCTTCCCGCGGCTAAACTATGATGCGTTGGATCTACATAATCTGGCCCGGCCTTGAAAGGCTGGGTTTTAATACCCCTATCTTTTAAAGCTAGCATTATGGCTGTGGAGATTGTAGTTTTTCCCACGCCGCTTGCAGTGCCGGCAATCATTACTCTTGGGTATCTCATTACAATTGTTTTCGCAAAAACACCATACTGTATACCAAAATAAACAAAAATGAACTAGTATATGCAATACGTATGCTTTCTTTAATATGGTTAACTGTAAGCGCTTGGGTATTATCGCCTATAAATGGTTTGGCAATACAAATAGAATTATAATAATTATTTCCGCCCAATCTTACCTTTAGCGCGCCTGCCATAGCTGCTTCGGTAGATTCGCTATTAAATTCAGGGCCTCTAAAGAAATACTTTAATCCCCACTTGGCTGAACCTAAGCCATCTTTTAAATTGAGAATGCTTGCCATGCTTATTAAAAAGCAGGTTATCTTTGATGGAATAAAATTAATAACGCTGTCTAATTTTGCCGCAGGCATGCCAAAGGCTATAAATCTTTCGTTTTTGTACCCGACCATTGAATCTAAAGTATTTATGGCTTTATATGCCCACAATAATACCGGGCCCCCTAAAAATACGTAGAATAAAGGCGCTACTATTCCATCCATAGTGCTTTCAGCCACAGTTTCCACTGATGCCCTGATTATTTCAGTTTTATTTAATTCATTAGTATCCCTGCCTACAATCAAGGCGAGATCTTTTCTTGCTTGTTGAATATCATTAGCTTTTAACACCCTGTAAACCTTATTTACTTGGACAGCCAAATCCTTTATAGAAAAGGCAAAGTAGATATAGATTATTGACAAGCAATAATACAATAAAGGGCTGACAGCCTTGGCATACTTCAAGCTTAAATATACAAAAATCACTGTTATGCTGACTACTAATATAACTAATATCGCTCCGGAAAATACACGGTTAATTTTACCTTTATTTAATTTCAACTCTAATTTTTCTATTCCCATTCCAATAATCCTAACTGGATGCCAGTGGAATTCAGGGTCGCCAAAAATCAGGTCTAGCGCATAAGCCGTTAAAATAGTGAGTAGTTGGTAGTTCATAGGTTACTATGTCATTCAGACTGTGTCGTATGCCACAAGAGTGGAGTAAGTTTGTCATTGCGAG
>ERZ1292640.1252-Hain-H43-02um-R1-1252-length-21020-cov-7_pt1 | contig 13480 bp, 16 predicted proteins | sample MGYA00564404_ERZ1292640 | MGnify/ENA primary metagenome ERZ1292640 (study PRJEB36523, sample SAMEA6512636) | groundwater metagenome | collected 2019-01-08 | study: AquaDiva: Metagenomics assemblies of 32 groundwater samples
AAATCGCAGCATCACTTTTGTATCCTGAAAAGCGGCCTCAACCTGATGCAGGGACAGCTCAGCGCTTGCGATCACGGAAAAGGACTGCGCCAGGATTCGTACCCCCACGAAATTGGGAATGCTTGCCGTAAAAGGGTCATCTCCCTCGATGACGAACTGGGCGTAAGGCCGTTGGCTGGCCTGGCGGATTTCGTTCAATTCCCGTTCCACGGGGCGGAATACGGCCAGCACATCAGCGCCTGGCTCCTGCGGCAGGGGAGGCAGCGTGTAATTGGTGCTGCTCCGGACATAATCCTGGCCCGCCTTTAGATCGGACATTTTCCCTTGCTGCCAGAAACTGCCCACTGCCCCCATCGCTGACAAAAGGCCGCCGAAATTCAATCGGCTAAACGGTGACCACACATTCGCATCTACTTTGTCCTTGTACCCAACTGCGTCCAGAAACGGTGTCTTGATGAAGTTCTGCTCGTCAGGCACGCGGGGAGGCAGACAACTCCTCCAGTCCAACAGCTCCCCTTTTGCCTGCATCTCCCGTTTATACTTTTCCCAGGCGCGTTTGCCGCGCCAGTTTTCCACGGTATAAAACAAAACAACCAGCGTGGCCAAAGCGGTCACGATGAAAACCCAACGCCGGACACGGCCAGAACAGCAGCGAGATTGGCTTTCAGCAGGATCGGGAAGCGAATCACTTCCTGGGTAGCGCGGGCCTCCGGCCCGCTGAGATTCGTTTTCTGCAGGATTGGGAAGCGAATTACTCATAAGATAGCTGTTTTCTATGCAAAAACCGTAACCGCACGGACTTCACTGCGCGGGCGCGGCGTGGGGGGCCGCAAAACGGGCGAGGGTCCATAAAAGGCATCGAGCAAATTGGCCAACTCGCGCCGTCTCTCCGCCAAGGCGGGAATCCTCTCTGTCGAGGCAGGCGCGGTCCGGTTGGAGGCCAAGGTGACACTCGCTGGCGCCGTGATCTGCAGCGCAAAAATCACCACCCAAAGAGCGGCCAGGCCAGCCCAGGCTTCCGGGCAGGGCCAAAGCCACTCGCGCCACCACGATGTCACTAGCGAGTTGCGGGCAGACACACGGGGCGATTGTGACGCCGTATGCGCGGCCCGAAGGATGCCGGCACGCCATTCCGCCGGGATTGTGCGCAGCGGTTGCTGCTGTAATTGTTGCTCAAATTCATCAGGTTTCATGGGAGTTATCATTTGATTTCTTCGTAGAGTGGACGCAGCCGCTGCCGCAATTTGTCTAAACCATAGCGGTACCGGCTGGCGGCGGTGTTGGGAGAAAGGCCGAGAGTATCTGCAATCTCCTCAAAGGTAAGTTCTTCCCACAATTTCAAATGCACCACCGCCCGTTGCTCTGCCGGCAACTCTCCCAAGGCTTCCGCCAAGCTCCGGCGAAAAGCCTGCTCATCCTGGTCTGAAGTGGAGGCAAAGACGGCCGGTGTTTCGCCGGCCAGTCGCTCATAATTCCTCTCCCGCGTCCCGCGCCGGCGGATCAAGTCAATGGCGGCATTGTGGGCTAGGTGCAGCAAGAAGGCCCGTTCATCGCGCACGCCAGCCAGCAGGCTGGGTTGTGAGGCCAATTTGACGAAGAGCGCCTGCAAAAGATCATGTGTGTCCGCTTCGTGCCGGGTGAAGTTCAGCAGAAACGCAAACAGCGCCTGGGCGTGATCATCATAAAGCCGCTCGAGTTGAGAATTGGCCAGCATGCTTTTGCTTGGTATGACGCCTCCCGCCGGGCAATTTGTCTAACTAAATCTGCGTTTCTCAGCAGAAAACAAAAAAACGCAGGCTACAGCCCTGCTCCTTACACGGAACTAACGGCCAGATGCACCCCACCTGTACAGATTTCCAATCTATAAGTATCTGGCCAAATCGTCGCGGCCTGCGAGGATTCTCAACGTGGCGCAGGAGCTCCGACATTCTTGTCGGCCCGAATCGCGCGCCAACGCCAAAGCCGACAAGAATGTCGGCGCTCCTTTGCTTGCGGCGTTGCCGCGCTGCGAATTCTCGCGGTTTTGCGACGACTTAGCGTAGTAATACTAGCGAAGGCGCACTTCCTTGCCGCAGGCGGCCGAGGCGTAAATGGCATCCAGGATCAATTGGACTTCGAGCGATTCCTCCAGGGCCACCAGCGGTCGTTTGCCTTCGACAATGCACTGGATGAAATGATGCGCAGGTTCTTCGCCATAAGGGACTTTTGGCGATGCTAATTCCACGGTTTCATAGCCCATCGCGCCTGGGCGGAAGAGCCGGGCCGGATACAAAGAGAGGCTCGCAGTGCTCCCGAGCAGATCAATGCCGCATTCCCGGCTTTCGCTGGCGTGGTGGCCAGCCCAACTGACCTCCAACAGTATCGTCCGGCCGCCGGCGCATCTCAGCAAAGCGATGCTGGAATCTTCCACATCAAACGGCCTTTTCGGGTTGATCTCGCTCTTGCCCCAATCTCCCTCTCCGAGGCCTCGGGGACCGAACTTGGAAAAGCTGTGGGCCGAAACCGAGTTGACCTTAAAATCGCCTATTAGATGCAGGCACGCGTCCAGAACATGCACACCCAGATCGATGGTGCAACCGCCTCCGGCAAATTGCTTCTGTGTGAACCAGGAGCCAATCCTCGGTATGTTGGAACGTCGCAACCAAAAACAACGGGCGTGGTAAATCTCCCCTAAATCGCCGCGGTCAACCACCTGTTTGGCGATCTGAGTTTGGCGCTTGAAACGGAATTGCTGGTTGACCATCAGAATCCGCTTCATCTTCTTGGCGGTCATGACAACTTGGGCGGCTTCCTTGCCATTGACGGCCATCGGCTTTTCCAGCAGAACGTGCTTTCGGGCCTCCAGCGCCTCGATGGCCACCGGCGCGTGCAAATAATTGGGGAGGGCAACTGTGACCGCGTCGATGTCCGGTTGATCCAACAGGTCATGGTAATCTGCGTAGCTCCGGGAGACTCTGAACTTGTCAGAGGCAATTTTGGCCCGCTCCATGTTGCTTTCGGCGAGGGCGACGACGCTGGCCTGAGGACATTGAGCCAGCTTTTGTAAGTGCTCAAGACCGATTCCACCCGCGCCGATCACCGCACATCGCACTTTCTCAGGCATAACAATTCGGAGATAACCGGTTCAACCATGGTTAACGTGTCCAAGCTGATGGCGGAGAACCTCTAATGTCTTTTTACCCGGCGGTCAATGAAGAAATCGCCTCGCCGGGCATAAAAAGCGCCGGAAAAGGCCTGGAAGCAAGACGATAACAACGGGATACAGAAAAGAAAGAAATGAGAATTTATGGAGTGACAGAGTCTCTTGTATGCTTTAGATGACTGGTTATCGACGACCGGGTATCACCACTGATAACCACGGCTATCCTGTGAACCAGACGACTCGTTATTTGCAGTCGGTTTCAGCCCAGAAGGGAATTGAGGTTGGTGTGCTCGTGAATTATCTCATTCTCGACGCGGTCAAGGCTGGGGCCAGCGATATTCATATTGAACCTTGGGAGAGCACCTTGGTCGTGCGCCTGCGATTGCTGGGAGTGCTGACTGAATTGGTGCATTTGCCGCTCGATTTGATGGAGAAAATTTCGGGCCGGCTCAAGGTCATGGCCAACCTCATCAGTTATCAAACGGACCTTCCGCAGGAGGGCCATGCGCCGGCCAGCTCGGACATCGGCGGCGTGGAACTGCGCATTTCGGTCTTTCCCACCGTGCGCGGCGAGAAGATCGTGGTGCGCATTTTTGATCCGAGCAACCGGAGCTTTGAGCTGTCCAGCCTCGGCTTTGAAGAGGAAACGCTTCATACCTTTGTGGGGTTGTTGGCCCGGCCCAGCGGCTTGCTCTTGCTGACGGGACCGACCGGTTCCGGCAAAACCACCGCCATTTATGCAGCGTTGTATCACTTGGTCCAACGGTCCGGCCCCACCATCAGCATCAGCACAGTGGAGGACCCTGTGGAGTTCAATCTTCCCATGGTCAGCCAGGCTCAAGTTAATCCGATCAAAGAGTTTACGTACCCAGTGGCGTTGCGATCGCTCATGCGGCAAGACCCGCAGGTCATCATGATCGGTGAGATTCGCGACCCGGAAACGGCCGCCATCGCCGTGCAAGCGGGGCTGACGGGCCATCTGGTCATCAGCACCATCCACAGCGGCAGCACCGCCGGGGTGTTCGCCCGCTTGATTAACATGGACATCGAGCCGTTCCTTCTCTCCTCCAGCATCATCGGCATTGTCGGCTTGCGGCTCATCCGCAAGAACTGTCCCTATTGCGCCGAGCCTTACCAGATCGAACCTTCCTTCCTGCGGTTGCTCCCTCCGGAGATGATCGAGACCGCCACGTTTCGGCGCGGTGTCGGTTGCAAGGAATGCATGGAAACCGGTTTCCTGGGCCGAACCGCCTTGACCGAAATGCTCGTCGTGGACGAGGTTCTGCGTGATTCAATTCTGCAGAAATTGCCGACGCGCTCCCTGCAACAGATCGCCATTCAGCAAGGCATGCAAACCCTCTGGCAATTGGGGCTTCGCCGCGTTATCAGCGGCCAAACGGCACTGGAAGAGATTCTGCGCGTCGTGGCGGTCGATCAGTTCTAAGTAAAAGACTGGTTGCCCGCTCGTGAACCGAAGGTTAGGCCCCTGACATGAAAACACTACGCTCTCGCCTGATTGCTGGGGCGCTAGTCATTGTCGCCATGGCAGCGGTAGTCTTTTGCCTTCGTACGTCTCGTCATTCTTTGACGTCACCCGACGGACAAATACGCTTTATCCGAGTGAACTATCAGCGTGGAACATTGTTCTCGATAGCTCTTGGCAGTCGAGTCGAAGCTTGGATTCGCGATACGCTTTTCGACCTCGGACTTCGAAGGGTGACGCGGACGAGCCTCAAGATGTCTTCGCCTCCGAATAGTCATGTCTTCGTTTTAGAGTATTCCGGGGACACTGGAGATATGCAGCCGAACTTGATTAGGGCAGAACTGGTTCGGAATAACGGAATGCAATATGATTTGATCTCGGTTGGGAGTGGAACCTACGGAATTCAGAAGCGCCAATTTGCTTACTGGGTTCTCAACGGCGTAGAGCGGCTTCATCCCCAGGAATGGCAGCTTAAGGTCTATTTGCCGAAAGATGTCCCGACTCTGTTACCGCTTTCCATCAAGTAGTGCTTAACATGCGCTCCACCGAACAGCCGCGAACCATCGTGTTTGCCGATGCACCGTGGTTGTTGAGTGCCGGATTCGCTGCCGGTGGTTCCGGATTCTTGGCGGCGGCCGGTGAACCTGTCGGCAACAACCTGGTGTGTTTTTAACCGTCATTCTGGCATCGCTGGCTCTTTTGAGCTTGGTTCTGACACTCTGGCAATGGCTGGTGGCCAAGCGCTTCCCGCTTCATCAAAGGGTTTCCGACTTCACCCACGCGCCGGCTGTAACGGTGCTAAAACCGTTGAAAGGGTGCGATGAAGAGACGGCTCAATGCCTGAGCAGTTGGCTGGAACAGGAGTATTCGGGCGCGGTGCAGGTTCTTTTTGGCGTCGCATCGGCTGCCGACCCTGTTTGCTCGCTGGTGCGTGAGTTGATCGCGGCTCATCCGCAGAGAGATGCGCAATTGGCTCTCTGCGAACAATCGCTGGGAGCCAACGCCAAAGTCTCCACCCTGGTCCAATTGCAGCGTCAGGCAAAACACGAAATCCTCGTCATCAGCGATGCCGACGTGAGGGTTCCACCGGATTTCCTGGTTAATGTGATCGCTCCCTTGCGCGATCCTGATGTGGGTCTCGTAAATAGCTTCTATCGCCTAGCCAATCCTTCGACGCCCGCCATGCGTTGGGAAGCAGTGGCTATCAATGCTGACTTCTGGAGCCAGATCCTTCAATCCCAAAGCCTTAAGCCGCTTGATTTTGCGCTCGGCGCTGCTATGGCGACAACTCAGTCTCGACTGGAAAAATCCGGCGGCTTCATCGCGCTGGTGGATTACCTGGCTGATGACTATCAACTGGGCAACAAGATTGCGCAACAAGGCGGACGGATCGTTCTCTGCCCGGTCGTGGTGGAATGCTGGTCCTCTCCCATGAGCTGGAGAGCAGCCTGGTCTCACCAACTCCGTTGGGCGCGCACCATCCGCGTCTGCCAGCCGCTGCCGTTTTTCTTCAGCATTTTGAGCAACGCCACCTTATGGCCGCTGCTTTGGCTCCTGGCGTATCCCACCATGCCCACCTTATCCATTGCCGCCCTCTGCTGGCTGTTTCGCATCGTCACCGCTTCAAACCATCAAGCCAGACTGACCGGAACCTCAGTCCGACCGGTTTATTTTTGGATGGTTTTGCTGAAGGATTTGTTGCACGCGGTTCTCTGGGCGTTGGCCTTTCTGGGCAATCGAATCGAGTGGCGGGGAGAGGCTTACCGGGTGCGGACGCGAGGGCGCTTGGTGAAGTTGAGGTAGCCCTGCGCACGCTTGTCCAATGGGGTAAAAGCTGCTAATCGCCTGGTGTTGTGGAGTTGCGTGTCCGCCATCGAAACCTCTTGGCTGGGAACAGCCCACCCCCCCCTTCTTGGACTGTGTTCAGCCTAAGAAGAGCAATTCAACCGCAGATAAACGCAGATGAACGCAGATACGAACGAGTTGCATACCGGCAACGATTCACCTCCCGGGTGAGATCTGCTTTCCCTGTTTTATCTGCGTCTATCTGCGTCCATCTGCGGTTTTCTCGTTCCCCAACTGCCGGATTTAGGTTCACCGCTTACTGTTGGCTAAATGCGAGGACGATGCGGAAGCCAAGGTCGCTGCACTGGTTCGACGGGCCATAGTCGTCGCGATTGGCCGATCGGGAGAACTTGGCTTCGTAGAGCCACGAGCCGCCGCGCGCGACGCGGAGCGAGCCGGTCGCATAAGCCGGAACATTGGTCACACTTCCGCCTGGCAGCAAGCCACTCCAACTGTCCATGCACCATTCCAAAACGTTCCCATGCATGTCAAACAAGCCCCAGGGATTGGGCTGTTTCATGCCCACAGGATGGGTGGTTGAGCCGCTGTTGCCGTTGCACCACGCGTATTCGCTCGTCAGGAGAAAACCGGGGTCGTCCCCGTAACTGAAGCGAGTCCTCGTTCCAGCCCGGCAGGCGTATTCCCATTCCGCTTCGGTCGGCAGGCGGTAAGCGTAACCGGCCGGCAGCTTCCCAGCGGCTTGCTCAAGCTGCGTCAACCGCAGGCAATACTTCAAGGCGTCATACCAGCTTACCTTTTCCACCGGACGCTTGGCCTCGCCGGTGAATTGACTCGGATTGACGCCCATGACCGACTCGTACTCCGCTTGGGTCACCTCGCATTTCGCCATCCAAAAGCCTTGGGTGATCGTCACCTTTGTCAGGGGGCCTTCGTCCAAGTCCCGGTCCGCCTCGTTCGGCGGGCTGCCCATCGTGAATTCGCTGGGCGGAATCCAGACCATTCCTTCCCTCTGTTTTCCCTCTGAGCTCGGAGCAGTCTGATTGGTGGTGTCCGGTCCACCCGGACGATGCACTGTCGTTAAACCCAGACTTACGGGGACGTAGCCTTCACGGCCATAAATCACATCGATGCGATCCTGATAGACTCGGACCTTGAACCCAACATCCAGATCGACTTCGATATCTTCAATGGCGAGCGCTCCTTGGACGACGTCGCCGTTCCGCAGGACAGTTTTTGCCAATGGAATCCTTTCATTGCCGAGCCGAATGGATTCATAATCGTTCGCGTTAAAAACAACCTGTTTGTCGCCGCTGGACACCTGGAATTGATCCTGGAGCACCTTGCCGGTGAAAAAGTCGCCATTTTTCAGCAGGATAAACTGTCGTTGCGGAATTCCTTGCCGCTCTGATTCTCGCGCTTGAAAAACGATCTTCAGGACCTTCTCGCAGCGCAGTTCCACGGGCGGGCCTGATCGAGGTTGGAGCACCAACAGACGGTCCTCCAGGAAGCCCGAAAAGCGATTGCGGTTGACGGTGATGATCGACTCGAGGTGGTTGCGGTCGCCCTCCAAATCGATGCCGGCAATCATCCGACGGTCGAACTGGAGCAGGCCGTAGGACGTTCTGAGGTTGAAGCTAGCCTGGCGGAGTGCGCCCGTCAGCTTGTCGCCGTTGCGCAGAAGAAGAACATCCGCGTCGGCCGACCGTTCCAAGCCCAAAACGGTTTTCAAGCTGTTTGTGCTCGCGAGAAGCGAAGCTCCTGTTTCCTCCTGCTGTCCCTGGGCACACCATGCGCCCAAGACCAAGCCCGCAGCGACCACAAGCCCGAATATCTCACGCGCGGCGAGGCGGAGCGCCGACTTGCAGTCGGCTTTGTGGTGTCGCATGCCCAATAATCGAATGGTCAGGAAAAGGCGTCGCATAAGGGCTATTTCGGCGGGTCACGGGAGATGAACAGCACGAGCGCGAGAAAACCAAACAGGGCGGCGATTCCGAAAAGCCAGCCCAGACTGGCCAACTCCCTGGCCGGGTCCGCGACGCCGCCGAGGACCTTATCCATCGTGCGGACCATCTCCAGGTAAGAAAGTTCCGGGAGGCCGGCGAAGTCGAAGAGAAGATTGGATACGTGCCAAAGGCCGATCACACTGAGGATAGAGACCAGGGCGCTCCGGAAGAGCGTGGAGGTGAGCAACGCCAGGGTGACCAGCAACAGCGCGCAGCCGAGCACCTTGCCCAAGCCGATGAACATCCAACCGGGTGTCACCGATGCGGTCCGGGACTCCAGGTCGTCCACGCCATGGCCTGTTAAAGTATTGAGCACCGCGGTGACCTGGTTGGATTTCTCCTCGAGAGGTGGCAGCACCAGCCGCACATCCGCGTTCAATCCCAGGATGCCCAAGGTGCCGTCGCCTTTGAAACGGACGATGGCAAAATTACTGGTGCGACCCCAGCGATCCTCTTGAGTCGTGGCCCCTAACCGGTCAATCACGCCAATGAACTCGGTCTTGCCGATCGTCACATAAGCCTTGAGTCCTTTCTTGAGGCGCTTGAACTCGTCGAACTTGTAAATGGGAACACGCAATTGATATTCATCAAGCGGTGCAATCGTCAGAATGTGCGTGCCAAGGCTGACGTGCTGGGCCACTTGAATCTGGCGCTCCGTCACGTAGCCGGAGATGGGCGCGGTGACGGTGGCAAAGCCGAGGCGTTTGCGGGCGTCGCGGACCCGGGCCTGAGCATTGTCCACCGCGCGCTGGACTGTGGGGATGGCGTCTTGGGCAATCCTTAACTGGTTTTCCGCATTTTTCAGGTCTCGTTTTCGAGAGCGGATGTCCGTTTCCCGGTCCGCTTGCTCCATCTTGCTCAAAAGGTCTTTCGCGATCAACGCGCGCTCGGCCCGGCCGAGGGCGTCCTCCGCCTGAGCCGCGGCGCGCTTGGCGTCCTCGAAACGCCGCTCCGCATTGTTGACCTCGTTCCGCGCATTCTCCTCGCCACGCCTTTCGTTCTCCAACTGGTCGAAGAGCATGCGATCATCGAGTTGCGCCAGGACGTCGCCGACGTGGACTGAATCCCCCACCTCGATCGACATCTCCGTAACGCGGCCGTCGGTTCCGGCAAACACTTTCTTCGGGTCCCAGGCCTCGACTTTTGTATTGCGGGCGTTGGAAGCCACGTGGCCCGCTTCCGAGCGGACCAGCTTGTCTTGCCGGATCGCCCAAAAACTGGACGGCAGCAAGACGCATCCGATCATGGCCAGGAGAGCGAAACAACGGGCCACCAGTTTGCCGCCCATATACTCGCCGCGCGTGACGCCGCGGCTCAGAATCGCGTCGTTCAGACAATCCTGTTCGCGCGCAAGCGCTCCGCCCGCGATGAAAATGACCCCATGCATCCAGACGAGCAAGTAGGTGACATAGACCGCCTCCAGCATTTGACTCGCGACCTTTTGCTCGGCTTGCATGCCCTTCAGCTCGAGGACGGTCAGAACGGCGCTGACCAGGAAAAAGCCGCGGCAGAGCCACGAATGCCAGATCGCGTCCAGGTCCGTGAGCGCGAGAATGCGGACGGATTGCCATTTCGTGGGCAGGCGACGGCCTGCTACGGCAGAGTGACCAACCGCAGGGACCGGTCCTGGCGACTCGCCGCTCTTCGGCGCCGCAGATTTGGCTTCGTTTTGCAAATCAGGTTTTTGTGGCACGGAGGAATCCACGGAACTCATCTTCGGTAATCAGTTTTAGATAGGCGTCCTCGAGTTGGCGGCCCGTGGAGTTGATGCCTTCGATGGTGGCATTGTTGTCCCGGGCCAATTGCAGCAGCAAGGAGACGATGTCGCTCACGGTTTCATCCGGGCCAAGTTCGATGCGCAACTTCGCCTTGTCCAGGGAACCGTCCAGGCGTTTCAGATGCTGTTGGACAGCAGCCCGATACCGTTCAATCTCACCCGAGACGCGTAGTTCCAGAACGTTTTTCGGCAGCAGACTCTCCAGTTCAGTCCGCGAGCCGTCAAAAAGAAGCTGGCCCTGGTTGAGAACCAGCAAACGATCGCAAACCCGGTCAATATCCCCAAGAATATGGGAACTGAGGATCACTGTCTTCTGGCCGCGCAACTGTTCGAGCAATTCGAGCGTTTGGCGGCGGCTGATCGGATCGAGGCCCGCCGTCGGCTCGTCCCAGACCAGCAGTTCGGGATCGTTCATCAGCGAAGCGGCAATGCCCAGGCGCGTCTTCATGCCGGTCGAGAAGGTCGCGATTTTGCGGCCGGCGTCGTCTATCAGTCCGACCGCGCGCAGCAGCGTGCCCATGCGCGCCTTGCGCTCCAGGCGGTTAAGCCCGAAGCATTTTCCAACAAAGCGCAGGTAGCTGATGGCGGTGAAATCCGCTGGAAAAGAAGGGTCATCGGAGAGAAACCCGATTCGCTGGCGCAGCGATTTCGCGCCGGGTGTCATGCGCTGGCCCAGCACGGCAATGGCGCCCGCGCTGGGGCTGATCAGTCCGAGAGCGATGCGCAGGAGCGTTGATTTCCCTGAGCCGTTGGCGCCCAAAAGCCCCACCGTCGCACCGGTCGGCAACCGAAAAGAGACATCCGCCAGGGCAATCTGGCGGCTCTCATAGACCTTTGTCACCCGGTCAAATCTGATGGCTTCGGTACTCACAGTGAGTCGAGGATTTAAAGCTTACCACCACGCTTTGGACGTGGCCAGTGTTCTTGCATGTCGGGAAACCCAATGCCTGGAGTCCGCCGCCACAACGTCCCTCCACGGCAGGATTCGGTCAAAAAGACAAGCGGCAGAGCCTGGCCTTCCGGCTTGCGTCATCGGCTGAATTCGGGAACATTGACCGCATGAGCGCAGCGGAGATTGTTAAAGAGTTGGAAGCTTTGCCGCCATCGGAGCGAGCCGACGTGGCCCGGCGCGTGCTCGAAACTCTTTATCCCGGCCGTGGCACGGCGGTTGATCGACTTATGCGGCGGCTGGAGCATCCCGACATCCCCGAAGATTTCTGGGAAGCCGTGGAGGAAGTGGAGGACGGCAAGGCCATCGAGATGCATGATGAGCACTTTGAACGTCCGCCGCTGTGAACGGCTACCAATATAAGGCGGCGCCGAAGTTCTGGCGGAATTTCAAAAACCTCACTGCGAGCCCAAAGCTGTCGGTCAAGGAAGCGTGGCAGATCTTCAAGCGGGATCCTTTTGACCTTCGATTAAGGACGCACAAAATCCATCGCCTTTCAGCAGCGCTTGGCAAGACGGTTTACGCCGTGGATGTGGAGCGCAATTTGCGGGTGGTCTTTTACCTGGAAGGTCGCATTGTTTTCACCTTGAACATTGGGACGCATGACGTTTATTTCCCGTAAAACGGCGAAGTCATCGGCGGCGCGCAACGCAAACAGTAGGCATGAACGTTGAACACATTCGCAAACGCCTGCGGGGTGGCTTCCGCCCGTTCACGCTTCATCTGTCGGATGGCCGCGCCTACAAGGTTCCTCACCCCGAGTTCATCTTGGTGACACCGCACACCGTGGTTTTCGCCGACAAGGACGGCTTCCCCGACAGTCTCGACCCGGCGCACATCGTGTCACTGAAGGACCTGGCCGCGAAGGGTCGTGGTTCCAAGGCCACTCCGTAAGAGGAAAACTCGCCGCCCTCCGGCGTCACCGTCCCGCTCGTGCACAGGATATGCACCTTGTTGCAGGCCACGGTGAAATTGCCCGCCGCGTCCCACACCGGCGCAAAGATCGTTCCAGCGGCGCGGCGCGCGGGAGCAAGTCGTCGCAGCCCGACGCGTCCGCCGGCGGGTGGCACGCCGCGCAATACGCGTCCGACCTGTTGGGGATCATCTCCTGCCAGAGCAAGACCAAGCGCCCCAGCGGCCTGACCGTCAGCGCAAAATCGGCGAACTCGGCCGCCTGGGAATCTGGGCGAACCAAGGAGGATTTTGGCAAAGAATCGCGTCTGAGTATGAAGGGCACTCGGGCACGCGGGGCGAACAGTTGCCAATAGCCGGAACTGATGCCTTCTTCGGCCCATTGGCCCGCGCGTCGTCATCGGTCATGTTCATCTCAAGGTGGCCGTCCTGGATCGTACGCTCGGATTTTATCGCGCAACGACGGCGCTTCTGTTACCCCCCTAAAAATAGTGCCGATACTTGTTGCTATTCCGGGAGCATCAGTTAGGTTGCGCCGCTCTATTAAGATAGCTTGTCTTTTCCAAGGTATGGAAAACCTCCAGGTGAACTCAATTCAGAGATGTTTTGGACCCGATGTTCGGGAACAGTCTGTAGAGAGTGCCAATTGGGCGGATCGTTGAACCGCGCAGAAGAAGGCAAATCTTATCAGTAACGCCGTCACCTTTTTGTCTATGAAAAACAGAACCCCCAACCGTTGCCTCATAGCGGCCTTCATGCTTGCCCTCGTCGCGCAGACTTCGCTGTGGTGCGCACAACAGGACAACGGTTTCACTTACCAAGGCCGCCTCCACGAAAACGGCCAGCCGCCCGACGGCGACTTCGACCTCACGTTCAGCCTGTGGGATGGACCCGCGGGCAACCAGAACAGTATTCAGGTCGGCCCAAAACTCACCAACGCGCCGGTGACCGTGGACAAGGGCGTTTTCGCCGTCACCGTTGATTTCGGCCCAGGCGTCTTCACCGGCTCACAGCGGTGGCTCGAAATCGGCGTGCGCGCCGTCGGGAACGTCCAGCCTCACACCATCCTCGCGCCGCGTCAGCCTATCAAAGCTGTGCCCTTTGCGCTCTACGCGCTCACCCCTGCCGGCCCGGCGGGACCGCAAGGCCTGCCCGGCACCACCACCGCCGATGGTCTGACCAGCGGTACGCTCGCGGACGAGCGGCTCTCGGCCAACGTGGCGTTGCTCCACGGCACCAATGTGTTCAGCGGCACGAACAACTTCGCCGGCATCGTGGTGCTCACCAATGCAAACAACCAGGCCGCGGGCGCTTTCAGCGGCAACGGTGCGGGGCTGACGAACCTCACCGTTTCCGCCGGCAATGTCACCGGCACGTTGACCGCCGGACAAATTCCCAACCTCGACGC
>ERZ1292640.2941-Hain-H43-02um-R1-2941-length-13476-cov-6_pt1 | contig 13476 bp, 13 predicted proteins | sample MGYA00564404_ERZ1292640 | MGnify/ENA primary metagenome ERZ1292640 (study PRJEB36523, sample SAMEA6512636) | groundwater metagenome | collected 2019-01-08 | study: AquaDiva: Metagenomics assemblies of 32 groundwater samples
GGCCCCGGCACCGGCGCCCGCAACTCCGCCGCCTCCTCCTCCCCCACCTCCGCCACCGCCTCCAGCACCACCTCAGATTCCATATCAACAGACCACGGCTGCGCGACCGGTCTTGGTGACGCCGGAACAAGCCAGGGCTGTCATCGACCGATTCAAGGCTGCTTATGCCAAGCTGGGCAGTCCGCGCATGCTGGTCTATGTCAACCGGGAATTGGTGGACGAGCAAGCCGGCCTCAAGCTGGTCGGGCGTACCGAACAAACGCAATCCACCCGCAGCCAAGTGAACACCGAATTCCGAGTTGATCCGCACGCCCCCAAGGCCACGAACGCTGTGAAAGGCTCGACCAGCGTCACGGTGGGCGGAAACGTGACGGTCGTGGGTGACGTGAAAATCGACGGCGTTCCGATCACACCGGGCAGAGGCTCAATTTCCAACCGGACAGACCGGGTGCAGAACGACAACACTTACCGCGTGCAGGAGCGCAATCCGGGCGCTTTGGCCGACAAACAAACCGTGCGGGACGTCGAGCGCCTCTTTGGCCGCCCGTTGCGCCTGGCCGGTGTCTCGCTGGCCGACCAGCGAGTCGCCACCCAATTGATCGCGGGCAAACCGCTGAAAACCTTCACTGTTCCGACGGAAGGCGAACACGCTCAGAAGGATCGCGAAGCCCTGGCCAAGATCACCGATGTCGTTCTGGAAATCCTGATTTCATCCCACCAGATGATTGTGCCGGAAGTTTCCGGCGACAAAATCTATAACGAGCCGGACATTCAGGCCACCGCCATTCGTTTGAGCGACTCGAAAATCATGGGCCAGGCCACCGCCAAAGACATCATCGGCAAGGATCGCTATGCCGGGCGCATCCTGCGCAATTTCGACGTGCGCGACATCGCCGAAGCCACCGCCCTTTCCTTGATGGAAGATATGATGCTCGGAGTGAGCCAATAGTCGCTGGCCATTTTCAGTTCGAAGGCGCAATCGACTGGGGCTAAGAGAGCGCAGCGCGACGGTGTGGTAACTGGCTCGTGCTGAAGGACATCAGTGTGTTTTTGTGTAAGAAGTGAGGACTGACCTATTCCGGCTTCCGTCTGAAACCGAGGAGAGCGCAGACCAGTGCCACAGTGAAGGACCCCTCTTCAACAGCCTCACAACCCCCAGCGAGGTTTGCGGTTCGGGAGGCCTGCAGCAGGGCGCCCACGATGGCTCCACGTGGCACCGTTCATGCTAATTCTGGAAATATCACGAACCTCTTTCGCTGCACCGATGAACTTGTTGTTCAGGACAAGTCGAACGCTGTCGGGGTTTGGGCATGAAAACGTCCCCGGCGACGGGTTTGATGTGCATTCCGGCGCGGCCGTTCTTTGGCTTGGCCCAAATGAAAGGAAACTATGAAAACTCCAAGAAGCCTTCTGTCTGTCAGATTAAGTTCTGCGTTGGTCGCGATGCTTTGTCTGGGAACGTGTGGGCCGCTTTTTGGCGCGGACGAGCAACTGGCTCTGAAAGGCCAGTGGCCGGGTTACCGCCGGGGCATCGCCTACGCGGTGGCGCTGTCGGGGAACCACGCGTACTTGGCCGCTGAGGACTTGCAGGTGGTCGATGTGAGTGACCCCGCTTCACCGCGTTTTGTCGGCTGGTGTGCTACCAGCGGAGAGGCCAAGGGCATCGCCGTGTCGGGGCACTACGCCTTCGTGGCGGAGGTGCGGGGTGTTGGTGATGCCCGCCCAGGCATGACGGTGATCGACATCAGCAATCCGGCGCAACCGAAGCAGGTAGGCTGGTCCGCAACGGACAAGTCAGTCGAGGCTGTAGCCGTGTCGGGGAACTACGCTTACGTGGCAGGCTATGAGGGCTTGCACGTGATCGATGTCGCCGACCCAACCCGTCCCGTACCCGTGGGCGCCTACCAAACAGGTGACTTCGAGAATCCCATCCACGCTTTTGGCGTGGCGGTGTCGGGGAGCTACGCTTACTTGGCGGCTTCGGAAGCGGGCCTGCTGGTGATCGATATCTCCAATCCAGCCAGTCCGCGGTTGGTGGGTGGTTCTGTTACGGCCGGGTGGGCCCGTGCCGTGGCGCTGTCGGGGGACTACGCCTACTTGGCGGATGGCGACCGCGGCCTGCAGGTGATCGATATCCGAGATCCAGCCAATCCCCAACCGCTCGGCAGCTCAGACACGACCGGGCTGGCCTATGGCGTGACGGTCTCTGGGAATTACGCCTTCGTGGCGGATACGCAAGGCTTTCCGGGTGGCGAAGGATTGGTGGTGTTTGACGTCACGAACCCTGTCCAGCCGCAGCGCGTCGGCCTCTTCGATTTGCACGAGACCGGGGGAGCTCTTAACGCGGTGGTGTCGGGCAACTACGCCTACGTGGCGGCGGGGAAGCTATTTGTGCTCGACATCACGAATCCAGCCAAGCCCCAGCGAGTGGGCGATTATAAACCCTTCGGTCAGGCCTCGGACGTGGCAGCGTCGGGGAACTATGCCTACGTGGCGGATGGGGCGGCAGGGGTGCAGGTGATTGACGTGACGAACCCCGCCGAGCCGCGGCGGGTTGGCAAATACGATGCGGCACTGGCCGACGCCGTTACCGTTGTTGGGAATTACGCGTACGTGGCGGATGGAGTCATTGGTTTGCTTGTGCTCGACGTCAGCGACCCGGCCAATCCACGGCAGGTCGGCGCGTTTGACACCAGCGGAAGTCCTCGTCGCACTAAGGCCGTAGCGGTGTCAGGGAACTACCTCTATCTGGCTCAGCAAACGTGGGCGGATGCTGACGCTGGCTTGCTGGTGATCGACATCACCAACCCGGCCACTCCACAGCAGGTCGGCGCGTACGAGACAAGGTTCGCGCATGGCGTCGCCGTGTCGGGAAATTTCGCCTACGTGGCGGATTTCTGGGACGGTCTGAAAGTGATCGACGTCAGCAACCCGGCCAATCCGCAGCGAGTGGGCGGATATCCAACGGACGGCGTGGCTGTGGGCGTGGCGGTGTTGGCGAATCATGCTTACCTGGCCGCCGGTGGCTTGCAGGTGATCGACATTGCCAACCCGGCCAACCTGCAGCGGGTGGGCACGTATCGGACAACAGGGGCTGCAAAGGGCATAACGGTGGTGGGGAACTACGCCTACGTGGCGCATGCGAAGGGATTGGACGTGCTCGACATCACCAACCCCGCGAAACCGCAGTGGGTAGCCGGACAAACCGGATTCGACGCTTCCGCGGTGCGCGTCACCAGCAACGGGCTTTACATCGCCGCTGACAAGGATGGCCTGCTGGTTCTGGAGCCTCCTCCGCCTCCGCCGCCTCGACCGGACTTGACCGTCGTTCTGAAGGGGCAATGGCCGGGATATCGACGCGGTCCAGGTTTCGCGGTGGCGCTTTCCGGCAACTATGCCTATGTCACGTCCGCCTTCACCGGTTTACAGGTGATCGACATCCGCGAACCGGCGCAACCGCGGCGTGTAGGAGGCTACGAGACGGGTGGCTTGGCCCAGAGCCTGGTTTTATCGGGGAACTACGCCTTCGTCACTGTTGATAGTCTGGACTTTTCAGGAGGCGAATTGCAGGTGATCGACATCACCAACCCGGCCAAGCCACAGCGGGCGGGTGGGTTCAAAACGTCGCAAAGGGCAAACGGCGTGGCGATACAGGGGAACCACGCCTATGTGGCGGACGAAGGAGCTGGCCTGCTCGTGATCGACCTCAGCGACCCGGCCAATCCACAGCTCGTGGGCGGTTATGAGACGGGCGGCAAAGCCAATGCCGTGGCGGTGTCGGGGAACTATGCCTACGTGACAGATAATCGTGACTGGGATCCGGAGATCAACGCCCAGGTTGGTGGCGACTTCCAGATCATCGACATCAGGGATCCGACCAAGCCTCAGCGGGTCGGCATCTTCGCCACCGACAGTGCGGGGCAGGGCATCGCCGTGTCGGGGCACTATGTTTACTTGGCCGCGGGACGCACCGGCCTGCGGGTGTTCGATATCAGCGACCCCGCCCAGCCACGGGAGATCGGCGGGTACTTGACGAGTGGGTCTGCCTCGGCCGTGGTCCTATCGGGGGATTACGCCTATGTGGCCGATGGAGCTACTGGCGGGAGTGGCTTGTTGATATTCGACATCACGGATCCGGCCAACTCGCAGCCGGTGGGCAACGCGCCCGTCGGGGAAGCGTATGGCGTGGCCGTGGCAGGCAAATACGCGTACGTGACCGCGGGAGATTTGCAGGTGATCGACATCGCAAACCCGGCTGAGCCCCGACGGATTGGAGGCGAAACGGCGGCGGGGTCTGCTGTGGGCGTGGCGATCTCTGGGAACCACGCGTTTGTGGCCGATGGAAGTGCTGGGTTGCAGGTGATCGACGTCAGCGACTCGAGCAATCCGCAGCGCGTCGGCAAGTCTGAGTCTTTCCGCGAGGCCTGGGACGTGGCGCTATCGGGGGACTTTGCCTTCGTGGCGGATGGCAAAGCGGGCTTGGAGGTGATCAATATCAGCGACACGGCCAATCCGCAGTGGACGGGTGGCTATGATACGCGCGGGTTTGCGCAGGGCGTGGCGGTGTCAGGGCCCTACGCCTACATTGCTGACTCGCAGGCGGGCTTGCAGGTGATCGACGTCACGGATCCGGTTAATCCAGAGTGGGTGGGCGAGTATGACACGAGCGGGTCTGCCAATCGTGTGGTGGTGTCCGGGCGCTACGCCTACGTGGCGGATGGGGATGCTGGCTTGCAGGTGATCGACATCAGCAACCCGGCCGAGCCGCAGCCGGTTGGAGCTTATGATACGAGCGGGTCAGCCGCGGGCGTCGCGCTGTCGGGGAACTTCGCCTATGTGGCGGATGGGACCGCCGGGCTCCAGGTGATTGACATCACGAATCCGGTTAACCCGCAGAAGGCCGGCGTCTTCAAGACGGGCGGGTATTTGCGGGGCGTCGCAGTTTCGGGAGACTTCGCTTACCTGGCCGATGGAACTGCTGGCCTCCAAGTGATCGACATCAGCAAACCAGCCACTCCGCGATGGGTGGCGGGGATCGACGGATTTTCGAGTTATGATGTGGCCGTCATCGGCAGCACGATTTACGCCGCTGCGGGTATAGACGGCTTGATCATTCTGGGTCTTGATCAGCCTCTGCGGTTTGAGCCACCTTTCCGTTTCACTGCTGGCGGCTTCCACGTTTTCCTGCGGGGAAAAGCTGGCCAAACCGTTCGTCTCCAGCGGAGCCGAGATTTGAAGACATGGGAGGATTGGATCAGCTTGACCGCGACCGAGAATCCGCAGGAGGTGATTGATGAGAGCGCGGCTTCGTGGCGGAGCCAGTTCTACAGGGCGGTCGTGCCGTAAGCCATGCCAGCTTAACTTCCTTAAAGGTCAAACCATCGTTTTGACCGAAACGTATTTAGTGACTGCCTATGCCTCATGTCAAACCGGCGGGGGCGCCGGTTTGATGCACCCGGGGCGGGTGCGCTCCCCAACTCCTACTGAATTGCTGCGCCTGAATCGCCGCGGCACGAGAACCAGCACTGACTGAATTCAGCGGTCTCGCTGGGAAAGCTTGGCAGAAACAGTCACGCGTCGATGGCGGCGGTGGGAAGTAACTGCGGCACGATCCGCGCCTTGGCCGCCTGCTCGAAGGCGTAGCTGAGGGCGATCAGCTTCGGCTCGCTCCAGGCGCGGCCGAAGAACGAAATGCCCATCGGCAAACCAAAAATGTTCCCAGCCGGAAGCGTAATGCTCGGATACCCCGCCACCGCCGCGTAGGATGAACTCCCGCCCAATCCACGATCGCCGGCAATGAGGTCCAGCGTGTGCGCCGGGCCGGTCGTGGGCGCGATAATGGCGTCGAGTTGATGCTTGTCCATGAGCGCGTCAATGCCGTCCTCACGGGACCATTTCAGACCCTTGGCGCGCGCCTCGAGATAACGCTGCTCGGTGAGCGGGCCTTTGGCTTCGGCTTCGATCAAAATCTCCTGGCCGAAGAACGGCATCTCGCGATCGCGGTTCCGCTCGTTGAATTCGATCAGCTCTTTCAGCGACTTCACCGGCGCGCCGGAACCGAGCGCAGCAAAATAGGCGTTCAGGCCGGCTTTGAATTCATAGACCATCACCTGGTGTTCGGCATCGCCGAGACCTTGCCGCGCAGGCAGGCTGGTGGGATCGATCAGCACCGCGCCTTCCCGCCGCATCGCTTCCAGCGCGGCGTCCATGACCCGGTCCACGCGTGGATGCCAGCCGAAGAAATTTCGCGCCACGCCGAGGCGGGCGCCCCGCAGCGCTTTCACGTCGAGGAACCGGGTGTAATCGCCGTGTGTCTTGCCGGCCGAGGCTTCGGTCGCGGCATCGCGCGAGTCCACGCCGGCCATCGCGCCGAGCAGCGCCGCCGCGTCGGCCACCGTGCGGGCGATCGGCCCGGCGGTGTCCTGGCTGGCGGAGATGGGAATGATGCCCGACCGGCTGACAAGGCCGACCGTCGGCTTGAGGCCCACAACACCGCAATAGGACGCCGGTGAAACGATGGAACCATCCGTCTCCGTCCCGACGGCGACGGCGCAAAGGCTTGCCGACACCGCCACGGCCGAGCCGGAACTGGAGCCGGACGGGCTCCGGTCGATGGCGTAGGGATTGCGCGTCAAACCGCCGCGGCCGCTCCAGCCGCTGATGGAGCGAGAGCCGCGGAAGTTCGCCCATTCGCTGAGATTCGTTTTGCCAAGAATGACCGCTCCCGCTGCGCGCAGTCGTTCGACGATGAACGCATCACGCGGCGCGATGGACCCGGCCAGCGCCAGCGACCCGGCCGTGGTGCATAGACGGTCGTGGGTGTCGATGTTGTCCTTGATGAGAACCGGGATGCCGTGGAACGGTCCGCGCGGTCCCTTCGCTTTGCGCTCTTGGTCCAGCGCTTGCGCGATGGCCAAAGCGTCGGGATTCAATTCGAGCACCGCCTTCAGCCGCGGCCCGCGCCGATCCACTTCCTCAATTCGCCGGAGATACTGCCGGACCAACGCCGCCGCTGTGAACCGTCCCGACGCCATCCCGCGTTGCAGCTCGGCCACGGACATCTCCTCCAGCGCAAACGGTTTCGTGCCAAGGCGCGGAGCCGGTGCGCTGCCAGGCCTGCTGGCGCAGCCTGACAAGGTTTTGCCGATGAGCAGCGCCGATCCGACCAGAGCGGTGTGCCGAAGAAAATCTCTGCGTTTCATGCTGGGCGCGAGGATGCCGCACCGGAGGGGAATTTGGAAGCGCCGAAAATACCTGTGCCGAAAATGCCTGCCGGCCATCCAGGTCCGCGCAGCCCTCGAACAAACTTGCCACCTCCCGGCAAGGGCGGTCATATTTGCCGCGTATGCGAACCGGCAAGCGGAAACTCACCCTCCGCGCCCTGCAGCACGAGTTGGCCGCTCTCAGCGAGCGGGTCGAAGATATGGAGGACTCGCGCGAACTCAACCAGGCGGTGGAGCGTCAGAGAACGAAGCCTCTGATCCCTTGGGCCAAGGCGAAAAAGGACCTGGGGCTGGCTTGAAGTATGACTGCCACTCTGTCCAACCTGCGATTGCCATTGCCGATGGAACAGATTGCCAGCTTCTGTCGTCGCTGGAACATTGCACGCTTGGAAGTGTGCGGCTCCGCGCTTCGGGAAGACTTCCGGCCGGATAGCGATTTGGACCTCGTCGCCACCTACGCTCCGAAAGCCCGCTGGAGCCTCTTGGACCGCGTGCGCATGAAGCTCGAACTGGAGGACATGCTGGGCCGCAAAGTGGATTTGCTGAACCGCCGCGCCTTGGAGAAGGCGGATTCCCGCGAGCGCGCCACCGCCCTTCTAGCTCAAACCCAGACGCTCCATGCAGAACCGTGACCGCCAATCGCTGGAAGACATGCTGGGCGCGGCAGGAAGCTTCGCGACGATGCCCGTTCACGACCGGAAAATGAACTTGAGCGGCGAGGCCACGAGGGATTACTTTTGCCCCATGACGGTAATTGAAGCACCGAAGCCAGTCGTCGGTGGCCCGCAAGTCTGGCCGCTCGGCGTCAAAGCCTATCATGCGCTGGGCGAGTTGGGGCTCATCCCCGAGAAGACCGAACTGCTCTACGGCCAAATCTTCCACAAAATGCCTAAGTCTCCCTTCCACCGGCTCCTCCTCATGCGGCTTCTGGCACTGCTTCAACGCATCCTGCCGCCCGGCTTGCACGTTCAACCGGAACAGCCGATCCTCTGCGGCGATTCCGAGCCGGAGCCGGACCTTTCGGTCATCCGCGGTTCCATCAACGACTACCTGACCGAACACCCCCGCACTGCCGAACTGGTAATCGAGATTTGCGTGAGCAGCCACGAGTACGACCGCTCCAAACTCCGCGCCTACGCCAATGCCGGCGTGAAGGAATGTTGGCTGGTGCTGGGACCGGAGAAACAGATCGAAGTCCACCGCCAGCCGCAAGGCGAGCAATTTGCCGAGCACGCCGTCCACGGGCCGGGCGGATCGCTGACCAGCGCGGCGGTCCCGGGCTTCACAGTCGAGTTGAACAGCCTCTTTGCGGTATGAGAACAGGGTCCGTCCCACTGGAACCGATTGGCGAGGTCGCGGCCAGTTCCGCCTCGAATGACCTGCGGGACAAACAGCGGGCCTACTGCCGCAACGGCGTGCGCGAATACCTGGTCCGGCTGGTGGCCGATGCGCGCCTGGAATGATTCTGCCTGGAAGACGACGAATACCGCCCGCAACTGCCGGACGCGGAAGGCGTGCTCCACAGCCGCGTCTTCCCCGGCCTCCGTCTGCCCGTCGTCTCGCTGTTGGCCTGCGACACCGCCAATGTCTTGGAGGCATTGACCGGGATCGAGCCGCTGAACAGGAAAGCGCCTGAAACCAGTGTCAAAAGTGAGGATCCCTTTCCTAAAGCCGGCTTTCCGAGACGCCATGAAATCTGAACTAAAGACGCGGACGTTACAGGAACTAGCGAACCTGTATCAGGACCGTAAGCTGCCCGTTAGCCCAGAGTACCAACGCGGCACGAAGTGGAGGCGTCCTCAGAAGCAGGCGCTGGTTGACTCCCTCCTTCGCGGCTACCAAATCCCGCTCTTCTACGTTCACATTCAGCAGACGTCCAGCTACACACCCGGGGTCGTGAACGAAACCGCCTGCCTCGTAGATGGGCAGCAACGCCTCATCTCCATTACGGACTACCTGAAGAATCGATTCCCCCTGCCTGACGCGGAAAACGGGGCACCAACGACGGTCACACCCACCCTCATCGCCGCTGGCTCGGGGTGGGCCGGGAAGACGTTCGACGAACTGGCCGCGGAGGATCGCGACCGCCTTCTGGGAATAGAACTACAGGTCGTCGAAATGCATACGCAGGACGAGGATGAGGTGCGCTTCCTCTTTGTCCGGCTGCAGGCCGGGACACCGCTTACGGCGCAGGAGAAACGAGATGCGTGGCCCGGTGACTTCACGACGTTCGTGATTCGCCATGCCGGGAAGCCCGAACACTCGGAGAGTAACCCGAAGCCCTTCTTTCAGATTCTCCCGCACGGTAGAACCCTGAACATCGGCGACGACAGCGACCATTACGTGGACGGCCTCGCAGAGAGGCGGAAGTTCTTCGCGGGGCTCGCCATGACGATAATGGTCCGCGAACGGTCAGAGTCGGCCACCGACTTCGTTGACCTAAAGGGGAAAAAGATCAACGACTTCTACATGGGCAACTTCAAACTGAAGGCCGATGATCCAGCAGTGCTGCGAGTGGTTAAGATGCTCGACGCAATCCCCAAGCTCCCGGGCTTCGAGATGCTACTGGCGGGGATGCCCGTAACGCATCAAATGGCGTTTCATCTCGCGGTGCTCGTTGACTCCCTGCTCTGTGGAGATCACACCCCGGACTGGCGCGGGAACATCGTGTCGGCCTTCATTGCTTTCCGGGAGGAGGTGGCTGAAGCGCGTCAGCGGCACAGAACGGCGCACGAAACGTCGCCCTGCTAGGAGCGTTTTGTCGCGCTGCTCGGAGGATCCGGTTCGGACACGGCCGACGTCATTCGGCGCCGTCATGCTTTCTTTCTCGAAAGAATGTATCCAGCCATAAAGGTCATCCCGCGTGGCGGGAAGCGGGCCTTTGACGCGCTTGACAAGGAGTGGATCTGGATCCGTGATAAAGGGGTGTGCCAGTGTTGCAGGGTGCCCGCCGCGTTTGCTGACGCCACCGTCCATCATGTCATCGAGCACGCTGCGGGAGGCCCGACCACGGGCGCAAATGGTATTCTCGTTTGCAGCCTATGCCACTCAGACAGAAGAAAGATGCAGGAACTCACGCCGCAGTTCTTAGAATACCTGCGGCAGGTCGGGCAGCGGCCAGAGCCAGCCCCGCTGCGTACCACACAGGACCAGGTCAGCAGACCGCCTGGGCCCGGCAGGAGGCGGACAAAACCCCCGACCGAGCTCAGGATCGGCACAGAGGCCATCAACCTGGCCAGGTCGAACCAGATTCCTGTCGAGGTTGCCAACTGGATTCTAAGACAGGGCAGTACGCTTCCCATAATTCCAAACGTACTGCATGAAACGGAATCAGGGTTCCCCCGGGCCTCCCAGCCAAAGCCGCTCAACAATGGCTGGTTCATCGAGGTTGGGGACAGCCAGGAAGTACGGCTTGTGAGGCAATTTGAAATGGTCCACAGCCCTTTAGGTTTAAAAACGTCGTCGCCGCTGTTCTTCCGTGGTTTGAAGTCTTCTGCGGCGCGCTCCTGCTGGCGGGGATCGCACTCCGGGGAACCGCGCTTCTGATACTTCTCATGCTCGCGAGCCTTACGTCGATTGTCGTACTCAGAGCATTGGAGATTTATCGCGCTGGAACTCTTGCCTTCTGCTCCATCCGGTTCGACTGCGGTTGCGGATCCGGGGACATCCTGATTTGCGCGAAGCTGGTCGAGAATACGGCCCTATGCCTGCTGGCGTTGGCAGTGTTACGGCTTCGCTGGAAGACCGGCCCCGGAGCGTGACTGTGTTTGTCTTAAGGAGACGATCTGTTCGCCGGCTTTCCGCAAGTTCGGATCCAAAACACTATTCAGCCAAACCTCTGCCGCGGACGGATGCGCGTTCGCTAAAGCACTCGTCACATTCTTGAAGACTTCCTCGCGCGTGGGAGCCGGAGCCAGTTGGTCGATCCATTGTGCGGCGCCCGCTGGGTCAGCTTCGGCCCACTTCCGAGCCGTCGTGGTCAGCGCCGACATCCGCGCCTGCCCTTCTGGAAGCTGCGCGGCCCAGGCGCTGGCTCTTTGCGGATCGCTGTTGGACCAGGATCGAGCCACTGCCACCAGACTGTTTTCGCGCGATTGCGGATCTTGAATCGCCACCGACCATTCAGCGGCCGTTTTCAAGTCCTTGGCCGCCCATTGGAAGACCGCGTAATCCAGCGCTTCCTGGCGGCCCGGTCCTTCCGGAAACTGAATCGCCCATTCCGAACCGCGCCGTGGGTCTTGGATCGAGATCATCTTGGCGAGCTTGACAAACACTTTGTCTCGAATCTCCGATTCCGGAAGCTGCGCTGCCCAATCGTAAGCCGCCTTTGGGTCTTTCTGCGCCCAAGTCCAGGTCACCCCTTCCAAAGCACTCAAACGCAACGTGGCGTCTGATACACCCTGCGCCCAAGCCAAGGAAGCTTCCAAATCCGACTGGCTCGACTTCATGCCGATCATATTGTAAGCGCTTTGCGCCAAATGCGGATCCGGCAGGCGCACGGCCCACTCGGCAGCTCGGAGCGTGTCGCGTTGAGCAACCGCTTCAACGACCGCCTTCACAAAATGATGCCGGTCCCTGAATTCTTCGAGCCCCTGGAGAAACTTCAAGCCCTGGTCAAGGTCACGCTCAGCGACGATCTTCCCGACTTTCTCCAAGATGTCGGCGCGTTCGGACACACTCAACTCACTCAGCTTGCCCTTAAAGGCGGAGGAAAGTTGTTCAAAGTCCGGCCGTGTCCGGGCGGCTTGCATAAGCGTCAACAATTCTTCGTGCGGGGAAACTGGGAGGGCAGTTTCCGGTAGGCCTTGAGGGAATGCCGTGTCCGATCGAGGAGCGCGCGGAGCGATCTTCCGGCTTGAAGGCAAAATCGGCTGAGTCTCCGAGTCGCCGAGGTTGACCGCAGATTGAGCCTTGGTGTTAGCGCTCGCGGAATCACTTCCACGCGTGCGATCGGACCTTGGAATCAGGATGCCGATCCCAATCACCGACAGGGCGCCAATCACGAGGCACAACGAGAGAGTTTTTCGCATCTCAACAACTAACTGAGCGACTCATTCAACCACATCCGTTCGCGACGCGGGAGTGAAAAGATCAAACAACGGGCGCCTGGGAAGGACACCCGTTGCTTGCGCAAGATCAAACAATGGCAATTCTGCTATCGCTTTATTTCTTATTCTTCGCTCCGGGGTTGCCCGGTGAGAACTGGGGATCATCATTACCGCCGTTGTTGTCATGCCCAGGCGTGTTCTCGTCCTCGCCATTGCCCACGCCCTCATTCCCCCGCCGGACCACCTTGACGACGAACTGCGTCACCGTTTTGTTCCCGCAATCGTCAATCCCAGTCGCGGTGATTGTGATAATCGTGCCCACTCCGCCGGACTTCACAATCGTCACCTGATTGCCAGTGATTCGGATCGCATCCGTATCGGACTTGTCATCATCCTCGGAATCAGACTCGTCATCAGCCTCGTCATCGGACTTGCCATCCTTCTTGGAATCCGATTTGTCATCCTTATCGGAATCGTCCTCGTCATCCTTCACTTTCTTTTCGCGTTTGGCCGCGAGGCTAATCGTCACATTCCCGCAGATGTCCTGGCTCGTCACCGTGAAGGTGATCGGCGTTTCCTTCGGCAGGATATCGCGAACGTTGCTCGTCAGCACGGGCGCGGTTGTGTCCACAATCACGAACGTCGCGGTTGTGGTGGAAGTGTTGCCGCACTCGTCGGTGGCGGTGAACGTCACCGTCGCAGAGCCCGTCGCGCCGCACAGGTCGGAGAGGCTTGTGAAGTTGTTCGACCATTTCACGGTGCCGCAGGCATCACTGGCCTGGGCTCCCCCGTTGCTGGCCAACCAAACATTCAGTGCAGCCACATTGCCCGCGCCGTCGCATTCGACCGTTTGACTCGACGCTTGGACGCCAATCTTCGGCGGTTCCGCATCAATGACCGTTACAGTGAACGAGCAAGATGCAGTATTGCCGGCCGCGTCCGTGGCATTGGCCATCACCACGGTCGTGCCTTTCGGGAAGATGGTGCCTGGATTCTGGCTGTAGCTGATCGTTACTCCTGGGCAGTTGTCGGAGGCAGTAGCGGCAAAAGTCACCACGGCTTCGCAGACACCAGGAGCAGTGTTGACCGTGAGGTTGGCCGGGCAAGTGATTGCGGGTGGCTGATTGTCAATGACCGTCACTGTGAAGCTGCAAAAAGATAACATGGGGTGGTCAGACTGGAAAAGATCCGGGAAACTGACCGCC
>ERZ1292640.2942-Hain-H43-02um-R1-2942-length-13473-cov-5_pt1 | contig 13473 bp, 12 predicted proteins | sample MGYA00564404_ERZ1292640 | MGnify/ENA primary metagenome ERZ1292640 (study PRJEB36523, sample SAMEA6512636) | groundwater metagenome | collected 2019-01-08 | study: AquaDiva: Metagenomics assemblies of 32 groundwater samples
CCCCGGAGCGCAGGATCTTCGGGATGACCGCGGGCCAACGCCTGGTGCTCTCGATCCTGCTCTTTGCATCCGTTTTCCTGCTCGGGCTAACCTGTCTGGTGGTGACTAATAAGATCTGGCTTTACTAGCGAAACCGGTCCCAAACGCAATTCGAGTGTCTTCGTAGGAAGGAGAAAGAAGGCTGGCCTGTTCCGCGATCTAGGTGCTTGTGGATTGGTTTCGCTAGGGTGTCAGCCGCAGGTGGGCCTCGGCGGCTGCCTCCACTTGGGGCCGGGCCCACAGCATCGGATGGTACTGGCCATTGCGCCACAGGTCGATCATGTCGTCGTAGTGCTCATGGAAGGGGTGGCCGGACTGACCGGTAGTGTGGATCGACAGCGAGCGGGAGAAGTCTCCCAAGTCGACGATTTGCCGGTAGGACGGCGTGGATGAGACCGCGAACGGGTCCTCCAGGCTGTAGCCGGTGTTGTTGACAGTCCCCACCGAACCGTCCGTCTCGAACGGACCCCGATTGAAGATCCATTCGATCGGGGCGATTCCACTCTGACCCAGGCTCTGGTTTTCAAATGTCGCGGCGTGCAGGTCGCCCCAGCGCCAGGTGTTCAAGTCACTGCCGAGCGTGTCAGATAGGAAGTCCACGGCCTTTTGCAGGGCCGCCAGGATGGTGTCCTCCCGATTCTCGATCTCGGAGGTTCGGACATCGTCGAACCAGGGAGAGTCTGGTTCGTTCAGTAGCTTGCTGAGCGCAACCATCACATTTCCGCGCATTCGGTCCAAGAGCTGCTCGCCCAGCTCGTCCTCGAAGGTAGTGTCAATCAACTGGACTCGCAGCGCCTCAAAGAGGGCCGCACCAGCGCTTTCGCGGTCCGCCCGACCATCCCAGGAGCGCAAGAGATCCAAGGCCTGGATCAACCTGGGGTCGTTCGGCTGCACCGCCAGGAAATGGTGCAGGACATCCTGGGCATACAGTGGGGTGCTGTCCCGCTGAATCGACTGCATGTCGGCAACCGAGATCGAATCGTCTGCTTCGATCAACTCTACGATCCGGCGGGCTCGATAGCCAGGATTCCAATCCATCGAAAGGAAGTACGGATAATCCGGGCCGACCACCGCGTTGTTGGCGGTTGAGATATACCCCTTCGAAGGGTTCAAGACGGAAGGCAGCTGCTCGTACGGGATGGTATCCACCCACTCATACTCCCCGGTCCAGCCCGGAACCGGCATCGAGCCATTGCCGCTGGCCCGTATGGGGACCCGGCCGGTCGCCTGATAACCGATATTTCCTTCGATATCGGCATAGACGCTGTTCTGGCCGGGAACATCCCAGTAGCGCAATGCCTCCCGAAACTCGTCCCAGTTCTGGGCGTGGTTGAGCATGAGCACGCTCGTGAAGATCGTCCCTGGCTCGAGCGCGGTCCAGGAGAAGGCCAGCGGCTCCCAGCCGTAAGTCCAATCTTCGTCCACTCCGCCAGCCACATCGTTGATGATGGGACCGTGTTGAGTGATCCGCACGTCGAGGATCTCCGGCTCGTCCCGGCCGGTGACTCGGATCTCCTCTCGGACGATTTGCATGTCGAGCCATTCGCCTCGGTATTCATACTGATCGGGATTTTCTGGATTCGGTCGCTCGACGAAAAAGTCCACCACATCGGGGCCGAGGTTGGTGAAGCCCCAGGCGATGCGGTCGTTATGACCGATGACTACCCCCGGCGCGCCGAGAAGAGATGCGCCGACCACGTTAAGCCCGCAGTCTGGACCGACCGGCTCGCAATGGAGGCCGATTTCATACCAGATGGAAGGCATCTGAATTCCAAGGTGAGGGTCATTGGCCAACAAGGGCGTTCCGGTCGCAGTGCGCTCGCCGGCGATAACCCAGTTGTTGCTTCCGATGCCCAAGCCGTCCCCCGGCAAGAAAGGCGAAAGGGCAGCCTCGGGGAGCGCCTGAAGTGAAGCCTCCGAGAGCGAGGTTGACACAATTATCGGGTAGTCGTTGCCATAAGGCGGCATGAGGGCCTGGATGGCCGGGGTGCCCAGGCGGGCTTGGATGTGGGCGCGGGTCAGCTCAATCCAGTCCTCCCCTCCTAGCCGCCAGGCCAAGACCTTGCCCCAGGTGAGAGAATTCAAGGGTGTCCACGGCTCGGGTTCGATCTTCACACCGGTCAGCCCCAGGATCATGAATTCCAGGCCCTTGGGACCGCCGTGCGTTTCCAAATAGGCATTGACACCCTGAGCGTAGGCTTCCAGATTTTCACGATCCTGGCCTTCGAGGCTTTCGGCCTCGAGCGCGGCGGTCCGGTACCAGCCAACGGTGCGGATGAACCGGTCCTGCGGGAGCGTCGCCTCGCCAAGCACTTCAGACAGGCGGCCGCTCCCGATGCGGCGCTGAAACTCCATCTGCCAGAAGCGATCCTGGGCGTGTACGAATCCCTGCGCCATCAGCAGATCATGTTCGGTGGAGGCATAGATGTGCGGAATGCCAAATGAATCGCGGAAAATATCTACCGGGGCGTCCAGCCCAGTGAGCTGGATCGTTCCCTTGGTCTGTGGAAACGCCCGCGGCACCACCAAGAAGCGGAGGGCAGCCAGCACCGCCGCAATGATTCCGACCACAACCAGCAGGACAACGAAGAGCTTCGAGACGAAGCGGAGCATGATCTCCTCCGAGGCAGATGGATGCGAGAATTTCTAGCATTGGGGCCTTCCCATGTCAATGGTGAGTGTCTAGCGGGGAGATCTAGGCTGCCCTGCCGGTAGCAGCGCGCCCTCGCGATCACCGTGAATGTCCGGCCAATGGAGCAGGATTTGGACAATCCCCAAGTCGCATTCTGCTCTGGTAGAACTCTTGGCCTGCTAGGAATCTGTGTGCTGAAAAGGATAGAATAGGCTGCTCTCCCACTGGCGGGAGCAATGGAGAAGCGTGATTTGGCCCGCATTCTCATAGTGGATGATAACAAGCTCATCGTCGAGGGACTGAGTATGGTTGTCAGCTCGAGAGGGCACGTTCCGCTCACGGCTTTCAGTGGCGAAGAAGCTCTCAAGGTGGTCGCGAGCGCCATGCCGGACGTCGTGCTATTGGATCTGACGATGCCGGGCATCGACGGTTTCGAGACGCTCAGGCGACTGCGGAAAATGCCTCAGGGCCAGGGGCTTCCAGTGCTGATTGTTACGGCTAGGGACGAGTTCGACCTTGAGAGCCAGGTGGCCGAGGCCGGTGGCAATGGGCTGCTGAAGAAGCCCGTGGATGTCAACTTGCTGGCGGCCCAGATCACCCTTCACACGTCGGAGGCCAAAGCGTAAGTCCCGAGTTTCCGGCCGCCCGATAGCACCCGAAAAGTGATTCCAACCGCACCGCCGGGTGCGGTTTTCGCGCTCTTTGGCCCCCCTCCTCTAACTCCAGCCGCTATAATTGATCCGACAGTCGGCCTGCCGATGGGCGGGCCACTTTGTGTCTGACAACTAGGAGCAGCTCTACCGATGGAAATCGGAACCGTACGGCAAGTTGACATCGACGAGCAGATGCGAGGCGCCTACCTCGATTACGCCATGAGCGTAATCGTTTCGCGGGCGTTGCCGGACGCCTTCGACGGCCTGAAGCCAGTCCAGCGCCGCATCTTATACGCCATGCGCGAGATGGGCATCCGCGCCAACTCGCCCTACCGCAAGTCTGCCCGAATCGTCGGCGAGGTGATGGGCAAATTCCATCCCCATGGCGACGCCCCGATCTACGAGGCGATGGCGCGGATGGCCCAGGACTTCTCGTTGCGCTATCTGCTGATCGATGGCCAGGGCAACTTTGGCTCGGTGGACGGCGATCCGCCGGCCGCAATGCGCTATACCGAGGCTCGTCTGGGCCGCATGGCGGAGGAGCTGCTGGCGGACATCGACCAGGACACGGTCGACTTCGCGGATAACTTCGATGGTTCGCTCCAGGAACCCCGCTTGCTGCCCTCCCGCCTGCCGAATCTGTTACTCAACGGCGCCTCGGGCATTGCGGTCGGGATGGCCACCAACATCCCGCCTCACAATCTTGGCGAGTTGGCAGGGGCCATTGTCTACCTGGTAGACAACTACGACCGGGTGGACGACGTTACCGTGGATGATCTGATGAAGTTTGTGCAGGGGCCAGATTTCCCCACCGGCGGGATGATCGTCGGCTCGGAGGGCATCCTGCAAGCTTACAGCACTGGCAAGGGCCGCATCGTGGTTCGCGGGATCGCCAATATCGAGGATACCGGCCGCAACCGCTATCGCATCGTCATCACCGAGATTCCCTTCCAGGTCAACAAGACCACGCTCATCGAGCGAATCGCCGAGCTGGTCCGGGAAGGTAGGCTGGACGGGATCTCCGACCTGCGGGACGAGTCCGACCGGCGCGGACTCAGCGTCGTGCTCGAGCTCAAGCGCACCAGCCAACCTAAGGCTGTACTAAATCAACTGTACAAGTTCACCCAACTTCAAACCACATTCGGGGTGCAGCAACTGGCCTTGGTCAACGGCGAGCCCCGGCTGCTCTCGCTCAAGCGGGCGCTGCTCGCTTTCATCGAGCACCGACGCGTGGTGATCACCCGCCGCTCCAAATTCGAACTCGAGAAGGCCAAGGCGCGGGCCCACGTCTTGGAAGGGCTACTCATCGCGCTGGCCAATCTGGACGAGGTGATTGAGACCATCCGTAAATCGGCCGACGCCGATACGGCCATGGCTCGGCTGATGCAGCGGTTCAAACTATCGGAAGTACAGGCCCAGGCGATCTTGGACTTGCAGCTCCGTCGCCTGGCTGCATTGGAACGCATGAACATCGAGACCGAGGCCAAAGAGATCAAGGAGCGGATCAAGTACCTGGAAGACCTGCTTGGCGATCCGAAGAACATTCTGGGATTGATCAAGACCGATATGCGCAGTGTCGTCAAGGACTATGGCGACCTGCGGCGCACGCGCATCGCGCCAGACGCAAGCGAGCAATTTAGCGAATCGGACTTGGTCCCCGACGAGCGAGTGCTCATCAGCATTACAGCCCAGGGGTATGTGAAGCGGGTGGCGGCAGAAACCTATCGGCAGCAGGGACGCGGTGGCCGGGGGGTCATCGGCCACGGAACCCGCGGCGAGGACGAAGTCGCGATGCTGCTGCCTACCGGATCGCTCGACACGGTGTTGTTTTTCTCGGACAAAGGAAAGGTGTATTCCGAGAAAGCGTATCAGATCCCGGACGCCGACCGCACCGCCCGAGGCATTCCCATGGCGAACATCCTGGCATTGGAAACCGGGGAGGTCATCACAGCCGCGGTTCCGGTTCCGAACTTCGAAGCCGCCAGGTTCTGCACCATGGCCACCCGAAAGGGGAAAATCAAGCGGGTGGCGCTACCAGAATTCGCGGCGGTTCGTCCTTCCGGATTGATCGCCATCAGCCTTTCGAAAGGCGATGTGTTGGGATGGGTTCGGCTCACCAGCGGAAAAGACGACATCATTCTGGTTACTGAATCCGGACAGGCGTTGCGCTACAAGGAGAAGCTAGTGCGATCTATGGGCCGACCGGCGGCCGGGGTGAGGGCGATTTCGTTGAGAAAAGGGGATGCGGTGACCGGCATGGACGTGGTCGATCCCAAGGCCGATCTGCTGGTGGTCACCCGCAACGGATTTGGCAAGCGGACGCCGCTCAAGGAGTATCCTACCAAAGGCCGTGGGACCAAGGGAGTGATCACACTCGCCAGGGCGAAATTCAAAGAGACCGGGCCGGTGACGGCCGCCCGGGTCGTGGATCAGCAGGATGATCTGACCTTAATCTCCAGCACCGGGATCGTCTTGCGAACTAAGGTCAAGCAAATTAGGCGGGCGGGCCGGGCCACCATGGGGGTGCGGGTCATGAACTTGAAGAAGGGCGACACGCTCGCCTCCGTAGCCCGAATTGCGGCGAAGGACCTGGAAGAGGCTGGGGTGAAGAGCTAGCCTGGGCGGCCGGTCTGGCTGCCGGCTGCCGCATGGCGCAGGTCTCCACCCGCCGGCGAACTCCCTAAAACCCCTACTCAAGCAAGCGCTACGGCAGACTCGCTCCAGCGTGCGTGCTGAACGCCGGGGCTATTCCCGAGCAGTCGCACTACTGCGGCCCGGAAGGCCAGGGGATCGCCGCTGGTGACAAACCGCGCCGAGCCGGTAACGTCGGAGGCGGCCGCCAGCTTGTGGGTCTGCAAAAGCCTGGCGGTCTGGCGGGCGATGGCGGGCGCCGGGTCGATTACCCGCACCGACGGCCCCACGATCTGTTCCAGCAGCGGGATAACAAACGCATAGTGCGTACAGGCCAGGACCAGAGTATCCACGTCCTGATCGGTGACCGGCCGAAGCTTGGCCTCGAGGATCCTTCGCGTCTCGACCCCCTCAACTTCCCCGGCCTCGATCCGTTCCACCAGCCCCGGGAGGATGATCTGAATCACCTCCACCCCCTGGGCAAAGCGCTCGACGACCGAAGCGAATAGTTCGCCCTGAAATGTCGCAGGCGTTGCCAGCACCGCCACTCGCTTCGACTGGGAGAGCTCAGCGGCAGGCTTGACGGCCGGTTCCATACCGACAATGGGAGTGGAGCGGAAGGTGCGGCGCAGGTGATGCAGCGCGGCGGCCGAGGCGGTGTTGCAGGCCACGACGACGAGCTTGCAATTCTGATCCAATAGAAACCGGGTGATCCCCAGAGAAAACTGCCGCACCTGTTCCAGCGAGCGAGGGCCGTACGGGACGTGCGCCTGGTCAGCGAAGTAACACAGCGGCTCGTTTGGGAGCTGTTTGTGAATTTCGCGGAGGATCGAGAGGCCACCGACGCCGGAATCGAAGACGCCGATGGCTGGCCCGCTCATGAGGCGGGATCAGCCGCCCTTGGCCGCCAGACGAGCGCGCTTGCCTTTGCGGCCGCGCAGATAGTAGAGCTGGGCCCGGCGAACATGGGCGTGGCGGCGTACTTCGACTTTTTCGATGCGGGGGGAGCGCAGCAGGAAGGTGCGCTCTACGCCGATGCCATGAGAGGCGATCCGGCGGACGGTGAAGTTGCTGTTATTCCCACCTTTGCGCAGCCGGATTACCGTGCCGCGGAATTCCTGCACGCGCTCGCGGTCGCCTTCGCGAACTCGCACGTGCACGCTCACGGAGTCTCCCGGTCGCAACTGGGGGATGTTTTCGTTGAGTGGGGCTGAAACCTGGTCGGTCATTTGGTTTACAGAATGGCCGCCGCCCCTGGGCTGCGGGCGGCGCGGCAGCAGAGTATACCATGTCCACCGCGTACTGGTGGAAAACTGAGCTCAGGGCAGGCGTCGGCGAGAGCCGTGCTGGCGCCGCTCGCCTCACGATCTGAAGGAGCAGTCGCGGCGCGTGGATTTGCCTGGGGAGCTGCCGCAAATTAATTAAACCTGGGGCGAGGTACGCCCTATTCGCCCGCTGGCCATCGCGATCGCGGCCAGGCTCTTGGCGTCCTGCAGGCCACCGGTCTCGAGCAGTTCTTCCAGGTCGCTAACGGTCAGCTTTTCCACCTGTATATCCTCGTCCGTGTCCCTGGGGGATGGATCCGGGCGGAGATCCGTGGCTAGGAAGACATTCAGGTATTCGGTCGAATAACCTGGTGCCAGGTAGAACCCTCCCAGGTGCTCCAACCCTCCGGGAGACATTCCGATCTCCTCCCGACACTCTCGCGCGGCGCAATGCTCAGGGGTTTCACCGCTTTCCAAGGTTCCAGCCGGTAGTTCCAGCAACTCGCCGCCACTGGCATGCCGGTACTGACGCACGAACCAAACTCGCCCTCGTTCGTCGATTGGGATGAGTGCGACGGCGCCCGGGTGGACTACCAGATCCAGCTTGGATTGGCGCCCATCGGGCAGCTCGATCTGATCTCTCCGCACATCGAAGACTTTCCCCTCGAATATGGACTCGGAAGCGATCACTTGGTATCCCATGGCATCCACCCAATGAAATCGGGGCGGCCATTTCGGCCGCCCCGTCGGCTACTCCAGAGTGTTACTCGGCTACGGGATGACGAGCTCCAGGCCGGGGAAGATCAGGGCTGGGTTCGCCAGGTTGTTGGCGTCGATGATCGCTTGTGGATCCACGCCGTAGATGCGGGCGATCTGCCAGATCCATTCGCCCGGCTTGACCACGTGGATGGTGCCGCCTGGCAATCTAGTTCCGGGCAGCGGGGTCGCGACCGCGCCAGTGCTCGGCGGGATCTTGAGCACGAGACCAGGCACAAGTTGGGTGTTGGAGGTCAGGCCGTTTAGGTCTACGATCGCCTGAGGGTCGACCCCGAAGTTCTCGGCGATCTGGAAGAGCCAGTCGCCAGGTTTGACGGTGTATTCGACGAACTCAGCCGCGGTCTCGGTCGTTGAGCTCGTGGTTATAGGAGTCGGTGTGGCGGTCGTAGGCACGGACGTGGGAACGGGAGTGGCCTCCGCCCCGGACCCACCTGCCTCGCCGGTCTGAGTGAGCAACGCCGAGCGGACGGCTTGCAGGGTGGCATTCGTGCTGTCCTGAGGGTCGACCACCTCTTCGCCCGGGGGCGGAGTGGAGGCAGAGCGGGTACAAGCGGTGACCAGCGCCAAAAGTGCGGCGGTGGCCAGGTATCGGGTGATAGTCATCTATTCCTCCTGAGAGGGTTCCTCCGGCCGGTCTCGTCGGAACGGCCGGGCATCCTAGCACAAGCCCTTAGACCGTGCAAGCGGACGGCGTGGAGGCTGCAAGAGGCGTGCCAGGGGACAGTTCTAGGGTCGGTAATTGCTCTCCGTGGCTCAAGGCAAAGCCAAGCCCGGTAGGCGCTCGAATGGATGCATAGAGACTCAGCTTTAGGGCGACCCAGGGGCGACAGAACGAAACCGGCCGCCATCAAGGCGGCCAGTTGGAATTCAGTCTACCCAATTGTTAGTTCGCTTCGCCCTGCTTAAGCCGGGGGCGAAACTTGTACCCATAGACCAGCATGCCGCGCTCACCATCTGCCCGCAGCTTACGAGTGACCATTTCTACCGGCATCCCGATCTCAACCGACCGATCGTCCAGATCAGTCAATTGGGCAGTGACGAGCGGTCCCTCTTCCAGCCGTACGATGGCAACCGGGTACGGGACGTTATCCGTGTGTCCGGCAGGGGCCTGGTACACGGTGGTATGGGAGTACACCTCCCCACGACCGCTGAATTGATATAGTTGCCGAGCTTCCTCTCCACAATCCGGGCAGATGTCCCTGGGTGGGAATATCTTAACTTCGCAGTTCGGGCACACCTCGCCGACCAGCGCATAACGCTGTTGTCGGAGTCTCCAGTGGCGAGAAGTTTCCATGCTGAGAATCTATCCAGGGGCGCCTATCAGAAACTATCAGATCTCGTTCGAGATCCGGCGCAACACATGGGTGGCCGCGGTCGCCCCGGCCCCTCCGAGGCATTGGACCAGTGCAATGGCGGCCTCCGGCACTTGATTCATCCCGGCGCGCCCCTGCAATTGGCTAATGGCTTCCGCGAGCTGATAGACACCGGTGGCCGCGCCGGGCTCGCCGCGCGCCTTGGATCCGCCGAAGGTGCAGATCGGGATGCGGCCGTTCAACCCGATCTCGCCGTCTTTGGCCAATTTCCACCCAGCTCCGCGCTCTGCGAAACCGGCGGCCTCGAGCGACAGAGCCGCGAAGATGGAAAATCGGTCGTGCAATTCAAATAGGTCGACTTGCTCGGTCTGCAATTCAGATTGCATCAAGGCACTTCGGGCGCTGGCGGCCGCGGCCGCGAGGGTGAGCGGATCGGGCTGGTCATGAACCGCGAAGGCCGCGGTCGCAGCTGCCGAGCCGACGATCTCGACCCGCGGATGTGAGTTGTCCTGGGGAAGGATCTCCCCCCGCGCGAGCACCAGGGCCGCCGCGCCGTCGGCCATGGGTGCAGCGTCGTAGGTGTTGAGCGGTTCGCTGACCATCGGGGCATTGGCGTACTGATCCAAGCTGATCGCCTTGCGAAACATCGCGTTGGGATTCGACACGCCGTTCTGGTGCGCAGTCAGGCTGAAGCCCGCCAGCGCGTCGTCAGGGGCAGCGTGCTCGTATAGATAGCGGCGCATCAGCAGCGCCGCCTGCGCACCGGCAGTCACTCCTTGGATCGCTTCGTAGTCGGCGTCGCTGGCGGTTGCCAATGCCGCCTCGACCTGACGGCTGTCCTTGTCAGTCACTTTCTCCACACCCAGGACCAGCGCCACCTCGATTGCTCCCGATGCGAGCGCCAGATAGGCTTGGCGAGCGGCGATCCCGCCAGAAGCGCCGGCCGACTCAATCGTCGTGGCTTCGGCGCCGCGCAACCCGGAATAGTCGGCCAGCAGCGCGCCCAGATGCGATTGTCCGGACAGCGCGGGCGCCAGCATGTTGGCTACGTACAGGGCCTGCGGCCGCAGTCCGCCCGCATCTGCGATGGCAGCGCTGATGGCGTCCAACGCCAGATTCCGCAGTGAAATTTCCCAATGCTCGCCGACAGGCGTCATCCCAATGCCGGCGATCAGGATCTGGGGTTTTCCATTCGGCTTCATTGGTTGGGCTGAACCTCGGCGCGAAAGGCGATCGCTGGGACCGTCTATTTCAGGACCAACTTGCCACGCAGCCGGGCGTAGGTCGCGTAATCGATCTCGGTTCGCCGACGAACGTAACTCAGGGTGTCGGGAGCCGCGGACCGCCGCGCACTAAGCAACTCGGTGGCTTGAAGACTGAAGGCATCCGAGCCGGCCCCTGAACCGTACGAAACCATAAGGATCCGGTCGCCCGGCTCGGCGACATCGAGTATGGCAGTCAACCCCACCATGGCTGATCCCGCGTAGGTGTTACCGATGTCCGGCACCAGCAGGCCGGCGGCAATCTGCTCCTCGTTGAAGCCCAGTTCCGTGGCCACCCGCACTGGGAACTTGGTGTTGGGCTGATGGAAGACCGCATAGCGGAAATCACCCGCGGTGGTCCCGGTTGCTTCCATTAGAGATTCGGCCGCGGTCATGATGTGTTTGAAATAGGCCGGCTCGCCGGTGAATCGTTCCCCATGTTCGGGGTAGGTTTCATTGGCGCGGCGCCAGAAGTCGGGCGTGTCGGTCGTGAAGGAATAGGAGCCTTCGATGGTGCACAGCGCAGCCGTGGCGGGGCCTAAGAGAAAGGCTGCTCCGCCAGCACCGGCGGTGTATTCCAGCGCGTCGCCTGGCCGTCCCTGGGCGGTATCCATGCCGATCGCCAGGGCGTAGTCGGCCATCCCGGAGCCGACGAAACCGATGGCGGCCTGGATCGCCTCTGTGCCGGCCTTGCAGGCGAACTCCCAGTCGGCAGCCTGAGTGTGAGGCGTGGCGCCAATGGCTTCGGCCACTACGGTCGAAGTTGGCTTGACCGCGTAGGGATGAGACTCCGATCCGACCCAGACGGCCCGGATCTCGGTGGGGCTGATCGCGGCGCGGGCCAAGGCGTTGCGTGCGGCCTCGATCGACATGGTAATGACGTCCTCGTCCAATCCGGCAACGGCCTTCTCCTTGATGGGGAGGCCGCCTTTGCCACCGGTCCAGATTCGCGCGACTTCGCTGGCCGGTAGCCGGTACTGCGGGATGTAGGCGCCGTAACCGGCAAATCCCACGGGCCGGTACGGTTTCATCAAGTGGTTATCCGGCATCGTATTCACTCTCAAGTATAGTCAATCGCGGTTCAAGTGATCCAAGAGCTCTTGGGCGCGTTCGAGTCCCACCTCGCCGTCTTGAACCATCAAGCGGGCGATGCGCTCGATCTGCGAGCCGCTGGCGCCGGCCGCCATCGCCAGTTGACGTGCGTGCAGTCCCATGTGCCCGCGCTGAATTCCCTCAGTGGCCAGGGCACGTAACGCCGCCAGGTTCTGAGCGAGCCCGACGGAGGCGACCACTTCCGACAGCTGCTGAGCCGTCTCGACTTGCATGAGCCTCAGGCACGCCTTGGCAGCCGGATGGGCGCGGGTCGCCCCGCCCACAGTCCCGACCGCCATCGGCAGCTCCAGCTCACCGCCAAGCCAACCTTTGTCGTCAACCCACCAGCGAGTCAGTGGCGCGTAGCGGCCGGACCGGGAGGCGTAGGCGTGTGCCCCGGCCTCCACTGCCCGCCAGTCGTTGCCGGTGGCGATCAGCACGGCATCGATGCCGTTCATGATGCCTTTGTTGTGGGTTGCGGCTCGGTATGGATCCGCGGCCGCGAAGGCCCAAGCCTCTACAATGCCGTCTCGGACCTGTGGGCCGGCGAACTGTTCGAAACTCAGCGTCTCCGGCTGAATCTTGCAGGAGGCTCTCACCAGTCTGCGATCGGCCAGGTTCGATAGGATGCGCAAGTGGGCCCTGCCACCGGTGATCGCTTCGGTCAGCGGAGCGACGCTCTCCAACACCGTGTTGATCGTGTTGGCGCCCATCGAGTCGACGGTGTCATAAATGAGATGGACCACCAACATTGGCGACACCGGCGCATTCTCGAGGCGGCGCAGCTCTACTCCGCGCGCGCCTCCGCCGAGTTCAACCATTCGGGCACTGGCCGCGTTGGCCGTACTTAGAATCTCGCTCTCTGCCGCCAGCAGCGCGGACTCTGCGGCTGCCAGGTCCGTTAGATCCAATAGCTGAATCTGGCCGATCATGTGGGAAGGGTCGGCCTTTGCTTGAAATCCGCCCGAGTCCCGGACCAGTTTGGCCATATGGGAGGCGCCGGCCACGACCGAAGGTTCCTCGATGGCCATGGGTACCAGAACTTCCCTCTCGTTGACCAGAAAATTTGCCGCTATTCCAAGGGGCAGCCCAAACACACCGACCACATTTTCAATCATGGCGTCAGCCTGATTGGGGGTGAGCCCGCCAGGTCCGAAAAGGGCCGAGAGGTCGAGGCCGGTTTGCTTGGTCAGGAGCGCGCGCCGCTGTTCGAGGTCCAGGTCGTAGAAGCCCGTGAGTCGTGAACTGAAGTCCGACGTCCCAGTCTCGGATTGTCGTTCGCTCACTTGGAATCGCTCACGCTGATGGCAAAGGGTGGCCCGTCAATCGAAGTGGTTTCCATCCGGTTATATGGGTGGCAGGCTGGCAAAAACTATCAGGCCCAGCCAAGGATGTCATCCGCGTGGCGCCGACTCCGCCAGGCGGGTGGCGCTGGCATTTTGAAAACAAGCAGACGACCCGGAGGTCGTCTGCTTGTTGTTCGGCCGCGTTTCTAGCGTTTGAGATACTGGGTTTGCAGCATCAGATCCAGCCAGATGAAGGCCAGGCTGCCGAATCCCACCAACAGCAGCAGTGGCAAATCCCCCTTGAAAAGGAAGTTTGTCCAGAACCGATTCCAGTCCGAACGGAAGACGAGGATCGTGCCAATCGTGCCGACCACGCCAAAGCCAATGGAAAGGACCCAAACGATGATGCGCCGTGTTGTCATATCCTCTTCCGGATTCTCTCGGAGGGAATTCTAAATTGGCTTTGCGGAAGGGTCAAGCAGGGCAGGCCCGGGGCTTTCGGTAGTGTCGTTTCGTCGCTGAG
>ERZ1292640.2192-Hain-H43-02um-R1-2192-length-15787-cov-45_pt2 | contig 13463 bp, 8 predicted proteins | sample MGYA00564404_ERZ1292640 | MGnify/ENA primary metagenome ERZ1292640 (study PRJEB36523, sample SAMEA6512636) | groundwater metagenome | collected 2019-01-08 | study: AquaDiva: Metagenomics assemblies of 32 groundwater samples
TCCTTATGTGCTCAATTTCGGCTTAGGCGGGACCCAGTTGCCGGACGTTACGGTGGGGCAGAGCTACTCCAGCCAGCTTAACCCGAGCGGCGGCATTCCGACTCCCACCTACGCGTGGACCCTGGCGTCGGGCTCGCTGCCCCCAGGCCTCTCGCTGATCTCCGGCGCGGCGTTGCCCGCCAACTACAACCCCCACGTGACGCTGCTCGGCGGAGCACCGACCACCGTGGGTCTCTATAGCTTCACGCTGCAAGCTTCCGACTCGGCCGGCAACACCATCCAGCGAACGTTTACTTTGAACGTCACGCCGCTGAATCTTTGGACCGGCTTGCGGAACCCGACCTACGGTTCCGCTTACTCGCAGGCCCTCACAACCAGCGGCGGAACCGGCTCTTACACTTATACGGTTCTGAGCGGGCTGCTGCCGCCGGGCCTGACCCTCTCGTCTGCCGGGCTGATTTCCGGCACGCCCACCAACACGGGTAACTGGACCTTCACTGTTAAGGTGGCCGACAGCGGCGGCGCCAGCTTCTCGCGCGGTTTCACCCTCCTGGTCAACGCCACTACAGCGAAGACGCTGGACATCACCACCAGCGCCACGCCGGGAGACCTTCCCGTCGGGACCCGGCTGAACAGAGTGCTGAGCGCCTCGACCATCAACGTTCCCGAGGGCACGGGACCGTACACCTGGGCGTTGTTCTCGGGCATCCTGCCGCCCGGGCTGAGCCTGGTCAGCGGGCCCAGCGTTTCGCCGGATTACGCCGCAGGCACCACCCTGCTAGCCGGCTGGCCTACCACAGCGGGCTTGTACACTTACACGCTACAGGTGTCGGACAGCTCCAGCCCGCCGAATGTCGGCCTGAAGACCATCACCCAGCGCGTCTCGCCCATGCAGGCTTGGTACGCCCCCTGGCCCGCCGTCACCGCCGGCGCGGCGTTCAGCTTCAAGCTGTACCCCGCGGGCGGCACGCCGCCGCACACTTTCGCCCTGGCGCCCTTCAACTATCTGCCTGCCGGTGTGAGTCTTAGCTCGACCGGGATTCTATCCGGGGCTACCACGCTGACCGGATCGTTCAACTTCTCGACCACCATGGCGGATTCCGCCGGGGCCTCCTATACCTTCAGTCGCACGCTGACCGTTGTGCCCGTTGGGAAGAACCCGCCCCTGGGTATGTCCACCTCGGACGGTAAGACTTACGGCGGCGAGCTCCTGAATGCGTCGGTCGGGGCGAACTACCTGCAGAGGCTCGATAACTGGGTATGGTTCGAAGTGCCGCCAAACATCTGGAGCCTGGTTTCGGGCAGCCTGCCCGCCGGGATCGTCATGATACCGGGCAGCAGCACGGTGAGCGGCTACCTCACCGGCGCTCCGACGGCCGTCGAGGCGCCCACTCAGAGTCTAAAGGTTACCGACAACGCCGCCCGGACGCTGACCGGCTCCTTCAAGACCACCGTGACCAGCGTGGGTCTCTCGCCCGATCCGCTGCCGCCGGCCACCGTCGGCACGCCGTACCTGGTGGCCCTGACGCCTTCCGGCGGCACTCCGCCGTATAGCATCCAGTTAAGGTACACCTCGTCTCTGCCGCCCGGTGTCACTTTCAGTTCCGGCACGCTCTCTGGAACTCCGACGGCCCCCGGCCGCTTCTCCGGCACTTTCATCGTCACCGACAGCACCGGCGCCGTCTTGAACAGGAATTACGCGCTGTATGTGAATTCCGCCGCCACGCCGGTCCCCTTCTTTAACCTCAGCCCGGCGAACATCCAGATCGCCTACGCATATGGCGAGACCCGGCCGGTGACACCCGTGAACATCACCAGCGGCGGCGCGCCGGTCAGCTTCACCGCCGCGGTCGCCGGAATTTCCGGGGCAAGTCTAAGCGTAACCAGCGGCACTACGCCGCAGACCAGCAACCTGCAACTGCCGGTCCTTGCCCAAGGCACGCACTACGGTGTGGTGGAAGTCCGGGCCCCCGACGCGGTCAACACCCCGTGGTACGCGCGGGTGATGGTCACCGTCACTCCTCCCCCGCCGTGCAGCTTCACGGTGACTCCGGCCAGCGCCACCATCGCCAGCGGCGGCGGCACTGGGGCCGTCACGATCACCACCGGCCCGACCTGCGACTGGAACGCGTCGGCGGCTCAGGCATGGATCACCTTCACCTCTGCCACCACCGGCACCGGCAGCGGCACCGTCACTTACAACGTGTCCTCCAACCCGCTCACCGGGCAGCGCCTAGGGACCGTCACCTTCAGCGGCTTGGCGCCGAGCGCGACGCACACTGTCACCCAGTTCGGCTCCACCTGCTCGTACACCATCGATCCGACCAGCGTTTCACTTACCGCGTTGGGCGGCGCCGGCACAATTACCGTGAATGCTTCGCTGGCCGGGTGCGCCTGGACCGCGACCAGCAACGACCCGGGTTGGATTCAGGTCACTTCCGGCGCGAGCGGCACCGGCAGCGGCGCCGTGAACATCGCGGTGCTCGCCAATACCACCGCCATCAACCGTGTGGGCACAGTCACCGTCGCCGGCCTGCCCTTTACGGTGAACCAAGCTGGCACGGCGTGCATCGTCAGCCTCTCGAGTGGCGGAGCGGAGATGCCGGCCTCGGGCGGCTCCGGCTCGGTCAACGTCAGCCTGCCGGTCGGGTGCAACTACAGCACTGTGCCCGGCCCGAGCTGGCTCGCGGTGATCTCCGGCGGCTCAGGCAGCGGCCCGGGCGGCACGGTCGCCTACTCGGTGGCCGCCAACTCCAGTACGACGCCGCGCTCCGGCTCGTTGCTCATCGGCGGCCAGCCTTACCAGATCACCCAGGCCGGCGTAGCTTGCAGCTTCAGCATCACCAATGACAACCCGGTCTTCCCGTACACGGGAGGCGCCGGCAGCATCGGGGTGGCGGCAACCGCCCCGGCCTGTGCCTGGACCGCCTCGAGCGCCACAGGCTGGGTGACGATTTCCGCCGGCGCCAGCGGCACGGGGAACGGCACCGTCACGTTCGCGGTGGCGGCGAACGGTTCGACGGCGCCACGCCCGGGCACCCTGACCGTGGCCGGGCAGACCGCCGTCATCACCCAGGCCGGCGTCAACTGCACTTACAGCCTACGCTCTTCCACCGGCACCGTACCGGCCACCGGCGGCAGCGGCTCGGTGGGCGTTGTGACCGTGTCGGCCTGCTCCTGGACCGCCACCAGCAACAGCCCGTGGCTGGCTGTCACCTCCGGCGGCGTCAGCGGCAGCGGCGACGTGTTCTTCACGGCGCAGGGCAACACCAGCGCCAGCGAGCGGATCGGCACCCTGACCGTGGCCGGGCAGACCTACACTGTGACCCAGCCCGGTGCTCCCTGCGCCTATACGCTGGGTTCTACCTCCGCCACGGTGTCTTACACCGGCGGGACCGGCTTGTTCAACTTCTTCAGCACCACCGGCGGCTGCTCGCCCTCGGCGGTGAGCTTCGCCAGTTGGATCGCCGCCACTACCAGCTTCAGCGGCACTTCGGGAACCGTCAACTTTACCGTGGCCGAGCCCAACCCGGCCGGAATCGAACGCTCCGGCATCATCCAGCTCGGCGACCAGATCTTCACCGTCAAGCAGAGCGCGGCAAGCTGCGCCTTCAGCCTGAACTCTTACGGGGCGATCTTCAACAACGCCGGCGGTGGCGGCGAAGTGCTGGCTTCTGCCTCGGCGTGGGGCTGCACGCCGGCGGTGGGCGCGAGCCCCGAGATCACCCTCGGTACGCCCACCGGCCCGGTGAACAGCATCTGGACCCAGCCCTACCTGGTGCCGCGCTACGACTCCTTCGTCACCTGGATCCGGACGCTTTACATCAGCATAAGCGGCCAGTTGTTTACCATCAAGCAAACCTCATGGCCATAAGAAGGAGGGTACGGTGGAAAGGACGATCGGGAGAGCCAACATGAGCGATCGCAATACAGTTCAGAGCGCGCGGCTCCGCGGCGTTGGCGTGCCGGTGTGGATCCTGCTGGCGGCCGCCACCGGGTGGGCCGCCAGCGTCGGCCCGGACGCCTTCGGTTACGTGGCCAACGACGCGACCGTCTACAGTTTCGTCGATATCGCCTCGACCGGCGTCGGGGTGCTGGCCGGCGCCGACGATGACAAGGCCATTGTCAACATCGGCTTCGCGTTTCAGTTCTACGGGCAGAGCTACACCAGCCTCTGTCTCAGTACCAACGGGCTGATCTCCTTTGGCGGCTGCAACATAGCCTTCGCCAATCAGGACCTGACCGCCTCCAGCCCGCCGGGCAACTTCCCCACCGTCGCCCCCCTCTGGAGCGATCTGAGCTTTGCCGCCCGGGGCTCCGGCGCGATCCATTATCAGACGCTGGGAGCCGCGCCCAACCGGCAATTCGTGGTCCAGTGGACCAACGCCTTCCCGATCAACGCGCCCGAGGGAGTCACCTTCCAGGCGATCTTCTTCGAGTCCAGCAGCCGGATCCTTTTCCAGTACAAGGACGTCAATGCCGGCGCCGGTTCTCCGGTGAGCCTGGGCGGCCGCGCCACGGTCGCAATCCGCGATGCCAGCGGGCAGGCGAACGGCCGCCGCATACAGTGGAGCTACAATGTGCCGGTGTTGAAGGACGGCATGGCGCTGGAGTTCCTGCCGCTGGGCATCGCGCCGGTGGAACTGGGCGCCGCGGGACCGCAGCACTGGGTTGTGTTGAGCCTCGGCCGCCCAACCACGATTGCGCTCAGCGGCTCGGCTGTCGTAACCGGAAGCGTGGCCCACGTCGGCATCGCTGCTAACAGCGACATGACCATCAGCGGCAAGGCGCGCATCGACGGCAAGGTCTGGCTAAGCTCGGCCGGGAGGCTCACGCAAACGGGGGGGCTGATCGCCGGAGGCGTTCTCAAAGGTGCGGCCGTTGATGGGAAGCTGAAACTAGCGGTCTCTGATGCGCTGAAGGCTTCGACCACTGCGGCCGGCCTGAGCTCCACCATCCCGGGAGTCAGGGCAATCAACATTGCCAGCTCGGCGGGCAACCTAACCATCACCGGCGGACCCGGCCGGAATGTCCTGAATCTCACGGAGTTGATCATTACCAAGGGCACCTTGACGCTCAGCGCGCCGCCCGAGGGCAGTTTCGTGATCAACATTTCCAGGAAATTCGAGGTCAGCGGCGAGAGCAGCATCCAGATCGCGGGCGGGCTGATGCCGCTGAGCGTTCTCTACAATGCCACTGGCACCGGAGACGTCTCCCTCAGCGGCGGAAGTGCGGGCGGCGTGCCGAAAACCCAGGTGAGCGGTATTGTCCTGGCGCCGAATCGGGCCGTCCTCCTCGCTCCGTCGCTGCTGATCGGCGAGGTCATCGCCGGCGGGTCAAAAGTCAATCTGGAAGGTAGCGGGAAAATAGTCAACCCATTCTGATGCGCCCCCGTGCACGGCCGCGGCGTAAGCGCGCGTCCATCTGTTCACCGCGCCAGCGGCAGCCACACGGTCATGTAAGAAACGCCGCGGTTGGCCCAGGCATAGTAGGGGATCTGCCGCAGGTCCACTTGCCCGGATGCCGGTTGCAAGGTGCGGTACAGCGCGCCGTCCGAGTAGCCGTAGGCGTATTCGCGCATGCCGGCCAGCATGCGCAGCACGTTCGGCGGGCAGCAGTAACTGCGCGAAGCGCCCTTGCGCGTCGTAACAGTTCAGGCCCCCCTGTCGAAAAAGCTGGACAAATCGGGAATAATCGGTTACCGTATGGTGGATGGGTGCAAGCAAGGCTCGCCGCTCGGCTCGGAAGCGACCGACATCGGCGAGCCGGCCTCGCTGCTCCAATCCGCCCCCACCCGGTGGTAGGGATCTGCGCCGAGAGAACGAAAGGCTGACCCGGGAGAACGAAAGCCTCCAGAAGAGAGTAGCTGAGCGCGAACAGCAGATCGCTGACGCGCAAAAGCAGATCGCCGATGCCGAGAGGCAGATCGCCGATCTGGAACGTCAGTTGGCGGGCTACCGGAAGAATTCCACCAACTCCTCCAAGCCTCCCTCCTCGGACCGGCTGGCCGGCGGCAGCCGTCCTTGCCAACGCCGGAAGAAGAGTGACCGCAAACCCGGCGGGCAGACGGGGCACGCCGGCGCCCATCGGCCTTTGGTTCCGCCGGAGCGGGTCAATCAAGTAGTGCCGGTGTTGCCGCCGGAGTGCAAGCATTGTGGCCAAGCGTTGCCGCAACAGATGGAAGGGGTGCAGACCGTGGGCGAGGTGCAGCGTCATCAAGTCACGGAACTGCCACCCATCCAAGCTCACATCACCGAATACCAATGTCCGAAGGTGGTCTGCCCCAACTGTGGGCAAGGCACGCGGGCGCCCCTGCCCGAAGAAGTTCGCGATCAGTCCGGACCGCAACTGACGGCCCTGATTGCCTACCTGACGGTGGTCTGCCGGCTGCCGCGGCGGGTGGTGGAGAGATTTCTGGAAGCCGCGCTCGGCATCTCGATCAGCCTGGGGAGCACGCAGAAGCGGTGGGAAGAGGCCAGCCAGGCGGTGGCCGAGCCCTGCCAGGAACTGGAGCAGCAACTCAAGAAGGAGCCGGTGCTGAACGCCGACGACACGTCCTGGAGCGGCAACGGGGAACGGCGCGCGATCTGGGCGTTGGTGGCGGCCTCGTTTGTCTACTACGTCGTGGCCCAAACCAAGAGTTGGGTGGTGCTGCTGCACCTGTTGGGAGCGCACTTTGCCGGCATCCTCTGCAGCGACCGCGGCGGGGCGTATCTGAAGTACCGGAAGTACGCCCAGGGGTTGGCGCAGTTCTGCTGGGCCCACCTGAAGCGGAATATCCTTGGCATCCAGGACTTTGCCAAAGCCACCGTGGCCGGGCGGTTCTGCCGCGACGCCCTGGCGCTGCACGCCCGCCTGTTCCGGTTATGGCCTCGCTTCCGCGGTGACGAGATCGATCGGAAGCAGTTGATCGAAAAATCGATCCCGATCCAGAAGCGGTTCTTTTCTCTCGCCGAGCGGTATCTGGACAGCAACGATAACGAGGTGCGGGCGCTGGCTACCGCGTTATACGAACACTGCGACCGGCTGTTCACCTTTATCGAGCATCCGGGCGTGGAGCCGACCAATAATGCGGCCGAGCGCGCTTTGCGCATCGCCGTCGAGTGGCGCAAGACGTCCTTTGGGAACCGCAGCCAGGCCGGCGAGTTGGCCACCGCCCGGCTGCTTACGGCAACCCAAACCTGCGCCATCGAGCAGCGCAACGCCCTCACCTATCTCACCGAAGCCATTCGCCGCCGCCGCTGCGGTCAGCCTGCCCCCTCCCTTCTACCCCAGCAAAGATAAGGGGGGGCCTGAACTGTTAGGTATAGCGGTATCAACCAGATACGTAAAGACGATGATGGGACGCCAATCACCGCCCCGCAGCCAGATGCTGTCCTCCGGCGCGAAGCTGTGTCGGTTGACGCGCGCCAGGCCCGCGAGGGCGACGTTTCCGGACTCCCGTCGTCACCTTCCGGGCTGAGGTAGTAGTCCGTCGCCCGCACCCGTGCGCCGGCGCAGCCGATCAACAAGACGGAAACAAGCGTGCGCACCGTCAACCCGCGGTGCCCGTGCGCCTTTGCGATCATGGTGCTGTGCTGCCTTCTCGTCGAGACCAGGGTACCAGTTCGCCACGATTCCCCCCGGAATCGGGGACCTGGGCACGCCTCGGAACGCGGATCGGCTTCATCTCGGAATCTTGATCGACCAGTTGCCGTAGCCGGCGACGGCCCGCCCGCTACATGGCCGCCTCGTCGGCGGAGGGGCCGTAGATCGCCGGGACGGCCACGTCGTTCAGCCGCAGATACACGCAGAGTTGCGCGCGGTGGTGAATGAGGTGGTTCATCACCATGGTCCGCAGGACGGCGATCCTGGGCAGGGTGAACACGGTGCGCCCGGCCATCAGCAATGACCAGGGCTGCAAGAGGCGCTCGTCGGTGGCGCCGGCGATGAGCGCCCGCGCGGCCGCCGCGTTGCGGTCGAACGCCTCCAGCAGTTCCTGGCGCGTACCCGGCTCGGGCGGACGGGGCATCGGCGCCGCCAGGTCAATGGAATCCTTCTCGATCGTGACCACGCCCCAAAGCGGCAGCGTGGCCAGGTGACCCGCCAGCCACAGCATGGTCGGCGACTTTTCGTGAGGTTTCCAGCCGAGCCGGTCTTCCGGCACGCGTTCGATCGTCCTACGCGTGTGGGCCATCTCCTGGTCGAACTCAGGCAGCAGCGCTTCGCTCAGTGGCATGCGGCCTCCTATGAGGGAGATTGTACCTGGGATGGCTGGGGACGAGGGGCCTCCTGGCGGACCGCCCGGGCGTGGCGGGTGAGAACCAACGGCTCCGGTCGGTCGCCGGAGGGCTTACAATATCTTCAGAGAGGAGGTCCAGATGTCCAAGAGTTGTGTCACCATCCTTCTTGTTCTCGTGGCGAGCGGTTTCGCGCTGGCTCAGTCCCCGCTCGGTACGATCACCGGAACCGTAACCGACGCTCAGGAAGCCCGCGTGCCCGGCGCGGAAGCCACCGCGCTGCACGTCGAAACGGGCATCCCTTTCAAGACCACGAGTTCCGCCGACGGCACCTACGTTCTTCCGAACCTGCCGGTAGGCAGATACGAAGTCTCCGTCTCGGCCAGCGGGTTCAAGACCTTCCGCCGCACCGGCGTGGTGCTCGAGGTGGCGCAGCGACTGCGGCTGGACGTCAAGCTCGAACTGGGCGCGGTGGCCGAAACAGTGACCGTATCCGGGGAAGTCTCCCGCGTGCAAACCGAACAGTCCACGCTCGGCACCGTCGTCGAAAGGCAGCGCGTTGAAGAGCTGCCGCTGAACGGGCGGCACGTGTTCAATCTCGTCAAGCTGGTGGCCGGCGTGCGGCCGATCAACCGCGGCGACGACGGCTTCGGCGAAATCACCAATCAGGGCTTCTCGCAGATCACCTTCAACGGCGGACCGATCTACGGCAACCAGTTCTTCATCGACGGCGGGATGAACACCGTGCCGGTCCACAACGAGATCTCGGTGGTGCCGATGACCGACGCGGTGGAGGAGTTCAAGGTCGAAACCAACGCCCTGAAAGCGGAATTCGGGCAGACCAGCGGCGGGGTGGTCAACCTGGTCACCAAGGCGGGCACGAACGCATTGCACGGCTCCCTTTACGAGTTCTTCCGAAATGACGTGCTCGACGCGCGCCATGCGTACGCCACGCAGCGGGACCCGCTCACCGGCCGCATCAAGCCGGTCCTGCGCTACCACCAGTACGGCGGGACGGCCGGCGGGCCGGTGTGGCTGCCCAAGATTTATAGCGGCAAGAACCGGACCTTCTTCTTTGCCGGTTACGAGCAATGGCGGCACCGGACCTCTTCGCTGCAAAAACGAACTGTGCCGACGCCAGCCCAGCGCGACGGCGATTTCTCGACGACCTTCGACGGCCGGGGCGCGCTGATCCCGCTGTTCGACCCGGCCACCACGCGGCCGAACCCCGCTGGCAGCGGCTTTGTCCGCGATCCGCTGCCGGGCAACCTTGTCCCCAAGAACCGGACGGATCCGCTCTCGCTGAAGATCCTGGAGTTCATGCCCAAACCGAACGTCGAACCCGAGGACCGGCTGACCAACGCGCTGAATTTCCTCTCGCTGGCCTCCACCCCGGTCAACCAGGGAGTCACCAACATACGTGTCGATCACCGCTTCTCCGATAAGGACAGCGTGTTCTTCCGTTACTCGGGGAACCGGAACACGCGCCAGGGCACCGGATTGGGCCTAGGGGTGGCCGATCCAGAGACGTTTGCGCGGCGCGACCAGCGGGACAATCACAACTGGATACTCACCGAGACCCACGTCGTCTCACCGTCCGTGATCAACGAGTTCAAGGGCAACGTGACCAGGCAGAATCTGCCGTTCCTGCACCCCAGCTTCGGCGGGAACTGGCCCGACAAGCTAGGGATGCCGAAGATCATTCCGCGCGGTCTGTTCCCCTGGGTGGACATCGGTAGCGTGCTCTCGCTGGGGGCCTCTTCGTTTGCCGCCGGCATTCGCGCCCAGCACACGCTGCAGCTTGCCGACAGCCTGACCATCGTCAAGGGCCGTCACCAGATCAAGCTGGGAATCGACCAGCGCTGGTTCCGGCTGAGCTGGCGCCGCTTCGGCTACATCTCGGGCGGCTTCTCGTTCGGCGGGGGCCTGACCGGCGACCCCCAGCGCCCGGCGGGCACCGGCATCGGCATGGCCACGTTTCTGCTCGGCGAGGTCTCGGGCGGCAACCAGGAATTCCTGCCCTCGTTCTCGTTCCACTCCTGGTCCAACGGCAGTTACTTCCAGGACGACTTCAAGCTTACCCCGCGGCTGACGCTGAATCTGGGCCTCCGCTACGACCTGGCCTCCGAACCGGTGGAGCGCCACAACCGGCACTCCAACTTCGATCCTTTCCTCACGAACCCGGAGACCAAGATGCACGGTTTGCTCACGTATTCGGGCGTCAGTGCGTCCCGGCATTTTGTGGACCGGGACTACAACAACTTCGGCCCGCGCATCGGGTTCGCCTACGATCTGACGGGTGACGGGAAGACGGCGATTCGCGTCGGCTACGGCCTGGTCTACCTGCTGGTGGAATCCGGCGACACCCAGGGGGACGATTCCAATTCCTTCGGTTTTTCCGCCTCCACCCCGTTCGTTGCGCCCGGCGCCGGGCCGTTCAAGGCGTTCCAGTTCAGCCAGGGGCCTGCATCGCTGGTCATTGCTCAGGGCCCGGCGGGCGGCCCCTCGGCCTTTCGCGGGCAGGGCGTCCGCTACCAGGACCGCAACGCCCCGGTCCCATACTTGCAGCAGTGGAACCTGACCCTCCAGCGGGAACTGCCCGGCCGGTGGGTGGCCTCGGCCAGTTACGCCGGCAACAAAGGCACCAAGCTGTTCGGCGGCAACTACAACCTGAACCAGCTCGACCCGGCTCACTTCGCGCTGGGCTTGCAGTTGCAGGACCGGGTGGCGAACCCGTTCTTCGGACAGATTCCCAGCGGCGCCTTGTCTGCCAGCACGGTGGCGCGCTCGCAGTTGTTGCTGCCCTACCCGGACTACACCACCGTCACCACTTATGCCACCCACGGCGCGTCCAGCATCTACCATTCCTTGCAGGTAACCGTGGAGCGGCGGTTCTCCAAGGGCATCAGCGCGCTCATCGCTTACACCAACAGCAAGCTGATCAATGATTCCTTCTCCACCGCCGGCAGCAGCGGCACGCCGGGGGAGTTCCGCGTCGGCCGGCTGAACCGCAGGATCGAGCGCGCCATCGACCAGAACGACGTGACGCACCGCCTGGTAGCCAGCGCCGTCTATGAATTGCCGTTCGGCCCGGGCAAGCCCTGGCTGGGCGCGACGCGCGGCGTTCTCGGGCACCTCGCCGGGGGCTGGCAGCTCAATACCATCACCACCATCGAGAGCGGCGTTCCGCTCCAGGTCCGCGGCTCGAACAACTTCACCGGCATTAACTTCCCCGATGTGATCCGCGATCCCAGCCTGCCGCGATCTGAACGGGGCGTGACCCGCTGGTTCGACACCGACGCGTTTCGCAACCCGGCCGACTGGGTGATCGGCAACGCGCCCCGCTCGCTGCCCAACACGCGCGGGCCGAGCATGGTCGATGTGGCCTTTTCGGCCTTCAAGAATTTCCGACTGGCCGAGCGGAAGCAGCTCGAATTCCGCGCCGAGGCGTTCAACGCGTTTAACCACGTGAACCACAACAACCCCAGCCAAAGCTTCTCGCCCAACCGCCAGGGTGTGAACACCAACGCGCTGTTCGGCCGGATCACCGGCGCGCTGTCGGCGCGGCGCATCCAGCTCGGTCTGCGGCTGGAGTTCTAACGATGAAGCGCCGCAGCCTTTTTTACTCCTGGGTGCCGCCGACCATCGGCGCGGAGGCCGCTGCGCCTGACGAGGGTCCCTCAACCGGCGACTTCAGGCAGGCGTTGGTTCGCGCCGATCCCCGGCTCAGCATGTTCAACCCGCTGCCGCGGATCCTCTTCCACGACGATTTTGACGAGGGCATCAACGGCTGGACCGAACTCCAGGCGAACCACGACGGCAACCTGGACAACCTCCGCCCGGTCCTGCGGGACATGCGCCCGCCCCAACTGAGCAGTTGCACCTTCTTCGACATCGGCACGCACGGCTCGATGAACGGCACCTACGCCCTCAAGCTGGCGACCCGGCCGCGGCCCTTCCACGCCTCGGCCGCAATCAAGCGGGTGACCTTCGCCAAACCCGGGCTGGTGCAGTTCGAGATGTACTTCACCTTCAAGGCCGAACAGACCTTCGATGCCGGCAACCGGCGCTGGGACGGCAACGTGTCCCCGTCCGAGCTGGATTTCGGAGACTTCACCATCAGCAACGACATCTGCGAGGGCGACCCCGGGCCGCGGTACATCTGCGCGCTTAAATACTGGAACACCGGCCTGGACGGCAAACCGGTTCGGAAGTGGACGTACAAGACCTCGCTGCACACCACCACCAAGATGGAACGCTCCGGGCTGCCCACCCAGACCCAGGACTTCCACGTGCGGAACGTGACCGATTGGGCTGACGTCCCCGGCGGCCATCAGCCGCTCTGCTTCAACGAGACCGCCACCAAGGTCAACTGGCATTACCTCCGCTGGCTTTTCGACACCCGCGAGCGGCGGAACACGGAACTGCAGGTCAACGAACTGCTGCTGGACCTGCGGAAAATCCCGGTGCCCATGTATGACCACGGGTACCGCGCCCTGAACCACCTGCTGAACTTCCTGGTGGACGTGCGGACTCACCGCGCCGTCCGCAACTTCTTGTTCATCGATTCGATTCTGGTGTCAGTAGACTGGTGAACCGTATGATCCGGCGGTCTTTCACGGCGGTCATCGAAAAGAACACCACGTTCACGTCCGACTTCGAGACCGAGCCCTACGAGGCGGGCTGGGCGACCGAAGCGCGATGGTTCGTTCGCATCCTGGAGCTGAAGGGCGACGGCGCTGCGCTGGCCCTCACGCCGCAGATCTCGCCGGACGGTCTTTTCTGGTGCGATGAAGGCAGGGAACCGATCCTCATGTCGGCCGAGGGTCTGTACTCGCTCGCGCTACGGGGGTTCGGCCAGTGGCTGCGTTTGAAGGCGCGGCTAACCGGCAACCAGCCCTCGGTTAAGGTGCTGATCTACCTGGCGCTGAAAGAGTAAGACCGCGGCGAAAGCGCGCCGAGCCGGCCGGCTTGAAAGCCGGCCAGAGTCTCTGACCCAATTGGGCCATTGTGCGATACCGCGGACTCGGTTAGAATGCTGCCTGGATGACTCATCGGGGCTTCGGACTGTGCCTCTGCCTCTCTATCCTCTGTCCCGGGGCTGAACGTCCAAAGCTGGCCATCCCAAAGACCTCGCGGGCACCCAGGCTCCAGGAGTACCTTCCGGGCGGGAATCCCAGCGTAGGAGCCCTAGTCAGTGGCTTCCGCCAGCGGAAGCCGGGCGACGGTGAGCCGGTCACCCAG
>ERZ1292640.2944-Hain-H43-02um-R1-2944-length-13459-cov-6_pt1 | contig 13459 bp, 12 predicted proteins | sample MGYA00564404_ERZ1292640 | MGnify/ENA primary metagenome ERZ1292640 (study PRJEB36523, sample SAMEA6512636) | groundwater metagenome | collected 2019-01-08 | study: AquaDiva: Metagenomics assemblies of 32 groundwater samples
AACACATTGCGCCTGAATTCCGGCAGTTCGTCGAGGAATAACACGCCGTTATGCGCCAGGCTTATCTCGCCGGGCTGGGGGATTTGGCTGCCTCCTACCAGCGCCACGTCAGAGATGGTGTGATGCGGCGCGTAAAATGGGCGTTTCTTGATTAGCCCTGCTTTTCCCGGCACTGCCCCTAAGCTGGAATGGATGCGGGTTGTTTCTAAAGATTCTTCCAGCGTCATATTAGGGATTATTCCGGGCAGCCTCTTGGCTAACATACTCTTACCGCTTCCCGGAGGGCCGATCATAATGATGTTGTGAGCGCCGCCCGCGGCTATTTCCAGCGCTCTCTTTGCTAAATTCTGGCCTTTAACTTCTTGGAAATCAAAAGGATAAGGAGCATCTTCAATTGTTTCTTGCATATTTAACTTTGTGGCAGGGACAGAGGCATCGCGTTCGTAAAGAAAATTAATTACCTGTTTTAAATCCGTAAACCCAAAGGCGTCAATTTCCTCGATCACTGCTGCTTCATAAGAATTACTTTTGGGAAGGATAATCTGTTTAGGAAAGCCGGCTTGAGCGCGTAATGCCATTACTATCGGTAGGATTCCTTTGATCGGCCTTAAAGCCCCGTCTAAAGAAAGCTCGCCTAAAAAAACAAAATCCTTCAGCGATTCTTTGCTGATTTGCGCGGAACTGGCGAGGATCCCCAGGGCGATTGCCAAATCAAAGCCGGGGCCGCTTTTATGGATGTCGGCAGGGGCAAGGTTTATGGTTATTCTATCAGGGGGGAAATGGAAGCCGCAGTTGTTTATGGCGCATTTGATGCGGTCTTTGCTTTCTTTGGTTGCCTGGTCAGGCAAACCGACAAAGTTTATCGACGGCAAGCCTCGCCGGACATCGATTTCTATTTCCACAGGAAATGCCTCGATACCCAGCAGGCCGTAACTTAGTACTTTAGAGAGCATGTTTTTTCCTTGCAAACCACCCTGTTTAAGGTTATAATTTAAGATAACATGTCAGGTTGGAGGCGTCAAGGGAAATCAGCTTTTGTATATACCGGCTGATTTTTCTTGATCCTGAGGAGTCCCGCCAGCGGCGGGACGACGAAGGATCTTATTTTTCGTCTGTTTGGGTTTAAAATTAATCGTAAAAAAGGGTCAAGAGGTTAGAAGCATGTGATTAAAAGCAAGCATTTCGCTATATTATTGTTTACGTTTGTCTCTTGCGTGGCGCTCCTTGTGAGTTTCCGCTATATACAGGCGGTCATTGTCAGGATTAAGACAGAGAATGATTTCAAGCAGGCTATAAAACAAGTAGGCGATATCGAAAGCCTCCTGAAAACAGAACGCCAGAATTATAAAAAACAAAAAGAACAGTTTCAGGGTTATTTGAGAGACGCCGAGGGGAAGATTACGGCTTTAACTATGGAATCTGTCGGCCGGCAGGAAGAGATCCTGTTGTTGGTAAAACAAATGGATGGCCTAAAAAGGGAGAGAGAATCATTTGATAAGCGAATGGCGGAAATTGAGGCGCAGTTATCCCGGATAACCGAAGAGAAAAAGCGCCTTGAAGAAAAAGCGCGATCGATCCCGGAATTAAAAAAGATGATCCGGCAGTTAACAATCGGGGCACGTAAAACAATTATCAGCGGCGAGCTCAAGCGTCAGGATGAAGGGGGCAAAGAGAGCGAAAATAAGGGGTTTATAATCAAAGACGGCATGGCGACTAATTCCGAAAAAGTTAAGATAGAAGTGAGGCCAGTTCAATGATTGTTAAAGTAGTGTCCAGATTTTTTATGGAGAATCACATCCTTTCTGTTACTATCGTTGCCTGGGTTGTGGCTCAGACGATAAAGGTGACCTTAGGAGCGATAAGGCAGAAGAGGTTCGATTTCCGCTGGTTTATCGGCACAGGGGGTATGCCTTCCAGCCATGCCGCCGGAGCAACTGCCTTAGCTATCTCCTCGGGTTTAGAGTTGGGGTTTTCCTCTCCGACATTTGCCTTGGCTTTTGTTTTCGCGATGGTCACGATGTTTGACGCTCAAGGCGTGCGCCGCTGCGCGGGAAAGCAGGCAGAGATTTTAAACAAAGTAATAGACGATATCTACTGGCAGGGCAGGATTCAGGAACAAAAATTAAAAGAATTAGTTGGCCACACGCCTATACAGGTTATCGCTGGTTCTATATTGGGCGCGATAATCGCGCTGGTGTTGGCATAATAGATATATTTTATACGGAGGAGTTCTGTGAGAAATCGCATACTTTTGATAATAGGCATAATCTTATTTATTTTCCTTTTGATATTTCTAACTATGCGGCTTCATGGCAAGCCTGCTGTTTTAACGGCGCAGGGCTCTCTTACGGTATCAGGCCTTTTTGTTGAATTGCAGGACGCGCAAAGCCGGGGCGACCTCTCGGCGCAGAAGTCAGCGTATCAGAAGCTTATAAATAATTTTTCCAATAACAAGGATATAAACAGCTGGCAAAAAAAATCCGATGATATCAATATCAAAATATTATTTTCTCCTATGCTCGCGAGTAAACTGGATAAAGAAGCGCTTCATAAGAATAATTCCGCGGATGAAGGCTTAACTTCAGGCATCTCAATCGACGCGAAAGAATATGTGGTCCAGCCGCTGGATAATCTTAATAAGATTGCCCGGCAGTTCAATACCACGGTCGAGTTTATTAAAAAAAGCAATGGCCTTTCTTCGAATAGAATAAACCCGGGCGATAGCTTGCGGATATGGGCAGGGAAATTCAGTATTTTTGTGGATAAATCCCAGAATATACTGGTTTTAAAATCAAATGACGAAATAGTTAAGACCTATACCGTATCGACGGGATTAAACAATTCAACCCCTGTCGGGACTTTCAAGGTTGTCAATAAACTCATGAATCCTGTCTGGTATAAAGAAAGCGCGGTTGTCCCTGCCGGAAGCCCGGAAAACATATTGGGAACAAGATGGATGGGTTTTGATTTAAAGGGCTATGGCATACACGGGACCACGATTCCCTCCAGCCTCGGTAAGCAGGCAACGGCCGGCTGTGTGCGTATGCTTAATTCTGAGGTGGAAGAGCTCTACACCATTGTCCCAGTCGGGACAGAAGTAACAGTAGTTGATTAAGGAAAATAATGACAGGATTAGATTTCGAACGCCCAATACTGGAATTAGAGCGCAAGATTCAGGAGTTAAAACAGATTACATCAGATAAAGAGGTGATCAAGCGCCTGGAAGCAGAATTAGAAAAAAAGAAAATTGAGATTTATCAGAATATCACCTCCTGGCAGCGTGTTCAGATAGCCCGCCATCCTAAACGCCCCTATACCTTGGATTATATAAAAATGTTTATGACTGATTTTTATGAATTGCATGGCGACCGCTTGTTTAGCGACGACAAGGCGATGATCAGCGGTTTGGCAAAGCTGGATGGCCAGAAAATACTTGTTATTGGCCATCAGAAGGGAAGAGATACTAAAGAAAATCTTTATAGGAATTTCGGCTGCGCCCATCCCGAAGGATACAGGAAGGCTTTGCGTTTAATGCAGCTTGCTCAATTGGTGAATATTCCGGTGGTGGTTTTGGTGGATACTCCCGGGGCATATCCAGGCATAGGCGCGGAGGAAAGAGGCCAGGCACAGGCAATCGCTCTTAATTTGCGTGAAATGGTGACTATTTCTGTTCCGATAGTGGTTACGGTTATCGGAGAAGGCGGTTCGGGCGGAGCGCTGGGTGTGGGGATTGGCGATAGGGTCTGCGTTATGGAAAATGCTTACTATTCGGTTATTTCTCCCGAAGGATGTGCCGCTATACTTTGGAAAGATTCTGCGAAAGCGCCGATAGCCGCGGAGGCGTTGAAATTGACAGCTGGCGAACTTCTGAGCTTTGGTATTATTGATGACATTGTTTCAGAGCCGCAGGGCGGCGCTCACCGTGACCCCGAAAAAGCAGGAAGAAATTTAAAGGAAGCAATAAAGAAGCACCTGAAAGAATTAAAAGACATACCGAAAGACAAGCTCCTCTCGCAGCGCTATCAGAAATTCCGCAAAATCGGCGTTTTTACCCAAGCACAATAAATATGAAAGAGCAGGAATTATTGTTTTTGGGCCTTTTAGAAGACGGGCCTAAGCACGGCTATCAGCTGAAAAAGCTGATGCGGGAAATATCTGACACCTTTGGGGTGTTAAAAACGGATTCGATATATTACCCGCTTAGAAAAATGCTTAAGGATAAGCTTGTGACTCAGGCCAAGACGCGAGAGGGTAGGCGCCCGCAGAGGCTCACGTATAAAATCACGCCGAAAGGCAGGGAAGAATTCCGTAAGCTTGTTTTGAGTAATCTCTTAAAAGTCCAGCGGCCTTATTTTAGCGTTGATTTGTCTTTGTATTTTTTAAACCATATTCCCAAAGATTTAAGGCAACATTACCTGAAAATCCGCTTAAAACTTTTAGAACGGCTTTCCAAGGGCCTGCGCCAGTTCAAGGCTGGGCTCACCGAGAATAAAACATCCCACCTTATTGACATCGTCGACCATAACCAACAGCTTCTGGACGCGGAGATAAAATTTATTGAACGCCTCTCCTCTATTTAAGGACAACCGTCCCTAGGTTTCTAAAAAAATAAGTAACAGTTCAGCTTCTGGAAGTAACCGTGTCATTGCGAGGAGCTGTCGTTTACACTGGCGACGAAGCAATCTTTAAAGATTGCTTCGCTCCCTGCGGTCGCTCGCAATGACACTCGGCGGCGGCTTCCAAGAGCTGAACTGTTACAAAAAATAATTGACAGGCGCCTTTTCATGTAATATAATCTTGTGAAAAGTTAAATAGTAAAATTTTACTATATTTACCATATTTGCCAATAAATAGCTATGAACGTATCAGAAGTCTTAACCCAAACTGCCCAAAGATATCCTTCTAAACCGGCAATAGTTTTTAGAGATAATCCGATCACTTTTTCCGGATTGCGGGATACTGTGTTTCAGCTTGCCGATGGGTTGCTTAAGCTGGGTATAAAGAAATCGGATAGAGTAGCAGTATACCTTCCTAATTGCCCGGAATATGTCTATAGCTATCTCGCGCTCTTTTCGATAGGCGCGACGGTTGTGCCGCTTGATTTTATGCTTACCGAAGAAGAGCTGGCAAACTGTTTAAACCATTGTCAGGGGAAGGCTTTAATCGCTAAAGAAAAAGAAAGTTTATCGCTTGTCAGCCTTAAAAGTAAAGTAGCGAGTTTAGCCGATATAATTGTTCTTGGTTCAGGTAATCCGGGTTTTAATCCCCTTACCGGAATTTCACGGGCTACGCCCGTGGATGAATGGAGGATGGGGACGCCGCCCCTACGGGGCTCCAGAAGTTTTGAAGAGATTTTAAGCAAAGGGAGCGCAATTACCCCGGACATTAAAATCGATGATAAAGATCCGGCATTGATTATGTATACTTCCGGAACAACCGGGCAAGCTAAAGGCATTCTTCTTAATTACAGGCATCTTGACGGGACGCCGGAGGCGATGAAGCATTTCGTGGATTTGAGCGATCAAGACGTAAAGATTTCCCCCTTGCCTTTATCTCATTCCGGCGGGCTTATTTATATCCAGAATTGCATTGTATTCGGGATTACTCTGATTTTGATGGAGAGGTTTCAGCCTTTGGAATTCCTGAAGAATATCCAGAAGTACAGAGTAACCTGTTTTCATATGGTTCCGTCGATGTATTACGCCATTTTGCATCTAAAGGAGTTTGAAAGTTTTGATTTATCAAGTTTGCGCTGGCTTGTGGTTTTCGGCGCGCCTTCCGACCCGCATTCATTGAGAAGGTTCCATCAATATTGCCCTAACGCGCATCTTTTAAACGGCTGGGGTATGACTGAGACCTGTCCGCCGAATACGGTTATTCCGCTTGGTTCAAAGAAAATCGAAAGCGTGGGTGTTCCGGCGCCAAATTGCCAGGTAAGGATTGTCGCGGAAGATAATCGCCAATTACAGCAGGGGGAAGTCGGCGAAATAGTGATCAAGGGTTGGGTAGTGATGGATGGATATTATAAAGAGCCTCGGTTGACAGAAGAAGTGATGAGGGATGGCTGGTTTCATACCGGCGATCTGGGCAGGTTTGACGAAGAGGGCTTCCTGTATATAGTCGGCAGAAAGAAGGATATGATCAAAGTTTCCGGCGAAATAGTTTATTCTTTTGAAGTGGAAAACGCCCTTCTTAAGCACGCCGCGGTGCAGGAGGCGGCGGTAGTGGGAATGCCGGATAGGTTGCGCGGAGAGATGGTTAAAGCCTTTGTGGTTTTTAAGAAGGAAGTCCAATCGACGCCTGAGGAATTGCGTTCATTTTGCAGGGAGCATCTGGCTCATTTTAAGGTTCCGCATTCGATAGAGGTCAGAGATTCGTTGCCTAAGACCCCTAGCGGTAAAATACAGAAAGAGAAGTTGAAAGCCCAAGAGATAATATAGTGTAGGGGCTTGATTTATCAAGCCCGTTTTGCGGGCGCCATAAATGGCGCCCCTACAGGATGCCGGCAATTGCAATACGCCTGTAGGGGCCGGATTTATCCGGCCCGTTTGTTTCGGGCGCGATAAATCGCGCCACTACACGAGAGATTGATTTGGAGGAAACAATGGATTGGGAAACGCAGACGCAGGAAAAATTCAAGACGATGATCGACAAAATGCCTATGTTTCACCGCCACATCGCTGAAGCAGCGACGGCTAAGAAAGCAGTTGAAAATGCCAAACAGCGCGGCGCGAATTTAGTAGAAGAAAAGGATGTGGTCGAGGCATTTTTCACCGAAGTACCCAAGCCGTTTTATAGTTTGATGATTAGGCTTCTCGATAATGAGGGGTTTGATTATAAGAAATACGGATTCCCTAAAAAAACACAGATAGGCACAGATTTCGAATCAAAGGATGTTTTCACAGATGAGCACAGATAGGAAGATAGCGGTTATTGGCGCGGGCGCGATAGGCGGGTTGGTCGCTGGTTATCTAAAAGATAAAGGCGAAGACGTATTTTTAGTCGGCCATAAAGATTCTGTCGCGGCGATTAAGAAAAACGGGTTGAATATCTCCGGAGTTAGAGGAGATTTCAAAATAAAAATAGATGCCCTTGATGAATTAAACAGGAAAGTTGATTTAGTGATCCTGGCGGTTAAGACACAGGATATTGAAACAGTTGTCAGCGAAAATAAGGAATTCTTAAAAAACACCGTAATCCTTACTACTCAAAACGGAGTTCAGGCGGATAAAATCCTGGCCAAATATTTTCCTAAAGAAAATATTATTTCTAGCATTGTGATGTTTGGCTCGACTTATTTAGAGCCGGGGAAGATCACGCATAATTTTGAAGGCAAGTGGGTTATTGGGTGTCCGTTTGGTGTAGGGTTAAGCGGTAAGGGTAAAGGGTTAGGGAAAAAGATAGACGAAATTAGCAGTATTTTAGGAAGGGCTTTTCAAGTCGTTTCCACTAATGATATAGTAGGAATGAAATGGCTGAAGGTTTTTGTCAATGCCAATAACTGCCTTGCGGCGATAACCGGTAAAAGCATGCAGGAAACCTTCGCTAATTTAGAATTATGTAAAGTCAGCATGCGGATATGGCTTGAGGGGTTGTCAGTAGTAAATAAGTGCGGGATAAAATTGGTTTCTCTGCCGGATTTTCCGCTTGAGCGCCTGATGAAATCAGCCGCGATGCCCTTAGATGAATCCGCGAATATTTTTTCCGGCATTATGACGAACCTAAGCAAAGAGCCGTTGTATGGTTCGATTTTACAAAGCATAAAAAGAGGCCGCAGTTCGGAGATAGATTTTATAAACGGCGAGCTTGTGGCATTAGCAAGAGAGAATGGATTAAGCGCGCCGCTAAATGAAAAATTAGTCAGGATAGTTCATAAAGTAGAAGAGTCTAAGAAATTCTTGCACCCGCAGGAACTGCTGCAGATTTTATGTTCTTCGCCCACCTATGTTGACGATAAATCGTCATTGCGAGGAGCTTCCGTTGGCTTGGGGCGACGAAGCAATCCCGCTTTAAAAAACGAGATTGCTTCGTCACCTGTATGCCAAGAAAGGGTTCCTCGCAATGACGAGAATATTAATTCGCCATTCCCAAAACTAAAACTCACGGTAACCAATGTCGATGGCCATTGTTATCACGGATATAAAACCGGCGACGAAATAATCCTGGAAGATTTTACGCACGCGCCAAAACATTTTTGCTTAGGATTGGCGCATGTTTTGTTTCCAGTCATCTATGCTTTAAGCTTCGGGGCAAAATTTCCTTTCAGGGATAATCAGCGTTCGCTCCTTATTACCTGTCCTGATGGCGGGAAGCTGGAATTCCAAGCAGAGGTATTTGATAAGAATGGAAAGATTGAAGTAGGGGCGGGGTCTCCCCGCCCTAATAATGGCCCGGATCCTAAGAAAATGCTGGTTGAGGTCGCGCAGGCAAAAGGAAAATGTGCTTATGGCTATAAGCTCGGGGATAAATGGGAGACTACCGGTTTGAAATGTATTCCGGATTTTTGCGGGGCGGCATTTCATTGCGCGTTTCCGGCGTTATTCGCTTTAAACTTCGGCGCGAAATTTTTCTTTATGGATAATCCTGATTCAATCGATACGGTCACCTGCCCCGACGGCGGGAATATTGTGTTTAAGGTGAGCAGGATATGATTGTAGGGGTTTGATTTATCAAGCCCGTTTTGCGGGCGCCATAAATGGCGCCCCTACAGAATGCAGGCAATTGCAATACGTCTGTAGGGGTCGGATTTATCCGACCCGTTGATTCGGGCGCGATAAATCGCGCACATACAGTTCAAACTATAACAGATATGAATAAACGACGAGTGGTGATAACAGGCATCGGAGTTGTTTCTCCCAACGGTATCGGCAAAGAAAACGTCTATAAAGCGATGATATCCGGTAAATCCGGAGTTAAGCTGGTTGATGGGTTTGATGTGTCGGTTTTTAATACCAAAATCGCCGCTGAAGCCAGGGATTTTGACCCTATGAAATTAGGATTGACCCACGATGAGGCTGTGCGCATGGATAGATATGTCCAGTTTGGAGTTGTTGCCGGAAATATGGCGATTAAAGATAGCGGCCTTGATTTTAATAAGGAAAACCTTGAAAGGGCCGGGGTATCTTTAGCCAATGCTATCTGCGGGACCAAATATATGGAAGAGGAATTTTCACTTGTTACCGATAATGGCAAAAAGCCTATTAATCCAAAATTAGTAAGACAAGACCTTTATGACGCGGCAATGTTTAATACCCCTTCGATAGAGCTTTCGGCAAAATATGGGCTTAAAGGAATTTGTAATACCATTTCTACCGGCTGTACCGCCGGGACAGACGCGGTCGGGTTTTCTCTTGAGACGATTCAGGACGGCGAAGCGGATATTATGATTACCGGCGCCTCCGAGGCGCCGATTACGCCGATAACCTTCGGCGCTTTTGATGTGGTCAATGTTTTATCCGCGCGTAATGACGAGCCGGAAAAAGCATCACGCCCGTTTGATAACAAGCGCGACGGATTTGTTTTATCCGAGGGTGCGGGCATATTGGTCCTGGAAGAGTTGGAGCACGCCTTAAAACGCGATGCCCGGATTTATTGCGAGGTTTTAGGCTTTGGCACCAGCTGTAATGCCTTTCATATGACTGACCTGCCTGCGGATGGCTCGGCTATGGCAAGTTGCATGAACCTTGCTTTTAAAGATTCCGGGGTCAAGCCAACAGAGATTGATTATATAAACGCGCATGGTTCTTCGACCCGGATGAATGATATATTTGAAACCCAAGCTTATAAAGCGGTTTTTGGGGATTATGCTTATAAAGTCCCCATAAGTTCGCTTAAATCAATGATCGGCCATCCTTTGGCCGCGGCCAACGCCATAGAGTTGACGGTTTGCTGCATGATTTTTCAAAACCATATTCTTCCACCGACGATAAATCAGGAGGAGAAAGACCCGCAGTGCGATTTGTATTATATCCCGAATCAGGCAATACAGAAAAAAGTAAACATGATCATCAAAACCTCAAGCGGTTTTTCCGGGATACATTCGTCGTTGATTATGAGACGGTATACATAATAGATTCGTGTCATTGCGAGGGAGCCATTGTTTTATTGATGCGACCGAAGCAATCTCGTTCTTTAATACGAGATTGCTTCGTCGCCACACACAAACGAAAGCTCCTCGCAATGACACTGTTGAAAAGGATAATTATGCGCAAGATCGCAGTTACCGGCATAGGAATAGTCGCCCCAAGCGGCATAGGCAAGCGGCCGTTCTGGGCGAATGTCAAAGCAGGAAGGTCTTTTATCAAAGAGATTACCCGCTTTGACGCCCAAGATTATCCGTCGCGCATTGCCGGGCAGATTGATGACCTGGACGCTTATTCCCATGTGTCCGAACGACTGGTGAAAAAAATCGATGCCTTTTCGCATATGGCTTTGATAGCCGCGGAGATGGCCTTAAAAGACGCCGGGATTGATATTCAAAAAGAGGACCCTAACCTCGTCGGTATTTTTTTAGGCAACGCAATCGGCGGATGGCTGTATGCCGAAACGGAATTGCGGGATTTATATTTGGAAGGCAGGGAAGGGGTTTCTCCGTATATGGCCTCGGCTTGGTTTCCCGCGGCCCCGCAAGGCCAGGTTTCTATTTACTACGGAATAAAAGGTTTCAGCAAAACCGTAGTCAGCGACCGGGCTAGTTCTCTAATGGCAATGGGCTATGCCTGCAAAACTTTAGGGAAGGATAAGCTTAATATGATTTTTGCCGGCGGAATGGAAGCGCCTGTTACTCCATACGCCCTTTTATGCTGTAATACTTACGGTTGTTTGTCGAAGAATAATTCAAGCCCGCAGGCCGCTTACCGGCCGTTTGATAAAAAGCGCAGTGGATTTGTTATAGGAGAAGGCGCGGGGATTATGGTTTTGGAAAATATCGAGCGCGCCCGCGCAAGAGGCGTAAATATCCAGGCGCTTATCAGCGGTTACGGGACAACCTGCGACGGAAAAGACAGGATCAATCCGGATATAAGCGGCAACGAATTAGCCCGGGCAATAAAGATGGCGTTGGCTGACGCAAAGGCAAATCCGGAGGAAATCGATTACATAAGTTTAGACGGGTTGGCTTGCGATGATTGGGATTCCAGCGAGGCCTCCGCGTTAAAGCAGGTTTTTGGCGACAAGCTGAAAAAGATTCCGGTTTCCTGCCCCAAGGCAGGTTTCGGAAATCTTCTCGGGGCATCAGGCGCGGTAGATGTGATAATCGCGATTCAGGCAATGGAGCATAAACTTATTCCGCCGATGCTAAATTTGGATGCCCCCGCGGAAGATTCGCTTGATTATGTAATTAAGCAGGCACGCGAAAAAGAAATCCGCAAGGCGCTAGTGATTTCCCGAGGTAGGGGCGGGATTAATTCAGCGTTGGTATTGGAAAGGCCATAATACGAATGTAGGGGCGGGCCTATGTGTTCGCCCTAAAAATGACTTAAAGGGCAGACACACAGGTCTGCCCCTACACAAAGACAACGGAGGATTTTATGAAAATATTATTTGTTATGCCTAAAGTCGGCGCGTGGGCAACGCACGGGATACACAGGTCGCCTAATCAGTTGTATGCTCATTGGGCAGCGTATGTGCGGGAAAGAGGTTATGAAGATGTCTCTGTTATCGACGGTAAGGCTGACCAGATTCCTATGGAGGAGTTAATTGAAAAAGTAAAAGATAGGAACCCGGATATAGTAGTAATGGGTGAGCAGCTGCACGGTTATGGAGGATATGGAGTTTTGCGCCATTTTAAAGACGCGGCCATCGGGATTAAAAAGGCATTACCTAAAACAAAGATTATTCTTGGGGGGTTGTGGTATTCGGCAATGCCTGTACCCACATTGGAGGAAAATCCCGCGGTTGATTTTGTAGTTATGGGCGAAGAGGAATCTTTCGGCGACTTGATCGAGGCGATTGATAAAAATAAAAGCCTTAAAGATGTAGGCGGCGTTACTTCGCGTATCGACGGAGAAATCGTCATGGGCCCGCATAAGCCGCTTTTAGAAGATTTAGATAAGCTGCCTTTGCCGGCATACGACTTATTCCCGATGGATAAATACGTCGGGCATACTTATTGGAAGCCATTCGTTGACATGGTCACCTCGAGGGGTTGCCCTTCAGCTTGTACCTTCTGCTATGAGTGGGATCAGTTTGACCCGCGGTCTCCTTCGGATTTTCTAAAATGGCGCGCCAAAAGCCCACAGCGGGTAATCGAAGAGATGGAACTATTACAAAATAAATATGGAGTCAAGGTAGTAGTAATACAGGATGATAACTTCAATGTTGATCCGGAACGTGTAAAAACATTCTGTAACTTAAAGAAAGAAAAAAAGATAGATATTAAATGGGTTTCGCTTGGCCGTGCTATTGACTGGGTTAATTGCGAATCAATCCTGCCCTTGATGAAGGAAACAGGTTTGTTTATGGGGGTCTTTGGCATTGAGGTAACTACCCAGTCAGAGCTTAAGAGAATTGCCAAGGGTATTACTATTGACCAGATAAGGAAGACGATTGAAATCTTGCGCAAAAACGACATTGCCATAGTCGCGGATATCATGATGGGGTTTGATTATGATACCGAAGCGATCATAAAGCAGCGTTTTGAATTTACCGACGAGGTTGACCCGGACATCCTCTGGGTCGGTTATGTCACCCCAGCCCCTAATTCACCGATGTGGAAGATTTCCTTAAAGAAAAACTGGATCGATCCAAAGAAAGTAGATTTCAGCCAGTGGGACTTTTTGCATCCGGTTATTCCCACGGATCATTTAAGCATTGAAGACCTTGGCCGCTTGGGCTCATGGTGCATGCGCGAGTTCTTCTCTAAGCCCGGGAGGATCAACCGGATCATGGAGAGCAACTTTGATCCTTTGGCTAAACTTTGCTTCCAAGATGTTATGAACGGGATCAACAAGTGGGAGGCAGGCGCGACGAAGGGCGAAGTTCATATATAGTAATTAGTCAGGCAAATAAACAATTGTGTCATTGCGAGGAGCTTTTGTTAGGCAATAGGCGACGAAGCAATCTCGTATTTTAAAACGGGATTGCTTCGCCGCAGTAAATCAACGCGAGGGCGGCTCGCAATGACGTTAGTAACTGGTTTCTTTATGATGGAGGCCAAATGGATATAAAGGCAAAAATAAGGGAAGTTTTGATTAACCTGTTGAAGCTTAAGCCGCAGGAACTGCAGGATAATGTGCGCCTGTGCGATGGTATCGGCGCGGATTCAACTGAATTAGTTGAGTTTGTGATTGCTCTGGAAAAGGCATTTAACCTGAAACTTAGCGCTAAAGAAGTCACTAAATTTTGTTCCGTCGATGATATAGAGAAGATAATACAAGGAAAAGTAAAGGCAAATTAAATATAAGTAATCGGTCATTGCGGGCTGTAGGGGCGGCACAGTGTGCCGCCCCTACAAAGATTG
>ERZ1292640.1941-Hain-H43-02um-R1-1941-length-16865-cov-5_pt2 | contig 13454 bp, 13 predicted proteins | sample MGYA00564404_ERZ1292640 | MGnify/ENA primary metagenome ERZ1292640 (study PRJEB36523, sample SAMEA6512636) | groundwater metagenome | collected 2019-01-08 | study: AquaDiva: Metagenomics assemblies of 32 groundwater samples
GATCGTTAATAAATAGTAAAAGAACGCGGTCTTACCTGTGCCTGCTGCTCCTGTAACAAAAACGTTTCCATGGGCATTGAGGATATTCATTGCAAGCTGTTGGCATTGAGTCAGTTGGTTACGGGTCATGATTTGATAAATCCTCCCAAAAAGAGTGCAGATTATTTCATATAAATACTATAAGTATATCAACTCTGTTTATAATAATACAGAATGGATCCCTATTATCTCAAGCGTCTTATTGACCGCCAGCACCCCGGGATAGAGGTAGCGGCCAGTGCGCGGATCACGCTTAAGCCTGATTTCATGGAAAACCTCTATGAATCGATCCAGGTCAAAACGTAAATCAAGAGCCAGCTGCTCAGACATCTCAAAAGCGGACGCACCTGGGAACAGGTAACGGTTATTCGCGGGGTCAACTAGGTAACGAAAGCAATCATAATTCTTGCTGAGCCTATCCAGCGGAACGCGCGACTTCAATAAGTCCTCGGCCTTAAAAAAAGCGGCGGCACCTACGTATAGGTAACGGGCTCCGTACTGGTCCTTCAAGGAAAAAAGTTTTTTATATAGCTCAAAAAACTTATTAGTATCGATTTGCGCAACCAGAAGCTCTTCAGAGATTTCTACGGCGCCAACTCCCGGGAAAATATACATACCATGCTGATCCCTGCTAAAATGCAGCTGGCTGACTAGTTGCCTTACATCCAGGGCATCCAACTTTTCATCGACAATCATCCTGTGCGCTATTTGCTCGGCTTCATGCAATTCATAAACAGGCAAATGCGAGTACAGGTCCATAAGCTGGGCAAGGTAGACGATGAGTTCCCTGACGTCTTTTTCAGTAGATCCATCAGCATGGCTATTTGATAAAGCACCAACCTGAATAAAACCTGCAACCATTACAAGCGAAATAGTTCTGGCAAAAATCATAAGCCCTCTCATCTGTGGCACCGATGGCAATTTTCGGTGGTCTGCATGTGAAATATCTATAACATAAAAAGTTACGGGGCTCAGCTATATTGCCAAACCCCGTAACTGTTAATCATCTAATTGTACTTCAGGCGATCGTATTATCTAGTTGCCTCGGTACTGGAATACAGGCAAAGCATGTCTTCGGAAATCCTGCTGCGTTTGGTGTCTACAGCTAGATGCGCAGGCATTCTCCCCTCTACCGGTGTCACGGTCGCTCTGACTTCAAGCTCAAAATCACGTCCGATATAATATACCGGTGAGCCAATCAATTCAGATATGCTCTCCTTGACAGTGAACTTGCCAACCAAGCGTGGGCCAACCAAGGTGCTCTCTGTAACAACGGCCTCCAGCCTGCTCTTAACCCCGGCCCTATCCCTATTGAGTGGTATTACACGATCAATATGGACTTGCACGCCAGCATCATAAATAACCTTTTCCTGGACGCATTCGAGTACTTGGATCCTATGTTCCATAGGACACCCTTCCGGGATCAAGCACCTGTAATTATCGCCAGGCTGTGGAACCGGCAAAATCGTCATCTTTGTATCGGCGGCATTAGCGTTCACATAAGATGTCAAACCGATAACCATTAAAAGTGTTTTGAATTTATTTGTGAGTTTCATAACGTAATCTCCTTAATTTGTTTTTTTTTCGTTGATCACGTTATCAATCGCATGATCGGCTCACGCGTGGTGCTTGCCGGTCATGTCATCGATCCCGTCATCATTTGCGAATTTATATACCCAATAAATTTAAGAAGGTTAAATTATTAATATTCATATCTATCTATTATTTTTCATAATATATATGGAAGCTAGCTGACGGGATTTTCTGTTCTTGAATATAGCAATCTCACATGGTATGACTCAATGTGTCATGTATAAGCTTATATCTTTGGTTTTAGTTTCTGTAATAATTTGGACCCTACCCAGTTTCGCAGACTGGACATCGATTGACCCAGCGGAGTTTCAAATGGCTGACCCGCCAAAACCCGGGTCCGAGTTACACAAGGAAGACTTTCTCGAAATTCACCGCTTGCAAGACGGCCGTAAGAAAAGTGAATGTGCTTTGGCTGCGACACAGATTGCACCGACATTCAAAGCGTTTTATGCTTCTTATGCCAGTCCGCTTACTAACAAAGAATATGCTAAAGCTAAGCCACTTCTTAAGCGTGTCTTTAAGCTTTCCGAGCGGATAACAAGTTTTTTTAAAGAAAAATTCCAACGTCAGCGACCGTTTAACGTTGATCCCACAATCACGCCATGCGTGGTGCGACCCAAAGGTGCCAAATCTTATCCCAGCTCACATGCTGCTTTGGCTGCTGTTGGAGCATGTATTCTTTCGAAACTATATCCATCCAAGTCTGTTGAGCTGCTCCAATACGGAACTTATCTTGGGGATCTTCGGGTGATAGTAGGGGTACATCATCCTAGCGACGTCAGAGCCGGCCAGACGCTCGGGATAGAAATCTGTGAGCGGCTTTTATCGGAAGATGACTTTCTCGATGAAATTCCAAATTAGCTTTACCATAATCATGTAATTGAGCCACCATCAATGTCTGCCTTCTTCTGCAAGCATGCGGATGTTGACTGGAATTTTTTCAATCCATGTATAGTCTTTGTTTCCTGTTTTATCGCTGAATTCTTCAAAATTAGAAAGACAAAGAGCTCGGATACTTGTTGGTAAGTTATCCGTCCTCAACCTGAAGTAGCAATGATTTTTATGCTTTGCGTGGTTTAATAACTACCCTAAACATCTCCTGCACCAGCCATAAAAAACCATGGATAGATTGCCGTTCTTGAAGCCATGGATGTCTTTTAGTGCTGCCTCGATTTTCCGGAACAGCTTTTCATTACCCTGGTTGATTTTTCCGCATACCTTGCAGATGTAATAGTGATGCAGCTTTCTGTCGAAAACATAATGTACACGTTTACCTATATTAGGGAGATTGAGTTCTTGTATAAGCTCTAGTTTCTTGAAAATCTCAAGGTTTCTATAAACACTGGAACGGTCTACTCCTGGAAGTTTCTTTTCAATTAGCTTGTAAATTGACTGCGTCGTTATCCCAGCCACTCTTTGATCAAGGCATAACTGCAGCAGAATGCGTCTTACTGGAGTGATCCTCATTCCCTGATGGCGCAGCAACGCCATTAAGTCCTTGTGCTTTTTCATTTCCTATCTACTCTAATAGCGAAGCATACGCGAAAGCTGCAGTGATTGCACTAATTTGTTATTGCAACAAATTGCAATAACAACTACTCTCAAAGTTCTAAAAGCAAATGGCAACAATACCAGAAGTCCAAAGTTATCCAGTAAAAGACTGGCGTAACCAGATTATCAACGAGGTCAAAAAGAATGCGCGGATTTCGGCACTATTTGGCGCGGAAGGTGGCAATCTTTACGCAGTAATTTCACATGATATCGAAGGGCGACTCTCCATTGCCACCACCAGTATCGATGGTTCTGACAAAACATACCCGTCACTGAGCGCAGAATTACCGCAGGCCGAGCCGTTTGAACGCGAGATCGCCGAACAGCTAGGCATTACCCCGAAAGGCCATCCCAGGCTGAAACCCATACGCCGCACAAAAAACATGCGTGATTTTTATCAAGTCCGTGGACATGAAGTACACGAAGTTGCTGTGGGGCCGGTGCATGCCGGGATTATAGAGTCTGGGCACTTCAGATTTCAGTGTCACGGCGAGTTGGTTTTTAACTTGGAAGTCGTTCTTGGTTACCAGCATCGCGGCATCGAGCGCGCGCTAATCGGAGGGCCGGACCCACGGACTCTTCATTATATGGAAACCGCAGCCGGAGACACAACGATTGGACATGCGACGGCATACTGCCAAAACATAGAATCACTACATGGAATAAAAATTCCGGAGCGCGCAGAAGTGATCCGTAGCATCGCTCTTGAACTTGAAAGAACTGCAAATCATGTGGGCGATCTGGGGGCACTGGCTAATGACATCGGGTATCTCCCAACAGCATCCTTCTGCGGGAGATTGCGCGGTGATTTTTTAAACTTGACCGCACAAATCTGTGGCAGCCGCATGGGAAGGGGGCTTGTGATTCCGGGAGGCGTGGCGTTTGACTTATCACGCGAAATGGCGCTTTCGTTCCAGCAGAAAATAGCCACACTGCTGAAATCAACCAAAGAAGCCACGGCACTTCTCTGGGTTAGCCCGTCAGTACTTAGCAGATTCGAACATGTCGGAACCATATCACAGAAAACAGCAGCAGATCTCGGTCTGGTCGGCCCGGCTGCCAGAGCAAGCGGGCTCAAGCACGATGTAAGAGTCAACTATCCAACAGCGGCATATGAAAAGTTCACATCGGTGAGCCATCCTGGTGGCGATGTGTTTGCAAGGGCGTATGTGAGGTGGCTTGAGATACAGTCATCCGTTAAATTACTAATTGATCAGCTTCTCGTGCTGCCTGAGACACCAATTCAAAACAAGAACCCAAACAACCAGCATCTTCCGCCAAATCGCATGGCCGTTTCCATGGTTGAAGGCTGGCGCGGAGAAATCTGTCATGTCGCGATGACTGACAGGGATGGACGATTTTCGCGCTACAAGATCGTGGACCCGTCATTTCATAATTGGGCTGGTCTTGAGGTGGCGCTAAAAAATCAGCAGATTTCAAATTTCCCTTTGTGCAATAAAAGCTTCAACCTTTCATACTGCGGTCACGACTTATGATTTTAGGCGAAATTAAAGCAAGAATAAATCAAGGTTATAGAACAATAAAATTCCCTGATGTGGAACCGGATCTCCCTGAGCGCTTCAGGGGGATGCCTAAAATGAACTGCAAGAATTTTGATTGCAAGAAATGCAAAGAGGCATGCCCAACCGGGGCGATATCAATAGCTGGCGCTGCTCGAGACACCGGCGCCACCCAAGGAGCGGGAACAATCCGCCAATTAAAACTAGACATGGGTAGATGCATTTTTTGCACTGATTGTGTTTTAGCGTGTCCAGAAAAAGCAATCAGTTTTACGCGTGATTACGGGCTGTCGGCAAACGACCGTGATGACCTCATCTTAAAAAACGGGCAAGTGTTTGAACCAGCCAATGCGCTAAAGAAAGAAACACTCCGTATTTTCGGGCGATCACTAAAACTACGCCAGGTGAGCGCTGGCGGCTGCAACGCCTGCGAAATGGATACACAAGTGCTAAGCACTGTGGTGTTTGATCTTGAGCGATTCGGAATCCAATTCGTAGCTTCACCGCGCCACGCTGATGGCCTGCTGATTACAGGACCAGTGACTGAGAGCATGAGGCTCGCCCTTGAGAAAACATACGAAGCAGTGCCTAACCCTAAAATCGTGATCGCAGTCGGTGCGTGTGCGATATCAGGGGGGCTTTATGCCGGACATGACGAAGTAGCAAAAAGCGGCGCCACTGAAATATTCCCGGTGGACCTTTACATCCCTGGTTGCCCGCCCCATCCGATCACGATCCTTGATGGTCTGCTGAGACTTATTGGAAAAAGGTGGTCACACGCATGAGCCTTCTTATCGCATCGCTCATTGTTTTGCTGCTAACCGGGGCAGCTGCGCTTTTCACAAACTCACGCCCCTCAATGGCGAACCGGATCGGCCCGTTTGGCTGTGTCTTGGGCGGTGCCATGGGCATAGTGCCAACAATCATGGTTTTTTTCGGCTCGCCGGCCCTATCTTTTAAGGCTAATTGGAACATTCCTTACGGGAACTTCTTCATTGAATTAGACGCACTCACGGCCCTGTTCCTGCTTATAATATTTTTCTTTTCTATACTGCTTGCTTTCTATGGGAGCGGTTACTTGAAACCTTATCTTAAAACAAGGTCCATAGGCACATCTTGGTTTTTCTTCAACATACTAATTGTAAGCATGGCATTAGTGGTCCTGGCGAGAAACGCTATGCTCTTTCTTATCGCGTGGGAGATAATGGCGCTCTCGTCTTTTTTTCTTGTCACCTTCGAAGACGAAAAAGAAAGCGTCAGACGCGCTGGTTGGATTTATCTTGTTGCTACCCACATAGGCACAGCGCTGCTTTTGCTGCTTTTCATTTACCTTGGCAAAGAGGATGGTGCCATGGACTTTGACCGGTTCAAAGTGCCAGTGGGAATGGCAAACATGCTTTTTATTCTGGCGGTGCTTGGGTTCGGCTCGAAAGCAGGTTTTATGCCGCTTCATGTATGGCTGCCGGAGGCGCACCCAGCGGCGCCAAGCCATGTATCCGCCCTGATGTCAGGCGTGATGATCAAGACGGGGATCTACGGTTTTCTCAGGATTGTAACCATGCTCGGCGGGCCTCCGCAGTGGTGGGGCATTGTTTTGATCATAATCGGAGTGACTTCCGGAATCGGCGGTATCTTGTTCGCTCTCGCGCAACACGATTCAAAGCGCCTGCTCGCATTGAGCAGTGTTGAGAACATCGGGATCATAGCTCTTGGAATAGGTCTTGGTCTTTTGGGGCAAAGCCTGAATTCACCTGTCATGACTTTTGCTGGCTACGGTGGAGCGCTACTTCATGTCCTTAATCACGCGGTTTTTAAAGGGCTGCTGTTTCTCGGCGCTGGAGTGGTCTTCAGCGCCACGGGAACGCGAGAGATAGATGAACTAGGCGGTCTCATGAAGCGCATGCCCGCCGTCGGTACAACCTTTCTGATCGGGGCGACCGCGATATCCGGGTTACCTCCCTTGAACGGGTTTGTTAGCGAATTTTTGATTTATCTTTCCGCTTTTTCAGGCCTCACGAGCTGGAATGCCGCTGCCGTGCCTGCACTTATCACTATCTTGGGTCTTGCACTGATCGGCGGTCTTGCTTCTGCTTGTTTCGCAAAAATTTTCGGTGTCATGTTCCTGGGCACGAGACGCCAAAAATACGACTCCACACACGAGCATCCGGTCGGGTTTATGATGAAACTTCCAATGTATGTTCTTGCCGCCTTATGCGTGGCGGGCGGGATACTCGGCCCATGGATGATGAAATCGATGGAATCAGCGCTAGCTGTTTTAACCAAGCTACCGATGCAAACCATAGGGGACTATGTTTCCACGCCACTGCTCTATGTGGCCGGAGTTAATATCACCCTCCTGGCTGTTATTGGCCTTCTGGCCATTCTACGAAAAAGACTTCTGCGCACAAAAACCATCGGCACCGCCGTCACATGGGACTGCGGTTATGCCTACCCCACAAGCCGCATGCAATATACGGCTTCATCGTTCACACAGCCGCTCTGCGGATCGTTTCAATTTTTTCTTAGAACAAAAAACCATCACCATGAGGCTTCTGGAACGGCGGTATTCGCCACTGAAACCAGAGATTGGTTTTTGGATGGAATTTTTAAAAGGATGTTTTTGTGGTTCGATCACCGGCTTTCGTTCTTCCGCAGGATACAGCATGGGCGGATACAACTCTACATTCTTTATATAGTCATCACTTTGCTTGCTCTTGTTCTTTGGAAAATGAGGCTGCCATAAAATGATTCAATTTTTCCACATACTGTTCGCGATCACTTTCGCGCCGCTGCTCATAGGGGTCATTAATAAAACAAAGGCGCTTTTCGCCGGACGCCGTGGCCCGCCGCTTTTGCAAACGTATTTCGATATTCTTAAACTTTTGCGTAAGGGCGCGGTTTACAGCGAAACAACTACTGCTTTGTTCAAACTGGGACCTATTGTCGGGCTCGCCGTGACGGTTGTGGCTCTTGCTGTCCTGCCATTCGCGTCCTCAAAGCCGCTGCTTACATTCCAAGGTGACATACTGCTGCTCGCTTATCTTCTAGGACTAGCGCGTTTTTTCACTGTTATAGCCGCACTAGACACGGGTTCAAGCTTAGAGGGGATGGGTGCAAGCCGTGAAGTGCAATTTTCCACTATAGCCGAAGTCGCCCTGCTGATCGGCCTTGCAGCACTCGCCAGAAAATGTGGGAGTGCATCGTTGTTTGATATTTTTTCGGCGATATCCGGCCAAGCATGGCAGCAATCAGGTGCCTTGCTTGGCCTTGTGGGAGCCACTCTCCTCATTGTCTATCTGACTGAAAATGCGCGCATCCCGATTGACGACCCCAACACACACCTTGAGCTTACTATGATCCATGAAGTGATGGTCCTTGACCACTCGGGCCCGGATCTAGCCATGATCTCATACGCATCGGCGCTTAAGCTTTGGATTTTTGGAACTCTCCTGATTAATCTTCTCGTGCCGATACACGGACTGAGATTTCTGCCAGCACACGTCGTCTTCCTGATTGGCATGATCGGCCTTGCGGTCATCGTAGGTGTAATTGAGTCGTGCATGGCGAGGCTGAAGCTCTTGCAGGTTCCGGATCTTTTGCTCGGGGCGGTTGGTCTTTCAACACTGGCTTTCTTCATAAGCGCGAGGTGAACCAAATGGCCGCATACGCAGATACATTATTAATCTTTCTTGTTTTAAGTAATTTTTTTCTGCTTGGGTCGAGCTGGCTGACGGTTTATATCCGGCTGGTATCAATACAGGGAGTGATTCTTTGCCTTCTTACGTTTGTGTTCCACAAAGGAGATATCGGCTTTCACACAATCACGCTGGCGGCGGGAAACGGGCTGCTCAAAGGCTTGGTGTTTCCTCTGCTTCTTATGAGAGCAGTTAGAGCAGTGCACATCAAACGTGAAATAGAACCTCTTGTCAGTTATGGAACCTCAATCGTGATCGGCACGCTTAGTTTCTGCATATCAATGTGGCTTGGGGCCGGCCTGCCGCTGCCCATCCCAGTGGTCTCGTCTCTCGTGGTACCGGTCACGCTATTCACCATACTTACGGGGCTGTTTCTCATCGTCAGCAGGAACAAGGCAATCACGCAGGTAATCGGTTATCTGATCATGGAAAACGGCATCTATGTTTTTGGAACTGCGTTCACGCTGGATGCGCCCCTTTTCGTTGAACTAGGCATATTGCTTGATATCTTTGTTGGGATTGGCATCATGGGCATCATCATGAATCATATCAGCAGGGAATTTGATTCACTGAACGTAAGCAAGCTTTCTGATTTGAGGGACTGGACATCATGATGTTGATCGCATTGGTAGCGGTTCCCGCTGCCGCAGGCATAGTGGCGTTTTTTATAAAACAAAACAGGCTCCGGTGGGGGCTACTGCTTTTAACTTCATCCGTGCACTTACTGCTTACTTCCATGATCAGATTATCACCTCAACAGCCGCTGCTTAGAGGATGGCTCTTTCTTGATGCCGCCGGGTACCTTTTTCTTGGGATCACGAGCTTGTTGTTTTTTGCCGTGAGTATTTATGGAACAAAGTTCATCGACAAAAACAGGCACAGGATAGACAGGATATTCACATCCTGCCTGTTGTTCTTCCTCTCCACGATGACACTGGTCACACTCAGCCACAGTTTTGATCTGCTGTGGGTGGCGGTTGAAGCCACAACACTCGCCAGCGCGCCTCTTATTTATTTTCACCGACACCGCAACAAACATTCACTTGAGGCGACATGGAAATATCTAATGATTTGTTCGGTCGGTATCGCGCTCGCGCTTCTCGGAACATTCTTCCTGTCCATTGCAGCCGCTGGCACAGGAGGCGGCGCCAGGGACGGCACCGGCATGGCACTGAGCAATCTTCTACAAAACGCATCATCTCTGAACGCGGATTGGCTGAAGGCGGCATTTCTTTTTCTTGTGGCTGGCTACGGCACTAAAGTGGGCCTTGCACCGATGCACACTTGGCTTCCGGACGCTCACAGCGAATCACCATCAATGGTCTCAGCCCTGCTTTCTGGTGCTCTTCTTAACTGCTCTTTTCTTGCCATCCTGCGCGGCTATCAGGTCTGCGTCGCCGCTGGACAAGGAGCATTCGCGCAAGAAGTACTCATTGCTTTTGGACTTATGTCGATGGGTGTGGCTGCTGTCTTCATAATCAGGCAGAGTGATTACAAACGCTTGCTGGCTTATTCGAGCGTTGAACATATGGGGATACTATCGCTCAGTGTAGGTATCGGCGGCAAAGCAATGTTCGGCGGCATGCTGCATGCCATAAACCACTCAATGACAAAGGGGATGCTGTTTTTGGTCTCTGGAAACATTCTTGCGGCATACGGTACGAAGCATGTAAAATTGATTTCAGGAATGTTCAAGGTGCTCCCGGCGTCAGGCGTGCTGTGGATAGCTGGACTGCTTGCAATCACTGGCTCTCCGCCGTTCGGGTCTTTCATCAGCGAGTTTATCATTCTTAAGGAAGCGCTGGACACCGGTCATATCTGGATAGCGCTTTGTTACTTAATTTTCCTGGTAGTCATTTTCATCGGCATGGCCACAGTAATGCTAAAGATGGTACAGGGTGCTACACATGACCCGCAAACCGATAATAACTTGCCTACCACGGTTCAGGTAGAATCACTTTGGTCAATCATCCCACCCGCTGTAATGGCCATAGCAGTGCTGTTGCTGGGAATTCATCTGCCACCATTTCTAAATGAGCATCTGCTTGAAGCAGCCGCGGTTCTGAACATACGTTAAACCGTGGCACTACTCAGTGCATTCATATTTACACTTGAACAAATCAGCGATGTGTTCTCTAATTTAACCGATAGAGGAGAAACCCTAATGAGAACTTGGCTCATGTTTTTGATTATCATGTCCCTTACAGGGTGTGCCAGTCACGAGGTAAGACACGCGGTAAGAAATGATGCCTTCAGCGCTGCGGTCGATGGTGCTTTTGCAGAGCTGGATGCCGGCAGCAGGCGACCAGCAAGCGATGTTAAGACCATGCTCGGGCTTGATTTCAAAAAACTACGCGGCAGGCTTGGGGTGATTGTATTCCCGAAGATTTCAAATAAAGCCGAAAAATCAAGCCGGCATCCTCTTCGCGCATTCGCCTCTCCGAGGGAATTCGAGCTCGTGGCACAGCGGCTTTTAAACTGCCAACAACTTCTTAAAGAAAAGACCAAAAAATGGTCGCACCAGGAATATTTCCCAGGCACCATCGATGAGCGCCTTGAGTGTGGAATTTTTCGTGTCACTCAATCAAGGCCAAAGTTAACGGCGGTCGATCTGCGGCGTGACGACATAGCTGAAATGAGGATCTATCTTGACTCGGATTATCGCGCTTACGGTGTTGATATTGATATCATCGTTGATCGCAACAACAGCGCCATTACGAACATTAAATGGGACGAACGCGAACATCTTAGTTCAGGGCTGGCTCTTTTCCCGATTGACCTTCCTAATCTATCGAGACTCGATGCCATGACGAAGAAGACGACGGACCAGGCCCAGATAACTCTTCCGGATGATGTCTATGTAAAAAACAAGTTGTTAAAGGCAGGGGTAAAACTCTGCCAGCTCGGCCATGTCTTTGAGTACAGGGATTTTTACGGTTCTAAGCAGCGTATCCAGTGGTGCGTTGGCAACCCATGGCCTGCTACGGTGGAAAACGACCGCTACTTCGCGGTCCTGAAAAACCAATGAGGGTTTAGATAATGAAACTTATTAGAAAAGCAGCCGTTTTGGTTATTTTTTTGTCACTGATTATTTTCCAAGCGGGGAGTTCTAGCGCGGATTCAACCGGGAACTTCATAATAAGAAGCAATTCATTCAAGGAGCTTTACAATCTTGATGGCCGCGCAGCCCAGCCTAGAAATGTTCCATGGGCCGGTAGCTACTGGTCTTTTAGACATGACGGCATCGCTGATTCTTCGGAACAACAGCCGTCACCGGCTGGGAAATACGACAATACATTCCGTCAAAACGGCTTGGCGGTAAAATGGGAAAAGGAGAATCATTCCTGCTCGACGCTCTCTGGTGAAACGAAGGCAAGCTGCGATGGCTGGTGGGGGCACTGCAATGCCTGGTCAGCAGCAGCCATCAAGGAACCGGAGCCTAGACATCACACGGATTTCCATGGCATCAAGTTTACGGTGGCTGATCTCAAGGCTTATCTCACGGAAATATGGATGGAGTCTGGAGAGCTTTTCTCAGGCAACACGCAAAAGGACAAGGAGACTGATAGCTGGGTATATGACGATAAATCCACCACGTCGCTTATGAGTGACGGCTCGGCCACTTATTATGAAAGTTTCTGGGATGTTACTCCACGGGCGTTTTTCCTTATCATGACCAACTATGTTGGGATCCTTAAGATGGGATTGGTCATTGACAGATTTACGGGCGATCAGGTTTGGAATCAGCCTGTCGTTGGTTACCGGATTCTACCGATCCGTACAAGAGACATCCTGCAGCCAATAACGAGAAATGGAAGGATGATTTATCCGGTTTTCCTTAGGATGAAATTTTATTGGGCTAATGACGAGGTTTATGAAACCCACGTCTCCGCTCCTTTTGATATCAAGAAAACTGCGGACAGCGAAGATATTGAAAGTATCATAACAAATGGAGAGGACTATGCTGGAAGGCTGCTCAAGTTCACTCTTTTCTTTGACGAGCCAGTGCAGGTCAACACGACTGGAACAGAAGTGTTGTCCTCGGGGAGAATCTTGTCGGAGGGTATCTGGGACCACCGGGTTAACAAGGGTTACGATCTGGATTCCACGCACCCAGATTTCATATGGTTACCAACGCAGCTTTACAAGTCTGCCGGTAGCGCAAACCCCTACGTTTTACCAAGGAATGTTTATGCGATTATTGGCGTTGGCGCAGGTGGCGGATCATCTGATACGGTATCAGATACGACGTATTCATTTGAATACGATAAGATGCCGAATATTTCGGCTTCATTTCTTTATAGGCTCATTCGTATAGCTTTTAACCGTGAGGGAATGATTGTCGACGTCGGCCGTGACAGTGGGGTGGGTGCGGCTAACAAAATCTTTGTCAAGGTAACACTAAGAAAAAAGATTTCAAGGGAAGCAGCCATAAGGATACTTGAAGAAGCAGGCCTCGCGCCGGCTTCTTAATCTGTTGTCCCCAGGGATAGCGCTGGTTTTTTCATCAGCTTTGCCGCGACCATTCCACCCGAGGAATGGGTGGCTATGCCGGTCAGTTTTCGTTTTTGCCGTACCATCAAAAGGTGTAATTGAATATTCTCGCCCAGAAAAAGTTATTCCAGCATCGACTGTAACGTCCTGTGCGCTTTCGCAAGGCGAAAGTAAACCGGAAGCAAAGAGCAATTTTGACCGCATTATCGGCCGAAAACGACAAGCCGATCAGCGCACATGTGAGTCCGCCGCCACCGCTGGCGGTGTTTTGTGCGTATTGATCAACTTTGGTGACATTAGGCGCTACATTTTTGGCCATTCCCGCAGTTTTTGCTGACTCCATCCCAACCGCAAAAATAGCCGCTGTTCAATTTTTAAAAAACAATGAGTCACACACTCTGGAAACAAAGACAATCCCGCCCATAGTAGGGGATTTTCTCAAAACCTGGTCAAGTTAAATCTATTTCACTTGTGTATTATTTTAGTGATGTGAACTCTGGTTTCTGGACTAGTGCCTCTCCCACTTAATTCTTTCCGGTTTTGTAGCCAAACTTCCGACGCG
>ERZ1292640.2945-Hain-H43-02um-R1-2945-length-13453-cov-45_pt1 | contig 13453 bp, 12 predicted proteins | sample MGYA00564404_ERZ1292640 | MGnify/ENA primary metagenome ERZ1292640 (study PRJEB36523, sample SAMEA6512636) | groundwater metagenome | collected 2019-01-08 | study: AquaDiva: Metagenomics assemblies of 32 groundwater samples
GAACAGTATCCGGCCAGCTATTACTGGACGGCTTACCAATCCGAATGGGCCACCGACATCGTGTTCCGCGAGGCGGATTTCCTGAAGCGTCTAATGCCACTGCTGGTGCGGCACGGCATGCTCAGTTTCTCAAGCCCCGACGTGATGCGCTACTTCGGCGGAAGAGTCAACCAGTCGGGGGCGATCCCGGCGAACTTCAACGGGACGCTGAAAACCGGTTTGAAACGGCGTGGCGAGTTTCTCCTCAACGGCTTTCGCAACCGGGCGCACCATACTGGTCGCGGTGCTGACAACCGCCAGCACCACCGTCCATCAACTGAATCAACTCCCGAAAGCGGCATGAGAAAATCGTCGCGCCGCGCAAAGGAACAAAGATTTAGTGGGACAGTGGCGGTGTCGGTGTTTCGAGACGTCCTCTCCGTCACCATCAGCGATCCGCTCCATTCAACCGGGGAAAGCCGATTCGTGCGGAGGTTGGGGAGGCCATTCGGATCATTAGCGCAAGACTCGCAACCCGACGTGAACGAGTAGAGTATGAGGAAGGCACGTCCTAGGCCCGAACCCGAGGAGATGCTGCCGGAGTACGACTTTTCCGCTGGCGTCCGCGGGAAGTATGCGAGCCGGTTTCGAAAGGACACGATCATGGTTGTCCTTGACCCCGATGTCGCCGAAGTATTTCCCGATTCAAACTCGATAAACAAGGCTCTTCGGGCGCTCGGTGACATTATTCGCGACCGTGTCCCGAAGGTGGGCCGGCGGCGCTGACCGCGCGGGACAGGCGAGGACGCCTATCCTACATGCCGCCAATCAGCTTAAGGTCCAGCGTGACCTGGCGGTTGGGCTCCAGCTCGATGGTTGAGACAGCCAGCGTCCCCCACTCGGCCTCCTGCGGTTGCGGAATCTCGAACGAGCTGAACAGCGCGTAGCGGCCCGGCGGCAGGCCGTAAAAGCGGTATTCGCCGTTCTGGTCGGCGCGCAAGGATCGCCCGCCGGCCAGCCGGCCGCGCAGCTCGGGGTCGATCGCATTGAGGAAGACGGGCGCGCCGGGAACGGGCTTGCCGTCGGCGGCCAGTACCCGGCCGCGCAGGATGGCCGGATCGGCCGACAGGATCACCGTCAGCTCGAGCGCGTCGAAGGGCGCCGCCTCGAACTCGTTCGGCCGGCGCGAGGAACGCGGCATGCGGAAAGAGTCGATGTAAAACTCGGGCGGCGCCACCGCGGCCGCCTGGTACTCGCCCGGCGGCAGGGCCGCGGTTTCTCCTCCCTGGACCAGAACCGAATTCTCGACCGGCGGCTGGGTCCTTCTCAGGAAAACGGTAACGCGGCGCGGATCGATCGGCCGCCCGCTCTTCTCCTCCGACCGCACGCGCACAGTGGGCAGCCGCCCCAGCGGCAGGCTGGTCTCGGTGGTCCCCTCGCCCAGCCGGAGCCTGCGCCAGGCGGCGCGCGGCTGAGCTGCGCCGGCCAGCGCCAGTATGTGGTAATCCCCCGGCCCGAGCTGGTCGAAGTCGAAGCTGCCGTCGGCCGGCACTTGCGCCTCGCGCTTGCCCGTGTCCGAATAGAGCTCCACCGTCGCCGGGACTCCGCCCAGCACGCGGCCGACGAGCCGGCCGAGGCGGCCAGGCAGCGGCTCGATGTCGATGCCGCCGGCCTCCCGATCCAGTTCCACCTCGACCTGCTTCGCCTCGGCGAGGGCCGTGCTTTGCCCGAAGAAGGTCGGCAGCAGGCTGCGCCCGCCCTCGAGCTGGCGCGGGCCGGTGCGCGCGTAATAGCGGCCGGGCTCGAGACCGGCTATGCGGAACACGCCGCGATCGTCCGAGACGCCGCTGGCGACCATGCGCAGCGGCTGCTCGCCGGCGCGATAAGCGTAGACCGGATGGTTGGCGAGTCCGAGATGGTTCTCGTCCAGCACCAGGCCGCCGATGGCGCCGAGCCGGGGCAGCCTCAACTCGGCGAAGAACTGGCCGGCCGCGCCGAGCACGATCGGCGCGCCGGGGCCGTTCCACCGTTTCTGTCCGTGCTTGGCGATCGCGTAGCCGCCGCGCCCCGCGCTCAGCAGATAGGCGCCGGCGCCGAGCGAGCGAAAGCTGAAGCGGCCGCCGGAGTCGGTGAGAATGGAGCCGACCGAAACCGCCGCCCCGCCCTGGATCGCTTCCAGGCTGACCCTGGCCCGCGCCACCGGACGGCCGGAGAGGTTTTCCAGCACGATGCCGTCCAGCACCGTACCGGCCGCCGGCCACGCCAGGAGCAGCAAGAAGATCAACACTCGAATCGCTCCGCCGTCAGGCCGGCTCGAAGGGCCAGACCGCCGTCGTGCTGTAGCCGCCGTCCACCGCGATCACCTGCCCGGTGATGTAGTCCGAGCCCGGGCTGCTCAGGAAGACCGCCAGCGGGGCGAGGTCGGCCGGGCGGCCCAGCCGCGGCGTGGCCACTACTCCCTTGAGCCACTGTTGCATCTCCGGCAGTTGCAGCACGGCCCGGTTCAGGTCCGTTTCGATGAAGCCCGGCGCGATGCAGTTGACCTGGATGCCGTAGCGGGCCCACTCGGCCGCCAATACGTGCGTGAGCCCCGCCAGGCCGCTCTTGGCGATCGCGTAAGGGGCAAGATACGGGAGGCCCAGAATGGACATCATGCTGCCGACCATGACGATCTTGCCGCCGCGGCCGCGCTCGACCATGCCGGCGCCCACCCGCTGGGTCAGCTCGACAATCCCGTGCAGGTTGGTTCTCAGCAGCCAGTCGTACTCTTCCCTGGTGTAGTCCAGAAACCGCTTGCGCAGGTTGATGCCGGCGACGTTGTGGAGGATGTCCACCGGCCCGGCGGCGGCGAGCGCGGCTTCGATGGCGCCGGAATCGGCCACGTCCAGGCGCAGCGCTTCGGCCTGGCAGCCTTCGGCGCGCAGCGCGGCCGCGTGCGTCTCCAGCGCCTCCAGCGAGCGCGCCGCCAGCAGCGTGCGCGCGCCGGCGCGGGCCAGCCCCTGCGCCACCGCCAGCCCGATGCCGCGGCTGGCGCCGGCCACCAGCGCCGTCTTCCCCGCCAGCGAGAACGGATTCTCGCTCATGCCAGCAGCTCCCGAACGAGGCGGCCGCCCGAAGCCAGGTAATGGGGCGGTGGCTGAACGCCGAGGATCTCATGCACGGTGCGGGCCAGGTCCTCGGGCCGCACCGGCGAATCGATGACCTCCTCCCCAAACGTATCGGTGGCTCCGACCACGTGGCCGCCCGGCACCCCGGCGCCGGCCAGCACCACCGACCACGCCCGCGAGTGGTGGTCGCGCCCGCCCCGCGGATTGATCCGCGGCGTGCGACCGAACTCGCCGGTGACGATCACCAGCGTCGTATCCAGCAACCCGCACTCGTCGAGGTCCACCAGCAACCCGGCAAATGCGCGGTCGAACTCCGGCAGCAGCTCGTCTTTCAGCTTGCGGAAGTTGTCCGCATGCGTGTCGTAGCCGGGCTGGCGCACCGAGACAAACGGCGCGCCGGCCTCGATCCGCCGCCGCGCCAGCAGGCATTGGCGCTCCAGCGAGGCGGCGCCAGCCAGCTCGGCGGCCGGATACCCGGCCCGCACATAGGCGGCGGCGCGCTCGTGGTTGGTCTCGCCGGAGCGCATCGAGCGCAGGATGGCGAACCGGTGCGCCTGTCGCGCCGTCAGCGGCAGATGCTCCGAGATGCGGATGCCGGGCACGCTGGTGGGGATCTCGCCGAATACGCCGCGGATCGCGCGCGGCGCGCGCGGCTTCAGGTCGAAGGTGTCGAGCTGGCTCGCGCCGCCCTCCTGCCGGATCAGGATGCAGGCGCGGTCGCGCCGCCAGCGGGCGGGCGGCAGCGCGCCGAGCGCGGCCATCCGCAGCAGGTCTCTCCGGGGAACCGTGGGGTCGTTTGCGTTAGTCATAGCGCTCCGCTACACAGAAATTGTATAAGAACTGAGAAGGGGTACGCGCGGACCATGAAGCAACTCTCGATCGCGGTGATTGCCGGCGACGGCGTCGGGCCCGAGGTGATTTCCGCCGGCAAGCGGGTGCTGGTGAAGGCGGGCGAGCGATTCGGGCTCGCGTTCTCCTTCGAGGACTTCCCCTGGGGCTCGGAGTTCTACTTCCAGCACGGGCGGATGATGCCGCCCATGGCGCTCGACCTGCTCCAGCCCTTCGACGCCATCTACCTGGGCGCCGTCGGCCATCCCGACATCCCCGACCACGTCACCCTGAACGGCCTGCTGCTGCCCATCCGCCGCGGCTTCGATCTCTACGCCAACGTGCGGCCGGCGGTGCTCTACGCCGGGGTGGATTCGCCGCTGGCCGGCCGCCGGCCCGGCGACATCGACATGGTCATCGTCCGCGAGAACACCGAGGGCGAGTACGTCCAGGTCGGCGGCTTCGTCTATCACCAGCAGCCGGAAGAGCTGGCCGTGCAGACGGCGGTCTTCACCCGCCGCGGCATCGAGCGCGTGGTGCGCTTGGCCTTCGAGCTGGCCCTGCGCCGCGGCAAGAAGAAGCGGGTCGCCTCGGTCACCAAGTCCAACGCCCAGGGATTCGGCATGGTGCTCTGGGACCGCACCTTCCAGACGGTGGCGCGCGAGTTCCCCGGCGTCGAGACCGAATCGCTGCTGGTGGACGCGGCGGCGATGAACTTCGTGCGGCGCCCGGAGAGCTTCGACGTGGTGGTGGCCTCGAACCTGTTCGGCGACATCCTCAGCGACCTGTCGGCCATCATCACCGGCAGTATTGGCCTGGCGCCCAGCGCCAACCTCGACCCCAGCCGCCGCTTCCCCTCGCTGTTTGAGCCGGTGCACGGCTCGGCGCCCGATATCGCCGGCAAGGGCATTGCCAACCCGATGGGGACGATCCTGGCGGCCGCGATGATGCTGGAGCACCTGGACCACTCCGAAGCGGCCGGCGCCATCGAGCAGGCCGTTGCCGGCGTGCTGGCCGAGACCCAGGTGCGCACCCCCGACCTGGGCGGCAGCAATACCACCTTCGAGGTAACCGAGGCGGTGCTGGCCCGCCTCTAATCTCCAGCGGGCTGCCCGCCGATAGCAGGAACATGCCTTCCCCAACCACCGATGAGCACAGCATCCAGACCAGCCTGCTGGCGTTGGCCGCCGCCTTGACGGCGGCGCCGGCAGCTCCTCGCTCCGGCGACGACGCCGGCTTAGCCGTGCCCCGGCCTCAGCCTCGCCGCCGCGATCTGCGCAATGTCGAGCAGCGCCGGCGGGACGCCTGAAACCGTCGCCAGCGCGTCGCGCAGCATCGAGTGACAGAAGGGGCAAGCGGCGCCAACCACGCCGGCGCCGGTCGCTACCAGTTCCTGGGCGCGTTCCACACTGACGCGCGTGCCCTGCTCCTCGCCGAGGAAGAACAGCCCGCCGCCGGCGCCGCAGCAGAAACCACGCCGCCGCCCGCGCCGGGGATCCACCACCGTCCCCCAGGGCTCGATCACCTGGCGCGGCTGGTCGAACAGGCCGCGGTAGCGCCCCAGGTAACAGGCGTCGTGGAAGACCACCTTCTCGCCGCCCCGGGAACGGGCCGGCAGCCGGGCGCTGAACCGCGCCAGCAGCTCGCTGTGGTGCTCCACCTCCAGGTTCGCGCCGAAGTCCCGGTAGTCGCCGCGGATCGTGCGCACGCAATGCGGGCAGATGGAGAGCAGCCTGGTCGCGCCGCTCTTGCGGATCTCTTCCAGGTTCGTTCGGGCCAGTTCCTCGAACAGCAGGTCGTTGCCCAGCCGGCGGGCGGCGTCGCCGCTGCACTTCTCGCGGCGCAACACGCCGAAGCTCACGCCCAGGTGACGCAGCACTTCGACCAGCGCCAGCACGATCTCGCGGCCCTGCTGGTCGTAGGATCCCATGCATCCCAGCCATAGGCAGTATTCCTGCGCGCCGTCGAACAGCGGCAGCCCGTGCTTCTGGATGAACTTCTCGCGCTCGGCGTGTGAGAACCCGAGCGGGTTGCCGCTGCGCTCCAGGTTGAGGAACATCCGCGTGCCGTGCTCGTCCTCCCACCGGCCGGTGTTCACCGCGCCGCGCCGCAGCCCGACGATCACCGGCAGGTGCTGGATGCCCACCGGGCACTGGTATTCGCAGGCGCCGCAGGTGGTGCACTGGAAGGCGGCTTCCATCTTCAGGTGCTCGCCCAGCAGCGGCGTCTCGCTCGCTGGCCCGCATTCGTTCAGGTAGCGGCGCGCGCCGAGGATGATTTCCTTCGGGTCGAGCAGCTTGCCGGTGTTCTGCGCCGGGCAGTGCTCGGTGCAGCGCCCGCATTCCACGCAGGTGTACGCTTGCAGGCTGTCGATCCAGGTGAGGTCGCGGCCGGCGACCAGCCCGAAATCCTCCTCGCCGGCCAGCGGCGGGATGCGGCTGAAGCCCGGCCGCATCAGGAACACGGTGACCGGGCTCAGCAGCAGGTGCAGGTGCTTGGTGTGCGGGATCAGCGGCAGAAAGATCAGCAGCGCCAGCGTGTGCAGCCACCAGCTCAGCCGGCCGGGGATGAGGTAGGTCACCATCAGCACGAAGATCAACGCCGCGATCAGGCCCGATTCCCATGAGAGCGGGCCCAGCCACTTCGGCCGCACCAGGAAGCGCCGCGCCGCCAGCCCCACAATCGCCACCGCCACCGCCGCGGCGAAGGCGGCGACCACCCGGAGGTACAGGCTCTCCCGCGAGAACAGCGCCAGACCGAAGCCTCGGAGCAGGTGGTCGAGGGTCGCCAGCGCGAAGGCGCAGAAGCCCCAGAACACCAGCGCGTGCGCCAGGCCAGGCCAGGGCCGCTCGCGGATGACCTTGCCCTGAAGCAGCACCTCCCAGACGAACCGCTTGATCCTCGGCCTGAGCGGCCGCAGCCGGAAATCCGCGTCTTTTCTGGACGCGCGGACAATCCTCACCACTGCCACGAACCTCAGCAGGAAGCCGGACACCGACAGGGCCAGCAATAAGGCGAGCGCGAACATGCGCATACAGTCTAGAATAATTCGGGGACAGGCTACACAACCTCGAAATATGGCGCTGCGTATTGTTGTATCCGGAGCCGCGGGGTTCATCGGCTCGCATCTTTGTGACCGGCTGCTGGCCGATGGGCATTCCGTTATCGGTCTCGACAACCTGCTGACGGGCTCGGTGGCCAACCTGGCCCATCTGGAAGCACACCCGGGCTTTCGCTTCGTTGTTCATGACGTCACCCAGGCATATGACGACGGTGGGCCGATCGACGGCGTGCTGAACCTGGCGTCGCCGGCCAGCCCCAAGGACTACCTAAAGCACCCGGTGGAAACGCTGGACGCCGGCTCGCGCGGCACCCGCGAGTTGCTGGAACTGGCCCGCCGGCACGGGGCGCGCTTCCTGCTGGCCTCCACTTCGGAGTGCTACGGCGACCCGCTGGTGCACCCGCAAACGGAAGACTACTGGGGCAACGTGAATCCGGTCGGCCCCCGCTCCTGCTACGACGAGGCCAAGCGCTTCGCCGAGGCCCTCGCCATGGCCTGGCATCGAACGCACGGGTTGCGCACCAACATCGCGCGCATCTTCAATACCTACGGGCCGCGGATGAAGCTCGACGACGGCCGGGTGGTGCCGGCCTTCCTCGACCAGGCGCTGCGGGGCGAGCCGCTCACCGTGTTCGGCGACGGATCGCAAACACGCAGCTTCTGTTATGTTTCGGACCTGGTGGACGGCCTCTGCCGGCTGATGCTCTCCGACGAACCTTACCCGGTCAACCTTGGCAACCCGCGGGAGATGACGGTGCTGGAGTTCGCCGAGCGCATCCTGCGGCTGACCGGTTCCTCCTCGCGCGTCGAGTTCAGGCCGTTGCCGCAGGACGACCCCAGGCGCCGCCGGCCCGACATCTCGAAGGCGAAACGCCTGCTGGGCTGGGAGCCGCGTGTTTCGCTGGAAGACGGTCTCGAAGCGACCATCTCGTACTTCCTCAGCCGAGGTCCCGCGCCAGCTCGTCGATCTCCTCTGGCGTGAGTTCGTGTTCTGCCCGGTATTGCGGATGATCCGCCGCCAGCCGGGCGCCTTCGCGCCAGCGGGCCGCCTGCTCCGGTGACAGCCTGAACTTGATGTACTGCACCGAGCTGATGCGGTCGGTGGCTATCTGGCGAGTGTCAAACCGCGCCCGCGCCGACTCGCCGCCGGCCACCAGCCAGACGTGGTTCTCCAGGCCGAGCAGCTCGCGCAGCCTGACGCTGCGTTCCTCGGGCGAATCGTACTCGATCAGCAGGCTGGCCGACAGCTCGTTGTCTCCAGGGATCAGCTCGTTGTACGTCTCCACCTCGTGCCGGATCGCCTCCGGCTCGACGATGCGCTCGATCCGCATCATCTCCTGGATCTGGTAGCGCACCGTCTCGCGGTTCTCGAACAGGAAAGTCAGGTGCTCACCGACGCGGATGCGGCGGCGGTCCTTCAGGGCCATCACCAGCGGCCGCCACGTCTTCCGCTCCAGCTCGTAGGCGGCGATGTCTTTGAGCTCTGAGATGGTTATCGGTCTCATACGGGCCTGGGGAACCCGTCCGGGCGGTAGGCGCGCGCCAGCACCTGGATGGGATGGATCGGCCGCTTCCCCATTCCCTGCTGAATGTGAATCGAGGCCAGCGGGCAGTCGCTGGCCAGCAGGTCGGCTTCGGCGGCGGCCATCTCGTCGAACGCTTTCTTGCCGGTCAGCATCGCCAGCGGGAAGAACTCCTTCTTCATCGCCCAGGTGCCGTCGTGGCCCGAGCACTGCTCCACCAGCTTGATGCTGGCGCCGGGGATCAGCCGCATCATGTCGCGCGAGCGGTAGCCGATGTTCTGCGCCTTCAGATGACAGGGCAGGTGATAGGCGATGCGGCCAGGCGTGGAGCGGAAGTCGCGGTTGAAACGGTCCTGCTGCTTGAGCTGGAACAGGAACTCGCAGACGTCCATGGTCGCCGCCGCCACCTCTTTGGCCTCCGGCGTTCCGGCCAGCTCGGCGTATTCCTTGCGCAGCATGTAGGTGCAGGTGGGATCGAGCGCCAGCACCTTCTTGCCCGCCTTGACGTGCGGATAGAGCGTCTCCACGTTGCTCCGCGCCAGCCGCTGCGCCAGCTCGATGTCGCCCGCCTCCAGCGCCGGCATGCCGCAGCAGTTGTTCTTGGCGCAGCCGAGCGAGATGCCGTTCTTGGCGAAGACCTCGATGGTGTCCTTGCCTACCTGCGGCACGTTGTGGTTCACCGAGCAGGTGACGAACATCACCGCCCGGGTGGGGTCGCCGAGCGGCGTGGGCTGCTTGCGGTACCAGTCCTCGAAGGTCTCGCCGTGGAACTCGGGCAGGACCTTGTCGCGGTGAATGCCCAGCGTCTTCTCCAGCCCGAAGCGCATGAGCGGCTGCCGGTTGGCCCAGTTGGCGAGCGGGGCGCACACGCCGGCGGCCTTGCCGATCAGCCGCGGGCGGGCCAGGAGGCGCGAGCGCAGATCGATGCCGCGTTCCCGCTTGCGGATCGCGTTGGCGCGCAGCATCAGCCGCGGGAAGTCGAGCTGGAACTCATGCCCGTCGTCGGGCGTATACGGGCACTTGACGTAGCAGAGCTTGCACTGAAAGCAGGTGTCGATGACCCAATCCACCTCGGTTGCGCTCAGCTTGCGCACGTCCCCCTCGTGCCGGTCCACCGCCTGGAACAACGCGGAAAACGAAGGGCAGAGGTTGAAGCAGAGCCGGCAGAGGTGGCAGAGATCGAAGACGCGCTCGAGTTCCTGCGCCAGGCCCGCCTTGTCCCAGTACCTGGAGTCACTGGGGTTGTAGCAGAGCCCGGAGGTAGGGGCGCCCTTGATCATAAACCTATCCAGTAAACGTCATGAGCGTTTGCTGTGTCCGGTGACGCGCCGCCAATGCGCGCAGCGCCGAGCCGCGCGGTTAGCGCCTACGTGATGCTCTTCAAGCCCTGCCCGAAGCGCCCGGCGTGGGACTTTTCCGCCTTGGCCAGCGTCTCGAACCAGTCGGCGATCTCCGCGAAGCCCTCTTCCCGCGCCGCCTTGGCCATGCCCGGGTACATGTCGGTGTACTCGTGCGTCTCGCCGGCGATGGCTGCCTTCAGGTTGGCCTCCGTGTCGCCGATGGGCAGGTCCGTGGCCGGGTCGCCGACCGGCTTGAGGTAATCCAGGTGGCCGTGGGCGTGGCCGGTCTCGCCCTCCGCCGTGTCGCGGAACAGCCCGGCGACGTCGGGATATCCCTCGACATCGGCCTGCTTGGCGAAATACATGTAGCGCCGGTTGGCTTGCGATTCCCCGGCGAAGGCGTACTTCAGGTTCGCGTGCGTCTTGCTTCCTTTGAGTGTCGGCATGAAGATATTTTAACTCAGCGGAGCCGTCGAGCGGCTGGTCAGATCCTCAGCTCGTAGCCCAGCGCGCGCATGCCGTCGATGATGCGGGCGCGGATGGCGCCCACTTCCTCCAGCGACAGCGTGCGGTCCGGCGCGCCCACCGTGAGGCGGAACGAGACGCTCTGGCGGCCCTCCGGGATCGGCGGCCCGGAATAACGGCGCAGGAATTCGATCGACTCCAGCCACTCGCCGGCCAGGCCAGCCAGTTGCTTCTGCATCTCGCCGATCAGCGCGCGGAGGTCCGCGATCACCGAGAGGTCGAAGGCGCTGGTCGGGAAGCGCCGGATCGGCCGGTAGCGCTTCTCGACCGCGCTCAACCGCTGAATCCGTTCCAGGTCCAGGTCGATCAGCGCGGCGCGCCCGGTGAGCAACGACGGATGCAATTCAAACAGGCGGCCCACCACCTCGCCGCGCCAGACGACCTCGGCGGCCCGCGCCGGGTGCTCGAAGCAACGCGCCGCCGCCGGGCGAATCTCGGCGCCGGGCACGAGGCACTGGGCCGCGCGCGCCAACTCGCAAAGGTTCTGCTCGCCGTTTTCGCGGCTGTAAATCGCGGCCACCGCGTGCGGGACCTCGCGCGGCAGGCCCGCCGGCTGCTTGTGGATCTCCCGGCCGGCCTCGAACAGGCGGAACGACTCGAAGTTCTTGCTGTTCTCGATGATGTTCCCGCAGATCTCGGGAATCAGGCTCAGCCGCATCAGGCCCTGCTCGGAGGAGATCGGGTTGGCCACGACCACGTGCTCGGCCGGATCGAACCCGAACTGCCGCGCCCGCTCCTCGCTCAGGAACGAGTAATTGGATACCTCGGTGAAGCCCTGGGCGGCCAGCGCGCTGCGCACCGCGCGCAGGAACATCCGCTGCGGGTTATCCGGCGGCGGCGTGCAGGCCACCGCCGGCGGCCGCGGCGTGATCGAGTCGTAGCCGATCATGCGGCCGACTTCTTCCACCAGGTCGTCCTTGATCGAGACGTCGCGGGTGGCCCGCCAGCTCGGCACGGTAACCGAGAACAGGCGCGGCGCCGTTTCGGTGACGCCGAAGGACAGCCGTTCCAGGATATCCCGCACCTCTTCGGGGGCGACTTCGCGCCCCAGCTTCCGGGTGAGCCAGTCCATCGGCAGCGTGATGGGTTCGGGCGGCGCGATCTCCTTCTTCTGATCCGCCAGCCCGCCGACCAGCCGGATGCCCGGCGACACCTGCGCGAACAGCTCCAGCGCGCGCGCCAGCCCGCGCACGGTGTTCACCGGGTCCTGCGATTTCTCGAAGCGCATCGAGGCGTCGGTGCGCAGCTTCAGTTTCGCCGAGGTCTTGCGGACCGAGGAGCCCGAGAAGCAGGCGCTTTCGAGCACGATCCTGCGGGTGCGCTCATTGATGCCGGTGTCGAGGCCGCCGATGACCCCGGCGATCGCTACCGCTCCGTTCGCATCGGCGATCACCAGGTTGGTGCGGTCCAGCTTGTAGGTCTCTTCGTTCAGTGCCGTGAGGAACTCGCCCTCGCGGGCGCGGCGGATGAAGATCGTGCCGCCGTGCAGCAGGTCGCGATCGAAGGCGTGCAGCGGCTGGGCCAGCTCGGCCATCACGAAGTTGGTCACATCGACGATGGTGTTGATCGGGTTCAGCCCGATCGCCTCCAGCCGGTACTGGAGCCACAAGGGCGACGGCCCCACGGTTACGTTGTCGAAGACCAGCCCGCTATACCGGGGGCACAGGTCGAAGTCCTCGATGGCGACGCCCACCGCGCCCTCGCCCGCCGGGATGCGCTCCAGCTTGACCGGATCGCGCAGCGGCTTGCGCAGGATGGCGGCCACTTCGCGCGCCAGCCCGAGGTGGCCCCACAAATCGGGGCGGTGCGTGATCGACTTGTTGTCGAGCTCGATGATCTCGTCCGGCGGGCAGCCGGCGATGTGCGCGCCGAAGCTCGTGACGCCCTCGCACTCGGCCGTCTTCATCGTGATCTCGAGGCCGAGCCGGCGGGCGTCGAGGTCGAGGCCTTCGACCAGCTCGCACAGCCAATTGTAGGAGAACTTCATCAGAACTGCCCCAAAAACCTCAAATCCCCGCTCTGGAACAAGCGAACGTCGTCCACCCAGTAGCGCATCATGGCCCAGCGCGTCAGGCCCAGGCCGAAGGCGAAGCCGTTCCACTCCTCGGGGTCGATGCCGCTCATCCGCAGCACGTTCGGATGCACCAGCCCGCAACCGAGCAACTCGACCCAGCCGCCCTGCTTGCACACCGGGCAACCGCTCCCGCCACAGATCAGACACTGAATGTCCAGCTCGAAACCCGGCTCCACGAAGGGGAAATAGCCCGGCCGCAGGCGCACCGTGACCTCGCGCCGGAAGACGCAAGCGAGCAGCAGCTTCATGAAATAGACCAGGTGGGCGATCGAGACCTCGCGGTCGATCATCATGCCTTCCACCTGGTAGAAAGTGTGCTCGTGGGAGGCGTCCACCTCCTCGTGGCGGAAGACGCGGCCCGGCGCGATCATGCGCAGCGGCGGCTTGAACCGCTCCATGCCGCGCACCTGCACCGGCGAGGTGTGAGTGCGCAGCAGGTTGCCGTCGGCCAGCCAGAAGGTGTCCTGCGCGTCGCGGGCCGGATGGTCGGCCGGAATGTTCAGCGCGTCGAAGTTGTGGTATTCGGTCTCGACCTCCGGGCCGTCGAGCACGGCGAAGCCGAGCGAGGTGAACAGGTCCTCGATCTCGGTCTGGATCTGGGTGAGGGGGTGGAGACTGCCGGGCCGCGGGCCGGGCGGCGGCAGCGTCAGGTCGATCCATTCCGCGTCCAGCCGCGCCCGCAGCGCTTCCTGCTCGAACTGCGCCTGCCGCGAAGCCAGCAGTGCCTCAAGCTCCGCCTTCACCGCATTCAGCAGCTTGCCCGCCCGCGCCCGCTCTTCCGGCGGCAGCGCGCCGAGCTGCTTGCTGAGCCCGGCCAGCGCGCCCTTGCGGCCGAGCGCCTCGACGCGCACCGCTTCGAGCTCGGCGGCGGTCGCGGCCGCGGCGATGCGCTCGCGGGCGCTGGCCTCCAGTTGGCTGAGCGTAGTCTCGAGCATTTTCGGGAATCCTCTATTCTAGCCTGTGGCACAGCGCGGCATGGCCGCAAACTGTCGCAGGTAAGGCAATGGCGTTCTCCG
>ERZ1292640.1636-Hain-H43-02um-R1-1636-length-18398-cov-41_pt2 | contig 13445 bp, 7 predicted proteins | sample MGYA00564404_ERZ1292640 | MGnify/ENA primary metagenome ERZ1292640 (study PRJEB36523, sample SAMEA6512636) | groundwater metagenome | collected 2019-01-08 | study: AquaDiva: Metagenomics assemblies of 32 groundwater samples
GGCGTGCCCTTCCCCAAGGGTGCGCTCGGTTCCGACGCACAGCTCCGCCTGCTTGATCCGAAGGGCAAGGAAGCGCCGCTCCAGACACAGACGCTCGGCCGCTGGGACGACGGTAGCGTCAAGTGGGTGTTGCTCGATTTCCAGGCGCCCGCACCCTCCTACTCGCTCGAATACGGCGCCGATGTGCGGCGCCGCCCCCGGCCTTCTCCGCTAAAGGTGAGCGAAGACGACAAGGCCGTGCGAGTGACCACCGGCCCGCTGGCTTTCTCGATCGACAAGCGGCGCTTCGGTTTCATCGAGTCGCTTCCGCTGCTCTCATCTGGTGGGTTCTATCTCACCGCTTCCGACGGCACGGTGTACACCAGCCTCGCTCCGCCCGACGAGGTCGCCGTCGAGGAGAACGGCCCGCTCCGCGCCGTAGTCCGCATCAGCGGCGAGCACCGCGCCGCCGATGGCCGCAAGCTCTTCGCGTACCTCGTCCGCATCCACGCTTACGCCGGCCGCCGCTACCTGCGCGTCCAGCACACTTTCATCAACAACAACGGCGCGAACGACTTCACCACCATCAAGAGCCTCGCGCTGCGGCTGCCGCTGGCAGGGGACGGCGGCCGGGCGATACAGGTGAGACAGCACACGGACGCCGGCATTGGCGGTCCTGACCCGGTTGCGCGCTTTGACAAGGTCGCACTGGCCGTTCGTGATTTTCGCGAGAACTATCCCAAGGACCTGGTTGTGACGCGCGAGGGCATCGAAGTTGGCATCTGCCCGCCGCTCCGCACAGACGAGTACGCAGCGGCGAGGGGCACGGTCGATGACCATCGGCTCTATTACTACATGCAGGAAGGTGTCTACAAGTTCCGGCAAGGCGTCAGCAAGACGCACGAGCTTTGGCTCGGCTTCGGGCAGGATTTGCCGGCGGGCCTTCCGCTCGCAGTGGCGCCCCCGGAGTGGTACGCCGCCAGCAAGGCCTTCGGTGAGATGGCGCTGCCTAAGCCCGGCGGCGTGGTGGCGCAATACGACGCGGCCTTCGCCGGCAGCTTCGAGGGTTACCTCAAGAACCGCGAGACCAACCGCGAATACGGCATGCTCAACTTCGGCGACTGGTGGGGCGAGCGCATCATCAACTGGGGCAACAGCGAGTACGACACCCAGCACGCCTTCCTGCTCCACTTCGCCCGCACGGGCGACCTGCGCCCGTTCCGCGCCGCCGAGGAGATGGAGTGGCACAACCGCGACGTGGACACCATTCATTACAACGCCGACAAGACGCTCATCGGCGCGATGTACGCCCACGCCATCGGCCACACGGGTTCCTATTACAGCGAGAGGCCCACCGGTGGCGCTCCGCCCGGCGGCTTCTCCGCCGGCTCGCCCCAAAGCCACCTCGCCGTGGACCACACCTTCATCGAAGGCCACCTCGACTACTACTTCCTCACCGGCGACCGCCGCTCCTTCGATACCGCGAAGCTGACCGCCGACCGTTACGTCACCTGGTTCACGCGCAACTACGACTTCAGCAACTGCCGCCAGCCGGGCTGGCATCTCATCCTCGCCATGGCGATGTACAACGCCACCTACGACCGCTTCTACCTCAACGCGGCCAAGATCATCTTCGAGCGGCTGCTGGAGCGCCAGACGCCCGACGGCGGCTGGCGGCGCCAGCTCACGGTGGATCACTGCCAGTGCGTCCCGCGCCATCACGGCAACACCGGCTTCATGGTCGGTGTGCTGCTGACCGGCCTGCGCCACTACTACGAGGCCACTGGGGACGAGCGCGCGGCCGAGTCCATCGTCAAGGCCGCCCGCTTCCTGATCAACGACATGTGGGTCGCCGACGCCCGGGCGTTCCGCTACACCTCATGCCCGCGCACCCGGCCCTCGGCCGGCCTAAACTTCCTGCTGTTCGACGGCCTGGTGTTCGCCCACAAGCGCACCGGCGACCCGAAGATCAAGCAGGTCCTGGTCGAAGGAACCGCCACCGCCCTGAGCGCGATGCGCGGCTGGGGCAAAGGCTTCACCCAGTACACGCGCGTCGCGCCCGCCTTCATTGAGCACCTGGCGGCACTCCAAGACGGTGGCCGTCCGTGAGCTACCGGCGCGCTCGGCCAGCCGGGTTGACAAAACAGCGCTGCCTACCGCTGGCATCGACATTTTGGACGCTTACAAGCCGACCTTTCCTCATGTCGCGTCTCCGGTGTAGAGACGAAACTCGGCTCGATGGATTTTCCGAGAAGGACAGTTGGAGCACGCCGATCTGGTGCCGCAGTGCCAGGACCTCCAACTGAAGAGCGGCGCGGGATCAGAAGACGGACAGTAGGGTGGCAAGGAACGTCAGCAGGACAATGAGCATCGGACCAAGGGGTTGACGGAAGATGCGCAACTCCCATCATCTCAGACAGATCGGAGTTTTCGAGAGGCACAAGTATTTGCGTAGCACAGGGACAAGTCACAGCTCGGACATTTTCTCCAACGCGACGGCTGCTGCTCCCAGAACGCCCCCGTAGTAGGCGAGCGGCGATGCCCGGATCAGAAGATGCCGGGCCTCCCACGCCGGGACCAGCCTGGAGAGTTCCTCTTCGAGACGGGCGAGAAGATAGGCGTTGTTCTGCGCGATCCCGCCTGAGAGTAGGAGCATTTCCGGATCCAGCAGGTGGATCATCGAGGCGCAGCCGCGCGCCAGGTAGCTCGCATAGGTCCGAATGGCGGATTGCGCCACCGGATTGCCGGAATTCGCTCCGCTGATCACCTCTTCCGCGGAGCGAAAGGCTGTTTCGCCCGCGTAGCGTAACAGGGCCGCGGCGTTGGCGTAGACCTCCAGGCAGCCCCTTTGCCCGCACGTGCATGGCAGGCCGTCGGGTTGGATGTTGATGTGGCCCAGCCCGTTGGCGAAGAAGTGAGCCCCCCGGTTCAACCGCCCGCCCACATAACATCCGCCTCCCACCCCGGTGCCGAGCGTTATGCAGACGAAGTCCTTCAGTTCTCTGGCCAGCCCGAAATGCTTTTCCGCGACCGCTAGGGCGTTGGCGTCGTTTTCCACCGCGACGGGCAGGCCGACGGCGGCTTCCAGCTCATCCGCGATCCGCGTCCCCGTCCAGCCGGGCAGGTTCGCCGTTGCGTACGCCACCGCGCCGCGGTCGGGATCCACCCAACCGGCAGTGGCCACGCCGACAGCCCCGGGAGAAATGCCCGCCCTTCGCGCCAGCCCGGCGCAGCGCGCCGCGACCTCCTTCAGGTGGCTGAGCAGAGCGTCCCTGCCCCCGCGAGAAGGCGTGGGAACGGCCGACTCGCAGGCGAGGTCTCCCTCCCGGGATACGATTCCGGACTTCGTGTTGGTGCCACCCAGATCGATCCCGATGAAGTAGCGCGCCGTTTCCGCGAATGTTCGCTGCCGTGCGAGCGTCTGGGCGAACCGCCGCGCGATCTCCTGCGGGCCCGTGATGGCGGTGCCGACGACCACGGCGTGAGCTCCGGCGGCGAGGGCCTGCCTGGCCTGTTCGGGAGTCTCGATCCGTCCTTCGGCGAGCACGGGTACATTCAGGAGCCGAACGAGTTCGGCAATGAAGGCGGGCTCGAACGACTTGATGTGTTCCGTGTCGTGCGTGTAGCCCCGCAGGGTCGTCAGGACGAGATCCGCGCCCGCTTTCTCCACCGCGATCGCTTCTTCAGCGGTGGCGATGTCAGCCCCCACCGGGACGCCAAGTTCGGACTTGATGCGCCATAGCCGTTCGAGGGCGCCGTAGCGCTGCCCGCGGCAGGTGCACTCGAGCGCGATCATGTCGGCGCCGGCCCCGACCAGCTCGCGGGCCGCCTCAAAGGAGGGGGTAATGAGGGTCCTGCCGTCGCTCTGCGGCTGCTTTGCGATGCCGATAATGGGCACCCGCACAGCCTGGCGAATGGCCCGCACATCCTCGGCGCCGTCAGCCCGGATGCCCACCGCGCCGCCTTCGACCGCCGCCCGCGCGAAACGAGCTATCGAGCCCGAATCGCGGAACGGGTCCCCTTCCGGGGCCTGGCAAGAGACGATCAAGTTCCCCTGAAACTGGCGGCAGATATCCACGACGGATCTGTTCATGCGTCCACTCCGGTCGAGACAGCGCATAGCGCGATGGCGGCCAGCAGCACGAGGATGCCGACGCGCATTCGCCGGATCGCCCCGCGCGGCGCCGCTCGCCATTCGCCCAGAAGTAATCCCATCAGATTTGCGACCAGCAGCGCAACGGCGAGGCTCAGCGGCCAGCCGATGGAGGGGCCGATATCGCCCAGGAGCGGCGTGGCCGCGCCGTACAGGAAGATGCTCCCGCCCCACAGCAGGCCCATCAGCACGCTGAGTGCCCAGGCCCGCTGCGGCCGGCCGCGGAAGAATAACCCGCCGCTGGAGTGCTTTCGCAGCCGCAGGGCGCAGTACGCGATATTCGGAATCGAACCCGCCGCCAGCATCAGCAGCCAGATGCAGTTGGTCGCCAGAAAACCGGGGTGCCCGAATCGCTCGCCGGTGTCACGAATCGGCAGCGCCAGGCTGTAGCCGACGTTGAACACGGCTGACATGACGCCGGCGCCGGTCGCGAACAGGTATCCGGTCCCGGAGGCTCGCTGTCCCGCGGCCGGGTCAGCCTGCTTGTCTCGCATGCGGCCAGCCAAGCCGCAGAGGCTGACGCCGGCGATGAACGTCGCGACTCCGAGGAACAGCACCAACTGGCGGGCTTCGAGGCGAAAGGCGCCGCCGAGAATCAACGGCACCACCGAGCCGAGCGCCGAGCTCAGGCCGATCACCAGGCTGTTGGCGACCGAAACGCCCAGCTGGTCCACGCTCAGGCCGAACAGGATGGCCCCGAAGCCCCAGGCAAACCCGCATGACAGGGCGGCCGTCAGGGCGCCGCGCGGCGCCTGGCTGAGCAGGAGCGCGTAGTCCGGCAGGGTGGCCGAGACGACGGCGAACGGCATCGCCAGGCAGGAAGTCAGGATGAAGACCAGCCAGATGTTTTCCCATTTCCAGCGCGTGATCAGCTTCATCGGGGCGGTGAACAGCCCGTTGCAGATTCCCGAGAGAAGCGCGTAGGCAAGCCCGAGTGTGACCATGGAAGACCTTGGCGGCGGAACTCCCTTGACAGGATACACTGCCTAAGGTATGCTTGTCTAGACCTTTGATAGAGAGGTTCAGACCAATGGCGTCTTTGACCCGGGTTGCTCAATCAGGCGGTGGGCAGTTGTTGTCGCTCCGGATCGACAGGACCAGCCCGACGCCGGTGTACGCGCAGATCGCCGAGGGCCTGCAGGCCTTCATTCCATCGGGCGCGTTCCCACCCGGAACAGCGCTGCCGCCGGAGCGCGTCCTGTGCGAGCATTACGGCGTCAGCCGGATGACTTTGCGCCAGGCCTACGACCTGCTGGAACGCGACGGCCTGATCGAGTGCCAGCGGGGCCGCGGCACCTTCGTCTCCCCCCGCCGGATGGAGAAGCAGCAACATCAGATGCGAAGCTTCAGCGAGGACATCCGCGCGCGCGGGGGCGTCCCTTCCTCGCAGGTCCTGTCTTTGCGCTTGGTGAACGCGGACGGCGCTGCCCAGCAGTTCTTCACCTTACGGGAACAAGAACAGTTGTACGAGTTGCGTCGTGTTCGGTTGGCTGACGGGGTGCCGCTGGCATTGGAAACCACACGAATCCCGAGCCGTCTTTGTCCGAATCTCCACCGGTTCGACCTGGCGAACTGCTCCCTATATACGATCCTCGAGGACCATTACGGCCTGCATCTGGCGAGGTGCGTGGAACAGATATCGGCGGAGCTGCCAAACCGCCAGCTCTGCCGGTTGCTGAACGCGCCGAAAATCAGAGCCGTTCTCTCGATACACCGCAAGACTTATGCGGCTGACGATGAACCGGTGGAACTGTGTCACACCATGTACCGCGGGGACTTGTACGCGGCGATCGTCCACTCGGTGCGGGACCATAAAGCCAAGGATCGCGATAACGGCGGCCTGCCTTTCTCACAAGGCAAAAAGGAATCTCGTTCAATAGGAGGTCCAGATGTTTGTTAGAGGTTACGCATGGGTAATCCTGCTGCTGCTCTTGGCCGTGACTTCGCCCCCAGGGCTCTTCGGCCAGGCGGTAGTAGGTGGCAGTCTCACTGGAGCGGTGACGGATGCAGCGGACGCCGTCATTCCTGGTGCGGACGTTTCACTGACGAACGAAGCAACCGGCGTACGCTTCTCCACAAAGACCAACGAGGTCGGATCTTACACGTTCGCCAGCCTCGCCCCAGGCCGGTACACGCTCTCGGTGCAGATGGAAGGTTTTTCTCCGGTGTCTATCACGGGGGTCACCGTGACCGTCGCGCAGTTCGCACGAACCGACGTCCAGATGAAGGTCGGTGCGGTGACCGAAAGAATTGAGGTCGCAGCCAAGGTGGGCGTGGTCGAGACCGAACGGCCGACGCTGTCTTCGGTCATCAACCACACCCAGATTACGCAACTCCCGTTCAACGGCAGGTACAGCCTCTCCGGTTTGATTGCTCTCGCTCCCGGCGTGCAGCGGGGAGGCCGGTTCGCCGCCGGCGGCACGTTCACCGGCGGTCTCAACGTCGTCGTGGATGGCGCGGTGAACCTCGACATGCAGAACGGCGGGCCCAGCGAGGCCACCCCCACCTTCGACTCGATCGAGGAGTTCCGCTTCGTCACTAGCACCGCCTCGGCGGAGTACAGCCACGGCTCGGCGCAGCTCATCGTCGTCACTCGCTCGGGCGCGAACGAGTTGCACGGCAGCGCATTCTGGTTCAACCGTAACCGCGAGTTCGCCGCAAAGTACGCCCTCGATCACCGACCGAAGCCTCCCTTCAATCGGAACGAATTCGGCGGCACCCTCGGCGGGCGAATTGTCAAGGACAAACTCTTCTACTTCTTCTCGTTCGAACAGTTGAGCAGGCGCGAGTGGGCCACCAGCACCCAGAACATGGCGACCGCCGCCATGAAACGTGGGGACTTCACCGCTCTGACGGTGATCAACGACCCGCTGGCCGATGGTGTCCCGTTCGCCGACAACCGCATTCCGTCGGACCGCATCTCGTCGGTCGGGCAGTTCTTCATGAAGTACATGCGTGACCCGAATCTCGCCGGGACCGGCCCTGCCGGTACAGGAGTCAACTTCATCGGCCGGAACCCGACCGTTCAGGACTCTCCGCGCATCGGGATCAAGGGAGACTACCACCCGACTTCCAAGGACATGCTGAGCGGCGGCGTGAAGATTTTTAAGGACGGCCCGTATCTCCGGAGCGGCGGTGGTCCTGAGCTGTACGGGAACTTCACTCAGGGATTCGACCAGCGCCAGGTATTCGGCGCGTACACGAAGGTCCTTTCCCCGCGAATGACCAACGAGTTGCGTGGTGCCGTAACCACACCGTACGGGTATCACTACACCAATACCCTCAGCGGCGAAGTCGATCCGGGCAAGATTTTTCCCACTCTCGACGGCCAGTGCTGCGCCGAAAAAAAGAGCCCCGACAAGGACTACGTCGGCCGCTTCGGCGGTGGCCTGCCCGGAGTCAACATGACCGGATATCGGTCCATCTTCACCAACGGGGCGCACGCCAAGGACAACCGCCTTGACATCAATATTTCGGACAACCTCTTGTACATTCGCGGCCCGCACCAGATGAAGATCGGCGGCTACTACTACCGCTACCAGGGATACTGGGGCGGAATCTATCCGCACGGCCTCGGCATTTTCGATTTCACCGGCCGCTACACCAGGGACGCGTTCGCCGACTTTCTGCTGGGCTTCGCTAACCAGAGCACACGCGGTCCCGCCTATCAGTTCGGCGATTTCAACGAGAAACGCGTCGGCGTGTTCTTCCAGGACGACTGGCAGGTCGGCCGGAAGCTGACGTTGAACCTCGGCCTCCGGTGGGACGTCGAGACACCTTTCAAGGAGAAGAAGCTCCGGCAGGCGAATTACGTTCCCGCTCTGAATGCGCTGGTCACGTTTAGCGGCAACGATCAGTACCCGCCTGAGGTGGTGACCCGCCTGGTCGAAAGCTATCCCGTGATCACCAGCGTGAAGGCCGGCCTCGGGACCACCACGCTCACCAGGGACACGAACTGGAAGAACTTCCAGCCCCGCATTGGTTTCGCGTGGCGCCCCTTCGGCGACAACAGGACCGTTATCCGCGCCGGCGGCGGCTTCTACTACGCGTACGAAGCTTCGAACCAGCTCGGGCTTCGCCAGGTTCTCTACGCGCCTTTTGCGTTGATCGAGACGTTCCAGTCCCCGGTAGCCAACAAGCCGTACGTCACCTTCGCCGATCCGTTCCCCGGCGTCGGAACCGTCCCGTCCAGCCCATCCATTCTGGGCATGCCGAGGCGGTTCCCGAACCCGCGAAGCATCCAGTGGAACTTGACGCTGGAACGGGAAGTCCTGCCGAACACCTCTCTGCGGCTCAGCTACGTAGGGAACCAGAGCAATTACGCCGCGTCGGAATACGATCTCAATCTCCCCCGCAAGTTCGGAGCCGGATCGCTCCAGAGTCTCCGTCCCTTCCAGCCCTGGGGCGAGATCCGCTGGATCGACCCGCGCGGCAACGCGAACACGCACCAGTTGCAGATCGGCTCCAGCCGGCGTGCGGGTGACCTGACCTACCAGTTGGAGTACCAGTTTACATCTTCGATTACTGACGGCGCGGGCGCTGCCGAGGGCTGGGGCGGCACCGGCGGCATCGACTATCCGTTTGACGCACGTCGGAACCGCGGGCCGATGAACGGTATCGTCCACCACCAGGCGGTCACCAACTGGGTCTACAATCTGCCCATTGGGAGAGGCCGCCGCTTCCTGTCCGGCTTGCCGGCGGTCGGCAACCACATTTTGGGTGGCTGGCAGTTGACGGGCATTGCCACAATCCGCACCGGCACGCCGTTCCACATCAACTACACGGGCCGCTTGGTCGGCTTTCCTTCCAGCGGACGGGCGGATGTGATTGGCGACTGGCGCGTCTCTAACCCCGGCGTCGAAGGTTGGTTCAACCCGGCTGCCTTCCGCGAACCCGCGCCGTTCACGCTGGGTAACATCGGCTTCAACAGCATGTGGGAGCCGGGATTCTGGAATGTCGACGCGGGCATCATGAAGAACTTCCGCTTCTACGAACGTTACGACGTTCAGTTCCGAAGCGAGCTCTTCAACCTGTTCAATCATCCCAACCCGGGTGGGCCAGGCACAAACCTGTCGGTTCCCAGCACGTTCGGCAGGACCACGAGTTTCTCCAGCGCGAGGGTCGTTCTTTTCGGGCTGAAGTTCGCATTCTGATCGTCAGCCTTAGCATTTCCGCCGGCCGGCTCGCTCGTGACGCCGGGGAGGGAGACGGGTATGAATTGTGTCGAACGCTGTCTGACAACAATCCGGCACCAAGTCCCCGACCGGGTGCCGGTTGTCCCTCTGATCATCCACCATACGGCAAAACTGGCCGGTGTACCGTTCTGCGAATACAACACCAACCCTGAAGTCATCGTCAAGTGCCAGGCTGGCGCAAGGAAGACGTACGGGTACGATGGCATCCACGTCACAACCGACAACTGGATTCTTCCTGAAGCGCTCGGCGTTCAGGTGCGGTTCTATCCCGATCTCCCTCCGACCGGGTTGCGGCGGCCCCTTGGCCACACCAAGGACCTCTCGGTGTTGCCCCCCTTGAAGGAGGCGAAGACTGTGGCGCGGATGGGCCTGCTGCCCGCGGCCACTGCATACGCTCGCTCCCATCTCGATGACTCTTGTTTCATCAAGAGCAACTTCGACCAAGGACCGTTCTCCCTGTGTACCGCCGTGCGCGGGATTGAGAAGTTCATGATGGATCTCCACGAAGACGAACAGTTCGTCTTCGACCTTCTCGCGATCTGCACCGAGATGGTCTTCCACCTCGGTCTGACCGTCGGCCGTTCGGGCGCCCACTGCATCACCTTCGGCGACTCCGTCGCCGGGCTCCTCAGCCGCAAGGACTTCGCCCGCTACGCCTACCCCTTCGAAAAGGAAGTCATCCGCCGCTTGCAGGAGGCCTTGGACATCCCAGTCTTCCTTCACATCTGCGGCAAGGCCGCTCACATTCTCGACTACATGGCCGACACCGGCGCCGACGGCATCGAACTCGATCACTTCAACGACTTCGCGCGCGTCAAAGCGGAGGTTGGTGACAAGACCTGTCTCGAAGGTAACCTGGATCCGTCAAGCGTCCTCCTTCAGGGAACCCAGGAGACCGTCCGCACGGAGAGCGCGAAGCTGATTGCCGCCGCAGCCGCCGGTGGAGGTTTCATCCTCAGTTCCGGCTGCGAGATGGCCCGCGACACGCCGCCCGAGAATATCCGCGCCATGGTGGAAGCCGCCGCCGAGTACGGAGTCTATTCGTGATCATTCCAATATCCCTGTCCTTCGTCCTGATCGCCTCCGGCGCAGCGCAACAGACTACAGCCTCACGCCAAACCAGCCAGCCGGCTCCTGCTCTCGAGAAATACAAGCTGCGGTATGGCGGCCTCCGCTGGAGCGTGTCCTTCGGTTCCTACGAGGGAGTCGAACGCTTCGCCCTCGACGAGCTCCAGCGCGTGGTCCAGCGCTTCGTCCCGTACGTCGTCGAGATCCGTCACGCCGCTGAACCGCTGGACCGCGAAAAGAACCTCATCCTCGTCGGCACGCGGCAGAACAATCCCCTGATCGCCGGGCTTGTGGACAAAGGCCTCGTCTCTGTCCCGTCCGCGCCCCAGGGTTACACCGTCGCCTGCTTCCCGTCGCCCTGGTCCGCCGCAAACAAGGTCGCCGTCATCGCCGGCGCCGACCCCAGTGGCGTTCTTTACGGGGTGCAGGAGTTCAACAAGAGACTGGCGACCATCCCCGCGGAGACACCTGACGCCAAGCGGGTGGCCTTCGACCGCGTGGCCGACTTCAGAATCACCGAAAGCCCCGTGATCGAGAACCGCGGCCTGTGGAGCTGGGGTTACGTCATCTACGACTACAAGCGGTACCTCGATAACATGGCCCGGCTGAAGATGAACCAGCTGATCATCTGGAACGACCAGCCGCCGCTTAACAGCCGCCAGTTGATCGACTACGCGCACTCTCGCGGCATCAAGGTCATCTTCGGCTTCCACTGGGGTTGGGGCATCGACAACCTCAATCCCGCCAGCAGCGAACACCTGCAGCAGATCAAGAAACTGGTTCTGGAGAAGTACGACGGAAACTACCGCCATCTCGGCCTCGACGGAATCTACTTCCAGAGCTTCCTCGAAACCCGCGAAACGATGGCCGGTGGCCGTACCCTCGCGTCGCTTGCCTGCGAGTGGACCAACGAGATCGGCGGGGCTCTGTTGGCGAAGTATCCCGGCCTAAGGATCGAGGCGGGCGTGGAGGCCACCTCCATCCTTCAGAACTACGGCGACTTGAAGCCGCTCGATCCGCGGATCGAGATCATGTGGGATGACGCGGGCGTGCTTCCCTGGTCGTATGACCCGGTACTCGAATTTCCGCACAGGCAGGGACCGACAGGCATGAGCACGTTCGAGGACACGCTCGCTTACGCGAAAGAGCTTGCCACGCTCCGCCCCGGCAAGGAGTTCCTCATGATCGCCAAGGGTTGGACGACCCTTCGCTGGGGAACGGAGTTCGAACATCACGGACCCTTCGTTTTGGGGGAAAGAGACCGGGCGTTCACCTGGGCTCGCCTCGTCGAGCGTACGCCGCGCTGGGACTACGTCAACTCGGGTTGGTTGAAGCTGTATCCCCATGCCCTGCGCTTCTTCCGTGAAGTGCGCAGCGTCACCGCCGCGCCCATGACCGTGGTCGGCTTGATTGAAGATGGGCTGTTCGAGGAAAGAATCCAGCCGGCCGCCGCCCTGCTCGGTGAAATGCTCTGGAATCCGCGCAGGAACGACGAGGATTATCCGGAACTCGCGATGAGTCCCTACTACAGGCTCGATCAGTGAAAGGTGTCAATCACGAGACCAAATCAATGCATGCCCGAACACTAGCGGCCCTTGGATGCTTCTCTTCGTTTATCCTGCTGGCCACTCTCTCCGTAGCTCAGCAGTCTGTGGTCGAGAAATACAAGCTGAGGTATGGCGGCCTCCGCTGGAGCGTGTCCTTCGGTTCCTACGAGGGAGTCGAACGCTTCGCCCTCGACGAGCTCCAGCGCGTGGTCCAGCGCTTCGTCCCGTACGTCGTCGAGATCCGTCACGCCGCTGAACCGCTGGACCGCGAAAAGAACCTCATCCTCGTCGGCACGCGGCAGAACAATCCCCTGATCGCCGGGCTTGTGGACAAAGGCCTCGTCTCTGTCCCGTCCGCGCCCCAGGGTTACACCGTCGCCTGCTTCCCGTCGCCCTGGTCCGCCGCAAACAAGGTCGCCGTCATCGCCGGCGCCGACCCCAGTGGCGTTCTTTACGGGGTGCAGGAGTTCAACAAGAGACTGGCGACCATCCCCGCGGAGACACCTGACGCCAAGCGGGTGGCCTTCGACCGCGTGGCCGACTTCAGAATCACCGAAAGCCCCGTGATCGAGAACCGCGGCCTGTGGAGCTGGGGTTACGTCATCTACGACTACAAGCGGTACCTCGACAACATGGCCCGGCTGAAGATGAACCGGCTCATTATCTGGAACGACCAGCCACCGCTCAACAGCCGCCAGTTGATCGAATACGCGCACTGTCGCGGTATTAAGGTGATCTTCGGCTTCCACTGGGGCTGGGGAATCGAGAACCTCGACCCTGTTAACAAGGAGCACCTTGGCCAGATCAAGAGCCAGGTCATTCAGAAATATGAGAGGGACTACCGTCCGCTGGGGCTCGACGGCATCTACTTCCAGAGCTTCACCGAGACCCGTGAGACGAAGGCCAGCGGCAGGACGCTCGCCTCTCTCGCCTGCGAGTGGATCAACGAGATCGGCGGCGCCCTCCTCCAGCGGTATCCGGACCTCCGCATCGAGGCCGGCATTCACGCCACCTCCATCATGGACAACTACCCGGACCTCAAGCCGCTCAACCCTAAAATTCAGATCATGTGGGAAGACGCCGGCGTGATGCCCTGGCCCTACGATCCGGTCCTGGAATTCCCGCGCCCCCGCGAGCTCGGCAACCTACAGGAAACCGTCGCGTATGCCCAGAAACTGGCCACCTTCCGGCCGGGCAGCGAGTTCCTCATGATCGCGAAGGGTTGGACCGCTCTCCGCTGGGCGACCGAATTCGAACACCACGGCCCGTTCATCCTCGGCGAGCGCGACCGGGACTTCCTGAAAGGACGCCTCGCCGAGCGTTCACCGCGGTGGGACTACGTCAACGCCGGCTGGATGGAGCGGTATCCCCACGCGCTTCGTTTCCTCCGGGAGCTCCGCGGTGCGTCCACTGCTCCCATGACCGTCCTCGGCCTCGTCGAAGACGGCCTCTTCGAGGCGAAAATCCAGCCCAGCGTGGCGTTGCTCGGCGAAATGATCTGGA
>ERZ1292640.2947-Hain-H43-02um-R1-2947-length-13445-cov-9_pt1 | contig 13445 bp, 18 predicted proteins | sample MGYA00564404_ERZ1292640 | MGnify/ENA primary metagenome ERZ1292640 (study PRJEB36523, sample SAMEA6512636) | groundwater metagenome | collected 2019-01-08 | study: AquaDiva: Metagenomics assemblies of 32 groundwater samples
TTGAAAACGCTTGAGTTCAAGTTCCTGACAACCTGAATGCGCACTACCGCCAAAAACAACGTTTATAACTCGTACAGAACCATAATCTACTGTTATTTGCGCCGTCGTTGGTTGTTTGGACAATTCGTTCCAAGCAACCGATGACGGTTCCGCGCGGTTGCGGTTAAAATGGATAAAGCCGCCATCTTTATTGACCAAGGTTACTTTTCAAGGGTTCTTGAATGCTACGGGCTGCAAGAACTAGTGGATAATAACGGAATACCCGAATTCAAGAACAAGCTCGATTACTTAGCGTTTTCTGAAAAGCTCTGCAGAACCCACAATTCAGAGCGATTCCGGACGTACGTCTATGACGCATTGCCCTACCAACACAACCCGCCCAATGCGTGGGAAAGCGCCCATCTCGCAGAAAAACAGAAGTTCAAGTCATACCTAGACTCTCTGCCTTCATTTATGACGCGATACGGCATATGCCTAGAGATTCCCAATAAGAACTGCTATTGTTTTAAGAAAGGAACGTTCACTACGCCGTGCAAACACATAACGCAAAAAGGCGTTGACGTCCGTTTCTCGATAGACCTCGTTTCCCTAGCGACGGATAAACGGATCGATAAAGCAATCCTGATTACTGGAGATAGCGATTTCATCCCGGCCATCAATTATGCTAGGGAAGTTAATATGAAAATCACACTATATTACTTGAAACTGGGAAATATCACACTTCACAAAGGACTCCCATTCGTCTGCGACGAACGCTTCCAGCTAACCAAACAATTCTTCCAAGATTGCTTGCTTCCTACAGCCCCTTGAGGATATGAATACCATGAATCAACCATTCCCCGGCGTGCACAGCGCAGGCGGCAGGCTCGCCACGCGCAACCTAGCCCCAGGCGTTAAAGTTTACGGAGAAAAACTCCATCGCACCCCGCAAGGAGAGCTGCGCGAGTGGGACACTTACCGCAGCAAGCTCGCCGCCGGAATAGTCAAAGGCCTCAAGCGGCTCGACATACGACCCGGCGCGAGCGTGTTGTACCTGGGCGCGGCGAGCGGCACGACCGCCTCGCACGTGAGCGACATTGTAGGCGCGAACGGCATAGTTTTCTGCGTCGAGTTCGCACCCCGCTGCATGCGCGACCTCTTGAAGACGTGCGGACCGCGCGGCAACATGATTCCCCTGCTGGAAGACGCGCGCCTGCCTGAAAGCTACCGCCTTGCGGTGGAGGAATTCGCGGGCGGCAAGGTGGGCGTCGTGTTTGAAGACGTGGCAGACCCCCAGCAAGCCGAGATACTGCAAGCCAACTGCAAAGCCTTCCTCAAACCCTCCGGCCAGGCGCTCATTGCGGTAAAGGCGCGCAGCATCAGCGCCGTGAAACAACCGCAGGAAGTGTACGCAACCGTGGAAAGGCAGCTCTCTCAAGACTTTGAGATTGAACAAAAGCTCGAGCTCGACCCGTTCGACAAGGACCACGAGATGCTGAGCCTGCGGCTGCGCAAGTAAACCACGCCGCCGGAAGGCTTTTAAGTAAATAAACGTAAATATTATGTTGGTGAACGTAATTGGTTAGCTTAACTCTGTGCGTGCCCGCCGACCTCAAGAGAAGGATGGATCTGCACGCGGAAATCAAGTGGTCTGAAGTCGTAAGGTCGGTCATCGCCCAACAGCTCGACGCGCTGGAGGAAGCGAACCGCATCGCAAGCAGGAGCATGCTTACCGAAAGGGACGTGGCGGAACTGGCCGAGTCCGTTGACGCCGGCATGGCAAGGCGATGGAGAGCTGCATGCCGTGAAGCTGGTTGCTGACGCCAACGTACTCTTCTCCGCGTTCCTGCGCGAGGGATCGACCCGCAGGCTGTGGCTCGACCGCAGGCTGGAAATCTACGCGCCGGAATTCTTGCTTGAAGAAATCAAGAAGCACCTGCCGGAACTCGCCCGGCGGGCTAAGCTGACTCCGGAAGGGGCGTTCAAGCTATGTGAACTGCTTTTGCGAAAGGTGAAACTCGTGAAAACCAACGAGCTAGTTCCTTACGCGGCGGCAGCCCGCCACTTGACGACCGATGCCAAGGACGAGCCGTATGCCGCCTGCGCGCTCGCAACTGGCGCGGGCTTGTGGAGTCACGACCGAAAATTCGAACGAGACCGGCTCCGCGTATGGACTACTGCTGAACTGCTCGAATCCCTCAAATACGAAAGGTAACTCACAGGCACCGTACCGCTCGGGCGGCAGGAAAGCTTATTTATCCGACCGCACTGATTGCAAAGCATGTCCCGCCGCGAGTATGTGATAACTGAACAAGGCCACCCTATGTTCACAAACTGGCGGATCTTAGCCAAACGGCATAACCTCCCTGAAACGATAATTAACGAGCTGACAGAACGCTATATGGCCGGAATAAAGGCCATGATTGACGCCCGCGGAATAACGGCAGAAATCAAGGGCAACACTATAAACTGCTACCTGCAGGAAGCCACGCGAAAACCGCCAATATCAATTAGAAGCATAGAACGGCTTGGCAAAAAGTATGCCACGCGCATTTGCAAGCGCATGGCCCGCGAGTTGGGCGTGAAACCCGGATCGCTGGCTTCACAAGCAATCTTGCTGCACGCAGCGCTCAAAGCCGACGCAACCCCAAAGCAAGCCAACACGCTGCTCGATTGGTACGAGAGAACGCCCGGCAACAAGGTGCTTAGAAACTACTTGTTCGCCCAAGCCGCGCAGCACCCCTGCATCCTGCAGGAAGGCATTATTGATGCCGTGCTCAACACGGCGAGAACCTGCGGCATCAGGCGCGGAGAGCTGTTCGACACGACTCACGCCCTCTGCTGCACCCAACCCGCGCACAAACCCCCGCAACGCAGCCGGTCGTACTCGCCGCAAGAAATTACCGAGCTGCTGCGCGGGATACGCGACCGGCGGCTGCCGCTCGCCTTGTTGACTGAAGCAATCAAGCGCGAAGTGTTCCTCAGGCCCGGCGAGTACTTTACCGCCGCCGCGCACGTCGCAAAGTTCGGCGCCGCAATGCTGAAGAAAATCCCAATACCGACGGCGGTAGGATACTTGAAGCTCAAGGCACCTTCCGGTGCGTTGAGTGAAGTGCACGCCCTCGCAAAAACGCTTGGCGCAGAAAGGGCGGTAGCGCTCGCGCGGCACGGCATCGTAAGCGAATTCGCGAAAGAGATGGACGTGGAATACCCGCTTGAAAAAGGCAGGTGCAACAGGCGGCTGACTATCCACGAGCTGCTCGCGCTCCAAACGCACGGCGACATAGGCGCGCCAACGCTGAAAGCAATCCTTAACGCAGGCATTACGCCAAATTCGCTAGAGTTCGCGAGCGCCGCCGCTCTCTCGCGCAAAAACCCCGGCCTGCCCGCAACGCGAATACTAGCGTCAATACGCCAACCGCAACTGCAAACAACGCCCGTAACGCCCGCAAACGCGACTAGCCCGAAAACAACCGCCCCCGGCCGCAAACAAAGAATCCCGCAATACCAGCCGCCGGAAGGCGACGCGGCAACACCGCGCCCCGCCGCCCCAAAGCCACTAAAAGCAACGCTGCTGTCCCCAGCGCTGCTTAGCCCAGACCCGCCAGCGTGGAAAGTCAGAAAAATGTTGAGCGCGCTGGGCTTTACATACATGGGACGAGACGGAAAACACGATATTTATACGCGAGATACTGGGAATGGAAAGCTTACCGTACCACTCCCCGGCACTGACGTCAAGCGATACACGCTAGTTTCAGCACTCGCGCAAGGCGGAGTGACGCCTGACGAATACGAAAAAGCCGCGCGAAAAGCAGGCCTGGCAAGACACTAAACCGCCGCAAACGTGCCCCGGCAGTTCACTACCCTTTCATGCCGTAACGTTCACGCCCGAAGAATTCGCGCCAGTCACATTCCCAGCAGGCGAAACGGTGGCATTGCCGACAGTAGCATTCGCCGCTGGCGTTGCAGACGCATTCACGCCACTGCACACGTCAGGCCGCGCCGCGCACAGTGCATCCGCCATCCCTTGCGCGCTGCTTGCCGTGAACACGTACTTGCAATCCACTACGAACGCCGGGGAGGCGCGCAAACCGTAAGTCAACAAGCCCTCGGTAACATCCTGCTCGACCGCCGCGACGGTGGACTGCTGTGACGTGCAATTCTTGAACGCAGCCCCGTCAAGCCCCAAAGCCAACGCGTGCGCCAGCAAGCCTTCCTGCGTAAGGTTCGCGGGGTTCGCGAACAACCGGTCGGAATACTCGCTGAGCTTACCTTGCTTGCCTGCGCAGTAAGCTGCCTCCGCCGCCTGCCGCGTCTGCGGACGCACAGCAACCGGAAGCTGCCTAAACTGGAAGTCAACCTTGCCCTCAAACTCCTTGAGGAACTGCTTGACCTCAAGGTTCAACACGTCACAACCAGAACACTGGAAGTCCGCAAACTCATAAACAATGGCTTTTCCAGGAGTCGTGCAGCGAGGCGTGAGCATCACCTTGCGCTTCGAAACGAAACCAAAACCATCAATGGCAACCCCGTTCTTCACCTGCGGCTGCGTCAACAACGCCTCTTGCAACTGCGGGTTGGACAACAAATCCTCGTCGGGAACGAACAACGCGGGAAGGCTCTTGAAACCCAGCTTGCGCAACTCCTCAAGCCGCCCTTTCTTATCCTCAACCGCGAGACTCAAGCCCTGCCGCTGCAACGAGGGCGCCAACGCCAACGCGTTCTTCAAAGCATCGCCAACGAAACCGTCGGAAGAATCAAAGTAAAGGTGCAACGCCACAGTCTCCGGCAACACCGCCGCCTCAATCGCAGCAACCTTGTCCGACAACGCAGCCACCTGCGCCGCAAGCACACCATTATCCTGCCCGCCAAGCACGCGCGCATTCAACGAATTGAACTGCAAGAACGAATACCCCGCGAATGCCACCAGCACAACCGCCAGCAAGCCCACGCCCCACAACAAGCTATCAGAACGGCCGTGATGAAAATCCAAGCGAAAACACCCCGCCAGCATAGGCGCACGCAAACCTAAAAAAAGTTGTCATTCAGCCAAACCGCCGCCTCAAGCCCCCCCGTCTCAGCCGCGAGGCTTCACCGCGAACAACACCAAGTTATGCGCCCCCACCCCCGCGGAAGGCGCGCCTGCCTTCTCGAAAAGAGTTTCAACACGCGCAAAACCCGCCCGCTTCACCAGGCCAGCGAGCTCGCCAGGCGTAAAAAAGTGGTAGTAACGCCTCACGCCCCCGCGCCACGGCACGAACGCATCACGGCCCTTGGCAGAAAACTTTTCCTGCAAGCGGTTCCACACGACGATGCACAAGCGACCTCCGGGCTTCAACGCACGCCGAAAGCCGCGCAACGCCGCCCTCCGGCCGGCCTCGCTGCGAAGGTGGTGAAACGCGCCGAGGCACAACACGCAATCGAAAACCCCTTCGCCCGATTCCAGGAACCCCACGGAACCCGCGCCTTTCAAGGCGTGGTTTGCGGGTTCCGTCCGGTTCATCGGAGTACGATGATTTGGCGAATCAAATTGCGCAGGCCACGCCACCAATTCGAGCTTGCGGAAATCACCTGCAACAAACTGCACGCGGCCAGCAGCAACAAGCTCACGGCAATTCACTCCCGCAAGCTGCAACAACTCGCTGGAAGAATCAAGCCCCACGACGAGCCGCGCCCGCCCCGCTAATGCAGGCTCGTTGCAACCGTTGCCGCAACCCGCGTCGAGAACCACTCCCCGCACGCGCGGCAAAACCAACGGCAGGAAACCCCGCGGCACACGGTGACTGCAATCCCACTCGCGCGCGATGCTGTTGAAAACCCTCAACGCGCACGCACCCGACGCCCGTAAAGCAACGCGGCAACGCCCGCCGCGGCAACGGCCGCAGCCGCCGGCAAGTCAGGCAACCGCGGCACCAAATCAGGCTTGAAGTAATCTATCGTGCAAAACTCGCGCACGGCATTGTAAGCCACGGCCACCACGTAACGACCGGATTGCGGCAGCACCAGCGAAAAGTTCGCCCTGCCGTCAGGACAACCTAAGTAACTCCCTGCGCTTGCCTGCGAACCATTCGCGAAAACCGCCGACACGCCAATGCCCAAGCAATACTGACGATCCTGCAAAATCAACGACGCCAGCACCGAGTTATTCGCCGAAACAGTAGTACGCGGGCACGAGAGCGAAAGGCAACCTTCAGGGCAGGACACTGCGAACGCAAACGGCGCCAGCAAGAGGAAAGCAAAAACGATGAACCGCATTTCCGCACACCATAGAAACCCACGAGGCGCGCGAATAAAAAACGCTCACCCTAGAAAAGAAGCGCCCACCCCTCCCCGACACCTCACCCGAGAGACTCAAGATATTTTATGCGCTCTTCAATTGGCGGGTGCGAAGCGAACAACGCCCTTGCGGAGAGAGGGTTGAAGAAATAAAGCGGCGCCATCGCCGAGTTCACGCCACCATAGCCATCCTCGCCACGGCCTGCCCCAGCATCCTTCCCACCGTCCGACTCACCTTTTATCTTGCGCAACGCGCCCGCCAAACCCGCGGGGTTGCGGCACAACAACGCGCCGTCCGCATCCGCGAGAAACTCGCGCTTGCGCGACGCGGCCGCGGCCACGATGTTCGCGAACACGGGCGCAAGCACCGCAAGCACGATGCTCAACGCGAAAACCCACGCGCCGCCCTCACGATCCCGACGCCCGCCGCCCCAAAAAAAAGTGTACAACAACCAGTCGGAAAGCAACGCAACAACGCCCACCATCACCATTACGGTAGTCATGAACCGCACGTCATAATTCCTCACGTGCGAAAGCTCGTGCGCCAACACCCCTTCAAGCTCGCTGCGCGAAAGCTTCTTCAACGCGCCTTCCGTAACGGCCACCACCGCGTGCTGCGGGTCGCGCCCAGCCGCAAACGCGTTAATCCCCCCGCCCGGAATGATGAACACGCGCGGCTTGGAAATGCCCGCCGCAATAGCCAAGCCCTCCACAACGTCATGCAGCTGCTTGAAATCCCGCTCGGACGCAGGCACCGCCCCCGAAGCTGCAACCGCCACGGAATCGCTCTTGAAGTACGCCAAGTACGCAAGCACAACCGCGATTACGGCGGCAACCAAAATTCCGGCAGAACCCCAACCGCTCGCCAAGCCAAACGCCCAGCCAAGCAACAGCACGAACAACGCGAAACCCGCCATCACAAGCCAAGAGTTGCGCTTGTTCACCGCAATGCGGTCGTAAAGGTTGACGCGCTCAATCATACGGCAACTAACCCCCCTGCGCAATTGTGCGGGCGCTACACCCCCCTGCCTAGAAGCTTACTTTCACGAGCTTGCGCGCCTCCGCCCCGCCCGCGTCGTAATACTCGCGCAGCTGGAAGCCCAGCACCCCTGCAATCACGTTCGACGGAAAAGTTTGAATGCTCGTGTTCAACGCCAAGACGTTGTCGTTATAGAACTGGCGCGCGAACGCAATCTTGCTCTCCGTACTGGAAAGCTCCTCCTGCAACGCCTTGAAGTTCTCACTCGCCTCAAGCTTCGGGTACGCCTCTGCAATCGCGAAAAGCGTCTTCAACGCGCCCGTAAGCATATTGTCCGCCTTCGCCTTGTCCCCCGGCGTCTTCGCCGCCAGCATTGCCGAACGCGCCTTAGTCACCATCTCAAACGTCTGCCGCTCGTGCTTCGCATACCCCTTCACAGTCTCGACGAGGTTGGGGATGAGGTCGTAACGCCTGCGCAGCTGCACGTCAATCATCGACCACGCGTTGTCAATGCGGTTCCGCAACGTCACGAGGCTGTTGTACGCAAGTATCACGTAAAGCACTACCACCAGTACGACTGCAATCAAGCCAGTAAGCAGAATGTCCATAAGCTACCACCTGAAACAGTTAGCACGAACGGGCATAAAAACGTTGCTAGAGCGGCAAAACTTTCAACCGCAGGCATAAAAAGCCTTGAGGCGACAAATAACTACCGCAAAGTAGTTTCAAAAGTCCGTGAAGTTCGAAGTTCGTGCAGTTCAAAAGTTCGTGAAGTTCGAAGTTCGTGCAGTTCAAAAGTTCGTGAAGTTCAAAAGCTCTTAACGTGGTTTATTGGCAAGCAACTGGCTCTACGCCGCCGCACTCCTCCTCCTGCTAATCTTCCTAGCCGCGGTTGACACGCAAGGCGGCAGCACCGCCGCGGCAGCCTCGCTCGTGGTGAGGATGGTGCTCTTCATGGGCGAACTCGTGGCGCTGGTTTTCATCCTGCTCGCCAACCTCCTGCTTACTGCCATCGCCTACGGCCCCATCGGCCTGTTCGCCCTGGCAGGCCTGCTGTTCATCGCGATAAGCTGGCGGCACACGGAACAATTCATAACCTTCGCACTCCTGTTCCTCATGCTGCTCGTGCTGATGTTCTGAAACCCCGCGACAACCTCGGCAGCCTCCGACGCAAACCCGACGCAAGACGCGTCAACCCGGCGCCGGCCGCAATGAAAAAGCATTATTACCCACCTCCGCACAATAACAAGCTTATGGAACTCGGCATCGCCATACCCCTCGCCGGCATCGCACTCATCGCAATCGCAATACTAATAATAATCAACCTCAAGAAAATCTTCGTCAACACCGCCCTAGGCGTCGCCGCGCTACTCGTGATAAACTCCCTGGGCGCGCCTTACGGCGTCAAGCTCCCCGTCAACCTCGTGACTCTCGCCGCCTCCGCAATACTCGGCCTCGCAGGCGTGGGGTTGCTGATAATACTGCAGTTCCTCGGGATAAACGCATAGAAAATGAACACTGACCGTTGAAACAAATGGCTTGGAAAAACCCGCTTCTGGCGCTCTCGCGCGAGAAGGACGGCATAAAGCGGCTCGCGTGCAAGCAATGCGGCGCCTGCTGCCCGCCAAGCTGCAAAAGCTTCTTCATAAACGCGGGGAAAGCCAACTGCAAGCAACACGCGGCGACTGAAAAGCAAGGCTCTGCAAGACTTTGCGAAAATTCGCCAGAATACCTTTACACGAAAAACTACCCTTCAGAACGAGGCCACTCGCCGGACGGCAAGGCGATACCCAACAGCGCCGGAAGAAACGGAACGCAAGAAAGGGTTTTCAGCTGCAAAGCCTGCCAACGGCTCGCTGACGAGCTTTTCGGCAAGGGCGAGTTCAACCTCGCGCGCGACAGGCGCGTGATAGCAAGCCCAAGCCTACACCTGCCGGTTGAAGCTTTGCTTGCCGCAACGAACGCCACAGAGTTCGAACGGCACAAGCAGAAACTGCGGGAAACGCTGGAAGCGTGCGGCCTGAAAAGCCCCAAAGCAACGGGAGGCTAACGCCGCTCGGCAAGCAAATTAATCTGCTTATGTATATCGCCAATCTTGTGCTTATCGAGGATAGCCACGCGTTTTCCGTGGTGCGCCATAAACTGGCTGGCAGACCTCGGCGCAAACGCAGAGAATAACAGCACGCGCAAGCCCCTGTGCTCTGCAAGCAATTGTTCCGCCAAATCCAGCCCGTCACCAAGAAGCACTGGAACCTTCGCCGCAAGCTGCGCGTAGTAACCCTCAAGAGGCTTGCCCTTATGCTCGCGCGCCTTGTCGAGAAGAATGCGGTGAATGTCACTCAAATCCGGCACTTGCTTCACGACCGCCAGCACGTCGCCAAGATGTTCCTTCCGGCCTTTAGGCGGCTTTACTAGCTCAAGCAACCGCCGCTTGCCATCCACATCCAACTGCCAGTCAACGATGGCAACGTGCGGCTTGTGCTCGGCAGCCAGCTTGAATGCGTCCGCTTGACTGCCGGTAGCGCGAACGTCAAACCCCCTGTCGCGCAGGAACAACGCGGTAGCCTTGCGTATGTACGCGTCGTCTTCAACATAAAGCACGCGCGTCTTCCCGGCAGGTTCAACTCTCGCCATTCAAACACCCCGCGTCATCGCCGCAACCATCTTCTGCAAGCCGCGCGCGAACGGCACCGCCGCCCTCCAGCCCAAGAGCCTCCGCGCCTTCCCCGCATCGTAATGCCTGTCTTCCGAAAGCGTGTGCACATCCTCGAAAGAAAGCTTCGGCCTCAAGCCCACGAGCTTCTTCAACGACTCGACGCGCGCGGCGAGGTAAGCGAAACGCTTCGACAAGGGCTTGGCGGGAAGCTGCTTTCCGAACGCCTTGCAGAAAGCCTCCAGCAACTCCGCCTGCGAAAGCCTCTCCTCGCTCGCAATGATGAACTCTTCCCCCAACGCCCGACGCGAGGAAGCCGCCGTCACCACTGCGTCCGCCGCGTCACTCTCGAAAACAAAACCAAGCCTATTCCCCCCGCCGCCAATCACGCGCAACTTTCCTTGCAACGCCGCGCGCTTGAACCTCTCGAACTGCGGGGCGAAACTAGAGCCGTACAACGCCGCCAGCCGCAAGACGACGAAAGGAACATGCGAACGCCTCACCAGCTCTTCCGCCGCGGCCTTCGACCGGCCGTAATCGTTCACAGGCGTAAACTCGTGCAACTCGTCAATCGGAAGGTACTTGGGAATCCGGTGCACCGACGTAGAGGAAATCAACACGAACCTGCCGACGAACTCGCCGCGACACGCCGCAAGCAAAAGCCGCGTCGTCTCGACATTCGCGCGCCACAAAACCTTTCGCGACGCGCAATAGTCAACGAGCCCCGCCGCGTGCACCACTACGCTACAGCCGCGCACTGCCGCGCGCAACGCCCTCTCGCCCGCATCGCTCGCGTCAGCCAAATCCGCGTGCCGCAACTCCACCCCGCGAGGCAACCCGCGCGGCAGGCAGCCCGGCCGGTCAATTGCAACAACCTTCCAACCCGCCTTGAGAAAAGCTTTCGCAAGCACGCGGCCGAGCTTGCCGCAACCGCCAGTCACCGCAACAACGCGAGCCACCAAGCAAAACACCCCATTCGAAAGCGCCAAGCCTCAACGCGGGCGCTGGTAAGCTTCAACGCGCGGTGCTTTAAATCAATTCGCACACAAATAACTTTACGCAGGGGTTGCCGAGAAACCCCTTCCCAACAAGCAGGAATCGGTTCGGCAGCCTGGTCAAAGGCGACAGCCTCAAGGTCAGCGGCAACCACGCGATTGCCGCAAATAAGCGAGCTGTTCTCCTAGGAGTTCGGGGGTTCAAATCCCTCCCCCTGCACTTTAATGCCGTAGAAAAAAGAGTGACCGCCGAAAAAAGGCGGCTAAACTGCGAAATTAGAGGGTTGCAAGCAACTTAGGCTTTCTTGCAGTTCTTCGCGCGGGGGCCGCGCTCGTTCGTCTCAACTTCGTACTCGACCGCGTCGCCAACCGCGAGAGCCGCGCCGCCTTCGATTGCCGAAGTGTGAACGTAAACGTCCTTACCATCATCGCCGGTTATGAAACCGAAGCCGCGTTCAGAGTTGAACATCTTCACTTTTCCTTTCATAGTCTTTCACCAATTTGCGTATATCTCTCAATAAGTTAGAAAGGAACTGGTTTAACTTACCTTTCGTCAGGCTCGGAAGGTGACTACAAAACCCCCACCGCGTAGTCACCCCGTCCCGAAGAGTTTCTTGAGGGCGCGGTATTCCTTAAGCATAAGTTCGATTGTAGGCCGGACGTCGTGCTTGCGCTCGTACGCTTGCAGCGCGGCGTAGTACTCGCGCCGGTTGTGCAACTCGATGTTTAACGGCGGCAGCCCGTGTTTTAGCAGAATGTTGTTGAGCAAAAGGCGTCCCACGCGGCCGTTGCCGTCTTGGAACGGATGGATGTTCTCGAATTGATTGTGCACTATCGCCGCGAGAACAAGCGGCGAATATCCGTCTTTGTTTTGCCCATACCAATCCACAAGCCGCCTTAGGAGCTTTCGCACTTGCGTCGAGGGCGCGCCACGGTGGATAACGTTGCCGTACGCGTCCGCAACCGCCACTTCCACGCCACGCGCCCTGAACTTGCCGGCGTACGGCTTCGAGTTGAGGAAAACTATGCGATGCAGCTCCAACAGCAAAGGAATTGAAACGTGCTCCCGCGTCTTCCGTAGGTGCGCAATGGCGTTTGCCACGCCGTAAGTCTCTGAAATCTCGGCCTTGGGCTTGTCAGGCCACTTTCCGCGCTCGAGAATGTCCTCGACTTCCTCGCGAAGAATTGTCGAGCCCTCAATGGCATTCGTATCGAATGTGAACGCTTCGGTAAAATTACGCCAGTCCAATTCAGACAAGTGCTTAATGGCAACTTCGCCCCTAGCTTCGAGCGCCTTAAGCTCTTCAAGCTCGGCTGCCGAAAGAACGGTCTCGAACGGGTCGCTGATGGCAACGCTTGCGTCAATGCGGTGCTGCAACCTTCCTTCCGCCTTACGCCTATTCTCCACAACCACGTCGGGCGAAAGGTTTGCGCCAAGATAAACCCTGAGCTTAACAACCTTCCCACGCTTCCGGTAGGCGTGCGCCAAGTAAAACTTTCGGCCAGCGCCAACTTTGCGTATTTCAACGTGCATAAAAATGATGGGTGACTACGAGTATTTAAACGGGTGGTTTAGGTGACTACTCCCAAGCGCCATGGATTTTGTTTGCCAGGAAAGTATGCGCACAAAGAAAGCATTAATACCAACATTAACGTCAAGTAGAAAGATGGCCATCGTCGTAACCGGCTTCAAGCCGCACAATGGCGGGCTTAAGGCAGTCGTGCGCACGGACAGGATTACACGCCTCGAGTCAAGAAAAATTCTTGCGGCGATAGCGCGCCGTATGAGGCGCGACCCGTACTTTTTCAGCAGCCTCCGAACGTTTGGCGGTCGTGCTAGGCTGCGGCAAGTGCAAGCCTGCGGAAAGACGCTTATAATCAAGGACTGCCGGGAAAAAATGCGCATTCCGTGGGGAAACCACGGGGCGTACTTTCGCGGGCACCGGCAGTTCCACGCGGCCTACCGCCACGACCTCGCCCGAGGGTTGTTCTCACCGAAAAAATACGAGCTGGCGGAAATCCCGGCGTTGGGCGTGATAGCCGCCACGCAAAACGTCGGGGGAGGAGACGCCTGCGAACGAAACTTTCTGGTAATGCACCCGGCAGAAAAAATAGTCGCCATGGGCGTTACTACCTGCTTTTCTAACCACCTTGGCTTGGCCGCCGCCCGCGACGAGCTGAGAGAGCACGCGGAACAAGTGGCAAAACGCCATAATGTAAGGTGCCCGCAAATAGCAACAGACGTCCTCCCGCTAGCAGGCGTAACCGACGTCAAAAGCAGGCTGACGAAATGGGTGCTCGCGTTCCCCCACGACGACTAGCCACGAGCCGAACTCCGCCGAAAGCCGCAACTCACGAAAGTAGGCTCAACCCCACGACGGCGCGGAGGCGCGCCCGCCCGAACGGTTTATTACCCCCCTTGCAGCAAATACTGCCGAGGGGATGCTCGTGGAAAAGCTGCTCAAATGGATTACTGAAACTGAAAACGTCTACTTCGCCGGCCACGCAGGCGCAGTGCTCGTGCTGGCCATCGCGAGCGAAGCCCTCGCGCCAATATGGACGA
>ERZ1292640.2301-Hain-H43-02um-R1-2301-length-15330-cov-4_pt2 | contig 13444 bp, 9 predicted proteins | sample MGYA00564404_ERZ1292640 | MGnify/ENA primary metagenome ERZ1292640 (study PRJEB36523, sample SAMEA6512636) | groundwater metagenome | collected 2019-01-08 | study: AquaDiva: Metagenomics assemblies of 32 groundwater samples
GCATCAACGCCGACTGGCTGGCCGCCAAGGTGCGTGCAGCCGTGGCGCGGCGCGTGCGGCGCCTCGCGCGCGAGCGGTACGGGCTCGTGGCCGAGGTGGGGGCGCTGCGGCTTGGGGAGGGCGCGTCGGAGACGAGGGCGCGCACGGCGCGCTACCGCTTCCTGCGCGGCGTGCAGGCCGAGCACGGGGCGCGCTACCTCCTGACCGCGCACCACGCCGACGACCAGGTGGAGACGGTACTGCTGCGGCTGCTGCGCGGCTCGGCGCCCGCGGGGCTCGCCGGCATCCCGGAGCGCGGTCCGCGCGGGCTCGTGCGGCCGTTGCTGTCGTTCGGCCGGGACGAGCTGCGCCGGCACGCCGAGCGGTGCGGCCTCGAGCCGTTCGAGGACCCCGCCAACCGCGACCCGCGGCACCTGCGCTCGTGGGTGCGGACGGTGGTGCTCCCGACGCTGGTGGCGCGCCTCGGACCCGGCGGACCCGCGGCGTTGCTCGAGGTCGCGGGGCACGCGCGAGCCGAGCGGCGGGCGTGGGACGCGGCGTTGGACGAGCTGCCGGGGCTCGACCTTCGCGTGTCGGAGGGGCGTTTCGACGTTGCCCGCGAGGTCCTGGGCGGCTATGATAAGTGGTTGGCCGGCCGCGCTTTGCGGGCGGCGTCCACGCGAGCCGGGATTGCGCTGACTCCGCGCGCCGCGTCCCGGCTCGTGCGTTTCTCGGCCGGAGCGGCGAGCGGGCGGCGTCTGGCACTGGGCGGCGGGCTCCACGCCGAGGTGGCGTTCGACCGGTTGCGGGTGGGGCGGCCAACGGAGTCGCCGCGGCCCGCCGCGCTCGAGGGCGCGCGTGGCAGCTGCGCATTCGGCCGCTTCCACGTGGGCTGGCGCCCGGCACGCGCGCCCCGCCGGATGGAGCGCGCGGCGTGGACGGCGTGGTTCGACGCGGGGCCGCTCGCGGTGCGGGTGGCGGAAGCGGGGGACCGGCTCGTGCCGCTGGGCGGCGTCGGTCGCCGGAAGGTGAGCCGCCTCCTGATGGAGGCCCGCGTGCCGCGGGGCGAGCGGGCGGCGCATCCGGTGGTTTTGGGCGCGGGGGGCGTACTGCTCTGGGTGCCGGGGGTCTGCCGCGGGGCCGCGGCCGTCCCGCCGGCGGGCGCGAAAGTCGTGAGGGTGGATGTCACCGTTCGATGATGTCGCGCATCTGATGAAGGGGCGCACGATCGCCCGGATGGTGTTCGACGCGGAGACCATCGCGCGGCGCGTGCGCGAGCTGGGACAGGAGATCGGCGCGGCGTACCCGGACGGCGACCTGCTGGTGCTGGGGCTGCTCAAGGGGAGCTTCATCTTCCTGAGCGACCTGGTGCGGCAGGTGCCGCGGCCGCTCCAGGTGGACTTCCTCGTGGCCAGCTCGTACGGGAACGACACCGTCTCGAGCGGCTCCGTGCGGCTGGTCTACGACCCCGAGACCCGGCTCGAGGGGAAACATATCCTGCTCGTCGAGGATATTATTGACTCCGGGCGCACGTTGAACCGGCTGGTGGAAACGCTGGGCGAGCGGAACCCGCGGAGCCTCGCGATCTGCGCGCTGATGCATAAACACCTGGCGCCGGAGCTGCGCCTCCAGGCGCGCTTCGTCGGGTTCGACGCGCCGCACGAGTTCCTGGTGGGCTACGGGCTCGACCACGCCGAGGACTTCCGCTCGCTGCCGTTCGTGGCGAGCCTCGCGGACTGATTCTGACGGCTGACGGCTGATGGCTGATGGCTGACGGCTCTAACCTCAAGTTTGGGATGTAATGGCCGAACGCCTGCCTCCTCCGAAATTCAGCTGGGGCCGCATGTCGAAGACGGTGGCCTTCTGGCTCATCGTCATCCTGATCCCGGTGGTGTTCGTCCAGCTGACGAGCCAGCGCCGCGGGGAGGTGCCGGAGATCGCGTACACCGACTTCGCGCGCGAGCTGGAACGCACCAACATCGCCGCGGTGGAGATCGTCGAGGGCCGCGAGGTCAACGGCGAGTTCAAAGGGCCGGTGCGCATCGGGAACCGCGAGGTGGTCCGCTTCCGGGTGCTGCTGCCGGCGCTGGCGTCCGACGCGCTGGTCCAGCGCCTCACCGACCAGGGCGTGCGGATCAGCGCCAGGCAGCCGCGGCAGGGCCTCTTCAGCGTGCTGGTGACGCTGTTCCCCTGGATCGTCATCATCGGCTTCTGGGTGTTCCTCTTCCGCCAGATGCAACAGGGCGGCTCGCGCGCCTTCTCGTTCGGCAAGTCGAAGGCGAAGCTGCTCACGGGCGACACGCCGAAGGTGACCTTCACCGACGTCGCGGGGTGCGATGAGGCGAAGGTCGAGTTGCAGGAGATCATCGAGTTCCTGAAGGACCCGCAGAAGTTCACGCGGCTCGGCGGCCGGCTGCCGAAGGGCGCGCTGCTCGTGGGCCCGCCGGGGACCGGCAAGACGCTGCTCGCCAAGGCGGTCGCGGGCGAGGCGGGGCGGCCGTTCTTCTCGATGTCGGGCTCCGACTTCGTCGAGATGTTCGTGGGCGTCGGGGCGAGCCGCGTGCGGGACCTCTTCGAGCAGGGCAAGGCGCACGCCCCCTGCATCATCTTCATCGACGAGATCGACGCCGTGGGCCGGCACCGCGGGGCGGGGCTCGGCGGCGGGCACGACGAGCGCGAGCAGACGCTCAACCAGCTGCTCGTCGAGATGGACGGCTTCGAGTCCAACGAGGGCGTCATCCTCCTGGCGGCCACCAACCGGCCCGACGTCCTCGACCCGGCGCTGCTGCGGCCGGGGCGCTTCGACCGGCAGATCGTGGTGGACTCGCCGGACGTGAAGGGCCGCGAGGGCATCTTGCGCGTCCACACGAAGAAGATCCCGCTCGCCACCGACGTGCGGCTCGACAAGCTGGCGAAGGGCACGCCGGGGATGTCGGGCGCCGACCTCGCCAACCTGGTGAACGAGGCGGCGCTGCTCGCGGCGCGCCGCAACAAGCTGCAGGTGGACCACGCGGACTTCGAGGAGGCAAAGGACAAGGTGATGCTCGGCGTGGAGCGCCGCAGCCTGGTGATCTCGGACGACGAGCGGCGCCTGGTCGCGTACCACGAGGCGGGGCACGCCGTGGTCTCGCTCTCGATCCCGGGGCTCGACCCGCTGCACAAGGTCACGATCGTGCCGCGCGGCCGCGCCCTCGGCCTCACGGCGTCGCTGCCCGAAGAGGACCGGCACAACTACACGAAGTACTGGCTCGAGGGCCAGCTCGCGATGGCGTTCGGCGGGCGGGTCGCCGAGGAGCTGGTGTTCGGCGCCGACAAGATCACGACCGGCGCCGGGAACGACATCGAGCGCGCCACGGCGCTCGCGCGGCGGATGGTGACGCAGTTCGGGATGAGCGAGCGGATCGGCGCCATCGCCGTCGGCGACAAGGAGCAGGAGATCTTCCTGGGCCGCGAGTTCTCGCAGCGCCGCGAGATCTCCGAGAAGACCAGCGAGACGGTGGACGAAGAGATCAAGCGGATCATCGACGGGGCGTACGAGCGCGCCCGGAAGATCCTCTCTGAGCAGCGCGTGGGGCTGGACCGCCTCGCCGCGGCCCTCCTCGAGTTCGAGACCCTCGAGCGCGAGGAGATCATCCAGGTGGTGGCGGGGAAGACCCTGCCGCCCCGCGAGCTCTTGCAGCCGCTGCCGGGTTCGCCGGCGGCCCTCGCGCCTGCGGCGGTGCAGCCGGCTGTGAGCCGCGTGGGCGTACCGAGCGAGGCGCCGAGCCCCGCGTGAGGATCACGGCGCTCGCCGGCACCGTCCCGGCGGCGCTGGCCCAGGCGCTGGCCGACCGGGGGGTGGACCGCGACCGGGCGGAGGCGGCCGCGGCGGGCGGGGAGACGCTGCGGCTGCTGCTGGAGGGGCTGGCGGAGGAGGACGCGTTCGCGCTCTTCCGCGCCGGGCGCGCCACCGGCGTGGACTGCCAGACCGGGGACGGCTGGGCGGTGCTGGACGGGACGCTGGCCCGGCTCGCCGGTCTCGCCCGGCCGGACGAGGCCGGTCCGCTGCCGCGACGCCTCAGCGAGCCGCTGGGGCGTTTTCTCGCGGTGCGGCAGGAGACGCCGGCGGGGTGGCGCACGGCGCGCCGCACGATCCTCCTCGAACGCCCGTGCGTCCTGGGGATCCTGAACGTCACGCCCGACTCGTTCAGCGACGGCGGCCGGCTGGCGACGGTGGACGACGCCGTGCGCGCGGCGGCGGGCCTGCGCGAGGCGGGCGCGGACGTGCTGGACGTGGGCGGGGAGTCCACGCGTCCCGGCGCCGCCACCCCCGACGAGGCGACCGAGCTCGAACGCGTGGTGCCCGTGGTGGCGCGGCTCGCGGCCGAGGTCGGCCTCCCGGTGAGCGTGGACACCCGGCGCAGCCGCGTGGCGGCCGCGGCGCTCGACGCCGGCGCGGAGATCGTCAACGACATCTCGGCGCTGGCGCACGATCCCGCGATGGCGGGGCTGGTGGCGGCGCGCAGCGCCGGGGTGGTGTTGATGCACATGCGTGGCACGCCGCAGACGATGGACGCCGAGGCGCGCTACGCGGATGTGGCGCTGGACGTCGCGGCCGAGCTGGCGGCGCGGCGCGACGCAGCGTGCGCGGCGGGGATCGCCCGGGAGGCGATCGTGCTCGATCCCGGGCTCGGGTTCGCCAAGACCGTGGAGCAGAACTACGCCCTGATGAACCGTCTCGAGACCCTGACCGCCCTCGGCCAGCCGGTGCTGGTGGGCCCCTCGCGCAAGCGCTTCCTCGGCGCGGCGACGGGGCGGCCGGTGCACGAGCGCGACGCGGCGACGGCGGCGGCGTGCGTGGCCGCGCGGCTGCGCGGGGCCAGGCTCTTCCGGGTGCACGACGTCCGGGCGGTGCGCGAGGCGCTCGCCGTCGCGGACGCGGTGCTGGCGGGCTAGTGGTCGAACGCTTCCCCTTCCTCGCGCCGACCTGGCGGGACGTCGTCCAGGTCGTGATCGTCGCCTTCGTGGCGTACCGCGCGCTGCTGTTCCTGGTGGGGACGCGGGCGCTGCACATCCTGTTCGGGCTGCTGCTGCTCGGCGTCACGTACGTGGCCGCCGTGCTGCTCAAGTTCGAGATGATCGCCTACCTGCTGGGGCTCGTCTTCACGTACGGCGCGTTCGCGCTGCTCATCGTCTTCCAGCCGGAGCTGCGCGCCGCGCTCTCGCGCCTCGGGCAGGCGCGGGTGCTGCGGTTCTTCTACCGCGGCGCCGCGCTCCAGGTGGCCGAGGAGGTCGCCGAGGCGGTGGACCGCCTGAGCCGCGCGGGCACCGGGGCGATCATCGCCATCGAGGGCGAGGTCGGGCTGGGCGACTACCTCGAGAGCGGGACCCCGATCACCGCCCGGGTGTCGGCCGACCTCCTCACCACGATCTTCACGCCGTACTCGCCGCTCCACGATGGAGCGGTGCTGATCCGCGGCGACACCATCGTGGGGGCGGGCTGCATCCTCCCCCTGACGCAGTTCCCCGTGGAGGACAAGAGCCTGGGCACGCGCCACCGCGCGGCCCTCGGCCTCTCCGAGGAGACGGACGCGCTCGTGCTCGTCGTCTCGGAGGAGACCTCCGCGATCTCCGTCGCGCGCCGCGGCGCGCTCGAGCGGGGCGTGAGTGTCCAGCGCCTCCGCGAACTCCTGGCCAGCGGCCCGTTCGCGCGGCTGCCGGCCACCGGCCTCGCGCCGGTCCGCTCCAACTCCGGGCTATGACGACTCCGTCCGCTGCTCCCCAGGCCGCCGAGCGGCCCCCGTATCTCCTCGCGCTCCTCGCCACGCTGGTCGTGCTCGCCGGCTACGTCTTCACGCTGGCGCCGACGGTCACGTTCTGGGACGCCGGCGAGTTCATCGCCTCCGCGCACATCCTCGGCATCCCGCACCCGCCGGGCACGCCGATGTTCGTGCTGATGGGGCACGTGGCCGACATGCTGCTGCCGTTCCCGCACACGGCGGTGAAGACGAACCTGATGACTGCGGCGTTCTCCGCGTGCGGCGCCGGGTTCCTCTTCCTCGTCATGTACCAGGCGCTGGCGCGCGGGGCGGCGGGGATGGACGAGGTGGGGGCGCGGATCTTCCGCGTCGGCGGCGCCTTCGCGGCGACGCTGATCTCGGCCTTCGTCTTCACCGTGTGGCAGAACTCGAACGAGACCGAAGTCTACATGGTGGCGACGTTCGCCATCGCGCTCATCGCGTGGCTCTGCTGGCTGTGGCGGCGCGACCGCGGCGGGAAGCGCGGCGCCCACGAGCTGCTGCTCCTGGTGTACGTCCTCGGCATGGCGCTCTCGAACCACCTGATGGGGCTGCTCGTGGGACCGGCCGTCATCGGCTACATGTTCCACGTGCTGCGCACGGCGCCCGCGAAGGACCTGGCGGAGCGGCGAGTGCAGTGGTCGCAGGCGGCGGTGCTGGCGGCGCTCTGGGTGACGATGGTCGGTGTGGGCATCGGCAACACGATGCTGATCGTCCTCGGGCTGCTGTTCTACGCGGCGGCCGCCGTCTGGGCGTACCGGGCGGGCTCCGCCTTCTTCGCGGTGGCGGCGCTCATCGTCGGCGCCATCGGTGTGAGCGGCTACCTCTACCTCTACATCCGCGCCGGCCTCCATCCCTATATCAACGAGGCCGACCCCTCGACCTGGGAAGCGCTCAAGGCGGTGATCCGGCGCGAGCAGTACCCGCCGCGCTCGCCGCTCGACAACCCGGTCTATCAGAGCGGGCTGGACAACCCGGGGCGCACCCTGCACATCTTCGGGCTGCAGCTCCTCAACTACCTCCAGTACTTCGACTGGCAGTGGTCGGCGAGCCTCCAGACCGCCTACACGGTGCTGGCGCCCGCGCGCATCCCGTTCACCGTGCTGTTCGCGGGGCTCGGCGTGTACGGCGCGCTGTCGCACCGGAAGTGGGACCGCTCGAGCTTCTGGTTCCTCGCGCTGCTGTTCCTCACGACGAGCATCGGGCTGATCGTCTACCTCAACTTCAAGCCCGGTTTCTCCATCGAGACGGCGCTGTACCAGGACCGCGAGATGCACGAGGTGCGCGAGCGCGACTATTTCTACACCATCTCGTTCGTCTGCTGGGGCCTGTGGGCGGGGCTCGGCCTCGCCACCGTGTTCCGCGCGCTGCGCGAGCGGCTGCGGGACGGCCCGGCGATCGCCGCGACGCCGGTCTTCCTCGTCGCGCTGCTGCCGTTCGTGCTGAACTTCACGGTCGCCTCGCGCCGGCACGGGCCCGAGGCGACGCTGGCGCGCGACTTCGCCTACAACCTGCTGCAGTCCGCGGAGCCCTACGCCATCCTCTTCACCAACGGCGACAACGACACCTTCCCGCTCTGGTACGCCCAGGAGGTCGAGGGCATCCGGCAGGACGTCGTGAACGTGAACCTGTCGCTCGTCAACACCGACTGGTACATCCGCCAGCTGCGCGACAACCCGGCGCGGCCGTATCGGCCGGACAGCGCGGCCCTGGCGCTCTACGGGCCGGGCCCGTCGCTGATCCCCGCGTGCTCGCCCGCGCTGGTGGACACACTCGCCGCGTGGGCGCGGCGGGCGAATCGCCGGCCGCCGGACCTCTCGCACGGCACCCCGTCGTGCCTGCACACGCTGAGCGACGACATCATCGACACGATGGAGCCGCAGCAGCTGCCGCGGGCCCTCGTGCTCCGGGTGGGCGGCATCAGCCACACCTATCCCGCGGGGACGCCGCTCTACGTCAAGGACATCATGACGTTGCGGCTCATCCAGGAGAACCTCGGGAGGCGGCCGATCTACTTCGCCCTCACCGCGGGTGGCGGCGCCCGCATGGGGCTCGAGGCGTACATCACCCAGCAGGGGCTCGCGTTCAAGCTGTGGCCCGACTCCGTGCACCCCGCGCCCGACCTGGTCCAGGGGCTCTGGAGCGTGCCGCTCGAGATGGACCGCACGCGGCGCCTGCTGTGGGACACGTACCGCTACGCGGGGCTGTTCCGGGTGGACAGCCTCCGGCTCGACCCGACCAACGAGAACATCGCCGGCAACCTGTCCTACCCGTTCCTGGGGCTGGGCGAGGGCTACCGCCAGACCGGAAACCTGGACTCGATGCTCCTCAACTACCGCCGGGCCTATCGTCTGGCGCCGACGGTGGAGCTCGGCAGGTGGCTGGGGCAATTCGAGCAGCGCCAGCAGAACCCGGCGCTGCCGGGCGGGGACACGGCGGGGACGGAGACGACGAGGCGGCGATAGGTGGCAGGACTGCAGTGACCAGTAGTTAGCAGACGCGCAGACGCGCAGTGGTGGGAAGTGACACGTGGTAAGTCGCTTCGGGCGCGGTGGTGGGCCGGCATCCGGGACTGAACTGGGTACTGGCCCACCGTCGCGTCTGGTGGCCGGGGGGCACTCAGATAGGTCGGCGACCGGGCGAGTAGAGTTTGACGCGTTGGCGGGGCACCGGGCCGGGAGCGCGACCGCACCGTGACGGCCCAGATCGGCGAATCCCGACGAGAACGCACGGACACCTGAAATCCCTTCAGGCTTTCCCTTCGGCGGCCCTCGTCGCACTATGGTATGGAGTGAACCACACGTCCGCGCGCTCTGGAGGCGAAGGTGGTTGAGTCTCGGCGCCGTCTCGCGGCGCACGGAGGGTCCCGCATGCCGTCGCGATCCGATGGAGTCTTCGGCACGGTCGCCGTGTTGATGCTCTGGCTCGGAGCGGCGTGGGTGTCGGGCTGCCGCGACCGCGGCGGCAGCCCGGCCGCCGGCGACGCCCCCGCCACGCCCGCCGCCGACATCCGGTCCGACAGCACCGTCGCCCTCCCCGTCGTCGGCGCCCTGGTGCGGCGCGGCGACCTGGTGCTGAGCGTGCGCGCCACCGGCGCCGTGCGGGCGGAGCGCCTGGTCACGCTCAAGGTCGAGACGCAGGGCACGGTGAGCGAGGTGCTCGTGCGGCCGGGTGAGCGGGTGGCTGCGGGCCAGGTGCTCGTGCGCCTGGATCCTCGCCCGTTGGACCTCGCCGTCCGGGAGGCCGAGGCGGCGCTGGATGAGGCGCGGACTCGGCTGCTGGACGCGCTGGTCGGTGACGACCCGGCCGACACGTCGGCGGCGGCGGCGCAGCGGCGCCAGGGTGCGCGGATGCGCTCCGGCATCGCCGGCGCCGAGGCGCGGCTGGAGCGGGCGCGGCTCGACCGGGAGCGCGCGACCATCACCGCGCCGTTCGGCGGCGTCGTGGACCGCGTGGGCGTGGTGGCCGCGCAGCGCGTGGGCGCCGGCGAGGAGATCGCGCGGCTGGTGGACCTCGGCTCCCTCACCATCGAGGCCTCGGTCCTCGAGCACGACCTGCCGTACGTCCGCGCAGGGGGGCAGGCGATCGTCGCGCCAAGCGCCAGCCGGGACACGCGCTACCGTGGCACCATCGAGGCGGTGCTGCCCGTGGTGGACACGGCGACGCGGGCGGGCCGCGTGCTGGTGCGCGTGCGGACGGGTGACGGGCGGCTGCGGCCCGGGATGTACGCCGACGTGCAGCTGGAGGCGGCGCGGCTGGTGGGCCGGGTCCTGGTGCCGGCGGGCGCGGTGATCGAGCGCGACGGGCGGACGCTGGTGTTCCGGGCGCGGGCTGGACGAGCCGACTGGGTGTACGTCCCGGTGGGGCGGAGCAACGGGGTGGAGACGGAGATCCTCGCCGACTCGGTGTCGGGGCGCACGCTGGTCGCTCCGGGAGATACGGTGCTCGTGGGCGGGCACCTGACGCTGACGCACGACGCGCCGATCCGGGTGCGGTTGCAGGAAGGGGGGCGTGTTCCGTGAAGCGCTGGGCGTGGTGCGTTCTCGCCGTCGCGGTGTTCGCGTGTCGCGAGGGTTCGGGTGTGGGTTCTTCCTCGGTCCGCGACAGCAGCGGCGTCCAGATCGTCTCGAACCCCGCGACGGTGCGCGGCGACTCCGGCTGCGTCGCCGTGGACACCGTGCCGACCCTCACCATCGGCGGCGCCGACGCCGAGGGGCCGTACGACTTGCTGCGCGTCTTCGGGGCGCTGCGGCTGGCGGACGGCGGCGTCGTGGTGCTGAACGGTGCGACATCGGAGCTGCGCTTCTTCAACGGCGCCGGACGTCACTTGCGCACGGTCGGCAGGTGGGGCTCGGGTCCCGGCGAGTTCCGGAGACCGGGCGCACCTGTATGGTTTGGCACCGATACGTTGGTCGTGTATGACACGTGGACCGCCCGCGCCACGTTGGTCAGCGCTCGCGGGGCGCTCCTCAAGTCCGTGCGCATCGAAGGCATCGCCGGTGGCGGCGAGCTGCTCGGCCGCCTGTCGGACGGGTCGCTGCTCCTTGCCATCACCAGAGGCGTCACGGAGGGCACGGAGCCCGGTGTCCGGCGGGACCCGGTGCATCTCGTGCGCCTGTCCGGCGAGGGGGTGGTGCGTGACACGCTCGGCAGCTTCCGCGGACCGGAGGTGGCGGTGCAGATCGTTGGGTCGAGCACGGCGATGACGGGCGCGCCCTTCAGCCGCCGCACTTCCTTCGCCGTAGGCGGTGACCGGGTGTTCGTGGCGGACAACGCCGAGTACCGAGTGCGGGTCTACGCGAACGGCCGTCTGGAGCGAATCACCGAGAAATCGGTCGCGCCGGTCCCTATCACGGCGTCCGACATCGAGCGCGAGAAGGCGCAGCGTCGGGGCAGCGGCAGGGATCCGAGCTGGCTTGCGTGGCTCGACCGCCTGTACCAGCGCGACCGGCTGCCCGCCAGCTTCCCTGTGTTCGGAGGCATCACGGTTGACGCGGAGGGATGGCTCTGGGTCCGGGCCTACGCGCCGTCGCCCGGCGGGGGATTCGCGTGGGACATCTTCGATGCCTCCGGGCGTCTTCGGTGCACGTGTCAGCTTCCGTCGGGGTTCCGCGTGCGGGAGGTGGGGCGCGACCATCTCCTTGGTGTGGGGAGCGACGCTGACGGCGTGGAGCAGGTGCGCCTGCTGCGACTGCGGCGAGGTGGTTGAGGGACGAGCCGATGACGCGACTGACGCGGTTGGCGGTCTCTGCGGTGGCCGTGGCGACGCTCGGCGCCTGCCGCGAGGCTGCGCCCAGCGGTGCCTTCGCCGTCCGCGACAGCAGCGGTGTCCAGATCGTCTCCAACCCCGCGACGGTCCGCGGGGACTCCGGCTGCGTCGCCGTGGACACCGTGCCGGCTCTCACCATCGGCGGCGCCGACGCCGAGGGGCCGTACGACTTGCTGCGCGTCTTCGGGGCGCTGCGGCTGGCGGACGGCGGCGTCGCGGTGCTGAACGCCGGGACGTCGGAGCTGCGGTTCTTCGACAGCACGGTGCGCCATTCGCGCACGTTCGGACGTGCGGGGGCGGGTCCCGGCGAGTTCAGGAGCCCCGTCGGACTGCTGTGGTTCGGCCGGGACACGCTGATGGTCCACGACATCACGACCAAACGGATCACCCTGTTGAGCCCCGCGGGCGCGTTGCTCGAAACGATCGGTCTGCAGGGCATCTTTGGCCCGGGCCTGCTTGGGCGTTTCGATGACGGGTCGTTCGCCTACTCCGTCGGGTCTTTGTACCGTCCTCGTGCTCAAACGGGGAGGCGGCGCGACCCGGCGTATCTGGTGCGCGCGTCCCGCGACGGCGCGGAACTGGACACGCTGGGGAGCTTCCCCGGCTGGGAGAGCTTCGTCGAGTCCGACGCGCAGAGCGTGATGGCGACCTCGGCACCGTTCGGGCGTCGTACCTCCTTCGCCGTGGCCGACGGGCGGGTGTTCGTCGCGGACAACGCCGAGTACCGCGTGCGCGTCTACGCGGATGGCCGCCGCCTGGAGCGCATCATCGAGAGGGCGCACGAGCCGGTCGCGCTCACCCCAGCGCGGATCGAGCGCGAGAAGAAGAGGCAGCGCGCCCTCGGGAGCACGAGCCCGCAGTGGCTCGAGCTGCTCGAGCGGATGTACCAGCGCGACCAGCCCCCCGCGACGCTCCCAGCGTACGGCGATATCGCGGTGGACGCGGACGGCTGGTTGTGGGTCCGTGCCTACTTGTCGGCCGAGGACGGCAGCGTTGGGTGGGACGTCTTCGACGCTACGGGGCGGCTGCGGTGTGCCCTCACGCTCCAGTCCGCGCTCTTCGTGCGCGAGATCGGGCACGACTTCCTCCTGGGCGTGCTGAAGGATGCGGACGGCGTGGAGCAGGTGCGCCTCTACGGACTGCGGCGGAGTGCGCAGGCTCCGAGCTGAGGCGATGAGGAGCTTCCCATGACTCGCATACGGTACTGGCCGACGCTGCCCGTTTTCGTCGCGTTGCTCGGCTCCGGGGCGCCGGACACCCAGCAGGCCCGTCCCATCGAGGTGCGGCCGGCCCGCAGCGGTCCCGTGCTCGGACCGCTGGAGTACGAGGTCGGGTCGCCCATCGTCTGGCTCAGCGACACGACGCTGTCCATCACCGACGGCAGCGAGCACCAGGTGGTGGTGTTCGATACCGCTGGCCGAGAGATCGCGCGGCTGGGGCGGTCCGGGCGCGGCCCGGGGGAGTTCGCCAGCGGCGGGCCGCTCCTGGCCAGCGACCGCGGCGAGATCGTGGCGGCCGACGTCCTGCTGTCGCGGATCAGCTACTTCGACGCGCGGCTCCGCTTCGTGCGCTCGCTGCAACTGCCCGGACTGCCGACGAATCTCCTCACGTGGCGCGGCAGTCGGGTGGCCGTCGCCTGGACGACAGTCAGTCCGACGGGTGGCGGGCCGGTCGTGGGGGCGGTGGACCTCGCCTCCGGCACGGCCAGCCCTGTGTTCAGCGTCTTCCGCGCGGACAGCGGGCTCGGCGCACCGGTCAGCGTGGGCGGGATGGCCGTCCCGCCGCCATTCCTCGCGGCGACCGTCGCGCGCGACGGCGTGTACCTCTTCGCCCGAGGCGATCAGTACCGCATCGTCGGCATTGACTCCGCAGGGGCCGTGCGGCGCACGTTCGGCAGGCCCGAGCTGCGTCCCGAGTACCGGACGCCCGCGGAGATGCAGGCGGAGGAGGACCGGATGCAGCGCGCCGCGCAGCGTCTCGGCATCACGCCGCCGCCCGAGGCGGCGCGGATGCTGAGGGACGCGACGCGGGATCTGCTGCGGCGTCCCAAGCCGTTCCTCTCCTCGGCGCTCGCCGTGGACCAACTGGGCCGCCTCTGGGTCTCCTCCAACCGCGGGGCGGGGGACAGCACCGAGGTGGACGTCTTCTCGCCGCGTGGGGAGTTCCTCCAGACCGTCGTGTTCCGGCACCGGGTCGTGGCGCTGAGCTTCCGCCTGCCGAGAGTGGCCGTCCTGGCGCAGCATCGCGGCGGCCCGTACGATGGACAGAGCGAGGTGAGTGTGTACCTCGTCGCCGGCGGCGCTGCCGGCCCCGCGGCTGGGCGGCGTGATTAGCCGCCGCGGCATCGCCCTGGGTGCGCTCTTGGCCGCCGGTCCTGTCGTGATGTCCGTGGTGGCTGAGGCCCAGTCAGTTCCGGCTC
>ERZ1292640.2950-Hain-H43-02um-R1-2950-length-13440-cov-11_pt1 | contig 13440 bp, 16 predicted proteins | sample MGYA00564404_ERZ1292640 | MGnify/ENA primary metagenome ERZ1292640 (study PRJEB36523, sample SAMEA6512636) | groundwater metagenome | collected 2019-01-08 | study: AquaDiva: Metagenomics assemblies of 32 groundwater samples
AATTTAATTTCCTTGCCATATACTCATGTAATGATTTCCATTAGGCCCCCTACTTGATATCGACATGAGAGTCATCTGCATCTCTATATCTTGTGTCTAGAAATATGGACAGAAGAAGGATTAAGATGCGTACATTCCGCTAGTAGCTTAATCTTCCTATCCAGGAGGTGCACCGTGAACCTCGAAGGACCAAGACAGACCCCATCGTCCCAACCAATGAGTCCACCCTGCGCCTGCACACATAGCCGTCTCATCTCCGACAGTGTCACGGAGGAGGAACATCGAGCGGGGAAGGTACGCTGCGTCGAATGTGGGGGCGTCGTTCCAGATCCCTATCTCCAGGCCAAGAAAACCTAGGCCAGTCGCTGCGTTCCTTCATCCTTTCTGAGGTATTTGGCAACAGTCTCCTTCCTCGTCACTGGCCCTAAACTCCTCAACCTGCCGGATCGCGCACCCCCTCTTCTTTCCACTATACGTCTGTAACTCCCTGTGCTACCGAGCTTCTCCCTCTCTCTTCACACAAACCCAGCCTGTGGCACCGACGATGCACTACTGTTCTCGCAGCAACTCATTTCGTTTCCCAAAGGTGGCGCATGACACAGCATGCGGTCGGCGAGGATCAAGTGATCGGAATCCTACAGAAAGTGCAGGTCTGCGCCCTTGAAGACGTCGAGCGTCAATGCACGAATCTGACATGGAACCAAGTGTTTCTCGCTGTCGACCGCTTGAGCCGAAGCGGCGAAATCGTGCTGATGCCCATAGGCCTTGGCACCTATACCGTGACCTTTCCGCAGCGACAGGAAGGCCGGTCCGACCGACGTTCACTCCCATCTTAATTCACAAGGAGGTTGTTCATGGCTGACTTAACCCGCTGGGAACCGATGATGACGCGCTGGAATCCATTCAAGGAATTGGAAGATATGGAGAAGCGCCTCTCGAGCTATTTTGGTCACTCCGCTCTCCGGACCGAGACCGGGAAGGAAGCCATGACCGTCGCCGAATGGTCTCCACGCGTCGACATTACAGAAGACGACAAAGAGTACGTCATCAAGGCCGATCTGCCGGAAGTGAAGAAAGAAGACGTCAAACTGACGGTCCAGGACGATGTGATGAGCATCTCCGGCGAGCGGAAGTATGAGAAAGAGGAAAAGGGCAAAAAGTATCACCGTGTCGAGCGGTCCTATGGAAGCTTTATGCGAAGCTTCACCTTGCCGGAAGATGCCGACGGCACGAAGATCAGCGCGGAGTACAAAGACGGGGTGCTGAACGTCCGTCTGCCTAAGTCGGAAAAGGCGAAGCCGAAATCGATCGAGGTAAAAGTTTCGTAAGAACGACCGACAAGGCCGCGTGAGACGTGAATCGTAAAACGTGAAAGGGCTTCAGAGGCAGAACACTCGGAAGGTCTACGTTTCACCTTTCACGTTTCACGAATAACGGCCTTGGTAAGCTGGCGGACATTTTCAGCATCCAGTTAAAGGAGGTGTGCGATGTTCCGACATCCTCACTACCTGGAGATTCCGTGGGACGGGCATTGGGAGCGAGTCACCACGGGACCTCACCGCCATCTCTGGTGGCTGATCGCATTACTGGTCCTGCTCGCGATATTTTTGATCGGCGTCGGCATCACAAGCGGGCTCATCTAGCAGCATCGACAAGGAAAAGGGGGAAAGACGTGTCAGTGACTTTCAAAAACCGTGAAGAAGCAGGCCGTCAGCTCGTCCCCAAGTTGTTGCAATATCGTGACGACCCTCACGGTCTCATTCTGGCCCTTCCCCGCGGCGGAGTGGCGGTGGGTTATCAGCTCAGTCTCGCGCTCCACCTTCCGCTGGACGTGTTCATTACCAGAAAAATCGGCGCGCCGGGCAATCCCGAATATGCCATTGGCGCGGTAGCCGAGACCGGATCGCACTACCTGAATCAAGAGGCCATCGGCTCGTTTGGCTTGTCCCGGCATGAGCTGGAGCGGTCGATTGCAGTCCAAGAGAAAGAGATCGCCAGACGCAGGGACTTATACCGGCAAGGGCGCCCGCTCCCGCCACTCACGGGCCGCACCGTGCTCCTGGTCGACGACGGCATCGCGACCGGCTCGACCTTCATGGCCTCGGCGCTCGCGATTCGAAACTTGCAGCCCCGCCGCCTGGTGGGAGTGATTCCGGTCGGGCCCCCCTCGACGATTCGTGACGTTCGATCCCATGTCGACGAGCTGGTGGTGCTCCTGACACCGGAGCCGTTCTACGCGGTGGGAAATTTCTTCGTGGACTTCACGCAAGTCGAAGATCGCGACGTGGTGGAGTACCTCAACCTAGCCGAGGAAGCGATGCTCGCACGCATGCCCTCCTCGTCGGCCTCATGACATCTTGTTCACCAAGAAAAGAAAGGTAACAGCCGACATGTCCACACATTCCAAGATTCCATCAGGCTTAGGCGCTCGCAGAGACCAAACCTATCAAGAGAAAGAACACGATACCTATAAACTGAAAGGCAAGCTCAAGGAGCCGACGGTCTGCACCGAGTGCGAGGCTCTGTTCCATAACGGCCGCTGGACCTGGAACCCGAAACCGGCGGACGCCGACGAGATCATCTGCCCGGCCTGCCTCAGAATTCGGGACAAATATGCCAAAGGCTTCCTCACGCTGAGCGGGTCTTTTCTCACTGAGCACAAAGAAGAGATTATGGGCGTGGTCCACAATACGGAGACCAAGGAAAAAACCGAGCACCCCCTGTCCCGCATCATGGGATACGAACAACAGGCCGCAGCCCTGATGATCTCCACGACGGATACGCACCTCCCCCGGCGCATCGGAGAAGCCCTTCATCACGCTTATCAGGGAGAGCTCAACGTCCATTACGACGAAGGGGAGGAATTTATCCGGGTGGCGTGGACACGGTAAACCCCGCACCCCATCCGTTGTTCTGAGAACAGAGAGGAAGGACAACCCTATGCGCATCGCCATCGGAATCGACTGGTCAGACCAGTCATTCTCGGCCGTTCAGCAGACGCTCCTCTTGTTTTGTCCCAAAGAGATCACCCTTGTGCATGGCGTGGACTTGGGCATCTTCGAATATCCGGTCGTCGCCGGCGCCGCCGCACTGCAGGGATACGAGGAATTCCGGCAGGCCATGCTGGATGCCGGACATGAGTTGCTCCAACGGACCGCCGCCCTCATCCCTCCTGACGGGATCGCCGTCCAGCAGGTGCGCGAAGTCGGATCGCCCGCCACCATCGTACTCGACCAGGCAGAAAAAGCCGACGCCGACCTCGTAGTCATGGGGGCGCGCGGACGAGGACGAGTGGCTGAGTTGCTGCTCGGCAGCATGTCCCACCGGGTCCTGGCCCACGGCACGAAAACGACGCTGATCGTGAAGGGCTCCCCGAAGAGAATCCGCCGGGCCTTGATCGCCATCGAAGGCCGCCAGGACGCGCAGATGATTCGAGATTGGTTGATCGCACAGCCGTTCCGCGATCCGGTGGAGCTCTTGATCCTCACCGTCATTCCGTCGCTGCAGCTCGCCGACCCCTACAACATGGCCAGCTTCGCAGGCTGGGCCGATATCGCCATGAACTCGGCAGAAGATCTGGTCAAGACGACGGCCGCCTCCCTGATGGGTGCCTCCTCCAGCGTTGCCGTACAAGTATTGAGCGGCGACCCGGCTCAGACGGTCGCGACACGGGCTGCCGACTTCGACCTCCTCATCGTGGGGTCGCACAGCCGTCGAGGCGTGAACCGTTTCCTACTCGGTAGCGTGTCGCATAGCATCGTCCATCAAGCGGCCTGCCCTGTGCTGGTCGTCCGCTAATCACACAAACAGGATGCTGAAAAAGTCCGCCAGCTTCGTTCTCGCCTTGAAAGCATCCTCAACGTAGCCAGAGGCTACGCCTCCGGTGCTTTCATCGGCTGCGGCCTTACTGGACGAACTTTTTGAGCATCCGGTAAAAGGATTATCGTTCGCGAGAAAGGCGCGATTCGAAGTTCTAGGTTCGCCGTTCCTCAAGCCTCGAACATCGAACCCCAAACCCTCGCCCGTCCCGCCTTTCCAGCCAGTCCCGCTCTGCCACCCTGCCTCCCAATGCGGAAAGAGGCGACAGTGCCTGCTTACCGTTCTGCCCCGTAATGCCCCAACGACATCCAGGTACAAGCCAGCTCCCTTGACGAGACTGCCCTGCTAATGCGGTGTTGCCTCCTTCTCTTCGTCAGCCGCCGTCTGGCATTGCCGATGCATCCGAGACCAGTACAGCATAGGCCCAAAAGAACACAGGGCTCGCGCTAATTAGCGAACGAAGAGGCGTTATGATTTTTCACGACCGTGCTCATGCCGGTGTGTTGTTGGCCAAGGAACTGGCTGCCTACCGTGGCGATCCGAACGCTCTGATTCTGGCCCTTCCTCGCGGCGGGGTGGTCGTCGGCTACGAACTGAGCACGGCGCTGCACCTGCCGATGAATATCTTCCTCACACGCAAACTTCGCACCGCAAATAATCAGGGCTGTGCGATCGGGGCCGTCAGTGAAACGGGCGCGTTGTATGTGAATCAAGACGTGCTCGACGCCTGCCATCTATCCGGCGAAGACGTCGACGAGTTGGTCTTGGGGGAAGAAGGAGAACTCAAGCGCCAGAAAACGCTCTATCGTCAAGGACGACCACTCCCCCCTCTGGCCAACCGCACGGTCATCCTGGTCGACGACGGCATCGCCACGGGCGCGACCCTCTTCGCGGCAATCAAATCCATGGCCGCTCTTGCTCCGCGCCGTGTGATTGTCGCCATTCCTGTCGCACCGCCAGACATAGGGGCGCACATCCGTCCGCTCGTCGACCAATGTGTGATCCTCGCAACACCGGAGCCCTTCTCGACCGTCGGAGCCCTCTACACAGAGTTTGAACCGGTGACGGACTCCCAAGTGCTGACGCTGCTGGAAACGGCGCATCGCGAATGCGCCAAACCGACATCCTTATCCTGGATCTAACGCAAAAGAACAGGGAGCAACCCGGATGATGAAAATCGTAGCTGGCATCGATTGGTCGGACGAAGCCTTTGCCGCAGTGGAACAAATCGGTTTGCTCTACCGCCCGGCCGAAGTCGTCCTCGTCCATGGCGTGGACCTGGGCATGTTCCACTATCCGATCGTGGCCGAAGCCGCCAACATCCAGGGGTACGACGAATTCCGCCATGCCCTGCTGGAGGCCGGTCGTCAGGCTGTTGAACGTTGCCGCACCCTGCTGCCGGCTGACGTGCCCTCCGTCAAAACGCTCGTCGACGTTCACCAGCCGGCCTCCTTCATTCTTGACAGCGCCGCATCGGCCAAGGCCGATCTGATCGCCGTGGGCACGCACAATCACAGCCGGGTCACGGAAGTCTTTGCCGGCAGTATTTCGCACCGCGTGCTTCTCCATGCCACGCTGCCGACCCTGGTCGTGAAGGGCAAAGCTCGACCCATCGCGCGCGTCCTCATGGCGGTGGAAGGCCGCGAGGATGCGATTCGTTTGCAACAATGGCTGACCGCGCATCCCTTTAAGAATCCCGTCGCCGTCACCGTCCTCTCGGTCGTCCCCTCGCTCCACGTGGTCGAGCCCCATATGCTGATCGGACTCGCCGGCTGGTCCGAACAGCAGAAGCAGCATGCCGAACAGGTGGCAAAGGACACGGCCAAGGTGCTGGCCAGCTCGCACTTCACCGCCACAGGAGAGGTCCGCCTGGGCGATCCCGTGACGACGGTGTGCGAGGCAGGCACCGCCTATGACCTGATCGTGGTCGGCTCCCATGGACGCAAGGGACTCGATCGATTCCTGATGGGCAGTGTATCGCACGGAATCGTGCATCGGGCCGGCTGCTCGGTGCTCGTCGTGCGCTGACCGCCCGATGCTGGTGCAACCGCCCGTCCGCAACGATTTATCCATGAAGGGATTGAGGACATGAACTTTCGAGTGATACTGAGCGCGCTGGTACTGGTGATAGGATGCAGCTCATGGGTCGCCGCGCAGGCGGGTCGCGGAAATCCTCAAGCAGGCCAGATGGTCTATGAGAATAATTGCCTGCGTTGTCACGGCGAGAAGTTAGACGGGGCCGGGCCGGAGGGTCAGTATCTGATCGTACGCCCTGCCAACCTCCAGTCCTCCGCCTCGCGCGCGAAAACCGATTGGGAACTCTTGATCACCATCTCGCACGGCGCAGCCTTCACTCCCATGCATGGATTCCGGGGGAAATTGACGGACCAGCAAATGCTGGATGTGCTGGCCTATGTGCGGATGATGGCGCCGTTCGACCAACTCAGTTGACGTCCGACATGGCGATGGAGTCATGATCGCCCACCGGCTCTTCGTCCTGGCGCTCCTCCTGACCACTCTGGCCTGTCCGCGTGGGAGCGCCGCAGTCGAGCCGACAGGTGAGCAGCCTGACATTGAGGCCTTTGTTCGACAAGGCTGCCCTCATTGCACAGAGGCCAAACGGTTTCTCGAAGACCTTCAGCGAAACCGGACGAGCCTTCGGGTCGCGTTGCGTGATGTCGGAGAGGACCCTACCGCCTTGCGCCACCTGCAAGAGCTGGCTGTCCGGTATGGCGTCCGGGCAGTGGGTGTGCCGGCTTTTCATCTACGCGGCAACTTGATCGTTGGATATGCAAACGCTGAATCGACCGGCTCGAAAATCACGGCACTCCTCGATCAGCCATTCCCGGAATCCGCTAGCGGTTTGCAGGAAGGGGCTTGCCGGCCTGAAACCGATTCTTCCTGCATTGATACAGCGCGTCCTCCTCCCCGTCCCTCTGATACTGTTGAGACTCGCTGGTTTGGCCGTCTCAGTGCCGACGAACTGGGGCTCCCGCTCTTCACCATCGTCATCGGACTCCTGGACGGATTCAATCCCTGCGCGATGTGGGTCCTGCTCTTTCTATTGTCGTTGCTCGTCAATCTTCATGATCGACTAAAAATGGCCTTCATCGCCGGGACCTTCGTCGCCGTCAGCGGTCTAGTCTACTTCGCCTTCATGGCAGCCTGGCTCAATATGTTTCTCCTGATCGGGCTCTCACGCCCCCTCCAAATCGGGCTTGCCGGCATCGCCCTCTTGCTGGGAGCGGTCAATGTGCAGGACTTCTTCGTCTTGCATCGCGGCATCTCCCTGAGCATTCCAGAATCCGCCAAGCCGGGACTGTACGTTCGCATCCGCCGAATACTCCAAGCCGACAACCTCACTGGCGCCCTGGCTGGCATCGTGGTTCTGGCAGGATTCGTGAACCTGGTCGAACTGCTCTGTACCGCCGGGCTCCCAGCCCTCTACACACAGATTCTGACCCTGCAACAGATGCCTTCTTGGAAATATTATGGCTACCTCGGCCTCTATAACCTGGCTTACATTTTCGATGACAGCCTCATGGTGACCATTGCGGTGGTCACGCTCAGTCGCGAAAAACTGCAAAAGCGGGCAGGCCGTTGGCTGAAACTGATCAGCGGCCTGGTGATGGTGAGCTTAGGTGCCGTCTTGCTTCTTCACCCCAAGTGGCTTATCTGATTTATGCGCAGAGAGGAGCAATCCATTTAGCCATGCCGCAATCATCACCTCGCTCCACAGTTGATTCACTCAAACCGTTTTTCCATCCTCGTTCCGTCGCGGTCATCGGCGCATCACGCAATAACACACACATCGGCTACCGGCTGCTCGAATCGCTCCAAGAAGGCCGCTTCGCCGGCACGATCCTCCCGGTCAATCCACAGGCCACCGAGATTGCAGGACTTCCAGCGTTTCCCTCGCTGAGATCGATTCCCGACCCTGTCGATCTTGCAATCATTGCAGTGCCTCCCAACGCAGTCCTCGATGTCATTGACGACTGTGCCGCCAAGAACGTTACAGCAGTCATCCTCATCACGGCGGGATTTGCCGAAACAGGCGGATCGGGAACTTCGCTCGAACAGCAACTCCGAGAGAAAGTCCGGCAGCATGGGATACGCCTGATCGGGCCGAATTGCTTCGGACTCATGAACCTCGATCCAACCGTTCGTCTCAACGCGACCTATACGCCGATATTCCCTCCCGCCGGTCGAGTCGCCATCGCCTCGGAAAGCGGCGGCCTCGGGCTCGCCGTGGTCATGGCAGCACAGCGCCTGAATCTCGGCCTCTCCAACTTCGTCAGCGTCGGCAATCATGCGGATGTCACAGCCATCGATCTTCTGGAGTATTGGGAGCAGGACCGAGCCACCGATGTCATCCTCCTCTATCTCGAAACCATCGTCGATCCTCAACGCTTCAGACAGATCGCCGAGCGGGTGGGACGAAAAAAACCGATCGTCGTCTTGAAAGCAGGCCGGACATCGGCAGGCCAATCTGCTGCCGGATCACACACGGCGGCTCTGGCCACGAACGATAAGGCGGTGGACGCATTGTTCACACAATGCGGAGTGATCCGGGCAAAAACCCTGGAAGAGTTTCTGGCATTGGCCACCGGCCTGTCTGCCCAGCCGATCCCTGGCGGGTACAACGTCGGCATCCTGACCAATTCCGGCGGCCCCGGAGTGCTCTGCGCCGATAGTTGCGCAACAGAAGGGCTCGCCGTATCGGAATTGTCCAGGCAGACACAAGCGACCCTCGCATCCTTTCTGCCTCCCACAGCGGCGCTCAGAAATCCTGTCGATATGATCGGCTTTGCCACAGAAGATCAACATGCGAAGGCCGTCGAAACGATGCTCAAGGCGGACGAGACCGACGCCCTCATCATCCTGCACGTATCGGTCAGAGCGACAGATAATGACCAAGTGGCAGCAGGAATCGTGCGAGGCATCAGCGCAGCCAGACAAACAATCGGACGAAACAAACCGGTCTATCTCTGCTGGATGGCAGAAGGAGACTTGGAGCGGACATTTACCGTCGAGGGGGAAACCATTCCCACCTACCAGCACCCTGAGACTCCGGCCCGCATCCTCCATCATGCACTCACATATGACGCCTGGCGACGACAACCAATCGGGCAGGTGCCGAGCTTCAGGGATATTGATCTATCGAAGGCACAAACGATATGCGCCAAGGCGCTGTCGGAGCGTGGATCTGGCTGGCTCACCACAGAAGAGACCCATGCCATTCTCGCAGCGATGAAATTACCGCTTGCGCCAGGAGCAGTGGCAACCAGCGCAGAGGAGGCGGTGAAGTTGGCGCGCGCGATCGGATTTCCTGTTGCGCTGAAACTCGCGTCCTGTCAGATCGTTCACAAGACCGAGATCGGCGCGGTGCGGTTGAATCTGGCAGATGAACAAGCCGTGCACAACGCCTTTGAAGCGATCAGGTCCAGACTCGCGCAGGATCACAAGCTGGATGCGATGGAAGGAGTGCTCGTGCAGCCGATGCTGTCAGGCGACATAGAAGTGATGGCAGGCATGACCCGCGATCCACTCTTCGGGCCGCTGATCGCCTTCGGCTTAGGAGGCATTCACGTGGAGATTCTCGGCGACGTGCAGTTCCGCGTTGCTCCGCTGACCGACCGCGATGCAGCCCAGATGGTGCGCGAGATTAAGGGCTATCGGTTGCTGCAAGGCTACCGAGGCCAATCGCCAGCCGACGTAAGAGCGATCGAAGAGGTCCTGCTTCGCCTGTCGCAGCTGGTGGAAGAAATCCCTGAAATCAGCGAACTCGATCTGAATCCGATCTTTGCTCTACCGGAAGGACAAGGCTGCAAAATCGTTGATGCGAGAGTCCGTGGTTCGATGAATACGACTCTACCTGCAGATTAGCAGACCTCAGTTAATTCAGCCTTATTGGGCAATCTCGAGCAAATCAAAGAGCACTGTGTCCACATAGCGTTTTATCTTCTGCACTTCACCTTTGCTTTGGTGGATGTGCGTAGCAAGAGATGCTCGGTTATATACTGCTCGCATTACCTCACCAGAAAGTTCGTCGATCAGTTTCAGCATCTTCTCTGCGGAGTCCCTTTGAGTCTTGTTTCGTTCTCGGGACGTCAGGATGTATCGGGTCTTCTGTTTCATAGTGGGCTTATTCTGACCGTCCTCAGGCTTGTACCACGCCTGGGCTTCCACATCCGCATCAGGCGCCAGTTGATCAAGCGTTTCTCTCAACGACTCTCGGAACTCCGCAGCGGTACCTCGATAGGACAGCCGCTCCGAGCCAGTTAAGTCTGACAACCCTTGTCGATAGGAGGCTGCTGCGCTCGGCACGAGAGACTCAAGTGTTTTGAGAATCAAGGTCTCCTCACGGGAAAGAGACATGCTCGTCCCCAGTTGTGTCGCCGGGACTACAGGCGTGGATAGAGCAGAGATATTGAATTCTGACAACTCCTTCCTGAGCGCACCAACAGTCTTTAGATAGGTTCGGCGAACATTGCTCCCATGAGCCAGGCGCACTAACTGTTGCCATAGGCCATCGTGACGTAGGAGAGAATCGGTCTCACCGACAGTGGTAACCAAATGTGGTCGTACATCGTTGAAATAACGCGTGGCGAGTCCGACAGCCCGATCTTTAGAACTTTGGTCGTTAACGTTGACCGCTTGCGTTCGGCGCAAGGATGCGCCGAACGCTTCAACGTCGGCAATGAGTTGGCCAATCATTACCGTTTCTTCGCGCGCCGCGCCTTCTTCGCCGGCTTTCTTCGTGAAGCTGTCTTGCCATCTTCGCCGCGTGGCATACTGTGAACCACTAGGTTGTGGCCAACCGCATTTAGCTTGTACTCACCGCTTCCAACCGCATCTAGATACCCTGCGGCCTTAGCGTTTTGTAGGGTGAACTGAGTCTTCGTAAGTGGGAACTCAGCGATCTTGAAGTACGTTTCAATATCCTTGGCCGTAATACGGTCTTTGCGGTCCGCCTTCGGTGCCGCATTCGCCAGGTAATACGCCACAAGCGTCGCCATCTCGTTCGCGGACCGTGGTTTCTTCTGCTCCTTGAGGGCTTTAATATGAACCAACGATGTTGGCTGCTCAACCCCTGCTTCGGCTGCGCCCCGCGTCGCATCCACTTTAGTAGTCGATACACCAGAGGTCGAAGTCTGTGTGGGGGGGATCAAGACGATCTGGAGACGATGCAGCACATACCCTAGAACGCTTGCGCGAACGTCGCCCGATAACGGCTCAAGGGCATGGAGGACAGCCTTAATAGCCTCGATCTCTTTATCAATCTGTTCTGCCACGTGCTACCCTCCCTGAGATTAGAGCAATCGCCGCATAAGCCGTCTAGCCAGTAAGCCACTGCGCTAACATGGTTGTCTGAGCTATCGTATGGAGGGGAAGTCTACGCGGAATCCGACACTTGTTCAAATCCTCTATTTGAGGGTGGCCTGGAGAGTCCCCAACTGCGCGCGTCCAACGAGGGCCTTCTCAGGCCGCGCGTTGCGCGAGCACGGGGGACTCACCGGGCCAGCTCATCTCCGATGGCGAGGTTGATTGCTGCAGAATCTCGATGACTACGACTTCGTCGCATCCTGAAACATTGCGGCACCTTAGCGCCTTGTCTGTCAGAGCCTTGCGAATCACGGCAGCGTCTTCAGCCAAGCCTGAATGTCGGCAATCTGTTGCTCGGTCAAGGCGTCTTTTAAATGCGGCATCATGTGCCGCCCTTCGGACAGAATTCTCCAGAATGCCTGCTCGTTCGACGACACGGGATTGCCAGCCAACCGAGGGCCGATGCCTCCTGTCGCTCGCGAGCCATGACAGACGACGCAACTGGCGTTGTAGAGTCCCTCGCCTCGCTGGCTGTCCCCCATGGGATGCCTCAATGCCATCCCCCTCGAACTATGTTTATCGGCGCCCTCTGGGCCACCGTCGCTCGCCCAAACAAGATAACCATCCTCGTTGAGGGAGGCTCCCAGGAATAACACAAAGAGCGCAAAGCAAATCACCAACTGTTGCATGGACATCAATCCATTTCTCCTCCCCCTATCACGGAAACACTCCATCATTTGCGTTTCGCCGGGCCTTCATTTCTGAGGAGAGCCAGATACGCCAAGGTGTCCGTGAGTTCCTGAGTCGTCATGGTGGTGTCAGGAAACATGCCTGTGCCGGGATGGCCTTCGCGTATGGCGTTGAAGCGGGCTTTGTCGCTGGTCAATTGAAGGCTCTTGGGATTCCGCAAATCGGCAGGCTGCGGATTCAGTTGTGCAATGAGCGCAGCGGTGTCGGCAGCGAGTTGCGGTTGCCGATCTCGATACCCATCGATACCATGACAATAGCAGCAGACGCCCTTCCCGTTGAAGACCTCTCTGCCACGTCCGGCATCGCTTTGATCTGTCGCGCTCTTCTTCGACGACCGGGGACCGGCCCAGACAGGCATGTCGAATATCTCCGTGAACTGGATCGCCGACAATCCCACGAGGAGGAAGCAGACAAGAGAGAGCCCCCTGAGAATCTTGCTCGTCCGGTCAGTCATCACATCATCCTTCCATTCAATTTTTATCAGTGCTGTCCGCAACAGACCTTATAACGGTCCTCCGGAATGTTCTTCATATTCAGAAAAACTGTTTCGCGTTCTTCCGCACTGGTTACCTGATCGATGGAGGGATAGAGCACCCGCTCTTCTTTCATGTTGTGAGAACCGAGCAGAGTCAACAGCGATTGCTCTTCTTGATCGCTGTCGGGGTTTTGCTCCGCGACCTTCTGGTAAATGACTTCGAGTTGTTCTCCGATCTGGCGATGTTCGTTTCGCATGACGAAAGTCGGTCCGCCTTCAGCCATGCCGGTTTTCTCTTCCCAGAGAGGAAACAACAGATCCTCTTCCCAGACGATATGACGCTGCAAGCCGACCTTGAAGTCTTCGAACGCGTCCTTGGCCTTGGCGAAATCGGACCGCTTCATCTTCTGAAAGGTCTTGAACAACTCATCCAACCGGTCGTGATCCTCTTCAAAGAACGCGCTGATCGTCTTGCGCTCACTCATAGGGTCCCTCCGTAGACACTAGCTGCCAGGTGTTCAAACAGGCCGTCCTCTTCGTACGTCACTCGCAAATCGTAAACGAGACAGGCGCGACTCGCACAGATGAAACCTCCGACCCTTCTCGCTCTTCTCGCAAGACCCGCGAGATACGTTTCACGAACCGCTTTTGACTTTATACTCCAAATGACAGGCCACGCAGGCCTTCAATACGTTGTTGAATTGCGGCAGGATCAGTTTTAAATCTTTCGTAGGAATGATACGCGCCAATTCCTCCACCGCCGCTTGGTGCGCTTGAGCCAATTCAGCATAGTCAGGAGGACGCGGCCCCGGCTGCTGCGCCTCGGGGCGAGGCGCGTCTTGGCGCGCCAGGGATTGGGTTGGTGAGAGAAGATGCCGATGCAGGAAAAATCCGAGGTGCGACTCGGTCAGGCCTTTCGCCAACTCATAGTCCTCTTCGACCAGCGCGTTCACGATCACTTGAATCGTTTCCAGATGCTGCAACATGACCGCGCGATGCTCTTTTCCAGCCGATGGAGACAAGGGAATAGGCTGCCTGGTATCGGAGGTGAGATAGGGATTCGAGCGCGC
>ERZ1292640.2951-Hain-H43-02um-R1-2951-length-13437-cov-5_pt1 | contig 13437 bp, 8 predicted proteins | sample MGYA00564404_ERZ1292640 | MGnify/ENA primary metagenome ERZ1292640 (study PRJEB36523, sample SAMEA6512636) | groundwater metagenome | collected 2019-01-08 | study: AquaDiva: Metagenomics assemblies of 32 groundwater samples
GACTGCGCAGGTCTACGACGGTGGCTTCGATGCCGTCGTTCGAGAGCGCCTGTGCCACGCGCATGGCCACGTGCACGTACGCTCCGTACGAGATGATGGCCAGATCGCCACCGGCGCGCCGGATCGCGGCCTTTCCGAGCGGCAGCGGCTCGGGCGGGGCGTTGCCGAGCACCTGCTTGATGAGCGGATCGCGGTAGAGCGCGATGTGCTCGTAGTACAACACCGGATCGGGATCGGCCACTGCCGCGGCCAAAAGCGCCCGGGCATCGTGGGGCGTGGAGGGCACCACGATCTTCAACCCGGGCGTACGGTAGAACCAGGCTTCCGTGTTCTGGCTGTGATAGGGGCCAGCGTGACGCAGACCTCCCCACGGCAGCCGAACGACCATCGGCACGCCCTTGCCGAATCGATAGCGGTTCTTCGCGGCGTTGTTCACGAGTTGGTTGAAACCGGTCGCCACGAAATCGTTGAATTGTATCTCGGCGATCGGCCTGGCGCCCGCCATGGCTGCGCCCACCGATGCGCCGAGAATGGCGCCCTCCGCAATGGGCGCGTTGATGATGCGGTCGCCGAACTCCTTCAGCAGCGGCCGCAAGAGCAGGAAGGCGTTCCCGTACTGTCCGCCCACATCCTCGCCGAACACGAAGACGCGAGGGTCCTGGCGCAGGGCATCGCCCATGCCGCGTGCCACCGCTTCCAGAAACGTCTGCCCCTTGGGGTCGAACGGCGGACCGGGTTCCACGGCAGGCAGCACCATCGCGGTTCGGATCCTCGATCGCGCCTCGGCCGTGAGCACTTCAACCCGCCGCCGGGGCGCCTCACCGAAGACGACGCCCGATCCCACAGAGGCCGCATCGGGCCACGGCGCGGCCACGACCGCTAGCGCCTCAGCCTCCACGATCGCCTCCACCTCGCGCTTGAACGACTCCACCTCGGCGGCCGAGACGACAGCGTCTTCGATCAGGCGGGCCGCATAGCGCTTCAGCGGATCCCGCTGGGCCCAGAACTGGTAGCGTTCGGGATTGGCGTAGCCCGATCCCGACAGCTCCGGGTACTCCCACGAGGGCTGGGGGTCGCGGCCCAGGTACAGCATGTCGTCGTGATGCGCATGCCCGCACATCCGCATGCTGACCAGTTCGATGATCGTGGGACCCGATCCGGCCCGGGCGCGCTCGGCCGCCCAGGCGAACGCCGCCGCGATCTCATCGGGATCGGTGCCGTCGATCGTCACGCCGGGCACGCCATACCCGGCCGCCTTCTCGGCGAAGACGCGTACAGCGGACTGTTCCAGTGTCGGCGTCGAGAGCGCTGTCTGGTTGTTCTGCACGCAAAACACCACCGGCAGCCGCTGCACCGCGCACAGGTTGATGGCCTCGTGCCATTCGCCAAGCGAGGTGGCCCCCTCACCAATCAACGACACACCGATGCGGCCGCTGCCCTGCCGCGCAAAGGCCAGGCCCATGCCGGCGATGGTCATCGTCGGCACCAGCAGCGGCGCGGCAGGCGGGAAGATGCCCCAGTCCAGATCGCCGATGTGCAGATCGCGCCCGTCCATCGGCGGTCCAGCCTTGCCCATCTGCGCCGACAGCACCATGCGCACGGTGGCCGGCTCCGGGCGCATGGCGAGCACGGCACCCAGATCGCGAATCATCGGCGAGATGACATCGCCCTGCCAGGTCCCATCGGGCCCCCGAAATGCCGGGCCTCGGCGCAGCCTGATGGCCGCGGCGTAGATCGCTTCCTGGCCCAGCGATCGGAATCCCTTGCCTTGAAACGCCGCCGCGCCGTACCGGACGTCTCCGCCGGTAAAGAAGGCCTTCAATCGGTTGTCGGTGGCGCGCGTCAGCATCATGCCGCGCAGTATCTCCCGGCGTTCGGCTTGGGTCAGCGACCACACGATCGCTTCGCGCCGCAGGAACCCGTCACACGCATCCTGCACATCGGCCCAGGCCGCCTGCATGCGTTCGGCAGCCGACACGCCAGGCGTGGGATCGGGAAGATCCAGGTGGGCATGATCGTTCAGCGACCGGACCAGCGCGTCTCGAAGCGCGATCCGCGCAGCATCGAGGTCGGCGGCGGTTCGAATCGGGCGCTCGCGCAACACGGCGTCGAACGCTTCTCGCGCGGCACGTAACGCAAACGGGCAGCGCTCGAGCACAGAGGCCGCGAAGCGGGCGGATAGATCCGACAATCGCACGGTCGCCAAAGCTCCAGGCATGCCGCCATGCTATCGGCAGACGGCCGCTGCAGGCAATCAGATCTCAACCCATCACTGGCACCTCGCACATGATGCCCACCATGTGACCGTCTGGATCTTCGGCGCTGGCCAGCCAGACGTCGCGAGTGCCGAGCTTGGCGATGACTCTCGGCTCTTCCTTCAAGGGGGCGCCCTTCGCCTTGATGGCCGCAAAGGCCGCGTGGATGTCGTCCACGGCGTAGAACAGGATGGGATGACCATGAGGTCGAGCCGGGCTGGTGTCCGTGCTATCGTGTCGCAGTCTGGAACCGACGAGGAGTAGCACCACAGTGACGGCACGGCGAATCGGCGTATTGACGAGCGGAGGCGATGCCTCGGGCATGAACGCGACGCTGCGGGCGATCGTGCGGACCGCGCTCGACCGCGGTCTCGACGTCTACGGCATCTCCGAAGGATTCCGGGGCCTGATCGACGGCGGCGACCGCATCCGCCCGCTCGGCTGGAATGACGTGGGCGGCATCATCCAGCGCGGGGGCACCATCATCGGCTCCGCTCGATCCGATCGGTTCCGCCAACCAGCGGGCCGGTCCAAGGCCGCACGCAATCTGGTCATGTGCGGCATCGACACGCTGATCATCATCGGCGGCGATGGCAGCCTGACCGGGGCCGAGCTGTTCCGACAAGAGTGGCCGGACTTGCTGGCCGACCTGGTCGGTCGCGGTGAGGTGGACGCCGAACTGGCGGCCCGGCACCCCAGATTGACGATCGTGGGCCTGGTGGGCTCCATTGACAATGACGCCTTCGGCACCGACATGACCATTGGCGCCGACACGGCCCTGCACCGGATCACCGAGGCCATCGATGCCATCAGCAGCACCGCCTCGAGCCATCGCCGCACCTTCATCGTCGAGGTGATGGGCCGTCAGTGTGGTTACCTCCCACTGATGGGCGCGATTGCCACCGGCGCGGATGCCGTCCTGATTCCCGAATGCCCTCCGGCCGGGGACGATTGGGAGGCGCAGCTGGTCGCGGGGTTGAAAGCGGGCAGAGATGCGGGCCGGCGCGACGCGATCGTGGTCCTGGCCGAAGGGGCCACCGATGCCGGCGGAGCGCCGATCACGAGCGCTCGCTTGCGCGTGCTGCTCGAAGAAGGACTTGGCGAATCGGTCCGGGTGACAGTGTTGGGTCACGTGCAAAGGGGAGGCGCGCCCAGTGCGTTCGATCGCAATCTGGGTACCTTGATGGGCCATGCCGCGGTCGAAACGGTGCTGGATCCGGGCGCCAGCGAGGAATCGCAGGTGATTGGCATCCGTGGCAACCGCGTGGTGCGCATTCCCCTGACCGAGTGTGTCGCCGACACGCAGGAGATCAACGAACTGCTGACCTCCCGGCAGTACGGCCGGGCGCTCGAGATGCGCGGCTCGAGTTTCAACGATGCCTTCCGTACGCTACACACCTTGCTTCGGGCGCTGCCCCACCCCCCGCAGCCCGGCCAACGACGCGTCCGGCTCGGCATTCTTCACGCCGGAGCGCCGGCGCCCGGCATGAACACGGCCGTGCGAGCCGCAGTCCGTCTGACGCTCGACCAGGGACACCTCGTGTATGGCATCCGCCGTGGCTTCCCGGGACTGGCCCAGGACGATTTGCAGGAGATGGATTGGATGAGCGTGAACGGCTGGGCGCCCACAGGGGGAGCCGAGCTGGGCACCGACCGCCAGGAGCCGTCCGGTCCGGACTTCTACGCCATTGCGCGAACCATCGAGAAGCGCGGGATCGAGGGATTGTTGATCATTGGCGGATGGGAAGCCTACGCGGGCGCACATCGCTTGTTCGAGGAGCGGAAGAACTTCCCGGCCTTCAACATCCCCCTGGTCTGCCTGCCCGCCACGATTGACAACAACCTGCCGGGCACCGAGCTCAGCATCGGCGCCGACACGGCGCTCAACAACATCGTCGGGGTGGTGGACAAGATCAAGCAGTCGGCCGTGGCGGAGCGGCGGTGCTTCGTGGTGGAGGTGATGGGGCGCCGCTGCGGGTACCTGGCCTTGATGAGCGGCATGGCGACGGGAGCCGAGCGGGTGTACCTGCACGAAGAGGGTGTCACGCTGCGCTCGCTCGTGGACGACCTGCAGATGCTCGTGCACGGCTTCCAGCACGGCAAGCGCCTGGGCCTGATGATCCGCAACGAGGAAGCCAATGCCATCTACAACACGGCGTTCATGTGCGCGTTGTTCGAAGAGGAAGGCGGTGGCCTGTTCGACGTCCGTCAGAGCATCCTGGGCCACCTCCAGCAAGGCGGAGACCCGTCGCCCTTCGACCGGATCCAGGCCACCAGACTCGCCCGGCTTTCGGTTGAACGACTGATCGATCAGGCCGAGCGGCATCACACTGGCGCCGAGTTCATCGGTTTCGTCGCCGGCAACGTCGAATTCCACTCGTTCGAGGACTACTCGCGGATGGTGGATGGGGCCAACCGGCGGCCCAGGCAGCAGTGGTGGCTCGACCTGCGGGGGATCAACGACGCGCTGGCGCAGCCGGCTCCGGGGATGCGGCGGGCTTCGTAAGGTTACCGGACACACGGCAATCAGACGAGGTGTGTCGAAAACGAAAAGAGGCCCAGGTTGCGGCCAACCCGAGCCTCTCCCGCATGCCAGTCGTGCGCGTCTAGAACCGAATGCGCGCGCCGAAACCAATCTGCAGGCCGCCGAGATCCAACGTGACCGCCGAGCCACCTGCCGTCGTGACGTTGGCGCTGGCTCCTGACCAGCGAATGTACGCCCCGACGCCGAGCATCTTGTCCAGCTTCTTGGCTGTCTGGCTGGCGCCAAACAATCCGGCCAACTTATAGGTCAAATCGGCCCCGATGTTCACGCCACTCTTGTGCTTCTTCGACGTGACCTTGCTCCCGGTGGAGAGATTGATGCTGGTGTAGGGCGGTCCCACCTCGGTGGGGGACGCGGAGCCCACCATGTCCTGGGACAGCGTGAAAAACGTCGGCCCGCCGGAGATGGCGACGTCGAGCTTGTCGGTGACCGGAAACATCCAGAGAGCAAAGAGGTGAACCGCGCTGACCTTGTGCTCGAGACCGATGACGCTCACCGTGGCCGTGCGCGGGGAATCGTACAAGAGTGGATGCGGCACGGTGGCCGTCACCGAACCGGTGCCAGTCGTGTGGATCGACGAGTAGCCGATGCCGGCCCCAAGGTTCTGCCAGATGCGCGCCCCGCCGCTGATATCGAAGCTCCCCCTGCTGTTCTTGATGGTCTGCGTGACGGCGATTTTGCCCTGTTCGTCGTATAGCGAAAACGTGGTGTTCTCCGACACGTCCGTCGGCGCTCCACTCTTCGAGCCATAGCCGATGTTCAAGAAGCCCTTGTCCTGCCACTGCAGCATCTGAGCCTGCGCCGCCGACGCGCCCGCCAACATCAACCCGGCCGCCAACCCGATTCTTCGCACAGCACGCTTCATCATGCCCATCCTCATCATTTCGGGAGAACTCGCCGCCGCCGGTCACACACCCCCCCGCCGGGGCGTGCCGTGTCGGCCGCGAGGTAAACCTCAAAATGGTAGCACAAGGCCGGCGCGTCACTGTGAAACTTTTCCGCAACTTTTCCGCAACTTTTCAGGATCATCCCGCCTGAAGTATGATGCTTCGATTGCGGGGGGCTGCCCCCGCCGTCTTTCTAACCGCTCTGGAGTGCGTCTATGAAGAAGTGGTTCCTGTTCGGTCTGGCGGCAACAATGGCTATCGCCGTGGCCTGTGGCGGTGATGCGAGAACTCCGGTGTCCCCAAGTTCCACTGCAGCCGCGTCGGCGGGAGCCGCGTCCGACGGTTCGACGCTGAAAGTAACGGCGCCAACGCCGCAGTCTCCTGCCGATGGCACGCGGCTCCCCGACTTCAAGCCGACGCTCGTCTTCGGCGCGTCCATCGGCAAGTACGTGGATGCCGGCACCTTGACCTATCGACTCAGAACCGTCGATGCCGCAGGCACCGAAGTGGTCAACGTGAGCGGGATCTCCGGCGCCGCGCGACAGTACGCCTTCACGGCGGATCTCGCGGTGAATGCGACCTATCGCTGGCAGGTGCGGGCGGAATCCGGTTCCCATGTTGGCCCATGGTCCAACCTCATCTCCTTCATTACGGCCGACAAGCCGAAGCTTGAAACTCTGAAGTCGTACCAGACCGCGACCGAACTGTGGGACAACCTGGCAGATGGCAAGACGATTGGCGTCGCCACCGGCATGGACTTCACGAAGGATGTCGGCGCACGGACGATATCCAACGAGTCGAATATCCGCTACGACTTGCTCCAAACGATGAACGCTGGTGAATTCTCCTTCTACGTCTTTAACCTGAACCCGCTGTCGACGGGCGACAAGACGAAGCTCATGAGCATGGCGGAAGGTCTGGGCGACATCACCACGAACGACTACCGGTTCACCGTCGAGAAGCGCGGCTCGTCGTACACCAAGCCCGGACAGGTGCGAATCCGCGTGATCGCGGGAGACTCGGACGAGCACGCGGGCCGTATCTTCGACAGCGCTTCGCAGGTGCCACCGCTTGTGAAGGCAGTCTGGTACTTCGTGAGGCTGACGTGGGGTGGCAGTCGGGTCAAGTGGCAGGTCTTCGCCGCCGACGGGACGACTGGCGTGATCGGGTCCAAGGTGGCGGAAGTCAATATGGGCTACGGGTCGTTCACATACAAGCCCGTCCCGCACATGGCTTACGTGGGAGCCCCGGTTGGCCGTGCGGGCCCTAATGATGCTTCGGTATCGAACATGACAGTGAAGTTTCTGTGGATCGGCGGCCCCGGCACCAAGCGCCCGGGCACCTTCGCGCCACTGCCGATGCTGGACTTCGGCTTCGAAGGACCGGGCTTCTAGGCCGGCCGGAACCTCAGCAACACAAAGGGCCGGCCCCCGGACAACCGGGAGCCGGCCCTTTCTGCGGTGACGGCTGTTCCAGCCAACAGCGCGCCAAGACAGGTGAAGAACAGTGCGGGGCCTGTGTGCGGAAGTGTCATTCCGGTTCCGAGTCCTTTCGCTTACGAGTGGATGTTGCGCGCGCCCGCGGCTTGCGGGCGACAGTGGATGTGGCTTTGGGGGCCGCCGCTCCGCTTCTCCGCCTGCGCCGCGGCTTCGCGCCGCTGGCAACCGTGTCGGCCGCCGGTTCGCCCGGTTCGGCCGTCTGAGAAGCGTCTGATGGGACTTCGCGCGCAAACAGATCGGCCTGCCCGCCGGCGCGGGAATCCTCTGTGCCGATCGGTTCGGTCTGTTCGGCTCGAAGGTCAACCGGCTCGCTCGCCATGGGTTCACCAGGCTGCTGTCCCGGGCGCGCCTCGGTGCCATCCGCTGGCGGCACCTGCTTGAACTGCGGGCCCTGGAACACGCGCAGCACACCCTGTCGATCGCGCTCCAGCCGCACCAGACCATCACGCTGGCACGCGCGGACGATGTCGACCAGATTGCCGTGCCGGCGTTCATCGAATCCTGGATCGACCGCGCGCATGGCCTGCTTCACGTTCCGGATGTACATCGGCCAGCGCGGGATCGCGCCTGGCGTCTGCAGAACACGCTGCAGCAGGTGTATACCCTCCACGATCGACACCGGAGCCACCTCGGCCGCGCGTGCGGCGGGTGCGGCGGCTTCGTCCTCGACCGCAGCGGCCTGGGGCGCCGCTGCCGGCCCGGCTGCACCGGACTCGGCTCCCTCGTGAGCGTGGGCATGGCCGCCCTCCGACTCGCGTAACTCCACGAGCAGGCTCCTGCCAGCGCTGCGCAGCGTCACCAGACCGGCCTCGGCCAGCTTCTCGGCGAAGTCGCGGAAGCTGGACGCCCCGTAGTCGCGTTCGGAGAACGTCGAGTCCAGCTGCAGCAGCGTGCTTTTCAGCAGACCCAACTGGGGGGTGACCTCGCGGTCGATCAGCAGATGCAGTGCCCGCGTCACCAGCGCAAACGCCTTGCTCACCGGGGCCGTCGTCAGCGTCGATGGTGGTGCGGCCGGCGTGCCCTGGCGGTCGCGTCCCGGCGCCGGCTGGCGGCGGCTTGGCTGGCGGATGAGGTTTTCGTACGCGATGAACTCGTGGCAGTTTTTCTGCAAGACCATCGCGGTGAACTGCCGCCCTCCCACCACAAACACCTTTCGGTCGTACTGCTTCAGTTTCTCCACCAGGCTGATGAAGTCGCTGTCGCCGCCCACGATCACAAAGGCGTTGATGTGGTCGTGCGTGAACGCCATCTCGAGCGCGTCGAGCGCCAGATTGATGTCCGCGCCGTTCTTGTCGCCACCCGGCGTCATGTTGCGCTGCACCATGCGGACGGCATGTTGCGTCAGCATGCGGCTGTAGTCGCCTGCGCGCTTCCAGTCGCCGAAGGCCACCTTGGTGATCACCTCGCCGCGTTCCTTCACCGCGTCGAGCACCGCACCCACGTCGAACTCCCGGTTCAGCGTGGTCTTGACACCGATCTCGATGTTGTCGAAATCGATGAACACCGCGATTTTCAATAATTCTTCAGACACTTGGCTATCCTTCCGCTTACACATCCAACTCGCGAGCTTCTTCGGCGCGTTCCATGATCAGCCGGAACCGGGCCGAGGGATCCTTGCCCATCAGCTCGTTGATCACGCGATCGGTCACAATCTGGTCGGCCACTTCCACGCGAAGCAGCCGGCGGGTCTTGGGGTTCAGCGTGGTGTCCCATAGCACTTTGGGCATCATCTCGCCGAGGCCCTTGAAGCGCGTGATGTCGGGGGTGGCGCGGCCCTTGGCGTGCTGCTTCACCAGGGCGTCTTTCTGCGCCTCGTCCAGGGCCCAGTGCGTCTCTTTGCCGACGTCGATCCGATAGAGCGGCGGCTGGGCCAGGTATACGCGACCGGCCGTCATCAACGGCGACAGGTGCCGGTAGATGAACGTGAGCAGTAATGTGGCGATGTGATTCCCGTCCGAGTCGGCGTCGGCCAGGATGATCAGGCGCCCGTAGCGGAGACGGGTGATGTCGAAACTCCTGCCAATGCCGCAGCCCAGCGCCGTCACGAGATCCGACAGTTCCTTGTTCTCGAGCACCTTGGCGAGCGAGGCGCTCTCGACGTTCAGCACCTTGCCGCGCAGCGGCAGAATCGCCTGCCGTGACCGGTCGCGCCCCTGCTTGGCCGATCCCCCCGCCGAATCGCCTTCGACGATGAACAGCTCCGACTCATCGCGGTTGGTCGCCGAGCAGTCGCTGAGCTTGCCCGGAAGATTCAGCCGGTTCGACGTGGCGCTCTTGCGCGACACCTCCTGCTGCGCCGCGCGGCTGGCTTCGCGGGCACGCGCCGCCAGAATGATACGCCCCACAATGGCTTCGGCCACGCTCAGGTTGTGGTTCAGCCAATGTTCGAGAGCTGGCCGCACCGCCGAATCGATCGCCGACAACACCTCCGGGTTGTTCAACCGGTCCTTGGTCTGTCCCTGGAACTGAGGATCCTCGAGAAAGATGCTCAAGACGCCGACCAGACCCTCGCGGATGTCGTCGGTCGTCAGCGTGACGCCCTTTGGAGTCAGGTTGTGCGTGTCGATGAAATTGCGCACCGCCTTGCCGATTCCCGTCCGCAGACCCGTTTCGTGCGTGCCGCCCGACCCGGTGGGAATGCCGTTCACGTAGCTGCGGATCATCTCGTCGGTGGCTTCCGTCCACTGCAGCACCAGATCGATGCGGAGGCCATTGTCGCGGGCCAGGATAAACGGCGCGTCGTGCACCGGCCGCATCGTGCCCGCCGTCAGCAGTTTCTGCAAGTACGCCGTCAGCCCATCGGCGTGCTCAAACACCTCGCGCGAGTGCGTGGTGTCGTCGTCGAAGACGACCTTCACGCCCTTGTGCAGGTAGCTGGCCACCTCCAGGCGCTCCCGGATGATGGCGCCGTCGAACTCCACTTTTGGAAAAATCGTGGGATCGGGCCGAAACCACACCGTGGTGCCCGACCCCCGGGCCGCGCCGATCTTCTTGACCGGGCCTTGGGGAATGCCCTGCTGAAAACGCTGCTCCCACTGTGCACCGTCACGCTTGACGCAGACCCGCAGTTCCTTCGACAGCGCGCAGACCACGCTGGCGCCCACGCCGTGCAGACCACCGGCCGTCTTGTAGTTGCCCGGCTCGAACTTGGCGCCGGCGTGCAGGGTCGTGAACACCACTTCCAGCGCACTTTTCTTGCTGTGAGGATGCTTGTCGACCGGAATGCCCCGCCCATCGTCGACCACGGTGACAGACGAGCCGTCCTCGTGCAGGGTGACCGCGATATTCGAGGCGTACCCGTTCATCGCCTCATCCACCGCGTTGTCCACCATCTCCCAGACCAGGTGGTGAAGGCCGGTCGAACCCACGCCTCCGATATACATGCCGGGACGCTTCCGGACCGGCTCGAGGCCCTCCAGAACCGTGATGTCTTTAGCGGTGTAGGTTGGCATGCGGGAATTAAAGACCAGACTCCTAACGCCAGGGTCGAGGCGCCGGGCACTCGCGCATAGCCGCCTGGCTCCGCGCGCGATGGGCCGGGATTGAACGCTTAGTGCCCGGAATCCGAGCACTCAGTCGGCCCCCCGGCGACCGGGACGAGCCAACAGCGCGCAAACGCGGGCCAATTTGTTGACGCCATTGTACTTCGTTTCGCCAGCGACATACCAGCGCGATTCCTGACGCCCGCCTCTGCCGTCTCTTGACAGTGGCGGGGCGGCCCAGTCAAAGTACGGGGGGGCGCGGCGTCGGGACTGTCGCACCCACCGATTACCGAGCATTCCGAGGACTGCATGCCGCCGACCATCGATTTCGCGACGCTGTCACTGCAGGACGCGCTGGACCTCGCCATCCTCATCGAAGAGGAAGCCAAGGAACGTTACGAGGAGTTCGCCGATCAGCTGGCTGAACATCACACGCCGGACGCGGCGCAGTTCTTTCAGACCATGGCGGGCAACGAGGCGAAACACGGTGCGGATTTGTTGATGCGGCGCCAGGCGTTGTATGGCGATCGGCCCTATCGTGTGACGCGCGCCATGCTCTGGGACGTGGAGGCGCCCGAGTACGATCAGTCGCGCATGTTCATGTCGGCGCGCCAGGCGATCGATGTGGCGCTCGCAAGCGAAGTGAAGGCGCACGATTTCTTCGCCAGCGCGCTACAGTATGTGAGCGATCCCGACGTGCGGACCTTGTTCGAAGAGCTGCGGATCGAGGAAATCGAGCACCAGGAACTGGTGAAAGCCGTGAGGGCACGTCTGCCCGAAGTCGAAGAGGTGGACGCCAACGGGTTCGCCGACGATCCGGTCGGCCACTAGCGAAGCGCCGCCTCACACTGCCGAGCCCTCTCGCGGGCGCCTTCGCCTTCGGCTACGGCCGCCCAAGGGCGATCGGCGCCGGGAGAGGCACCGCCATCCCGTCATTCCCGCTCTTGCTTCGTCATTCCCGCGGGCGCCATCGCCTTCGGCTACGGCGGCCCAAGAATGCGGGAATCCAGATCCTGGACCCCCGCGTGCGCGGGGGTGACAACTTATTGAAGCGTGAAGTTCACCGTCACCGTCATGATCACCGCCACGGCCGACCCGTTCAACAACGTCGGCGTGAAGACCCACTGTCGCACGGCGTCGAGCGCGGCCTGGTCCAGCAGCGGAATCGACCGCAGGACGCGGGCGTCCTGCACCTTCCCGCTTTCGCCAACCAGGACCTCGATGATCACGACCCCTTGTATTCGTGCCTGCGTGGCGTCTACCGGGTACACCGGCTTCGCATCCGCGATCTTCGTCGGCGGTCGGATGTTGCCGCCGACCCGCACGGCGTTCGGCGGGTACGGGAATGGCGCCGCACCGCCGCCCTCACGAAACGCAGCCGGCGGAGCCGCCGTACCGGTCGACTTCTGAAGCGCCAGCGTCTGGTCGCGCAGTGCGTCAGCTTGCTGGAGGACCGCTGCCTGCCTGACCGGATCGGTCTCGAGGCTGGCCTGGAGGCGAAGCAACAGGGACTTGTAGGTCAACGCCGCCACGTACTCCGGCTTGAGCTGCAGGGCCGTGTCGATCTGTTCCAGCCCTCGGGCAATGTAGTCGCTCTTCTCCTGATCGCTGGGCTGGGATCCGCCGCGAGACGCTCTGCCGAGGTAGTGGGTCGCGATGGCAAAGTAGGCCTCGGGGTTGTTCGGCTCCACAGCCGCACGCTGCTGCAAGTACCCGATCGTCTTGTCGAAGTCTCCCCGACCGGCGTAGAAGACGGCCAACTGGACATAGACGTTCGGGTCGTTGGGCTTCGCGTCCCTGGCCTTCAGCAACGTCTCGAGCGCTTTCTCCGAAGCGATAGCGGCGTCGAACACTTCGGTCGGTCGTCTGCCCGTCCGAAGCGACTGGCCTGTTTGAGACGGTGACTGAGACTGAGCTGGAGGCGGAGGGGGCGGGAACCACCTGGCCGTGCCTATAGACGCGACGAATTCGCACGTCAGCCGGAAGGCGGCCGGAAGGCTCAGTGGCCGGAACTGCGTGAGAAGGGCTGCCCGAGTGGCGGCCTGCAACAGCGCGAGTCGCCCCGACCGATCGGGTGAGTTCAGCAGTTGCATCGGCAAGGTCACGGGGCCCCCGGCATCTGTAGCCAACACCTCCCCCGAGTCGAGTGTGGCCTTGGATCCGACCACGCGACCGAAGGTGTCGATATTCAGCACGAGCTGAACTTGTCCTCCCAGCCGAACCGACAGGGCCTCGGGCGGATACACAAGCTCTCCGAACCTCACCACCTCCGGCCATTCGCCAGACTGCGCCACGGGAAACACCGACACCGTTGCGCCCGGCTTCTGCGTCCCGGGTCTTGTCGGTCCAATCGCCGGCACGACCGGCGCCGCCGGCCCGGTGGCCTGCGGCGTCAGCGGCGTCGCCTGAACCGCGGCCCATCCGGCCGTGACGATGATGGCAAGCAGGGCGGCGAACGACGGGGCGAGGCGGATGCGCAACATGGACGCCTCCTTGGCGATCGGAGCCACCAGTGGCCACAGGTGGACGCGCTCGATCAGCCGGATTACCACGGGATGATACCACTGCTGACTTCCAAGTTCTGGGCGATCGGAGCCGGCAGTGGCACCGCCATCCCGTCATTCCCGCCCTCCCTTCGACATTTCAGCGCTCCTTTCGTCATTCCCGCGGGCGCCTTCGCCTTCGGCTACGGCGGCCCAAGAAAGCGGGAATCCAGTCTGGACCCCCGCCCCGCATCAAGTGCGGGGCAAGCTTATTGCGGGGGTGACA
>ERZ1292640.2953-Hain-H43-02um-R1-2953-length-13436-cov-9_pt1 | contig 13436 bp, 10 predicted proteins | sample MGYA00564404_ERZ1292640 | MGnify/ENA primary metagenome ERZ1292640 (study PRJEB36523, sample SAMEA6512636) | groundwater metagenome | collected 2019-01-08 | study: AquaDiva: Metagenomics assemblies of 32 groundwater samples
TCTGGGCGCTCTCCGCGGGAAGACGTCGCCGCAGGAGTTCGGGCTCCTGACGCAGGCCCTCGTTGTCGATGGCGACAGCGCGAGTCGGGCCGTCGTGCGCAAGGCGCTCGAACTGTCTGGGCTGGAGGTCTGCGAGGCGGAGGGTGGGGAACAGGCGTTGGTGCTGTTTACCGCTTCCCGTCCGGATATCGTGGTGTTGGACGTCATGCTGCCCGGTCTCGACGGGTTTGCGACCTGCGCGAAGTTGCGAGGGGCGGCGGGGGGGAGCCGTGTGCCCATTTTACTCAGGACGGGGCGCGACGACGTGGAGTCGATTTCCCGCGCCTACGAACATGGCGCGACGGATTTCATCAGCAAACCGCTCAATCCGATGATCTTGAATCACCGTGTGCGGTATATGTTGCGGGGGAGCCATACCGTGGATGCGCTGCTCAGAAGCGAAGCGAGTTTGGGGCTCGCGCAGCGGATTGCCAAGATCGGCAACTGGGAATGGCGTCCGGACACGAATCAGTTTACGGCGTCCGCTGAGCTCTGCCGCTTAATGGGCATTCGGATTCAGGATTTTTCCGGCACGTTCGACGCGTTTCTCCATCTCGTCCATGAGGAAGACCGAGAGCGTGTCGAGGAGGCACTGAAGGGGATTGTAACCAGGCGAGCCCCGTGCAAGATCGACCATCGTCTGGTCTTGCCGAGTGGCATGGATCTGACGGTGAACCTCCAGGCCGAGGCGGTGTTCGATGACCACAAGAAGACCTTCTCGATCGTCGGGACGGCGCAAGACATCACCGATCGGAAACAGTCCGAGCAGGAGATCCATCGATTGGCCTATTTTGACAGTTTGACGGGACTGCCGAATCGCGTCTTGTTCAAAGATCGCATTGCGCAGGCTCTTTCGCATGCCCGCCGGTATCATACCACGATGGCGTTGTTCTTCTTGGACTTGGATCGCTTTAAGGCGATTAACGATACGTTGGGTCACAATGTCGGCGACTTGCTCTTGAAGAGCGCGGCCGACCGTCTGGCTGAATGTGTACGGCACAGCGACTCCGTCAGCCGGGTGGTGGACAGGGAAGAGGGCCATTCGCTTGCGCGATTGGGCGGCGATGAATTTACCGTGCTCCTCACGAATCTGTGCAATGTGCACGATGCCGAGAAAGTCGCCCACCGTATAATGGCAGGGCTGGAGCAACCGTTTGTGATCGAAGAGCATGAAATCTTCGTCACCGCCAGTGTGGGGATCGCGATCTTTCCGGTCGATGGAGATACGGTCGATGCTTTGCTGAAGAGTGCGGACAGCGCGATGTATCACGCCAAGGAAAAAGGCCGGAATAATTTTCAGTTCTATTCCAACAGCCTGAATGTCGCCGCCAATGAACGGGTGATCTTGGAGGGCGCGCTCCGCCATGCCATTGAGCAGGAAGAGTTCGTGGTGCATTACCAGCCGCAGATCGATCTGCGGACGGGCGCGATCATCGGGGCGGAGGCGTTGGTGCGGTGGCAGCACCCCCAGCGAGGGCTCTTGCTTCCCGCGGAATTTCTGCCGGCTGCGATGGACGCGGGGCTGATGCGGATGATCGATGAGTGGGTCCTGCGGACCGCCTGCCGTCAAAATCAGGCCTGGCAGGAGCGTGGCTTGATGCCGGTGCGGATGGCCGTCAATGTCTCCCACTCACTGTTCCATGGCAGTTCCTTGTTGTCCGTGGTGGAAGAGGCGCTTCGCCAGACCGGATTGACGCCGGCCTGCCTGGATTTGGAATTGACGGAATCGGTCGCGATGCGCAACATAGAGGCGTCGATTGCGATATTGTCCAGCTTGAAGGCGATGGGGGTGCAATTGTCCATTGACGACTTTGGCACCGGGTATTCGTCGCTTAGCTATCTGCAGCGTCTCCCGATCAATCTGGTGAAGATCGATCAGTCCTTTATTCAGGAGATTCTCACGCTGCCGAGTCCCGCTCCTATTGTGCGGGGGATCATCGCCATGGCGCACAGTCTCAATCTGTACGTATTAGCCGAAGGGGTTGAGCAGGAGACCCAGCGAAAGCTATTGCTTACCCATGGTTGCGATCAAGCGCAAGGCTATCTATTTGGATCGCCGATGCAGGCTGAGGCCTTCGCCTCGTTACTCCCGCCAGTCCGTCTGCGCAAGACCGGTTAATTCACCTCTATTCAGGGCTGAGAGAAGTAGCAGGATCTATGGCCGGAGGCGGTGGCCATAGAGCAGGGTGATATTGATGCGGCGGCTGAGGTAGTCGTCTTTGAAGGCGATCTCGTCGGTTTCATGGAAGAGATCGGAGTTGAAGACGATGGCGCGATTGGTTCGATAGGGGATCTTCATCGTCTGCGCGCCCACCTCATTGAGCCAGGCGAGAATCTTCGGTTTGTTCTGGTCGCTGTTATAGTCCTGAAAGTTCCATGCTCGTGGCGCTTCCTTGTCGTAGACGACCAGCCCGCCTGTTTCCCGGTTGAGGTTGGCCTCGTCAGGCGTAATCCAGAAATTCACATTGACCGCCGCGGCGTCGGCATGGATGTTGAGGCCGCGACGCGCACTGTCGTGTTTGAAGGCCCAGGCTTGGGTAAGCCGGTGTTGTTTGAAGATGCGGGGGAATTTTAGCCGCAACTCCTCGGCAATCTGGAGGAGCAGGGGCGAGGCGAATCCGTCGCCGAGAAAGGCCCCGCTATAGCCATTTTCGTAGTCCTTCTTCCAGATCGTGGATTCCCAACAGAATCGTCGCAACCCCTCCAGCGCTTCGTCTTTCAGGAGCCCGTCGATAAAGGTGGCTTCCGGCTGCTTGGCCAGATAGCGGGATTCCACCGCCTCGACATTCAAGGCAGGATGGAGTGCGCCATCCGGAAGGTGCGGGGCCTGGGCGCGATAGAGGAGCCGATTGAACGAGGCAGCGACCGGCGCGAGTTCCTGGGGGGCAATGGAAATTCGATTGCCAGGATCGGGGCGGCGATCCAATTCGTCGCGGAGCCGTTGGAGCGAGTGGAGATAGGAGCGCTGGTCCTCGTTCAGGAGTTGCCGGTCGAAGAGATATTGGATTTGTTCGAGATCATGTTTGATGCGCGAGCGATAGACGAAGGCATCGGTGACTGGCTTGCCATGGTCATGTTTGGCTGTGGCGGCGCGCTGGAGGCAGTCGACGGATTTCTCGTTTTCCCCGGCCCAGGACCAGGCAATGCCGAGATTGTAGAGAGCCTTCAGATAGCCAGGCATGATCGTGAGGGCCTGCGTGAATGACGCAATGGCCTCATCCAGCGATCCCATTTCCAGCAAGGCCAGGCCCAGGTTGTTGAGGGCTTCGACATGCGTTGGTTTGAGTTGAAGGGCTTGGCGATAGGAGGCGATGGCTCTCTCCATCTGTCCCTGTTCCTTCAAGGCGACGCCCAGGTTGTTGTGGGTGTCGGCATGCGATGGATTGAGCGCCAGGGCTTTCTGGTAGGCCTCAATGGATTCGGGGATTGCGCTGCGGTCTTTGAGCCCATTGCCCAGGTTGATCCAGGCTTCCAGATGCCGTGGATTCAAGGCCACGGCCTGGCGATAGGCGCGGATGGCTTCGTCTGGTCGAGCGGCCTTCTGGCTCACGACGCCGAGGTTGAACCAGTAGAGCGGTGAGGCCGGGGCCTGTTCGATGGCGCGGGAGATCGTGGCGACGGCCTCGTCGAATCGGTTGAGCCGATAGAGTAGGAGGCCGAGATGGTGCAACGCGTCCGGATGGTTCGGGGCCAAGTCGAGGGCCTTCCGATAGGCCCCTTCTGCTTCCTGAAGTCGTCCTCCTTGCAGATGGGCGGTGCCTTCGTTCATCAAGGCGCGGAGGGCCGCGGTATCCGGCGTTCGGCTGATAGGGGCTTGAGGGGTACCGGGAGGACGACCTTTGATCGGTTTCATGATGCGATGAGGGTATACGATAATTGGAGCGATGGTCAAAGGGCGGCCCGGCACGGTGACTTTCCGCAAGGTGGAAGTTATACTTCGAAAGGACCTGCGTATCGGTGGGACGGAGGCGGTGTTCATGAAGAATGATATGGGCGCGTTGTGGGGGATCCTGGGAATAGGGTTGCTCATTCTGCCCCCTGCCGTTGCGGTTGGCGCGTCGAATGGGCCGATCACTGGCGACAGCGTGATGCGGGAAGCGCAGGAGGCAGTGACGGCGACTCAGGACTATACGATTCAGCGCAAGGATGCGTTTCAGCGAAAGGCGCAAGCGGAACTGGAGGATGTGCAGCAGCACATCACGCGGCTGCGAGGACAGGTCGAGCTGGCTTCGGCGGAGGCCAGGGTGGATCTCCAGAAGTCGATCTGGGAGTTAGAGAAGAAGAAAGATCTGGCGAGTAAGAAACTCGAAGCCCTTCAGTCTGCCACGGCTTCTTCTTTGGAGCAGGTGAAGTCTAGAGCGGCGGCGGCGATGGACGATCTTCGAGGGTCTCTCAATCGGGCCCTCTCTCATTTCCCGTCACGGTAGACCCATGAAATATGCCCTCTATCCTGGTTGCGCGGCACAAGGGGCGACGCCTGAGCTCTATCAATCGACCAGGGCGATCATCGGACGATTAGGGATTGAGGTGGTCGAACTTTCGGCTGCTGCCTGTTGTGGCGCCGGAGTCGTGACGGAGGCGCATCCCGATATGGCGTTGGCGATCAACGCCAGGACCTTTGCGCAAGCCGAACAGCTGGGGCTGGATGTCATGACGATCTGTGGCACCTGCCAGGGGGTGATGAGTTCGGCCAATCGACGATTGAAGACCGAGCCAGGGACGTTGGACCGTATCAACGCGCTGCTGGCTCCGGAAGGCTTGGCCTATCAGGGGCGCATCCAGGTCAAACATCTCTTGTGGATTGTGGTGCGGGACATCGGGATGGCTCGCCTGGGAACCCTCGTCTCCCAGCCGATGCGGGACTTCCGCATCGCTCCATTTTACGGCTGCTACATCCTGCGCCCTTCGTGGGATCTGGGGTTCGACGATCCGGAGAATCCGCAATCCCTTGAGCGCGTCATCACGGCGGTCGGTGGCGAGCCGGTGCCCTATGAAGGGAGAACCAAATGTTGTGGCTTTCCCATCATCCTTGAAAAGGAGGCCATTGCCGTGGCGATGGCGGGAGCGCACATGAGCGAGGCCAAGGAGCAGGGGGCTGACTTTATGGTGACGCCCTGTCCTCTCTGTCACATGAGCCTGGATATTTATCAGGAGCGGGCCGGTCGTGCGGTCGGCCGCGAGCTCCATTTGCCGATCTTGCATGTGCCGCAGTTGCTCGGTTTGGCGATGGGGATTTCAGCCAAGGACTTGGGGCTGGCTCATCATCTGATCTCGGTCGATTCCATTGTCGCGACGCTGGAGCGTCGGCAAACACATCCGTAACCTGCCTGAAGGAGTTGGCGCATGAACGTCGTGAATTTATCGGACTATCAGCAGTTTAGCAGTGAGAAGATGAAGAAGAACAATATGTTTGAGACGCCGCGATTCTTCTGCGACATCTATTGCTTTGAGCCGGGTCAGGAACAGAAGGGGCATATCCACGGCGAGCAGGATAAAGTCTATCTCGTGCTCGAGGGGCAGGGGACGTTTCAGGTTGGGTCAGAGAAACGGGTGTTGGGTGCAGGGCAGGGGACGATGGCGCCAGCCGGGGCGGAACATGGAGTGAAGAACCATACAGACCAGCGGCTGAAAGTCTTAGTGTTCGTGTCACCGAATCCTTCGTGAGCGACAGTTAGTCTTCTATGATCTTTTTGAGGCGCCGATCCAGGGCGAATCTCGTGAGGCCGAGATACCTGGCGGCAGTCGTTTTGTTGTAGTCCGACAGTCGAAGGACCTCCTGAATGATCGCCTGCTCGATATCGGCCAGGGATTGTTTCCCCAATTTCGATTCGAGCCGGAGCAAGCGTTCTTCGCTTTCTACGACGGTCACGACCACTGTCTCCGGTCTCTGCCTCAGTTCGGCCGGCAGGTTATCCACGGTCAGCATTGTGCCATGGCAGAAGATCATGGCCCGTTCGATGATATTGTGCAGCTCGCGAATGTTTCCTGGATAGACATACGTCCGCAACAGCGCCATGGTCTCCGGTTCGATATCAATGACATCTTTTCCAAACTCCCTGCCATATCGGATGACCGCCCTTCGGCATAAGGGGGCAATATCCTCTACTCGTTTCCGCAACGGAGGCAGTTCGAAGGAGACGACATTTAAGCGGAAATAGAGATCTTCTCGGAAACGCCCGGCGGCTACCGCTTTCTTGAGATCACGGTTGGTTGCGGCGATAAGGCGAAAATCGACGCCGATATCATTCGTTCCCCCTAGCCGTCGAATGGTGCGCTCTTGAATCACCCGCAGTAGCTTGGCTTGCAGGGGCAGATCCAAGTCGCCGATTTCGTCGAGGAATAAAGTCCCGCCTTCCGCCTTTTCGAGCAGTCCGATCTTTCGCTGGACGGCCCCGGTGAACGCCCCTCGTTCAAAGCCGAATAGTTCGCTTTCGAACAGTTCTCGCGGGAGGGCGGTGCAGTTCACGCCGATAAAGGGGCCTGCCGCCCTCGCCCCATTATGATGCAGGACACGAGCAAGATATTCTTTCCCCGTGCCTGTCTCGCCCAGGAGCAGCACCGAGGACTTCGGATTCGCGGCGACATCTCGGACTTGGGACAGAATCTGTTGCATGGCTGGACTATGGGCTTCCAGGCTGGATAGCGCATATTGACTGCCATGGTGCTCCGTCTCTACGGCAAGACGGCGGCGGAGGCTTAAGAGATCGATCGCACGATCGAGTACTGGTTCGATTGCGTCCAGATCGACGGTTTTGATGAGGAAATCATAGGCGCCGAGTTTCATGGTATCGACCGCGTCTTGCACCGTGCCATAGGCCGTGAGCAGGATGACCAGAGTGTGGGGGGCCAGCGGACGAAGCTTTCTGAGGGTATCCAGGCCACTGAGCCCCGGCATCTTGAGGTCGAGAAGGATCAGGTCTGGAATCTCTTGGGGCAGCGCGGCCAGCAGCGCGTCGCCCGACTCGAATCCGACAACCCGATGCTGCTTTCTCGTCAGTCGTTTGATGATCGCATTGCGAATAGCCGGTTCATCATCGGTCACAAAGATGGTCAGTTGCATACGTTATCCCTCGACGAATTGAAATTCTTGGCGGAGCGGGAGCCAGATGCTGACGCTCGTCCCTTTCCCGACTTCGCTGGTGATCTGGATGTCTCCCCCATGGCTCTCGATGATATTCCGGCAGATCGCGAGTCCCAATCCCGTGCCGTGCCTCTTCCCTCTGGTGAAAAATGGCTCAAACACGTGCGTGAGCGCTTCACCGGGAATCCCAACCCCATGATCCGTTATCCGAACCACGATGCCTGCTTGCTGGTCGCGTGGGAGGTCGAAGGCGGTCACGTCAATGGCGGTTCCATCCTGGGAGGCGTCAATCGCATTCTGAAAGACGTTCAAGAGCACTTGTTTGATTTGGTCGCGATCGGCCTGGAGCCTGGCCAGGGTGGGCGGGAGCACGCGCGCGACTGTCAGGTGTTTGGCGGTGAGGGTCGAATCGAGTAATTTGATGACTTCGTCGAGCAGGTCATTCAAGGGGCAGAGCTCCGGTGCGAGTTCCCGCGGACGAGCATAATCGACGATCTGATTGACGATGCGATCCAGCCGTTTGGTTTCTTTTAAAATCATTTCGAGATCGGCATGCCGCGGGTCCGATACGTCAAATTCATCCAGGAGGAGAAACGCGTTGGCCCCGATCCCCACCAGCGGGTTCCTGATTTCATGGGCAATTCCGGCCGCCACCTGGCCCAGTGTGGCTAGTCGCTCGGCGCGACTGAGGCGGGTCTGCATCTGATCCAGCGCCGTGATGTCGATATTGAATCCGATATAAACGGGCGTGTGGGTCGTCCCTCGCTCGATGGGAATCCGGCGACTCAATACCTTCCGCACCGAGCCGTTCTCATGAAGAAAGCGAAAGACCGTCTCGTAGGGGAGGACGGTCTCCACCGCTTGAGCAAACTCGGACAGGACCCGTTCGCGATCTTCCGGATGAATCCATTGGCGAAACGTATCCGGGTCGGTGACGTGATCCGGGTCAAGTCCCGCGAGGGTTTGGTTATAGCGGTTGCTGAAGGTGATTTTTGTGCCGCTGGTCGTGAAAATTCCGAAGGGGGCGTTGTCCACTAGCCCGCGGTATTTCGACTCCGATGCGGAGAGATTATCATTGAGCACGCGGAGCGCCGCTTCCGAACGCTCGACCTGTTCGAGATGACTCTGGATTTGCACCCCCATCTGGTGCATCACCCTCGTTAGGTAGCCGATCTCGTCTTTTCGCTCAAGGGCGGGGATGCTGGAGAGAGCCCATGTCGGCGAGGATCCGACTGCTTTGGCCAAACTGACTAACGGGCCGGCGATCGAGCGGGCAATCAGGTAGAGCATGGAGGCCACGAGCCCCAGGGTGAGAATCCCCCCGACTAATATCACCATGAGTGTGGTGGTTCGGTCTTGACTCAGTTGACCAAGCCTCGTCACCACCCGTTGCTGTTCGGACTGGTCGAACGTCACCATTAATGTGCGAATCCTGACCATGATCGTTCGGCCGCGGCCGTCTTCGATATAGTGGAGCGCTTTTTCACGGTGCCCTGTCTTTGCCGCTTCGATGAGGTCGACTTTCTCGATGATGAGCTGCTTTACCAGCGATTGGACTTCCATGAAAATAGGTCGGTGGGGGGCGTCATCAGAGACCAGCCTGGCCAGTTCCTCTCCCACGGAAAAAATGCCTTCTTGTGCCGTGCGAAATGGGCGCAGGTAGGGGCTCTGAAGTGTCAAGACATAGCCGCGAAAACTCGTTTCAAGATCGACGATCAGCCGCATGTACTGGGCGGCTGACTTCTGCGTCAGGTATAAACGGCTGAGTTGCTCTTCATCTTGCTCGACCGTTTGGACGCTCTCGTATGTGACGACGCTGAGCAGAATGAGGGCAGCTAGTGGGATGACGGAGACCAGCAGCAGTTTTCGCTCGATCGGGAGATTGTTGAAGAGGCGGATCAGGTACTCCCGCATAATCGCTCCAGGGTGGTCAGCGTATCCTAAGATCGAGACGCGGGATTGTCAAAAAGATGAATTCCTGCCGGACCGGCATGCAGAGCGGCTGTCCTATGCGACCGTCGCCGGGGCAGTCGCTTCCCGTAATTCCCATGGAAGGTCCCCGGCTGTCAGAATTTTCCCTTTGCATGCCATCATCGCTCGCTCAATGACGTTCTGCAGTTCTCGTACATTGCCAGGGAAGGGGTAGCGTTCCAGAATGGCGATGGCGGCTGGATCGATCTCAATCAGTTCCTTGCCGAGCTCCATGCCGGATTTTGCCATGAACCGTTTGCTGAGAGGCGCAATGTCTTCAACGCCGTTCCGGAGCGGGGGGACGAGACAGGCCATGGTATTGAGACGGAAGTAGAGATCATCCCGAAAGCGTCCTGCCGCCACCTCCTGCTTGAGGTCGCGGTGTGACGCGACAAGGATACGGAAATCCCCGCTTATGTCTTCAGTGCCTCCGACACGACGGAAGGATCGATCCTGCAGCACCCGCAAGAGCTTCGCCTGCATGGCTAGATCGAGATCGCCAATTTCGTCGATAAATAACGTGCCGGTTTCGGCCTGTTCGAGCAAGCCGAGTTTCCGTTGTTCCGCTCCAGCGAAGGCCCCACGTTCATATCCGAATAGCTCACGCTCAAACAGGTCTGGCGCAAGGGCCGTGCAATTAATCTTCACGAATGGACCGGTGGCACGGGCACTATTATGGTGAATGACGTGAGCCAGAAATTCTTTGCCTGCCCCAATTTCCCCCATGAGGAGGACGGTCGCCTTGGGGTTTTGCGCCGCTTCTCGTATCTGCGTGAGGAGATATTTCCTCGACACGCTGTTCGCGACGAGCCCGTCTAACTTGTATTGATCCGCCTCATGCTCGATGGCATAGGCCACGCGGCGGCGCAGCATCAAGCCCTCTAATGCCCGGTTCACGACTGGCTCCACTCCTTCGAGGTCCACGGTCTTGATGAGGAAATCATAAGCCCCCAGCTTCATGGACTCGACCGCTTCTTCGACGGTTCCATAGGCGGTCAGGATGATCACCACCGCATCCCGCGCTTTCGTGCGAAGCGCTTCCAGAGTTTCGACTCCTGTCATGCCCGGCATCTTGAGGTCGAGGAGGATGAGGTCAGGAATGTCCTGCTCGACGGCAGCCAATAGTTCATCTCCGGATTGGAAGGCCCGGACTCGATGCTGGCGCTTGGACAGTCGCTTCACCAGCGCGTTGCGCAATGCGGGTTCATCGTCTGTGACAAAGATACTGGCTTGCATAGGGGGTCCTCCTGTAATGACCTGGATCTATTGAATGGCCGTCCATGCGGCTGCGTTCTTAAGTGTTATTTATCCGACCGGGAGGCTCCGTGAATCAGCCGAAACCGCATCGAAGATTTTGTGAGCGTCTGTGCCAGGCATGTTCACTTATCCCTGGCGTAAACGCTGTGGCCGTTAGGTAAATGCCATAAGGCTGTGTGGCGGATTTACGCGGTAGGCTAACACATGGTCAGAGAACGAGCGAAAATGATCCATGCCCACGATGGCGCAGGTATGGCCGGCCGCGATGCATTGATCCTGAAAATGGTGCAAATACTCCATTGATGTGTGGTCGATCACCTGTCCCGCCAAGATGATCAAGAAGTTGGCTTTGGAGTGTGCGGGAACGACGAGGGTCTCGTTAAGCGCCTTATCGAGTTTCATCAGATTCATACAGGTGACCGATGAGAGGTAGATTTTATAGGGGTTCTTCATCTCTCCGACCGTACCCCGTATCGCGCTGGTCGGCACAGTCATCACACTGTACTGCGCACGAGAGCCGCGGCCGTCTCCGATTCGGATGACGGGATTGCTGAACAACTCGACGAGCGCAGCCGACAGTCGCCTGGTGAATCGTGTGAGAAACGATGCTTCGGTTGGGGCTTCCTGGGCTGAAGCCCGTATGAGGTCAAGGCAGAGCACAATGATCTTTGTGAGCGTGCCAAGCGCCACGCCTTCCAGCAGGTCCGAGGTGTACAAGGTGACCGCGACGGTGACCACCGCGATCAATAGCTGTTCTTTACCGACTTCGAGGATCTTCCAGAAGATCCTGGGCGCACAGAGTTGCCATCCGACCCAGATGAGCAACGCCGCCAGGACTGTGAGGGGAATCAGATTGATGAGCTTTGTGCCGAACCACAAGATGAGTGCGAGGCAGCAGGCATAGTAAAAGTTGGCCCAGAGGGTTCGTCCCCCGGCCATGATATTGGTCGTGCTTTTCACGCCGCCTGGGATAATCGTCAAGCCGCCGGCCAGGCTGGAGAGGATGTTGGAGATGCCCATGGCCCGCAAGGTCACGTTAGGATCAGATTTCCGATGAAAGGGATCGATCTTATCGACCGCGGCGATCGTGGCCAACGACTCGGTGCCATCGATGAGGGTGAGCGTGACGATCGTGACGAGAAACGCCATCCACAAGTCGTGACTCTGCCAGGCTTCAGCAAAGTGAGGGAAGTGAATGCCATGTTGAAAAATATCGAGGGGCACATGGACCAGGTACTCTTGCGGGAGTTGCAGTATCCAGCTGGCTAGGCCGCCCAGGCTGACGACCAGGAGGGGGGCCGGGATGAGCCCGGCCCACCGTTCTGTTCTGCTGGACAGAAAAAAGAGGAGAGCCAGGGACAGACCTCCGACGAGGAAGATCGCCGGATTCATCTCATAGATATCGTGGGGAATTGCCAGGATGGCCGCTGGAATGGATTTCACGGGCGGTAACTGGTCGCCCAAGAGTTGCGGGATTTGTTTGATGATGATCAGCATGCCAATCGCGCTCAACATTCCTTCAACCACCGAGATGGGGAAATAGAGGGCGAATTTCCCAGCGCGAAAGAGACTCAACAGCACCTGGACGATGCCGGTCAGACAAATCGCCACCAGCAAGAGCGGATACCCTACCGCTAAGTCTCCATGGCCGAGCGCAATCATGCCGGCCAGCAGCGCAGGAGCCAGGCCGGCGGCCGGCCCGCTGATCGTCACATAGGCGCCACCGAGGAAGGGGAAGATCAACCCGGCGATGATCGCCGAGATCACACCGGTGATGGGTGGTGCACCGGAGGCCACGGCGATACCCAGCGAGAGGGGAAGCCCAATGAGTGCTACCTGCAGCCCGGCTAGCAGGTCGTAGCGCCAATGCTTCAGCCCGCGTATTCCATTCTGCGGTTTATCTATTGCGAGGGGCAGGGGAGGCTGTGGCGGCATGCGGTTTCTCCAGGGCGGCCGGTTTCTATCGGCCATTGAGTATGAATAATGCTTGGTAGGGCAGGCTGGATGAGAAGAACCAGCCGATGAGTATCAGCGCGAACGTAAGGAGGGACACCATGATCGCCATCTTGATGGTCCTGCTTAGCAAATCGGTCGTCTCTGCCAGGACTGTCCGCAGTAACGGCTGCATGGTCATCTCCGTATTCTGTCGTTCAGGATTGTCCGCTCATTTTGTGTGGTTTCGCCACGGCACTGATAGTTCTGTGCACAACTGATGCCCTCTGGAGCATCTCGTTGTCGCGAGTCCTCCAGAGTGGGAATTGCGAAAATCCCTCGATAATCCGTGCGGTTTTTGAAGCTGACGGATTGCCAGGGAGATGAGAAGAAAGGAGTAAGCATGGGATGAGCGATACCGCACAGGGGGCAGGGTGCGAAGTCGCTCTACTGGCGGAGATGAAGGGGGAACAGTCAGGTGCGGGGTGAGTCGTGAAGAAGGAAGCGGGGTTCGGTCGGCTCAGTTTTTGTTCAAGCCTGTGCCTCCCCTCAATTCTTGGAGTGCATTGAGGATCTCAGCGGGACGTGGCGGGCAGCCGGGAATACGAATATCGACTGGAATGTGGCGCTCCACCGGACCAGTCACGGCGTAGCTTCCTTTAAAGACTCCACAGTTGATGGCACAGTCGCCGAGCGCAATGACAATTTTCGGGTCAGGTGTTTGTTGGTAGACGTCTTTCAATGCCTGTTCCATGTTGATGGTGACCGGCCCGGTCACGACCAAGGCGTCCGCATGGCGCGGCGACGCGGCGATGTGAACGCCGAATCGCTCGATGTCATAGACCGGGTTTGCCAGCGCATTCATTTCCATCTCACAGGCATTGCACGAGCCTGTATCCACTGCGCGAAAGGCCAGGGAGGAACGGAACGGTGTGGCCTTGTCTTTCGCTTCCGATGTCGGAGCCTCCGACAACGGCGCGGCTGCGGGATGCTGACCTGTTACCACTCCCGTTTTCAGACTTTTCTTTAAAATGCGAAACATGGTTCCTCCTCGGCCTTCAGTCTTCAGATTTTGCCTTCAGCTGAGAGCTGACCGCTGATGGCTGATTGCTTCCTGTATTTACAGATCATTTCCTGCATACGACAGACTGAAGCT
>ERZ1292640.2283-Hain-H43-02um-R1-2283-length-15377-cov-12_pt2 | contig 13433 bp, 13 predicted proteins | sample MGYA00564404_ERZ1292640 | MGnify/ENA primary metagenome ERZ1292640 (study PRJEB36523, sample SAMEA6512636) | groundwater metagenome | collected 2019-01-08 | study: AquaDiva: Metagenomics assemblies of 32 groundwater samples
TCCATAGGTGTGGGAAGTAAGTCGTGAGTCGAGAATGAAAAATATTATACCAAACTTCGTAGAACTTCCCATGTGGACTTCGCGGTTTGTTCCCAAGAAAATTGCGCGGCACGTGCAGTCCCTTTTGCGACAAGCGCATCGCGAATACCGGGATCCTCCGCAATGCGACTCATTTGTTTTGCCCAGGCTTCTGGTTCTGGAGAGATGAACAGAGCCGCATCTGCGGCAACTTCGTGATGGGCAGGAATGTCAGAAGCAAACACAGCGGTTCCGCACGACATCGCCTCAAGTGTAGGAATACCAAATCCTTCGTACCAAGAAGGAAAAAGAAATGCGGTCGCAATATTCATAAGGGCTGCGACGTCCGCATCTGGAAGATAACCAAGCACGCGAATCGATTCACGTGCTGAGGAATTTGTGATGTACGCCTTGATCTCTTCAAACCCAAATCCAGGTTCACCGACCAGCACTAACTCAAACGGATCGCCTATTCCCCGATTCTGTTTGAACAACTCGAATGCACGAATGAGCATCACGGTATTTTTCTTTTTTTCCAACCGTCCAACAGATAAAAAGAAATGTCGGCTCAGTCGATGGGTTTGCAAAACTTTTTCCACGACTTGTGCATCAAGCCGATGGTAAATCTGTGTGTCTGCGGCAAGTGGAGTGACCGTGATTTTTTCTCCAGGAACATGAGACAAGCTCATGAGCTCTTGTTTTGTAAACTGCGAGACAGTTAAAAGATGTACAGCTTTTTTGATCGAACGTTTTGTGATGGAAGCGATCCGTTTGCGTGTAGACGGTTCGTAGAGATGCGGAGTGCGTGCGTAGGCAACGTCGTGGATCGTGGTGACAAGGCGACGTCCGAAATGCGGAAGACCTTGAGCAGGAACAAATAAGACGTCCGCCGGTCGGCGAAATAATTCCCAAGTAACACGACCTTGCATCCAGGCTTTTTTGAATGGCCACGCGAGCACGTATGATTGCCAACCAGAAGGAAGAGATGCGAGTGTTCCTTCAAGCGGCGTGGGTGAAAACAAAACAACCTGCTCACCATCTTGGAGCGGTTGCAATTTCAACGCTTCAATCAAATGAAACGCATAATTTTCAACGCCTGTGCGTTTTTGTTTATTTGCGGAAGAGGCATCAATCGCAAAGGTGGCTGGATGCGATGTTTGTAAAAGGTTTACCTCCGAAGACATAGAACGATTTAGCTCGTAAAAATACTTCGCTTGTACGCTTCCAAATTTTCAAGCGCAATTCCTGTCCCCTTTGCCACACACAACTGCGGATCCTCGGCGACAAACGATGGGACGCCTGTGGCTTCAGCAACAAGCGTATCCAAATTGCGCAACTGAGAAGAACCACCTGAAAGCATGATTCCTTTATCCATCACGTCCGCAGAAAGTTCGGGAGGGGTTTTGTGAAGCACCTCTTTGATGGTCGCAAGGATCCCTTCCAATTCAACTTGAATCGCGGTCGTAACATCGTCAGATGTCACTTCAATAATCTTCGGCAACCCACTAATCATGTCGCGCCCCTTCACTTCCATCGAAAGTTTATCTGGCAAATACATGGCGGCACCGATCTGAATTTTAATATCTTCTGCGGTGCGTTCGCCAATCGCGAGTCCATATTTGCGACGAATGTACTCAGAAATGGCCATGTCGAATTTCACGCCGCCAATACGCACAGATTCAGACGCCACAATTCCCCCAAGCGAAATCACCGCCATCTCAGAAGTTCCTCCGCCAATATCGATAATCATGTGCCCGGACGGAGAACCGATTGGAATGTTGGCGCCGATCGCCGCCACGATTGGTTCTTTGATGATGTATGCCGCCTTTGCTCCGGCTGCAAGCGTCGCATCAATCACCGCGCGGCGTTCTGTGGAAGTAATTCCACCCGGAACCGCAACCATAACTTCTGGGCGAAACAAACGAATCCCGCCCAACGCTTTATTGATAAAATAACGAAGCATCGCTTCTGTGGTTCGATAGTCCGCAATCACGCCGTCTTTGAGCGGACGACGTGCAACGATCGTTTCTGGCGTACGCCCAAGCATGTCTTTTGCTTCCTTTCCTACGGCCAAGACTTTCTTATCCGTATACGAAACCGCAACCACGGAAGGTTCATTAATAATGATTCCTCGTTTAGGGACATAAACGAGGACGCTGGTGGTTCCAAGGTCGATGCCAATTTTTTTCTGAAACATACTGCAATCTATTACAACCCGATATCAAATCTCGAATCTTGATCTAATTTTGTATTCAAACGGTACGAATCATTTCCCCACTCTGCTCGGCTCTCTGCGGGAACCGCGTGCGTGATATTTTTATCAAAATCGAGGTCCAAAGTCAACGGATACAATCGTGCTCCCATCTGTTTAAAAACGGTGAGGTTGTAGGTTTGCTGACGAATCGCCTCAACGACGCTGTCTGCGAGCGTGTATTCAAAAATAAGTGAAAGGTCTTTGCCTGGTTCAACCGTGACAAATGTTCCAAAGACACTCATCCCAAGCTCTTCAGAAACATCTGTGCCAATTCCTTGAAACGATCCCATCGTGCGAATAAGTGTCGAACCTTTTGGAACATACAAACGCGCATAACTCCGATAACGCGTGGTGCGCCAATCAAATGATCCCGCATGATGATACTTGATCGTTGTACGTCCAATCCATTTTCCACTTTCGTTTCGGAAAAATTTGTATGTGATCGCACGCGAGACCACTGGATCAGATTTTAAACTCGCAAGGTTTGCATCGACAAACAGTTGGGAATCCACGGTCGTTGGTGAAACAACTCCTCCCCAATTGACTTCGGAAATCGTTTTTTGAATTTGTGGATTAGCGCTGTAAAGCGCAAGCTGCTTTGTTTCGATCGCTTGAGAAATCAATGGAAAGACGTCTCCCCACTTTGAAAATGGCAGATTCATGAGACGTTCTTGGATCTGTGAAACGAGATCTGCCAAGATTTCCTTTCGTTGATCATACGGAATCCCATTTTGTTGAAATCCTTTTTCAACCTCAAACTCAATCAACTCTGGAACGTTTTTCGAGGTGAACGTTTGTCCTCCCACTTCAATCGGCCCCAAATACGCAAGGAGTGTTGAAGCAAGGGTCGGAGTAAACCCAATGACAGAATCGATTTCTGTACTGGATGGCACAGACGAACCCGCCGGAAGAAGCGCGGACTCTTGTTCAAACAGCGCAGAAACCTGCCGTGCACTCAAAGAAAAATCGGGGCTCCAGTTTCCATCACGAAAAAACCATTTCGATGTGGCGTTATATGTTTGCAATGGCGTGGGAGGAATGGTGTTCACTTGCTTGGCGACAACAGAATCAATCGCATAGGCATCTTTCGTATCAAACTGAACGACATCTCCATCCTTCACACGCATCAGACCATACGTTCCAATAAATCCCCCGCCCGGTCGAAGTTCGTCGTTGTTCAAAAACAAAAGAAGATGTGTGCGAGGCGTATTCAACCCGGCAAGTTCTGGGAGAACATGAGAAAGCACCGAAGCAACACGAAGATCGGTCTGCAAGGATTCCATGCGCGCAAAAACAGGTTCGAGTGTGCCTAAGAAACCTGCAAGAAGCGGGTTGGACCGAAGCGAGGAAAACTCGTCCGAGGCAATCTTGATTCGAGAGGAAAGTAAATCAAGTTCATGAGAAGAGGTACTCAGCCGCTCAAGAATCGCACGTTTTGTGGCGGTGGGAAATTCTTTGTAGGAAAGATGTGGAGAAATTCCTGTTTGCATGTCGCTCAACGTGTTTTCACTCAGGCCCGCAATCTGACTCACATCTTGTCCAAGCGCAAACAAAGAGGAGAGTGACTCGATAATTTGTATTGTGGAATCAAACGTTCCTTCAAGCGCGATAAACGGTTTTGCGAATCCTGGAATGAACCAAATTTTTTCTAACAGAATAAACCCATGCTTGGCACTCGCCACATTCTGCTGTGCGTGCAGGAGAGCTTCGCGGCCTTGTCCAAATCTGAATGCAAGCGCCTCTTCGCGCGCTTGTGTGAGATTTTGTTTGACATCAAATGTCGCTTTCGCGATTTGCCCGATCGCTAAAAAGAAAATCACGAGCCAGGTGACAACAAGAACAGCCACCGTGACAAAAAGAGCACGAAGATAGTTCCGACGGCGATTGCGACGGTGAATGGATTCAGGTTCGGTTGTGCGTAGAAACGCGGGAGTGTGCATGCAAAGGAAGAGATTGACCACGATACTTCTTGTAATAGTATATCGCACTTTGCATCTGAATGCGCGTGAGCGGATTACGAAGTTGTTGAAAAAAAGATCCTTCTGCGGTTTCTCGGCGATGATAGTGCACTAAAGAAATTCCTGGATGATAGACAACCTTCCAGCCAGCCAGCCAAAAACGTCGACACCAATCTTGATCTTCAAAGTACACAAAAAATTCTGGATCAAATCCTCCAATCTGATCGACCGCTTCTTTACGGACAAACATCGCCGCTCCAAGTAAATAATCCACCTCTCGAATTTCCTGATGATCCCACTCTTTCATCTGATACGCATCCACAGCCGCCTTTGCAAATGAAAGCGAACGCAACACGGGAATGCGGCGATAAAAAATCACTTTTGGATCCATGAAGCGGTAACAGCTGTATTGCAGGCTTTGATCGGGATTGAGGAGTTTCGGACCGAGCATGCCGATATCCGGATGTGCATCCATGTACGAAACCAAAGATTCGAGCACATCAGGAAATACTGCAATGTCTGGATTAAATACAAAATAATAACGGGCGTTTGCATGTTGCATCGCAAGATTCATTCCTCGACCAAAGCCAATATTCGAATCACTCATCAAGATCTTCACCAACGGAAATTCCTTTTGCACCCAATCTCGAACGCGCATCGATGGATTGTTATCGACCACGATCACTTCAAAACTAACCTTTGGATTCGATTGAAAAATTCCCTTGAGGGTTTGTTTCAAAAGGCCAGGAGTATTGTAGTGCACGATCAAAATGGAAACATCTTTTTTCATACAAACCATTTACGCAATTCTTTGGAACCCCGCTTGCGAAGTTTCATGAGGCGAAATCGCTTCTTCAAAATTTTTGGCGTGAGCGAAAGCGCTGCTGAATAGGCACGTAGATTCGATGCTTCGAAGAAAAGCGTGTAGAAAAAACGTCCGAACTCTAAGGGAACAATACGAAACACCGCGAGAATTCCATCAATCACGGAAAGATTTTTCACCAGCAACAAAAGATGATTGCGTGTGGAATAGAAACTTCGACTTTTGGATTTCGATCGACGATTGCGGAAGCGTTCCCAAAATCCCATCTTCTCAGGCCCAAACATGCCTCGATAGTGAAACGCTAATGCTTCTGGAATATAACGCGCATCCCACCCCGCTCGCTGAAGTCGCCACGCCAAATCGACATCTTCCTTGTATGCAAAAAAATCATCGTCGAAAAATTCAAAGTCATTACGCACTTCATTCAAGGCAGACGCACGATACAACACGAGCGCACCAGACAAGCCAAACACTTCACGCTGGCCATCATATTGTCCTTGATCCATCTCCCCCGCCCCACGATCCGTGAACGTTCGATTGGGATGCGCGCGCAACGCGGTGGAATCTAGCAAATCTGAACGAACGGTTTCTTGAAGCGCTTCGTCGGCAAGATTCTCGCCAAACGCACGACGCAGTTTCCCCCCGAATGCTCCGACCGTTGGATGATCAACCGTTCCCTTCATGAGTTCCTCAAGAAAGGTTGGAGACAGGATGATGTCCGGGTTTGTGACAAGAATGAACGAATCTTCATAATCCTTCACATCCCAATGCTCGAGTGCGTAACGAATTCCCTGATTGTGCGCGCCAGAAAATCCCAAGTTGCGGGCGTTGCGCAAAAAAGTCATCTGCGGGTATTCTTGTCGTATAAATGTTTCCACGCCGTCGGTTGAACCATTATCGATCAAAAGGATATTAAAATCCTGAAATGTTTGCTCAGACAATGAGGCAATCAGATCTGGAATAAACCGCATGGAATTCCAGGCAACGATATGAATGGAGAGGCGTGGGTACATAGGAAGTTCTGTCATGGTAAGGGATCTGCCACTCAAAAACAACTGTATGGAATATGAACGCCCAAAAGTGGGACTTGGTGTGCTCGTTGTCAGAAACGGAAAAATTTTAATTGGAAAACGTATCGGTGCGCATGGTAGCGAAACCTGGGCTCCTCCCGGAGGACATTTGGAAAAATTTGAAACGTGGCAGACCTGTGCCGCACGCGAAGTCGAAGAGGAAACAGCTCTCAAAATTAGCAATCCACGCTTTGTCGGCGTGACAAACGACATCATGCGTGAAGAAAATCGGCATTACATCACTTTGTTCGTCCAAGCGGAATGTCCATCTGGAGAGCCACTGATCTGTGAACCGAATAAATGCACCGGCTGGGAATGGCGCGCCTGGGAAGAACTTCCCGATCCTCTCTTTATCCCGATTCAAAATCTCATGAAAAGCGGTTATCATCCGCTCGCCAAAAAATTCGATAAACTCGTGCGTGACCGAATTCCAGAGATCATTCAGGAGCGCGGCGAAATCGCAATGACTCACGAGGCAAATCAAGAGGAATATAAAAAAGCGCTGCAAACTAAACTCGTGGAAGAGCTTGAGGAATATTTAGACAGCGAAGAACCTGAAGAACTCGCAGATCTTCTCGAAGTGATTCATTCACTCACGGCCTTGCACGGAACCAACCGAGAACAGCTTCAACTCGTTCAAAAACAAAAACACGCCGAACGGGGCGGTTTTGAAAAACGGATTATTTTAGAAGAGACAAGATCGATGTAGATCGTTTACTCTCTCGCCTTTTTCGTGACATGAAAGCCCAGATACTTTCCGATCATCAATCGTGTTTGGGCATCAATGGCTGGAAAAGAACCGAACAGAATAAATGTTACAGGCAACAAAGCCCACTGGAGAATCATCACAAGCCACGTGTGTTTTCCGACGCGGCCAGGACGCTTTGGAAGAAGCGTCAGTGCAAGGACAGCAGAGATGAGAATTCCCACCATCGCACACTGCATGACCTGTTCAAGCGTAAACGGAGCCGCTTGAACAATCGCATTGGTCTGTCCTTTTGCCTGATGAAGCGGAAGCCAACCAAGAACAAACATGAGCACCGGAGCCGTGGCCCAGGTGTACATGCCTTCAATGTGGTTGAACAAATATTTTATCTTCTTCGTCATCGGAATCGTTGGATCTTTTCGGAATCCATCAATGAGATACGGAAGATGCTCAACCCCCCACGCCCAACGACGCATTTGGACATACAGCGCTTTCAATGACTCAAAGTACGTTTTGCCTGTGACGGCATCCATCGAAACAGGAAGAAAAACAGGAACCACCTGATAGTCTCCGTGATAATGCAAAAAGGCTTGCATGAAAATTCTCGAATCCTCACTGACAATATCCTTTTGCCAAAACCCCACGTCTTTTAACATGAGCCACGGCATCGAATGCGAAGAGAATGTCCAAAGACGTTCTGGACGCGAAAGCTCCCCGAACAACCAAAACGTCGTACCGAACGCGCCAATCCGCACAGGCGCAGATGAAGTCCAAATGTTGTTTGAGAAAAGAGCAACGGGTTGATACGACGTGCGCGTTGGATTTTCGACCGTGCAATAGAGATAACTCAGATGCGAAAAGTATTGCGGATGAGCAATCGTGTCCACATCAAACGCAGATACGACAATATTTGCGTCTGGAATTTCTGGAAAATCTTTCTGCAAAAAAAGACTCATCTGTTCCCCTGCCCAATGCAAATTTGAACCCTTTCCCGGAATTTCATCCGGAAGCCCTTTGGGATGCAGAGTGGTGTAAAGTTTTTTAAAGACAGATCCGAATTCCTCTCTGGCTCGTTTTTCACACTCCTGAAAATGCTCACGATCCGCTTCTTCCCCACATAACACAATCATCATGCGTTCATTGGGAAAGGTGTTGTCCTGCAAACTCCGAAGCGTTGTTTGAATAATTTCGTAGGACTCTTTATAAGTCGGAAGAAAGATGAGATGAAAAACACGATCTGCTCTGGGGAGCTTCGCTAATTTTTGTATCCAATCAATCCTTGTGGTTTTGCGATACTGCCACCAGGCAAGCACGATGAAGATGCTGTAGTAAATAACACGAAACAACCACAACAAATCAAAGATGATAATGAAAATAATCACCCACAACGGCTGGATGAAGGAAAAAAGAAACGCAAGGAAAAAAGTTCCCCAAACCAGAAGGCCGGGGAACATTTCCCAAAATCGCATCTTGCCGTAGTGATAATCGGTCGACATTTAACGTTCTGATGAAATATCTTTGCGAAGTCGCGCCAGAAACTTTTCTGCTTGATCACGACCACCAAGTCCAAATGCGAGTCCACCCGAAAGCGCCAACATGAACACCAATCCAGTGAAGAGGACGCGAATGAGGTCTGGGGCAATTTGAAGTTGGACAAGCGCGGCCATAAAACTAAAGACAAGGATTGCCCACTTTGCGATCCCGGAAAGAAAATTTGCGGACGCAAGTTGTGCCGCTTCTACGGCAGACTTCACCACGCCCTGCACAAAATTTCCAAGCAAAATTCCCGCAAGCAAAATAATCACTGCAATAATCACATTTGGGATGAATAATACAATGTCTTGCAGATACGAAGTGAGTTGATTCCATCCCAAAATATCTGTCGCAGCGATAAGGGCCACAATGATAAAGAACCATTTTACAATCCATCCGAGAAGACGACCGATGTGCAGATGGATGCCGATGCGTTCAAACTGTGATCGAATCTCGAGCTTCTGGGCAAGATCATCAATGCGCAAAAGTTTGATGACTTGCTCGACAACGCTTTGTAAAACGAACGCGATAATCACTCCGAGCGCAAAAACGAGAATCGCTCCAAGCAAATTTGGAAGATACGCAACCATCGTGTCCCAAAGTTGGAGAAGCGGTCCTTGAAGCACTTCAGAAATATACATAGATGACGAATCGTTAGACCCGGTAAAGCCGGGAAAATAGAGATCGATCTGTATACGTTAACATTTTTTACGCAGTCGCATCCAACGGCTTATCCCCAAAAGGACTCGTAATGTGCGGTGGACGGTTATAAAAGGCGTGCGCGTACTCCTCTTCTTCCACCTTCTGCCCCACACCAAATTTTGAAATAAGCTCGATCGGAGAAAGATTTTCTTCGTTCTTCAATACAAACAATGGGAGCTTGCGTGTAAAGTGGAGTGTATTCGCAATCGTTAAACTGACACGACTCGCAGTGAAAGAACCAGGGCCTGTGACAATAGAAAGACCTGTAAGATCTTCAAGACGTATTTCATTGCGCTTCAAAAATAAATCGATTTCGTTGAGATACCCTTCCGGAAAAATATCCTTGCGTTCGATGACGTGAAACGTTTCTTCGTTCAGAAGACCGATCCAAAGCTGTTGTAAATCTTGTGCGCACAAAAAAAGCATCATACGGAAAGACGATCGATCATCACGATTTTCTCTGCGTTTAAGATCGAGAAAAGAAAGCGGTCGGCAACCTGCTTGCGATCCAAGAATTCTTCCTTCGGCATGAGCGTATAGTTGATTTCGTAAGCAAACTCGCTTTCAAATTTTGCCACCAACTTTTCCAAATTCGCTTGCTTGATCGATCCGACGATGAGCAGATCTGTGGGAACTTCCGTGGCATCCACAAACCGACCCGTGTACGCAAAGTATAAAATCTCTCCACTGGCATCGACCTCTTGCACAAGATTTTGTTTCAAAAGAATCGAAACTTTTTGAAACAGAGAACGTAGGTCCTCAAAAAGAATGTGCGTCTCGTTCGCAATATAATACTTTTTCTTTTCCGCAAGGGTCTTTTCCTTCTTTCGATTTTCCGAAATCTTTTCGATGATCAACCCCATTTCAATCAAATTTTTGAGCTCGCGTCTGACAGAATTGAGCTGTGCATCAATGCGGCGAGTGAGCTCACGGACAAAAAAAGCTTCCTTGGGATATTGCAAGAAAAGGCTCATCAGACGGGCACGCGTCTTTGAACCAAACATCTGTTCAAGCTTGAATCCCTGCTTTTGCATAATTCTGGTTGCACCTGAAATGTATCTAGGTATAATGTACACAAACCCCAAAGGGAGGGCAAACACTATGGGAATCACCATGAAGGCGGCGGAGTACGTCGCGAAATCACCCGAAGAAGAAGTCGAAGGTCTCTCCGTCCTTCTCCCGCTGAATGCAAGAAGTGGTTTTGTCTTTTTATTGGCAAAAACACGTAAAGAAAACGCGGATACAGACTTGCTTCTCCAAATCCTCTCTGAACAAATCCACCGTCTTGCAGAAGCTTTCGGTGCGGAAGCAAACGCACAACATCGCTTTGAGCAATTTCTGGGTGCACTGAACGACACGTTGGCAGAACAAGTACGTGAAGGACGATGGAGCGTTCCGATTGAACACCTCGATGCGCTCGTCGGGATTGCCTGTGATGAACAAATGTTTATTTCTGGAACCGGAGAACTCACCGCACTTTTCCTTCACCGAAAACCTTCTCAGAGCTACCAAGTCTTCAATCTATTTCGTGGCATTCAAACAGAACAATCCTTACCCACCTGGGAAAAAGCCTTTGCGATTGTCCTTGATGGAGATCTTCACGAAGGAGACGTATTCGCCATCTGTAACCAAGACCTCCAACGAGCGTTGCCTCAAGACGAACTCAACGCCGTTCTCACAACCCTTCCCCCAACAGGATCCACGGAAAAAATCCGCCAATACTTTCCACACAAAACAGGACTCCTGCTCATCATTCTAAAAATTCTTGATGCCCAAAACATCACAGCAGGCGAACAGCGAGCCACAATCCGATCTGAGGTTTCGCTTCAACAATTCAAACAACAGGAAGATGAAACACAACAATTTCTGGAAGATCAATCTCCTCGCTTCAGTGTGTTGGTGGCCGCGGTTTCAAAAATGTTTAAACGTTTCAAGGAACATTCCCGATTCATGCGGGCGGTGGCACAAAAAAATGGAGTTCCTCGGTTTATTTGGAGATCGGTCCGCACCATGGTTTGGAGTGCGTATCGAAAATTACAAAATCTGAAGACAAAAGACGGTCGTTTGAAAATGGTTGTCTGGGCAAAACAAAGCGTCCACACCCTTCGCAACGCGCAAAAATCCACAAAGTATCTCATGGGTGGAATCGCGGGGGTCGCTATTATCCTCGTTGTGAGCATCTCTCTTTTCTCCGCTTCCAGAACTCGCTCTCAAGAGGAAGGTGCTTACCAGACCCAAGTGCAGAAAGTGGAAGATGCGATGGATCGTGCAGCGGGCGCGATCATCTATAAGGATGAAAATCAAGCACGCAGTTTGTACCTCGCCGCAGGAGCGCTCATCGATCAGCTTCCGACAAATACCCCAGAGCGGACAGAAAAAGTGACAGCTCTACGAAACGACATTCAACGTGCCACCGATGAGATTCGTCACGTGGTCACCGTTCCCAATCCTGCCCTTCTAGGAGATCTCAGCGCGCTGACAGACGGCATCTTTGGACAATCGTTTGTGAAGGTTGGACAAGATCTCTACGTCTTTGCCTCGGATGGCCGCGTCTATTTGCTAGATCGCACACAAAAAGTATTCAAACCCGCAAGTATTCAAGAAGCGGCCGCGCGCGTCAGTGTGGCGGCAAGCGCCGACGACGATCGTGTCTACGGGCTGACCAAAGACCAAACGCTCGTTGAATTTAAGAAAGAAGAATCGGCACAGACGACGCTCCCCCTCCCGAAAGCAGACGGGCAATGGCAGGATGTGATGGCGTATGCAAATCGTCTCTACGTGCTTGCCCAAAACGGAAGCGATGGACAAATCTATCGTTTTGGAAAGACCGGTGATGCACTAGATGGAGGTTCAAAATGGATCACCACCAAAACCACACCACTTGGGGATGCACGTGCATTCATCATTGATGGAACCGTCTTCGTTCTTAAACAGAATGGAAAAATCGCACGATTTGTCAGCGGCGCAGAAGTTGAATGGGACACAGGTGTTGTGGATCCTCCTATCACAAACGCCACAGATATTTGGACAGATACGGAAAGCAAATACCTCTACGTTCTGGAACCAGAAACAAAACGTATCGTCGTTCTCAACAAAGACACAGGCGCATTCGTGGTCCAATACCGCTCTGACGTCTTTACCAATCTCAGCGACATCATTGTGGATGAAGGAGCATATGCGATCTATCTTCTGTCGGATTCAAAAATCTATTCGATCGCTCCAAGTCACATTTCACGTTAACTTCGTAAACAAAAAACAGGCCTGAGCCTGTTTTTTGTTTGTCTTACTTCAAGGTGACAGTTGCGCCAGCTTCGGTAAGTTGCTTTTTGAAGTCTTCTGCTTGTTCTTTGGAAACGCCTTCCTTCACCATCTTTGGAGCGGCGTCGACGATATCCTTGGCTTCTTTGAGTCCAAGAGCGGTGATGGCACGAACGGCCTTGATCACACCAATCTTGTTGTCGCCAGCGGCAGTGAGTTCAACATCGAAAGATGTCTTCTCTTCTGCGGCAGGACCTGCGGCAGCGGCGCCTGGGGCCATCATCATGGCAGGAGCAGAGGCACTCACACCAAACTTTTCTTCAAGCACTTTCACCAATTCTGCGAGGTCCAAAACGGACATCTGTTCGATCTTTTCAATAAGATCTTTAAACTTTGTTTCGTCTGACATAATTAGGCTTTAGATTCTTTAATAGCATTCAAAACGTAAACGAGGTTGCGCAAGTTTCCAGCAAGGACGTTGACGAAGCCGGAAATTGGCGCATTGAGTGAACCCACGAGTTTTCCGTAGAGTTCTGTTCGGCTTGGCAATGAAGCGAGCTGTGTGACAGCAGCGCCATCAACGACCCGACCTTCGAGAATTCCACCAACCATTTTGATTCCTTCACGATTCTTAGAAAATTCTGCGACCAGTTTGGCAGCTGACACTTCGTCATTGTATCCAAGCGTGGTGAGAATACTTCCTTCCAAGTCGTCCTTCTCAACGGTGAATCCGTTTTTCTCAAGCGCGCGAAGAAGCAATGTCTTTTTGGCAACCACGACTCCCACCCCGTGTGTTTGTCCTTTTGCCCGAAGTGCATTGGCATCTTCCATGGTGTATCCAGAAATCGTGGTAAACACCGCGGACTTGATGTGAGAAAGCTTCTCGGCCAAATCGTTAATGATCTCTTCTTTTTGTGCACGTGTCTTTGGCATACGTGATCTTTTGGAACGATTTATTCGACCTTTAAATAAAAACTGCGGATTTGGGCCGCAGGTTGATGGAAAAAACACCTCAGTGCGTTTTCCTTCACCTCGACGGGACTTGTACCTTTCGGCAGCCCGTTGTCTACGGCAAATCTTTAGTTCGAAAATAGTCTACGAATTTTGTGGG
>ERZ1292640.2592-Hain-H43-02um-R1-2592-length-14421-cov-5_pt1 | contig 13430 bp, 16 predicted proteins | sample MGYA00564404_ERZ1292640 | MGnify/ENA primary metagenome ERZ1292640 (study PRJEB36523, sample SAMEA6512636) | groundwater metagenome | collected 2019-01-08 | study: AquaDiva: Metagenomics assemblies of 32 groundwater samples
ATTATTCACGACTAAAGGGGAAGTTCCTATGTATTACTACCTCGTTCGCCACTAACTTTTCACAACCTTTGACTTGATATAATCGCATCTCTGAAAATGAAAAGTCCGTTCGACTTGCATGCCTTATCCACGCCGCCAGCGTTCATCCTGAGCTAGGATCAAACTCTAACTAAAAGTTAAAATTGCTTTGCAATTTTAATCCCGAGCGAAGCCGAGGGATATAATCCTTCGACAGGCTCAGGATAAATTTTGCTTAGCAAAATTTAGAACGAAACAAAACAAAAAACAGCACTTCGCTACGCTCAGTGTCTTCAACACTAAATTGTAAGGAAATCATTTTATTGTTTGTTAGAGTTTGTCTTTGCTCCAAAAATTATTTTTACTTACTCAAAAAAACAAACAAGCTTGCACTTGTTCTCAAAACCTATTCAGTTTTCAAAGAGGATTAAATTAAAACGTCATTCCATACAAGGAAAGACGCTGGGAAAGTATATACCAACGAAAAGTCATTGTCAATATAAAAAATAACCTGTAGTATGTAGCTATATGGCAACAAAGTTAATATATTTCGTACGGCATGGAGAAACTGTGCTTAACGCCCAAAATATCAGACAGGGACCGGAAGGTTCTTTAACCGAAAAAGGCAGAGAGCAAGCGCTGGCCACGGCCAAAAGATTTCCAAAAGAGGTAGGACGCCCTCAAATTATCATCGCCAGCCCGTATCAGCGCACAAAGGAAACCGCAGAAATTATCGCCAAGGAATTGAATATGAAAGTAAAATATTCCGATCTTTTGGTAGAAAAAAGAAATCCTTCCCAAGTAATCGGACACTGGGGAGGAGAAAGAGAAGTTAAACAAATAATAGACCGTATTGATAAAAGCTATCATGCCGATGATTTGCGGGTTTCCGACGAAGAAAATTTTATTGACCTTAAAGCCAGAGCAAAAAAATTATTGGCTTATATCGGAAAAATAAGACAAAAAAGAATTATTATGGTCACTCATGCCATTTTCTTAAAAATGGTAATATCTTATATGCTTTACGGAGACAAGCTTACTGCTTCGGAATACAACAACTTGAGTTATTTTAATCCGATAAACAATGCCGGCATGGCTATTTGCTCGTATACCCATCATTGGTTTAAAAAAGACGAATGGAAACTCATCATCTGGAACGATCTTGGTTAAATTCTTGCGAGTTAATTAATAGTCAAATTTACAATCTCTCCTTTTTTGTTCGTAGTGTATGTAAAATTTTTCGTTTCTTGGATGTGTCCGTCTTCATATATTACTGTGCCGGAATTTTTTTCCAAATCAATCGTATCGGAAACGACATACCAAGTCCCGCCCAAAACAGCTTTGACCGGAGAAAGTTTTGAGATATTTTCACGCAAATAATTTTCCACCCCTGTTCTCTCGGTTAATTCTTTGTCTATTATGACCGGGGCAATTGCTTCTTTCCCGTTAAGAAAATAGAAAACTCCAAAAATAACACCGATGACGATAATGATGAGTAATGTTTTTTTCATAAGAAACGTGGCTCTATTTTACTTCATTGCTTCGGCGTCTGTTTTTGACATAAACTTGAACTGATTGCCCCCGCACGCACTGCACTGCCCTTTGGCAAAATACCTGCCATTCTTTTCCTCAACCTTCGCATTTTTCATCATTTGCATCGTCGGCTTCTTGTTCCCATCCCTACACTTCATACACAAAGCTTTTAGTTCTGCCATAAAATTTATAAATACTTAATTAATTATTAATATAATTTGATTATACCATATTTTTAAGTTTTCCGTATATCTGCCCAAAGAGATATTATCCCCAAAGCCAAAAAGAGCAAGGCCTCCAGCCAATTCTGTTTTTGAAAGGCTTCAATCAAAGCAATCCCAAAAAAGATTATAAATACCGCCAGATTTGTAAATTTTAGATTTTTCATACTAATACTCTAACATTTTTATTTAAGCAAGAACGGTTTTTGCTTAGTAGTTCTTGCTTAGTATTGATTTAATAAAATTATGCGGCCAGACGCTCCTCGGTATTCATCAATAGCGAAAGAGACCGGCCAAAAGAAGCGAGTCGTGCACGAAGCCCGGGCGCGCTCACACTCTTCTCAAGCTCGGCGTGCTGAGCCGCAAGTGAAGCAAGTAATTTATAAAATATCTTATCCGTTATTCTTGAATTATTCTCGCTGAGCCCCTGCACCAGCTCCACAAGTTCTCCACTCTCGAGTCCTAAATAAAATACCGGCACACCCTCAAGACTTGCCCGGAGGAGTTTCCTATCGGCGAATCGGAGGCCGTAACGAATTTTTGCCCCACCCTGCTTAGCAATCTTTTGGATTTTTTCTTTTTTCTCTTCCGTCCGCCGACCATCTCCGCCTTCGTGTACTTCATCGAAAGCACCCACCACTTCACCGGTTATGCGATTAAGGATCAAGTTATCGACACCGTTTTTATAATCATCATACGGCGCAGTCCGAACAACCAAAAAATCTTTTCCAAGCTTTTGGGAAAGGAGCACGGTGATTGCCATCTCCATTTGCCCGTTCTTTTCTCGCATTTTATTCTCCCGCCATTTGGCGATGATGTCGTCTTCTGTCTGAGCACCGTAATTTTCCCGATAAAACGCCTGAACTTTCGGATTACGTGCACTGGAAAAACCAAGTTCTCTTTCCCGCACAAAATTCTTATCCGCTTGAACCGCCCCATCGCCGTAGAGTTCCACATATCCTTTAGGGTTAAGTGTTGCATCGCGCGCAAGCAAGTCAATCAGGCCATGTTCATTTCTAACTGCTTCATTTGTCTTCTGAGACTGGTTATCAAGCATCGCCCCAAGCATTTCTTTTGGATGTCGCCGACTTTCCGGCCCTCTTCGTTGTTCGCTAAAATTTTTCATAATAGATTTTTCAATAACTCTATTCTACCCGAGTTTGATCCTTATCTCAATCCATCACCAAAAGCTGGCTCGGATGCTAATATCCGCCTAGAGGCGTGCAAGTTGAAACAATTCATTATTTAGACTCTTCTCTATTCTGATATAAAACATCTAAAATTATTCTTTTTTTATCATACTTCTCTTTTATCTTTCCCAGTAAATAAAGCAGCGGCGCATTGCAATTAAAATCATAGCTGGCCAAAATGTCTACCAGTTGTCTTGTCTCTTTCAGTATTTTCTTTTGTTTTCCTTTCGGTAATTTTAACCGCCGATTTTCTAAATCAATTAAAGTAATTTGAGTTGTCATTCCAACGTCTTCGGTTACCAATTCCATAAAAAGAGATCCTACTAATTCTTTAGCTACAGCTAAATTACGGATTTCATCTTCCAGTTTTTCTATAGTCAAGTCTGCTTCACTCAAGCTTACTCCGAGATTACCTTCTAATTTTGTTTTTTCATGTGGTTTACCACTGATAACATAACCGCCCCTTTCTCCTAATTTCAATTCTTCCCCTGCCTCTTCTATTTCTATTTCTCTTTCTGCAGCAGCTTTCGCTTCAAGATCAATCGGTTGACCTTCTTTTCTTTTAAGATATTCCGGAAAAGTTTCGTTTGGATTAAATTTTTCTTCCATAAAATTTTATTAATTATTAAAAACGACTTTCCATTCCTTTATTATATTCCTTAAAATAAGCATATTCAAGCATTTCTCCTTTTCGTTTCTTCTCCTTGCTTTCTCTCAATCCACCACGATCAACTTACTCGGATGCCGATGGCCATTGATAATGCGAACTTTATTTTTAGAAACTTTAAAGTGCCTAGCGACAAGTTCTAAGACGCGGGTATTGGCCATGTTGCGCTCGGCTTTTTCGCGAACGGAAATTTCAAAACGGTCTTTTAACTTTTTCTTAAAAGACTCCTTCCCCGCTCCGGCGATGACTTTGACATGGATATAGGTAGCCAATTTACTTCAAGAAAAATAAATACAAGCCAACAATTATTGCTAGCAGTCCGTAAAAGGCAAAAGGGCCCCGGAATTTTTTGACGGACATTTCATTAAGCGATTGCGGAATAAAGATATACATCAAGCCTTTCAGCATAACCAGCCAAACAAAAAATGTCACGGTAGTTCGCCATGTCCCATCCCAGATATTGTATTGGATGAGATACATTGACGACAAGAAAATCAAAATTACGCCGGTTAAATAGACAACGGCCGGATGATCAAAAAAATCTTTGAGTAAATGCGGAATTGTCTTGCCTTTGAAAAGGACAAACAAACCACTGATTGCCAAATAGACTCCTAATATTTTTGCAGTTAAAATTGTGATATCCATAATAATAAATTAAGTTACTAATAATAATTAAATTATATCACTTTGCTTATTTTATACCACACTTTATTTTAAGCGCTTCAAGGTCGGCTTGGGTTAAAACTTCATTATTACCCTGGTTAAGCCTATACATTATCGCTTTAGCATCGTCCACGTGTTCCAACCCGAGAGCATGTCCCAGCTCGTGCGCTAGCACCCGCACGAGCTTTTCCCGATTACTAAATTCGTAAATATCTATTTCCCTATTTGAACCGTCGCTGAAATACACGCCCTCTTCAAAGGATTCGCCGCGCGAAGCGTTGATTGTATTATATTTGTTCACCGAAAGATTAAGCGTTGCGACCAGGCGGTTTAAAACAACGACCATAGAATTTATCTCACTGATTATTTCATTAATTTTTGCCTGCCAAACTTGTAATTCTTTAGCCTCGGCTTCCAGCGCCAAACGATCTTGTTCTACCTTATTATATTCCAGCCGTGGAGCTCCGCCTTTTTTATTCCAAAAGTTTACCTCAGCTTCATAAGCTTGCTGTTTTTGGTTGAAATCTGCCACTCGCGCATCATAGGCGCTTTTTTCCGTATCATATTCTATTTTAAGCGCTGTAAATTTCACTTTGAGCATATCGTAGGAAGTTTTATTGTCTTTCACGACAATACCCAAACTGGCGAGTTTGCTCGTCGCCTGCTGGCGATAATCATAAATTAAGTTAATTTTCAAAACATTCCTCGGCCACAAGCTTTGGACCAAGGTAGGCGCAGAACCAACGGGCGTATAAATAAAAAGATTTTTTCCGAAAGGTTTTTCCCAGATGGTTTCCGCGTCAGCCAGCGCGCCGAGAAAATAACTTTTTGAAATATTAAATTCCGCATCAAAAGTGCCGAGCGCGTATGGTATCGGCTCGGAGCAGGGAGCTTTTATAAAAAGCGCATTAAAATTGTTTTGCAGCGATAAAAACTGCGTACCCAAGGTAGACCGAAATTGATAGGCTAGCGCTCCGACGAAAAGGAAAAATATGAAAATTTTTAAAACTTTCTTCATGGTTCGGTTTTACTCACCATGACCCTGAGTTTTTCGAATGGGTCAATTTGTTTTATTTCTCCGTTAAAGCATACCTATCTAAAATTGCTTCAAAAATAAGCGGAGCGACGATGGTAGCATCGGATTCAATCACGAACATCGGAGTATCTTTAGTCAGCTTGTCCCAAGTGATTTTTTCATTCGGAGTGGCGCCAGAATAGGAACCATAAGAAGTGGTACTGTCGGAAATCTGACAAAAATATCCCCAAGAGCGGACCGGTTTTTTCAGATCATATTTTATAGAAGGCACGACACAAATTGGAAAATCTCCGGAAATGCCCCCGCCGATTTGGAAAAATCCCAAGCCCGATCCGTTTTTAGAAAGTTCTTGATATTGGTCGTAAAGACACATCATATATTCCACACCGGTCTTCATCACTGACGGCTTCACTTCGCCCGCCTGACAATAGCCGGCAAAAATATTTCCCAAGGTGGAATCTTCCCAGCCCGGCACAACCATCGGCAGATTTTTCTTGGCTGCTGCCAGGAGCCAGCAATGTTCAGGGTCGCCTTCGTATTTACCTTTCAATTCGTCGGACAAAAGTATTTGATAAAAGTATTCATGCGGGAAAAAACGCTGGCCGTTTTTTTCCGCTTCCTTCCATTTTTTTAAAATAATCGGCTCAATCACGCGAAACGCTTCTTCTTCGGGAATTGACGTATCGGTCACTCTTCGTTCTCCCCTGTTTAAAATCGCCTCATCGTCTTCCTTGGTAAAATATCTGTAATCCGGATAATCTTTATAGCTGTCGTGGGCCACTAATCTGAAAATTGATTCTTCCAAGTTTGCACCGGTGCAAGAAATAGCGTGCATTTTATTTTCCCTGATCATGGCCGCGAGCGTGATACCGAGTTGCGCGGAAGACATCGCTCCGCCCATCGCCAGGAGCATTTTGCCTCCGGTGTCCAGATGTTTCTTGAAAGCAATCGTCGCATCCTTCATCGCGCGAGCGTTAAAATTATGAAATAATTTTTGAAACAGGCCCAAAATTGAAATTTCTTTTTTCATATAGATATTGTAGCAATAAACGAGAAGCAAAAACAAGTTTACTTGCTTATTGAAAGTCTTATAACGTGAAACGGCGTCGTTCTGCAGGAAACCTGCGAGAATAACGCCGTTGATACCTCCTTTCTTTTATCCGCCTTTGGCGGAGACCTCTTTTACGCTGGTGGGCGCTTGGCTTGAACTATCGGGTGCTGGGAAGTTCAACGATCCCCTTTTCAATAGCGCATTGTACTAACTGCGCCCTGTCGTGAACACCCAACTTGCGATGCAAGCTGGTCCTGTGCGCCCCGATTGTGTACACGCTCAGGTCCAGCCTTTCAGCGATTTCTTTCACCGAGATCCCCTTGACCAATAGATTCAGCACCTCGCTCTCACGCGCGGTGGGGATGGTGCGGTCACGGGGAGCACACCTAATACCCCTTTTAAAGAGCCTGGCCGACAGACATAGAAGTTCTTCCATACCATCTCCTTCGTCTAAAAATTAACACAAAAAATAGATTTGTCCAGTTTTTTACTGATCTATTAAAGATTCGCCAAACGGCTCAATTTGTGGGAATTAAACTGTTAGGCTTGTTTTTTAAATCCGGATATGCGATAATCATCTCATGAATTTGGTGGCGAAGATTCTGCCCTATGCGCAGATTATCCTATCGGTAATATTGGTAATAGCCGTTTTGCTCCAGCAATCCGCGGCCGGTTTGGGAGGCGCTTTGGGTGGGAATGACAGCGCGTCCTTTCATCACACCCGCCGAGGCTTTGAGAAGTTTCTTTTTTACTTATCTCTTGTTTGTGGAATTCTTTTTGCTTTGTTTGCATTTCTCAGTATAATAATAAAAAAGTAACTAAAATTTTGTTTTTAAATTTCTTATATGGAAAAATTTTATAATTGGATACGCCAGTTAAGAATTACTGGCAAATTACCTGGAAAAGAGGAAATTAATTTGGTTTTTACCGCCTTCTCAAAAAAAGAACGAGTATTTTTTATTGTATTAGTGATAATACTTTTAATCAGCACCCTATCGATACTTGAGAGTATTAATAAATCTTTGATGGTTCGCATACCCTTGCGCGGGGGATCCGTCTCTGAAGGTATCATTGGGACTCCGCGTTTTATAAACCCGGTACTGGCAAATTCTTCTGCCGACCAGGATATGGTCGCGCTTATCTATTCCGGACTGATGAGAAAAAATACGGATGGCACTCTGACTCCGGATTTGGCCAAAAAATATGAGATGTCCAAAGATGGTTTAATTTATACTTTCACTCTAAAAGATAAAATATATTTTCATGATGGAAAACCTGTTACCGCGGATGATGTAGTTTTTACCGTCAGCGAAGCCAAAGATCCAATCATTAAAAGTCCGCGCAAAGTGGACTGGGACGGCGTAATCGCCGTAAAAATAGATAATAAGACAATTCAATTCACTCTGAAACAGCCTTATTCGTCATTTTTGGAAAATGCGACACTCGGCATTATGCCGGCATTTTTATGGAAAAATTCACCCATAGAGCTCAGTAATGCAAATATAAACCCGATCGGCTCCGGACCTTATATGATAAAAAACATCAGCAAAGAATCATCGGGTGTTATAAATTCTTATGAATTAACGCCGTTTAAAAAATTTGTATTGGGTGAACCATATCTTCAAACAATAAATTTATATTTTTATTCGAATGAAGACAACCTCGTCCAGGCGCTGGAAAACGGAGAAGTGGATCAGATAAGTTCTATCACTCCCTTAAATGCGGATATTTTAAAAGAAAGAAATTATCAAATAGAATCCTCGGTGCTTCCGCGGATATTCGGACTTTTCTTTAATCAAAATCAGAACCGTCTTTTTACCGATAAAATCATTACCAAGGCTATTGATCAAGCTATCGATAAAGACAAAATAATCCGTGATGTGCTGTCGGGTTATGGTGTCGCTATTGATAATGCCATACCGCCCAATATGATTGCGTACCAGAAATTAAACGAGAAAAATGGCGTTTCGCGTGAAAAAATATTGCAAAATGTACAGAACAGTTTGGCCAAAGACGGCTGGGTCAAGGGTTCGGATGGATTTTTGCAAAAGACTATAGCCGACAAAAATAAAAAGAAGACAATTGCCACGCTGGAGTTTTCCATTTCCACCGGCAATGCTCCGGAGCTTGCCAAAACTGCTGAATTGATCAAGCAAGACCTGCTCGCTATCGGCATGAAAGTTGACATAAAAACTTTTGAGATCGGCAATCTAAACCAAAGCGTAATCCGTCCGCGAAAATATGACGCTCTGCTTTTCGGGCAAATTATAAATCACGAGTCTGATTTATTCGCTTTCTGGCATTCTTCACAAAGAAAAGATCCGGGGCTCAATGTTGCCATGTATACTAATACGAAGGTGGATAAAATTTTAGAAGAGGCGGCTATTACTATCGATGAACAATCCAGAATTAAAAAATACACTCAATTTGAAGATGAAATAAAAAAAGACATGCCGGCTGTTTTCTTATATAGTCCTAATTTTATATACGTGGTATCGGGCAATCTAAAAGGACTTTCCATTGACCACATTATCTCCCCTGCCGATCGTTTTTTAAATATATATTTATGGTACACCCAAACAGAAAACGTTTGGAAAATATTTTCCAAGTAAAAATTAATAAAAAAAATAACAAAATAAAAATGACTAAAAAAACAAGATTATCTTTCAGTTCTATCAGTCTGGAAAATAAAGAAGAGAAAAAAAGGACAACCAAAAGTTCCACTTATCAATACACCAAGAAAAGGTTCGGGCAAAACAGAGATTCTCGTTCGTTTAACTCTAAAAATCAATATAAAAATACTAAAGGCATAAAAATCCCCTCTCCGGAAAAAGGAGTAATCCGCATTATTCCGCTGGGCGGAGTGGAAGAAATCGGCAAGAATATGACTGCGATAGAGATTGGCGATGACATCATTGTAATTGATGCCGGCATGCATTTTTCCAATGAAGCAACCCCGGGGGTCGATTATGTTATTCCAAACACAACTTATTTGGAAGAACGCAAAGATAAAATGCGCGCGTTAATTATTACTCATGGGCATTTGGACCATATCGGAGGCGTGCCGATAGTTCTTTCGCGCATCGGCAATCCCCCGGTCTATTCTAGAAACCTTTCTATTCTAATGATGAGAAAACGCCAAGCGGAATTCCCGCACTTGCCGGCCATGAAGGAAAATATTGTGGAAAAAGATTCAGTTATAATTTGCGGAAAAATAAAAGTCAGATTTTTCGGAGTTACCCATACTATTCCGGATGCAATGGGGGTAATTATAGAAACCGAACACGGATGGATCGTGACCCCGGGAGATTATAAACTGGACCAAGTGGACGGAATCGTTTCCCAGGAAGAAGAAAAAGAATACTCGATTTTTGACAAAGCCAAAGTGCTTCTTTTGATGACTGATTCCACTAACATTGAAAACGAAGGTTTTGCATTGCCGGAAATAAAAGTGCACCAGGGGCTTGAAAATTTGATAAAAAAAATACATGGCCGAATAATTATCGCGGCTTTTGCCTCGCATATCACGCGCTTGGCTCATGTGGTCAAAATCGCGGAAGCTTTGGGAAAAAAAATAGCGATTGACGGGCGTTCAATGAAAACCAATATTGAAGTAGCGATAGAAACCGGACTTTTTCAACCAAGAAAGGGCACGATCATACCGATAGAGGAAGCGGGTAATTATCCGCCAAATAAAATTGTCGTTCTGATGACGGGCGCTCAGGGTGAAGAGTTTGCCGCACTTAATCGCGCCGCCAATAAATCACATACGAGATTTTCACTGCATAAAGGAGACACAATAATACTTTCCGCATCTATTATTCCGGGCAATGAACTTCAAGTGCAGAAAATGAAAGACGGCTTGTCGCGCCAAAGCGTGAAAATCATCAGCTACCGCACGCCGGGAGAAGATTTCGTCCATTCCACTGGACACGGCAATCAAGAAGACATAAAATGGCTCCATCGAAAAACCCATCCGAAATTTTTTATACCGATTCACGGACACCATTATCATCTTGAGCTTCACAAAGAGCTGGCTATGGAACTTGGCATGTCCGAAGAAAATGTCGTTGTTCCCGACAATGGTTCAATCATTGAAATATCTCCTGATGGACAGAAAATAACAGTGCGCAAGGAAAAAGCTCCGGCCGGGCTAATGATGGTGGATGGTTCCTCGGTCGGCGATGCGCAAGATGTTGTTATTCGCGATCGGGTTATGCTTGCTCAAGATGGAATGTTCGTCATCATTGCGCTCTTGGATCAAAAAACCGGAAAATTAAAAAAATCGCCGGATTTGATTTCTCGCGGATTCGTCTATCTAAAAGAAAATCAGGAGCTTTTGCGCCAAGTAAGAATTATTATCAAAAAATCAATAGAAGACGCAGCCGCTAAAATGCCTGCCCGCCTAGACTCGGCGAGGCTGGTCCAGCCAAACTACGGCGGGAATATGGTGGATTTTGATATAATCAAAGCGAATTTGGGAGAAAGCATCTCAAAATTCTTATATCAAAAAACCGCCAAAAGACCTTTGGTCATACCGGTGATACTAAGCGTATAAAATACTTGTCCCGTACTAAATTTTTGATTAAAACAAATGACCATTAAAAATAAAAACTTAAAATTTTAGTACTGGGATGTTTAAGGAAAATCAAAAACTAAAAAATATTTTCTTTCTGGGTTTTTTACTGTCTTTGCACTTAGCTTTTGTCACTTATGTTAATTCAAGTTTCCTTTCCATCTTTTTCGGAGAAAAAAATGTTAGCCTGATATATATTTTAGGTTCTACGACTTCCCTATTTGTACTTTTTTTTATACCCGAAATACTTAGAAAAATGGGGGAGTATAGATTTCTACTTTGGTCATCCGGCTTAAGCGCTTTTTCCCTCCTTTTATTAGCCACTTTTAAAAGTTCCGTGATAATTATCCCGGTATTCATTTTTTATTTCACTTTGAATTATTTGATCATTTTTGCGCTGGACGAGTTGGTGCAAATATTTTCCAAAAATTCTTCTATGGGAAAAGTACGCGGATTATATTTAACCATCATCAACCTAGCTTGGGTAATAGCGCAAGTTATTTCCGGAAAAATACTGTTATATTTTTCTTTTCCTGCTTCCTATTTTATAGCTTTTGCAATAATGGCTATTTTTTTCCTCGCCGCTTTTTGGAGCTTGAAAAATTTGGTTGATCCGAAATATGACAAAGTCTTGGCCTGGGAATCGTTTAAAAATTTCTTTACAAATAAAAATCTCGCGCGCGCTTATAAAATAAACTTCCTTCTGCAGTTTTTCTATGTTTGGATGGTTATTTATACGCCAATATATTTATATGCCCATTTGGGTTTTAATTGGAAAGAAATCGCCACAATATTCACCATAATGCTTTTGCCATTTGTATTAATTCAATTCCCCCTAGGTAAGTACTCGGATAAAATCGGAGAGAAAAAAATGTTAATATTGGGATTTTTAATCGCTTCAATTGCAACCCTCTCGCTCTTCTTTATCAAGAAAAACGAAGTTTGGATTTGGGCAGTCGCTCTTTTCACTACCAGAATCGGTGCAGCTATTATAGAAATCATGAATGATGTCTATTTCTTTAAACATATAACAAAAGAGAACGACGAATTTATCGCAATTTACCGCAATACTGCCCCAGTGTCTTATGTATTGGCCCCGCTTATTGCTTTCATTGTCTTCAGTTTTATACCGTCGTTTAATTTTATTTTTATTATTCTGGGAGCCTTGATGCTCTACGGAGTTTATTTATCTTCGACAATAAAGAGAAACGACATTTAATTATCCTTCGCAGCTTCGAGAGTAACCAAAACATTTTTCTCGGCGCCGCGGTGGAGAATTTTTAGATTAATCACTTGTCCGATTATCTTCTCGCGAATTATTGAAGAAAGGCTGGTCTTATCGTCCAGTTTTACTCCATCAACTTCCAGGATGATATCATTTTCCACTATACCGGCTTTATCCGCCGGAGAACCCGGAACAACCGCCAATTCATTCGTGGTTGTTCCCGCTTTTACCAATACTCCATAATCGACGGTTAAATTATTTTTATCCTTCATCTCCGCATTTACAGTCACATAGCGAATGCCTAAATATGGACGAACAATTTTACCGGTTTTCTTAACCGATTCAATCGCCCCTTTGACGCTATTAATAGGCAAAGCAAAACTAATATTTTGCGAACCCTGCACGATGGCAACATTCACGCCGATTACTTCTCCCCTGAGATTAAGCAGCGGTCCTCCGGAATTTCCCGGATTAATCGCCGCATCGGTTTGAATCACATGATCTAAAATTTCCGCCTTGCCGGAGCTATCGCCCGCAGTTATTGAGCGCGCCAAACCGGAAATCACACCCACTGAAACAGTATTCCTAAATTCCCCGAGCGCGTTTCCGATAGCGATAACGCTCTGCCCTACTTGAAGCGGATCAGAATCACCTAGCGCGAGATACGGGAAACCGGAACCTTCAATTTTAATGAGGGCGATATCCAAGACCGGATCACGAGCAACAACTTTCGCGATATGCTTTTTTCCGTCGTTGGTAAATACGGTATATTCCGCATTTTTTTGATCAACGACATGTTTATTGGTGACAATCAAGCCATCGCTCGACACAAAAAATCCGGACCCGCCGCCAATTTCTTTTTTCTCCGTACCATTTTGACGATATTGATATTGCGGAATATTAAAATTAAAACCGGGAAATAAATCACCGAATGGGTTTTGTTGTTGGTTTGGATCAATATAAGCTTCGTATTTAGGAACTTGTTGAGAAATGATTATAGAGATAACGGCCGGATTGGTTTTTTTGACCGCATCAATCACAAAAGAATCCTGAGAAAAAATTGATTGTTTCTCAATAATTCTTTCCGTAGTGGTTTTTTCATCATTATTTCCGGTTTGTGCCTCCTTTAGATATTCTTTGGCAAAATATCCAAAAACATTCGCCCGATAGCGCCAAACTACACCGACTCCAATCTAAATGATAATCAAAAGAGACAGACCAGACTTATTCCCACCGAAGGAAGGTTTAGA